>JADMIO011204620.1_pt1 | contig 64591 bp, 52 predicted proteins | sample 8958161 | NCBI WGS metagenome assembly JADMIO01 (sample SAMN16585339, study PRJNA669376) | soil metagenome | isolation source: Crop rotation soil | place: USA: Cullars Rotation, Alabama | collected 2011 | reverse complement strand
CGCGACAACTTGTCCACGTGGAATTCTAAGCTTAGGATCCCAATGTGCTGGAAAGTTTTTGGAATCGCCGGTCATATGCATAACGGGTCGTTAGATTGGCTCGATCAGTAGTGGAAGTCAGCATCTGAGAATTGAAGTTGTCATAAGCGTAGCGGATTGTTGTCGGAAGGCTACCCACAGGAGCCGAGGAAATTACTGGATAGTGAATTGCTATAATTTGGTCGTTGGCGTTGTATTCGTTGGTCAAGGTCAGGCCAGCGATATCCGTAAGTAAAGCCACTCGCCCGAAGGCATCGTAGATCGTTGCCGTTACACCGCCCACATTATTACTGGTCGCCACAAGTTCACCCCAAGGGCTTCGCCAGCTTCGACTTAACACCATGCTGCCATTTGTCCACCAATTCCCGGCTGGCAAATCATTGGTTGGCGACAAGGGGATCGATTCCTCGGTCTGGCGACCCAGCGCATCGTAATGGTAGTGGCGGTGATTCCAATTGCCGTCAAATGTGGTCACCATGTTGCCTGCCAAATCATAAGCGATTGAGCCAGCGTGCTCTCCCGGTTTGCCATTACCGATGCCTTCAACGATATTGGTCTTGCGATTGTACGGGTCGTACTTGTTCTCGGTACGGTAGCCAAGTCCATTGATAGCTGCAACTAAGTTGCCGTTTGCGTCGTATTGAAATTGCATAGGGTATTCTCTTTCTCCCCAAGTGGCGATATGGCGGTTCAGCAGGTCGTAATCATAGCGAGTGGTGAAGGCGTTTGTGCCGTCCGAGTAAGCAATTGAAGCGAGATTACCGTTAAGGTCGTAAGAACGTTCGCGGAAGCGTTGGACCTCCGTTCCGAGTGCTTCGGTCGTCTTGCGTAAGCGATCCAACTCATCGTGGTCAGTGAGCATGACGGCGCCGACTGGATCGATCAGTCGCGATCTGCGACCGAAGTCATCGTAGAAAAACTGGAGATCGGCGGTCTCTGTGGCATTGAAAGGCCAGGAAATTTTCGTGCGCTGGCTGAGGGAATTGAGTTCGTACCGGATGGTCTGTCCTAAGGCATTTGCTACTGCAATTACGCGGCCATCGCCATCGTAGGTTATTGTCTGCCAGACATGCTCGTTGCCCTCCGCGTCTACGCGAACAGTCTGCGTCCGCTGCTCATGGTTGTCATACCGATAACGCATGATTCGCCCCCGGTTGGCGCCATCCCGGCCTGTTTCGACCTCCACCAGGTTCTTGCCGTCGTAGGAGAAGAGCGTCACGTAGTTGAGAGCATTGGTTTCGGCCACCAGGCGATTCAGATTGTCGTAGCCATAGAGCGTGGCGTAGCCCAGCGCATTGGTTATGGCAACTTGATTGCCCCGGGAATTGTAGCCATAAAAAGTTTGATAAGCCGGGTTCTCTGGATCGAATTGCCGAACGAGATTGCCGTTGGCATCGTAGGTGTAATCCAGCTTGTTCCCGCGCCCATCAATCCGGCGGACGAGCTGATTGTTTGCATCATACACCCAAGAGTTCGTTCGGGCGATCGCAGTGCCGAAGGCTTCGATACGGTGCGTGAGATTGCCGTTGCCATCGTAAGCCATGACCGTGACGGCGCCGCGCGCATCCGTGATCCGCACAGGCTGATTGAATTGGAGTTCGTATTCGTACTGCACCACGCCGCCATCCGGTTTGGTTTCACGGATTAGATTGTTGAACTCATCATATTCCCGGCGCGTCACGGCACCGTTGGCGTGGGTGATGATGTCGGTGCGCAGGTCGGCCAGGACCTCCTGATCCATGATGCCGTTCCGGGCGTGGTAGACCATTTTGCCGTCGGCATCGAACCGGCGTTCGTCTACCTGGCCGCCGGTGGTGCGGAATTGCGCAAAATACTGGCGTGCACTGGAATCGTAGTTGTATTGCAGATAGATGCCGTTGCCCGCGTCATCCAAAACGCTGTACACGTAGCCGCCATTGTCGTACGTGATGTTTTCGGCCAGCCCAAAATCATCAATCCGGGTTACACGGCCGTTACCGTCGTATTGGTAATCCGTAGGCTCGCCAAGAGCATTGCGAAACTGTGTCAACCTTCCGCTGGTCCAGGTGTATTGTACGGTGCGTCCGGTGAGGTCCGTGACCGAGACCGGAACGCCGCCGGCATACTGGTAAGTAAAAATTCGATTACCGTTCCGGTCGTTCACACCCAGGAGAACGCCACCGGAGTCGTAAACATAATTGGCGATGGTCAAATTACGTTTGCCGGTGGCGAGCAAGCGGCCATTCAGATCGTAGGATTCCCAAGTGCCATCCTTATCCTGCCACAGGTAGCCGGAAGATTGCTGGAAGATGCGGTTGTTGCGGTATTGAAAAACGGTCCGATGGGAATTGATACTGGCGTAATCCACCGTGTACCTGCGAATGGACGTAATGCCGAAACTATCCTGGGTGAAAACCAGTTTACGGGAGAGGTCGGGCCAGCTCCAGCCATTCGTGTAAAACTGGCGAAGCACGGCAAGTTCACCCCCGGGCACTTTAACAACGAGGTCCTTGAGTTCATCCTCATACTGGCGGGAAATCAGGCCAATCCAAGACTTGGGAACCGGAGCTTGTTGATTGCAGCATTGGTTATCACATTGGCCCACCGATTGGCAGGATTGATTGGGGAAACACTGCGGAGAGCCCGCCAACTGCACCCCGCCGCCGGACGAAGTAGATCCGCCGCCGCCACCACCACCGGGGTGGAAAAGCGGCCCGCCGACGCCGAAGGGGCAGCCGCGATTATAGCTATAGTAATAACTTGAGGCAAAACCACTCCGGAAATACAGGCCATTAATGCAAACAAAATCGTACCCACCAACGGCAATAACTGAGTAGGAAAAACAATCCGATGATGCAGCCGCCAGTCGTGGTCCGGACGCCCGGGCAATGTTCGCAACGGCAGGACCGGAATTGTTTGGTCCGGGCAGGGATTGCTTGCACCGGACGCGGTACGGCACCCGCAGAGCTTGTTTGGCATTGAGATGATCGGGAATGCCGCCGAGCACTTCATATTCCAGATAGCCATCCGAAGCGGGCAACGCGAAGGTGAGGTGATCCGCGCGGATGAGACCATGATTGAACAGGCTGAACTCGCCGTAATAAACATCCCCGGCAAACAACTGCGGCAGGTTGACGACTCCTGGATTGATGGTCACCACTGGCGCGGGCACGTCGGTTTCGAAAGTGGCATTGAGGGTGATCTCATAACGATCCTGAAGAGTAATTGGGACGACGGACCATTCCACCGAGACGAGGTTGTAGACTGTGTTCACCTGCTGGCTGGCGGTGGCGCCGGGGCGAATCCAGATGCGGCCGTTAACGCCGTCATGTTTTGGCGCGGTGACGCGGTAGCTGTATTGTCCGGTCGGCAGATTCTGGAAGAAGGCTTCACCGAGATTGTCCGTCACCAGGTTCGTCTGAATGCTAGGGACAAGTTGATTTTGCAGCGAGATCAAGGCGTTGGTCACACCGTTCAGGAAGTTCGTCCCATCGCTGGCGCTGAACATGTCCACCACTTTGAACAGCGCATTGCCCACCCCGGTCGTGGCGACGGCAACGTGAGTATAGATTTCCACGAGTGGCGAATTGGAAGCGCGAACTTGCAGCAGGAACTCGTAATCGCCTTCGAGCGTGTTGGCCGGCGGCTGGAAGCTGAGCGCGACGGGCAAGGTGCCGCCGACAAGCAGGTCCCCAGCGTTGGTCTGCGTGGTAATGGCCGCCCAGGCCGGCGCGGAAGTGTGATCCAGTTTGAGCAGCGCGAGTTGAAGTCCAGTGGCGGAAACCAAGCCGACGTTCTCCAAAGTAACGATTTCACTGACGCTGTTACTCGGGGCGACACCGGTATCCACGATATTTGGCGACCAACGAATGGAGGGATTCGCCTCCGAGAACTGATAGGCGACGTTGATTTTTTGCCAACCAGCCGCGCCAGCGCCCTCGCTGGTTACAAAGAGCGCGAGATTGCCGTTGCGAGGCGCATTCGGCGTGGCGGTGAACGTGAGGTCCAATGGCACGACTTGTCCCGGCGCGGCCGATCCAACCGGGCTGCCGAGTCCAACGCTGATGTTGGTATTGATCACACCGCCGGGTTGATCCTGCGGGCGATATTCGACATGGAGGTTGCTGACGGTTATACCCGGTCCGACGGCAGCATTCAGCGTCACTGGTTGAGTAAAATTAAACGGCGACCGCAAGGTGACACTTGCCGGGCTAATGATGACGCGCTGGATGGTGAAGGTGCCCTGCACGGTGCGGTCATTCAGATCCGGGTGCGAGGCACAAACATAGTAAACGCCACCCGCCTCACCGGGCAATGGTTCGAAGCTGTTGGTAAAGGCGCCGTTGGAATCCGTAAGCACAGTATCCGTGCGTTCAAAGCCCGCATTTGAGAGGCGCACGATTATGGGCATGAACGCGGCGGGTTGTCCGGTACGACGCCAGGTGGCCGAACCGGAAATGAGGACGGGCTGGTCGCCATGCGACGAGCCGGGCGTGACGTTGGTAACCCTGCCCGTGTAGCTGGTTTCGACGACAGGAAATTGGGCGCGCGACTGCAAACCGTCCATCATGACGGCCTCCGGGCGATCACTATGATAATAGACGTGGTCGATTTCCACCGCGACATAGACCAGATCCGGTGCACCCGCCGGCACGGGCAGCAGCACGATGGGTGATACCGATTGCTCACCGGGACCGAGGCGCAAGACCGAATTACCGCTGGTGAGGTTGACAATATTCGAGCCAACCGCGGCTTTCATGGAAGTGGTGGAAAGCACGAGACCATCGCCATTGAGTAGAGAGAAACGAATGTCGGGCGAAGGACTATTCCCGTTATTGTGCGCGGTGATGATTTCAATCTCCTCAGCACCGGGATTGAAAAGGGAAAATTGGACTTTCGCATTGCCTCCCCGCAACACCTCGGAGCCCATGACGTTTACAACAATCTGATCCGCTTCGGTCGCGATCTGACCCGTGCGCGTGAGGGCGACCGAATCCGTTTCATTCGGGTGGATGAGGAGGATATTTGTAATCGTCGCGGAACCCAGAGGCAGGTTGGAGTAGCCGCCGACAACGAGCGGAACGCCTGTGGAGGCGCCAGCGGTGATATCGAAATTGGTGGAGAAATGCGAACGGCCCGCGAGCCACACGTTCAATTGCGCGTTGCTGATGGTATTGGCAGAAAGATTTTTGACGGCATAGGTCAGTTGATTCATCAAGCCGCGCCTCACGACGGCGTTGGTCGCAAGCGCAGTCGTGACCAACGGCAGGCGCAGGCTGTGGCCGACACTTTGTTGCTGATTCTGGTCTACGGAAGCAACGGTGTAACGACGTTCATCCCCATTGTAGCCTGTATCGGTGAAAGTCTGGGACGTGAGCAGAACGTCGTGAAGCTTCAACAAGCTGCCGTCCTCGCCCAGGAAGAAGTTGTATCCGGCAATGGTACCTCCGGGAGCGGCCCAGGTTATTATGGGTGCATTGCTTTCCGTTTGCAAAAGGTTGAGAGACCGCGGGGGGAGCAATTCCGCATTTAAATACTCCGTGCCGGAGGCGGCCGAAACATTGCCCGCAACGTCCACAGCGGCGACGGCATAGTAGGGTTGAAAGGGAGTAGGGCCGGGATCCACCACATGCCCCGCCGGAATGTTTTTGAGCAACGGCACCGTGTTAGAGTTGAGGGTGATGGGCCCCTGGTTGGCGCGATACAATTGGTAGGATAGTGGGCCCACTTCCCCAGCAGGCGGCGACCACTGCGCGGCCACGCCGTTGCCGACCAATTGAAGCGCCAGGTTTTGCGGAGCGGCGGGCGGAAGGCGGTCCGAGTTCACTGAGGCCACATTGCTGAATGGGCTCAAGGCCTCCTGTCCATTCTCTTGCCGAACAGAAGCAACCGCATAGAGATAATTGCCATCAGCAGGCGGAAGGTTGAGGTTGGAAACGGCACCGCCGGAACGGGCGAGCGTGGTGAAGCCGATGTCCGAAATCGACTTGCGATAGATCTGGTAATCCACCGAATTCGCCACAGGCTGCCAATTCAAAGCCACAAAGCCGGCAGGCAGAGCTTTTGCCACCAGGCCGAGCGGCACATCCGGCGGCGGTAGATTTCCCTGGTAAACCTGGAATTGATGCACCGGCGTAATGGTCACGCTCGCGTTGTTTAGATCGTCACGCCCCGAGTAATTCAGGGTCAGCGTTTCGGTAGGAGTACCGGCTTGAGCGGGCAACGCAAAGGCGACTATCCAGGTTTGATCATTCGTGCCTGGTGAGACGGTAGTTGCCGGGGTTGGGCCGGGAGACGTGCTGGAAAGGTTCCAGGTAAATTGCGGCAAGGAATTCGAAGCGACCGGGGCATCCAGCAGGGCGGTGAAGGTGATCTGGATGGGGGCATTGGAATCATTCCGGAGGACGCGGGCCGGTTGGATTGCCAGATTGGTCACGGACGGGCCGGTGGTATCGATCAGGATCTGACTTCCGGACAGGATGGTTGTTCCTCGGTTGCCCACGGCATCGCGCGCGGAGAAACTCGCGCTGGCAATCCCGGATGGTGCGGCGCCAGTGATAAAAAATGAACCGACATATTGAGTGCCGTTATTGAGGCGCAAGTCGGGAATGATCGGCTGCCCGCCATTGGGCGTAAGGCTGAAGAACGGCACCGTCAACAATGGTTCGCTCACATTGACGGTTACATGCACGAGACTCTGTCCGTAGCGCCCGGTGCCTGCATCATAGTTGGTTTCGGCCTGATACAACAGTGACCAGGCATAGGGCGAGGTTGAATCGGCTGTGGCAGAAACTGCGGTGGATGGTTCACTTTCGTTGCCGGCTGCGGTCAGCGATGTGACCCGATAATAATATTTTGCATCGGCGGGCGGAATATCGAGCAGGCTGAGGGTGGGGAGGGGGTTGGTGTTTAACAGTTCGGCGGACTTCACGTCGGTGAACGAATTGGTGAAGCGATAGAGGTTGTAACCGATGATGGTGTTGGTCGCGGATAGCCATTGCACCTGGACAACGCCGCCACTTTTGGCGATGGCCTGTACTCCATACGGTGCTGGAGGAATGGTGCCGTCCCAAATCACACTCACGGGACTGGAAAGTGGACCTTGACCGCTGCGGTTTTGGGCAGCGGCTTGAATCAGATTCGTGCCCAAGGTCAAGGTCAAGGTGTTCTGGAAATTCCCAGCTAGATCGGCAAGCGCGGGCGTGCCTGTGGTCACGCCATTGCGGAAAAGCTGCACCGTTGAATTCCTTAACGCAATTCCGCGCACTGCGACAACGGCACTGCCGACTAAAGTGCCACTAAGAGGAAAAGCGATCGTCGGGGCGGGCGGCAGTGGAATGACGAGTGTGATCCAATTGCTCAACACAGTCAGGTTGTTTTTGAAATCAAACGCTTTGAATATGACTCCGTGTTGTCCGTCCGCGGCCAGATCCACATTCCAAAATGCGGAGAAGCCATCCGAACTGACGGTGTCCACTGACAACAATGTTTCATCCACATAGAATTCCACCCGGCTGACCCCTGACAGATCCGAGGCGGTTACCTCAAACGATGCGGCATTGGAGATCACCATTCCATCGCTGAGGGTTATGCCACCATAGGTTGGCAAGGCAAGCGTGGGCCCGTTGGTGTCGGGCGGGTTGACGGCGAGCAACGCGTTGGAGCTGACGACCATGCCTGATGAATTAGAGACAATAACGCGGTAATTACCAGCGTTGGTCGGGTCCGCGGCGACAAGTACATAGGACGCGTTTGTGCCACTGACCAGATTCCCATTATTGAATTGCCACTGGTAGGCGAACGGCGGGGTGCCGCTGAGACCCACGCCAAACGCGACCGTGGCCCCGGCATCCACCGTGCGCGACTGTGGTTGATGGGTGATGACTGGAGCGGAGAAATTGGTGGCGTTGAAAACCGAGACTTCGCGGGAAATAGCCTCAAAGGTGGGGGCGCCACCGAGGTTTAGCACGCTGAATTCCCGGGAAATGGCTTCGAGGGCCGCCGTGGACTGGCCCAAATTGAAAATACTCGTCTCCCGCGAGATTGCTTCCAGGCCAGCGGTGGGCTGGCCAAGGTTAAAAACGCTCAACTCACGCGAAATGGCCTCGTTCGGCGCGGAAGACGAGCCAATATTGAACACACTCAATTCCCGGGAGATGGCCTCCGCCCTGGCGCTGGGAAACCCAATATTGAACACGCTGACTTCCCGCGAGATGGAGTCGAGCGGCTGTGCTTGCAGAGGAAGCGAACTGAGAATCGGCATCAACACCGCCAGCGCAAAGCGCACGCGGGCGCGGAAGTGACGGGTCGCAGCGCACCCGGGCTGCGTTGCCGGTTGCGGTTGGGATATCCGAACCTCAGTGTTCGTTAGTTTCATTCTCCCCTTCGTGAACCAAGTCTAGCTCGATTCACGATTTAATTCGCAATTGCGCGTGCCTGAATGACAGTGTGATTCACCGGCAATGTCGTCGTCAGTTGCCAGGTGGCCAGATTGGTTGTCCCGCTCACATAACTGGCTGGCAGGATGGACTGGGCGGCATTGCGCGGTTTGACATAAACGTTGACCGTGCCGTTGGTCGGGAAGTTTGAGGTTTGAAGCAGGATAGCGACGGGACTAGAATTCGCGATTGTCAGGTCGGAGGCGACCGCCGAGATTTCGGCCTTCGGGTCGAGCGGAGCCGACTGCCCGGCGACCGAAATCACCTTAACCGTGGGTGCACTTGCATCCGGCCAAATTACCAGCGGGGTAGGTGAGACAATCGCGGTAGGCGGATTCAAACTGAGCGAAGCGCTGGCGGTGTTTGCTTCGAGCCTAAGCCGACCTGGGTTGAACTGGCTTGACGCCTGGATTGAGCCGCTACCCGCGATCTGATTTGCTACCAGCCTAACAGCGCCTCCGCTGCCGGCATAGGTCTCAGATCCACCGTTGGCGCGGCAGGACCCGTTTACACTAATTGTTCCCGAGGCAGCGATCAATATGGCCCCACCCCCAGCTCCACCGTTTTGCCCAGCATAGGAGGAACCGCCGGACCCTCCGATCAAAGGATTAATTTGCGGATTCCCGTACGGGTGACCATCGGCATACGAACCTCGCTCGTTAAAATAGCCTCCCGGACCGAAACCGCTGCCATTGCCCAAGCTGGCCTGGGCCCCAGCACCGCCGCGAAAGCCTCCCGGACCCGGTTCGGGCAGATTAACGGGATCAATACTCGGATTCTGACCGTCGAGACTGAGATTTCCATTGATCATTACGTCCCCATTCACGAGCCAGACGACTGGCGCATGAGTGAGGTGATTAGAGAAAGTAACGGTTACGTTTGTGGCAATGGTAACGCTGGAATACTTGAACACTACGGCCCATTTGTTTGGGTCATAAATGCCTTTGCCGGAGTTCGCCGTATTGTTGTCACTCCACGTGCCGGTGAACGCCTGGCGGAGATCAATCACCCTGTTGGAAGTAATAACGAGCGCGCCGTCCGAGCCGTCCGCTCCCGGAATGGTCAGTTGCGCGACCAATGGCGGCGCACAGGCCACAATCGAACTGGCGAAAATCGCCACAAGTTTGGTGCATGCTTTCATAGTTTTGATTTGGTTAACTGCCCCCGCAACAGCGTCTGTTTTGGCCGGGCGCACGTGCGCCATTGCTAAAGCGCGCGTTTTGTTCCTGCTGACTTGAAATGGTCACAATCCTCCGATGCTGTTGGGCGAGCTGATCGGTGAAGTGCGTCACAAACGCCGCTGTCCCGCCTTCAAGGTAAAACAGTGGCAGCGAATGAAAACCGTTCAGGTTGACATTAAGTACGCGGTAACCCTCTCCATCCGGAGTAACAAGGAGAATACGCCGCGTTTCAGTATGTTGCCGGATGGCATTAGTGATTTTCTCCACCGTCACAGATTCAAAATCCCAGATCTGATTTGCGGGTAGCATCCCGGTAGAATCGTTTTGAGTCGCAATGACGAGCCAGCCAGGTTCCGCGCGCGCGTTGAAGAATTGCTGTGCGGAGATCGTTGCCAGCGACGAGGAATTGGTGCTCTCCCCCTCTAAAAGCCCACCTGCCAGTTGCCACTCCCGCACCCCGCCATCCAAAACCCCCACCGATTCAAAACCCAGGTTATTCAGCCGGACTGCTTCCTCCAAAAGGGGGCCGGCGTGATGTCCTTCATTCAATAACACTACTTGCCGGGCGCGCAGAAACCCTCTCGCCTTGAGCGCAAACAACGGCACATTGATCGAGCCAGGAATGTGTGCCTGACGGAACATGTCCTGACTGCGCACGTCAACCAGCATCCAATCTTTCACCGGGTGGACTCCGTTCAACACCTCTGAGATATGAACCAACCTGCCGGTCGCGGCGTTTGAATTGGCAGCAGCTGAAACACTGGCGGACAACGCGAAATACCAGAGCCCTTCATGATTCTCCAACTGAGCATACACCATCCACTCAACCAACCCAGGCGTCCGTGGTGTCGCGGTGACCAAGATATGACCAACCCCTCGTGGCGGGATGACGGGTGTAAACGATTTGACCTCGACACACTCGCATGAAACTGTCACGGCTTTAATCCGTATGGAAACGAAGGTGTCATTGGTCCAGGAGAACTCGTGGGAAATGCTCTGATTGATTTTCAGCGCACCAAGATGGTGATTGCGCAGACTCGGAGTATTGGTGGCCGAACTTCCAATGCCGCAAGACCAGAGAAAAAGTGCGGCAAAAACTATGCCCGGCGCGAGCAATTTTAGCCTTGAAGCCACCGAACAGAAGAACACTACAGCCGTACGAACGACCCTGAGACGCCAGACGGAGGACCAGAGGCTAACTAATAATAACTCAACCGGGCCTCCATTCCTGTCACTCGCGTTTTGGTAATTCTGATTTTGTGGCTCAGTTCGCATACTGCATCCGAAGTAGTACTGCGAAGCCTCAGCTCTCAGCCCAAATCAAGTAAGAACAGTTCGCAAAAATGCCGGGATGCTTGTTGAAATGATGACATCTCGCCCCCGGTTTTACAAGAAAGAAAGCAGGAAGCACCACCACTCCACGCGACTTCGTTGGATTCAGTTTTGGACGTGGATTATTTCGTGCAGGAGGGCGATGATGCTTCGATCTGAAACTGGCCGTCAGCGAGTACCCGGCTAGCAGTCATCGCTTGCAGATCCGCGAGCATTTCCGCTTGGCTATTCAATTTCCCTGCAGCCGCTTCGAACTTGCCTAAGTCGAGTGCACGATAGGTTCGCGGCTCAGCCACCCATTCACGAGGGCGTAACACCCGCCAATAGAAGTTGATATTTCGCTTCAAGTGCCCGCACCGCAAGGCAAATCAGGCCAACGTGCGAAGCCTTCCAAGACAGGCCGAAGTTGTTCCACCTTCGGAACTAACCCAAATACCTACTTCGCGAAGTCTTGCACGACCGGCAACCCGCTCTACTGCCCTTCATTGGTTATTAAATTTCCGGTTTTATGCTTAGTCTATAAGATTGTTCCTCCGGTTTGTTGATGGCGTGATCGCGGGCCCGCTCAACCATCCGATAAAAACGGGAAACCTTCCGCTTCCGACTGCCCGAGGATAGTGAATTTTGATGGCCTGAATGTGTTCGGTGATTTCCTGTGCAGTGTTTTGTCGGGCAGCTTGCCCTACCATCTTGTCAAAAAAGCGAGTTTGGTCCTCCGCCCCAGCAGCACGGATGTAGCAGTCGAGATACTTCCACCAGTCGAGGCAAGCAGCAAGTGAGAGGAGTGTGATCGCAACTCTCTCCAATCAACTCAGACGCTTTAGACTCACTTAGAGTGAGTTTTGCAGCCAAGGCCACACTCGAATGTTGCCTGGGCGGGCTCCCGCAGGACATAGTCCGGATCGTGGTGGGATGTTCCGCCGAGTGGCTACAACCAGTGGAGGCGAAGAATGAGGCAATACTTGTTCCACTGCAGACCAGGCGGTTCAGTCGTGAGATTGACAACGTTGGGCTGGTGGGGAACTCTCAACCGATGCGGACGGTTATTCTGGTGTTTTCCTTTCTGCCGTTTGTCTATTACGGAGCCAAGGACACCGCGTTTCACTTTCGCGGCCGAAAGGTTAGCCGAACAGAGCACATTTTACATGGAGCGATCGGCCTGGTTTTGGCAATCCTGTTTGCACATGCCTTGATGGCGCACCACTTAATCGTGGTGTGTGCGCTCCTGATCTTTGTTGTCGCGGGCAGCCTGGATGAATACATTTTCCATCGCGACATTCCCGCTGAAGAATCCGATTTGCATGCGAAAGAGCATTTTGCATTGCTCATCTTTATCGCAGTGTCACTGGCCACAGACTGGCTGGGGCAAGGTAAATGGAGTTGGGCGGAGCTATGGCAAAGGCTGGGCGGAGGGAGTGGAGGCGCAGCGTGATTTTTCGAAGGGGTGACGGGCGGTTGGCAATGGGCCCTGGGTCCGGCGGGACATTCGGTTTGGCCGGTATCAGGATCAGGGAACGGCGGCCCGGGCAAGAGGCAACGCGATGACTCTGTTTCAGCCGAGTTATCTTTTGTTTGTCGGCACGGGTGTCCTGATCGCATTGGCTTTTCCAGTCGCGCGGCACATCCGCGATCCGGGGCTGCGACGGCAGTATTACCTCCTGCAAGGCGTAAGCCTGCTGGGAGCGGTACTGGGCGCCAAGCTTTCGGTGCTGTTTGGCGATTATCACTGGCCATGGAACCGCGTCAACGATTGGTGGGGCGTACTTTGGTCGGGCCGATCCATTACCGGAGCGCTGATACTCGGATTCTTATTTGCGGAAGTTGCCAAGCCGCTGGTGGGTTACCGGATGCCGCCGAACGATCGTTTTGCAGCGCTATTGCCGTTCACCGTTGCGCTCGGGAGAATTGGTTGTCTGATGGCGGGATGCTGTCGTGGGATACCTTATGACGGGTGGTGCTCCTTTCGAGGAACGGACGGGATAGAGAGGTTTCCTACGCAGATGCTGGAAGTCATTTTTCAACTCACGGTCGGGATCGCATTTCTGGGGATGGTCAAGAGAGGCATGTTATTCGGGCGATTATTCTCGCTCTACCTGATGGCATACGGCGGATTCCGTTTCGTAACAGAGTTCGTGCGCGAAACCCCCAAATCTTTTGGTGGCATTTCGGGTTACCAAATCCTTTCCATCGTGATGATCGGCTTAGGGGCCGCGTTTTTTCTGAAGCGGACATTGGCCCCGCCGGATGGCTGGAAGGAATTTCGCAATCCACCCACTGACCAAGGCAATACCGCCACTCTGCCGGAGACTTCACATGCCTGATGAGCACGAAAAAACCCCACTGCAGCGATTTCTTAAAGCACTCGTACTAGTCGCTGTCATCCTGGTCATGATGGCGGTAATCGGGATCGGTTTGATTGTGGGGTTTTGCGGTTTCTAGCCCGACGACCCATGCCCTACATTGTTGATTCAGTCAAAGGCAGATTTCACAGCGAAATCGTGGCTAATCCGACCACACATGGGTGGGTTTTGAATTTGTATCGCGGGGGTGAGCGTTATCCACAACGAGTTTGCGACTACTTCCAAAGTGATTACGCCCCCACCCAGGAGTTGGCCGGACAACTCCGGCAGCATGCGGCCGAGGAGGACAAGCACGTTCACCTTTTCTCCGTGGCAATTAACATGCTCCAACAACCGGTGCTGGAAGTGCAATTGGCTGATGTGTTCAATGAAGTCATTCGTTCATTCACGCCCGGCACGTTTCACATCATTGAAAGCGATCCACTCGAGGTGCGCCGGCGCAAGCTGGCAAACTTTCTGGCCCACGCCCATCACCTGGAGAAACGCGTAGCCCGATCCTTCGCCTATCACATTGATGCTTGCGAACGCAGCGGCAAGGAGGAGATCGCGCAACTGGTTGCCCGGGCCAAACATGATGAAGACCGACATGTGCGTTATACGCGCTCAACCGTGTTCGAGCTGTTGACACGGCGCGAAGCACAAGGGGTGATGGAGGTGCACAGGCGGGCGGAAGCGCGAGCAAACCTCCTGTTTTCCCAGCGACAGGTGCGAATGTTTCTGGCCCAGTTTGCCCAGGCCACACCCAAATATCGACAATGGGTTTACCGTATCTGCGCCACCCTCATGGAAACGGCGGGACATTATGCCTGAACCGATGTCTTCACCCGTTTCGCCGCTGGCCGGACAGTTGGAATTACTTCGGCAGCAGATGCTAGCGCTGGATGCAGCAAGCGCGGTCGAGTTTTTTCAACTCAAGGATTTTAGCCGGGTGCTCAAAACCACGGTGAGTCTTTGTCCCGAGTGCGTTACCCATGTACCCGGCGTGGTCTTCACGCGCGGCGGGAAGGTGTTGATGAGCAAACTTTGCGGACGCCATGGCCGCTCGGAAGCATTGCTGGAAAACGATGAAACGTTTTACCACCTCTCCAACAAAGACCGCTGGGGACGCGGATTTGCCGCGGACCGCAGAATAGATTTTCCCGAGTTTGCGGGCCAGGAGGACGGGGAAGAAAAGTGCGGCGGTTTGCAGGACGAAGGATTTTCCAACCAACTGGCAAACAAGTCCTGCACTATCCTCGTCGAGATCACCAATGCCTGTAATCTTGCCTGCCCGGTCTGTTACAGCGATGCGCGCGGGGATCGCAAAATGCCGCTGAGCGTATTCAAGGATTATATGCTTCGCCTGATCGAGCGCAAAGGCACGCTCGATTCGGTACAGCTCACGGGTGGCGAAGCCGTATTGCATCCAGAATTTTACGAGATGGTCGGGTTCCTACACGAGCACCGCATCAAAAAGATATACCTACCGACGAACGGAGTTGCGTTCGCCAAGGCCAAAGCCGCGGCGCAGCTTAGGCCATTCAGGGACAAGCTGATGGTGCTGCTGCAGTTTGATGGCAAGGACGAACATACCAATCGGTCCATGCGGGATGCCGATACTACACGGGTACGCAGCCAGGTGATCGAGAACCTGGGGGAGCAGGGTATTCACATGCAGTTGACCATGACTATTACCCTGGGCGTTAATGATCAGGAAATTGGATGGGTCATCGAGACAGGCTTGCGAAACATGCACATTAAGGTGGTCGCGTTGCAGCCCGTCACCTACTCCGGGCGCTACGAGATGACGCAAGATCCAATCCAGCGCATGACCCTTTCCGATTGCGTCAAAGCGGTGGTGGCCCAGATTCAACAACGCACGAGTCCAAGCGATTTTAAACCGATCCCATGCAGTCATCCTAACTGCGGCTGGATCACCTTATTCGTGCAGCGGTTCGGAATTACGGCGAATCTTGCGCGTCACATCGACATTGGCCAGGTCATGAACCAAGTTTCCAATCGCACGTTACTCAATTCGCACGAACTGCGGTCGGTAGTGGGCACGAATCAAAGCCGATTGATAGATCGAGTCGGGCTCTGGGCCGGCCGCAAACTTATCCGTTCCAAGGATGTGTTCGCGATCGCGATCAAACCCTTCATGGACAAATATAATTACGATCAGGATCGGATTTCGACTTGCTGCCATCATCTATTGGATACAAAGGGAAATCCCGTTTCATTCTGCGAATACAATGCTCGCATCAGGCCGAATGACCCCTGGAACACGTTCCCGCCACTCAAAACACAACCCGCAACTGATCCGTGAACATTTGGGAAGCCGCTGCAGACATGGTTATGCTGGCTCACGCCCTATACTCAATGTTCGTACTTTTTGGTTTCCTGTTGATACTTTTGGGAATGGTATTTGGCTGGCAGGGGACACGAAACCGGTGGTTTCGCAACCTTCACCTCATCATTGCGGCGTGCTTCCGTCTTCAAGGTGCATGAACCACTCCGCGTCATCGTCGCGTGCGAACTTGAGAACGTTGCCCTCCAAAGCGACAAATTGATCGTTGAGCAGTTTGAGTTTGTGCCAGCGCACTTGGAGTGCTTCGTCAATCGCCATCACGCCAGCCTCATAGATCACGACGACTCCGCTTCCATGGTCAAGGATTCGCATCGTCCAAAACTCCTCCTCTCCCCACTTACGAAACAGTGGAGATTCAGCCTTCACTGCCCCGTCACTCGTGAGCCAATAAGCTTTCTCTCCACCGAACAGCAGGAATGCATCGCGAGGCGCGCCTTCGATGACAAAGACTCGTGGGCATTCCAATTGCTCGCTGACATCAACGGAGGCCCGCAGTTCGACATGCGGACCCGCATCGAAATGAATCGCCAGGCCGTCAATTCTGTCTCCCGTTTCTCGGCGTTCAACTGTGCCGACTCGCTTGCCGCCAAACTGAAGCGGCTGAACGCCACGCAATGTTATCTCAGTCCACTTCATGGTTTCCTCGCAGCGCCTCCCAACGCATTCACGGCGTCAATGAGCGCCTAGTCATGCGTGATCAAAGTCAGACCGCGTTCAATGGACGTTGCGCCGATGACGCCGTCGGCAAAATTTCCTCTGAGCTTTGGCGTGAGTGGTCCGCGCACTCATCAGCGAAGAGGAAGAATTTTTTCACCAGAGTTTGTGTCATTGTGTGGGGCTGCCACGTTCACGGGATTTGCTCCAGTATTCTAAAGCAGCTTGGTCTCATCTTGTGGTAAATGCGCTTCATTCCATGAAAGAGCAGCCAATAACCATTCGGTAATTGCGGATGCTTGCTCGCTACTAAATTTACTAAAAAGCACTTTTGACTCTCTCTGCTGGGCGGTAATGAAATTCTCAATTTCGGAAGTATCAAACTGCTTACCCGGCACGGTGCCGAGAGCCGGAGGATTAGCACTTGCCAAAAAACTTACGACCGAACCTGTCGTCGCAGGCTCACACGATAATCGAGAGTGATGCAAAACAAGATCAAGAAGCACCGGTCCTAGCAAATCGGGCACATCTTTATCTTCTGCAGAAAAAAGCTTGCCCCGAATTTCTACACAGTCCTCGTGCGAGAAGCTAAACGGCGAAGGGAAAGCTTTGGCTATTTTACTCTCCAATTGGCTTGATGAACTATCAGTGCGCATCACAACTTGTTTTCAAAATAAGCGGTATGGTTATTCGGTCACGGCAATGATGGGTGGAGCTACGGTTGGTCCCGGTTGGTCAGAGGCAAAAATGCGCTTCCAAAATCCCGGACGTGACGCATAGCGCTGGGCGGCAGCCAGACGAAATTCCGAGAGCAACCGGAGGCGTGCCCGCAGGCCAAAGAACAGATCCGCAGCCAAGCTTAGCCCAAACCAAATACCTAAAAAGAATTTCCAACCGGGATCCGACTGGCCGCGCATGGCACTCAGGGTCGTGGCTAACCAGACCAGTCCAAAAATTATCGGAGGCAGGACCATGATTCGGACGAGGCTGGCGCTGGCGGCCTGATTAGGGTTTTTGGCGGTGATGCCATGCCACATCCCGAGCCAGTAGAGGGCGGCCAGGTCGGCCACTAACAGAATCATACTCATGGCCCAAAAAGCGGTCCATAAGGCGCGGTCGTTTTCCCACTCAACGTTGCGGAAACCCGCAACCAGGAACAATAACTCCACGAGTAAAATAAGGATAATCGGAGCGAAGAACTGCCGCATCAAGGAAAGCAATTGGCCGCTCAAGATGTCACGGACCGTCAAGGGAGTGGAAAGGAGCAATTCCAGCGCACCGCTCTTGCGGTCTTCCGCCAATTGCCGCCCGGCTTCAGAAGCAAACCAACCTTTGAGCAAGAGGGTGAGGATTATCCCAGTCAGAATGTAGGTGCCTTCATTGAGCCATTCACGACGGAACCTGGCAAATCCCCAGGCCCAGGCACACCCAATCAATCCCAGCACAGCCCAGACGAGGGCGGGCTTAAGCCGAGCGCGGCCGGCCAGCCAGAAGAAAGCGTTGATATTGAGCAACCGAGTACGAAAGGCTTTCCGCTCGACGAGATTACCGTAGCTCCAGACTTTCATGCGTTCACGCCAGCGCAGTTTCTGAACTCCTGCGGGCTTATCCTTCCATGATCGCGGGGCGATGATGCTAGCGAGTGCGAGAGCGACCCAGCCTAAGGCATGAACCACCCCCAGCGACCACCAGAACAGCTTGAATCCGGTTTTGTAGTTGGTGTCCCAAGCCAGAAAATAGGCATATCCGGGGCTGGGCAAGAAGAGCCGGGCGTCGAAACGACGCGGCTGGGACAGGTACGCTACCCACGCTCCCAGAGCCGGAAAAACGGCCGCGATAAACAAAACCAGTAACATTGTGGTGAGGGCGGCCTTTTGAGCCGAGTGGGACATGGCGGAGACGCACATTCCGAAGGTCAGGGAGAGGAACAAGGTATTGATGGCCACAAGAGCCATGCGGCCGAACTCCGGCAGGGTGATGCCACCCATCAACAAGGGCACCGCCAGCATGGGAACGACGGCGAGCACCCCGTACAATCCGTTTACCGAGGTGGCGACCAGCTTGCCGAACACGACGTCGTAGCCTTTGAGATCCGTCAGGAACAACAAACCGAGAGTGCCTTCGCGCTTTTCCTGACTGAGCGAGTCGGAGGTGGACCGGACACCGCTGAACAGGCAGTACAATATCGCGCTGCCGGTAAGAATTCCAAAGAGCACCTGGGCAACGGTTTGGGGGGCCTCGCGCTGCATCATCAAGAAAAACCAAGTGCCGATCACGATCACGGCGAGAGCGGCGCCGGTGCGAACCCAGTACGTACTACGGCGGCGCGAGAGGACCCTGAGTTCGCGAGCAACGATAGGGAGGAACGTCATATTAAGGTTGAGCGACAATGAGCGGGGGCACAAGAGCGCCGGGGGGTGGCGGCGCAGGCAGAGAAATGCGCACCGAGCCAGCTCCTTGCGCCGCCTGCTCCCGGAAGGAGAAATAGAGCTTCTTGCGAGACCAAAGGATGAAAGCAAGATCTTTGATGATGGAAAGTGCGCCAGCGGTCACAGAGATGGCCAAGGGATAAAGGCTCATGGACCAGGCGGGGGGGCCAGAGCCACCACGCAGCTGTGGCAGCAGCAGGAGGGGGATGACCATGAACGAGGCATAGCCAATGATGAACACGGGAATTACGTGCACGAAGAGAAAGGTTTTGAGGGTCGCAAAAGTCGCACTTCGTGAAGTCATTCCCATCCACATACCAAACCAAGCCAAAGCAAGGAGGTTGGCCAGGGTACTGACCGCCGTGGTGACCGCGCTCACCAGCAGCGTCACCTCGGGCAACCACGCAGGCCCGGAAGAGCCTCCTGGTTGAACAACGAGAGATCGCCAAGAGCCCTGGCCCATCACCATACCCACCACGTGGATACTTAGCAGGAGTAGAATCGGCACACCGAACATCCGCAGATGCCCACTCCACTGTCCACGAACGATGGCCCGCTCATCGAGGGGGGAAGCAAGGAGTAGTTCAACAAGACCGCTTCGTTTAGCTTCCGCAAAAAAGCGGCAAGCCTGGGAGGCCGCCCACAAATACAAGAACATGGTAAATATCCACCCGAGATAGGTCCACCCAAACCACATTTGCCCGGGCAATTGCACGAGAGCCCAGATTGTTATGACACTCAGAATCAAGGTAATCAACCATATGCCAAAGGCTTGCCAGCGTTCACGGCACGCGAGCCAAAGCACCGGGTTCAGACCAAGCAATTTGACCCGCAAGCGGCGGCGACGTTCGAAGCCGCCGTATTTCCAGTGGTAAGCCCAACCGGCCGCTAAGCCGGCCTTTTTTTTGGCTCTTTCCTGCCAAGCTCGAGGGACTAACAGGCAAGCCAGCGCAATGGCCGCCCACCCCAACGCATGGCTGAGGGCGAGGGACAGCCAGAAGGGCGAATGTCCCCATGCTCCAGCCGAGACAAACGCATAGCCTGAACTGATCAGGCTAGCATAGGGGACAAAACCGCGTCCGTGGGCCGACGCCAGGATGGTATCCACCAAGGGGCCACCGAGTACAAGCAGAAGCAGCAATCCCAGGGTGCCACCCATCACTCTCTGGGAATCACGGCCCAGGGCGGAAGCCAAGAGGCCCCACGCCAGTGAGCCAAACAAGGCATTCACGAGAGCCAAGGACGTCTTCCATAATTGCACACCGGTCACTCCACCCATAAGCCACGTAACGGCAAAGATAGGCACGATAGCCAACAGACCGGACAGCGCACGGAGGGAAGCAGCCAAAAGTTTACCCAGCACCACGTCGTATCCTCGAAGATCCGTGAGGAAAAGAAACCCAAGGGTTCCATCCCGTTTTTCTTCGCTGAGACAATCCGAGGTGAAAAATACTCCGGTAGCGAACGCGGCGATCACCGCCATCCAGGTCAGGACGCCAAACAAGATCTTTCCCATACCCACCAGGCCAAAAACCATGGACGGGAGCGAAAGAAACGCACCGCCAAGGATCAATCCAACCAAAGCGGCAATGACCCGCAGCCAAAAGGTGCTGCGCTTCCGCGAGGCAACGCGCAACTCGCGCGCGACAATGGGCAGAAAAGTCATGGGAGAGAATTAGCAGTTAGGACCGAGCGAAGGCAAAGAATTTGAGGGATCGCGTTTAACCACCCCAGGACAGCGGTGTTTCGAAAAAACCGCGTCAATGCCGGGCGGGGCTGGGCGGGCAAGTCTCGACCGATAAGTGGAAAATCCTCCATGTCTATCCGTATTCCAAGGCCGCTGGCCGGAGAGGAAGTTCCAAGCCCTGCACCGGCTGCGCCGGGTCGGCCGAAATCTGGCGGAAGGCTTCCAGAAGCGCCCATTTCGCGCGGGCAATGAAAGTGGCTTCGATCATCGCGGCCAAGCCAAACCAGAGCAAAGAGAGGGAGAGAAAAGTTCCGATGCTCAGACTGCCGCCCCCAATCGTGAGCACGACGAGCATGAAAATGGCCAGCCAGGGAATGAACATGACGCGGATCAGGGTGGCAAAGATAGCTCGATGATGCCGTGGCTTGACGAGGGCCATCCACATGCCGATCCAAGTAAGCGCCTTAAAATCAACCCAGAGCATAATTGTGCCACCAAGGCACAACTCGCATAAAAGCACGATATTCGGACTACCGATACGCAAGGGATCGACCGACACCAGCCAGATAAACAAGCCGAGGTTCATCGCCATTGCCACCAGAATTGGCCCATAAAACAGCGACCGCAATGCCCGCCGCTGACCTAAGATAATTTGGTCCACGGAAATGGGAGTCACCAGTAGCAATTCGAGCGCACCGCTGCGGCGGTCCTCGCTGAGACGACGAGAAGACTCAATGGCAACCAACCACTTGAGCGCATGATGAAAGCCATAGGTCACCACGAGAACTGAGCCAAAGCAAAAATTAGCCGCTTTGCCGTTTTTGACTAATGACCCGAGTAGAAAACCAGCCCACAGCACGAACAGCAGCCCGGCAACGCTCCAAGCGATCCATTGCGGGCGGCGGTCACGATTCGCGACCCATTGAAATGGATTTTTATCCAAAAGAGCTTTGCGGCCAGATTTTGAATCCGAAGCACAGAGCGGCGGTCGCCCGGATCCTCGTTGGCCTGTTGTTTCGGTATTTGCCTCACTCTTCTCGTGCCAAGAGTGCGAAACTCGCTGAATGGCGAGGAGCAAGGCGCCGACCGCCGAGGCCAAGATGGTTAGAAAGGAACCCCAAAACTTCCACAAACCGCCCGGACCACTAAAGGAGGTATCGAACGCATTCGTGAAAACTGAAATGGGACTGGGTAAACTGAACACGTGCCAAACTTGATTACGAAAGAGATATGCGAGAGCGGTGCCGATGGCCGGCAGCCCCACGCCAACGAACAGGATCATTATCAGAGAAATACCTACGGCTTGCCTGGTTTCGCGAACAAAAGCGGAGGTTAGGATGCCCAACGACAAGGAAAAAGAAAGGGCAGCGATGATAGCCAAAGCGACACGCCAAAATTCCCCACCAGTAATTCCGCCAATGAGCCACGAATAGGCCAGCAACGGCAGACACGCCAGGCAACCATAGACGGCAGGGAGGGAATTGGCTACGAGCTTTCCCAGGACCACATCATAACTATTAAGCGAAGTGAGAAACAATAACCCGAGGGTACCTTCGCGCTGCTCCTGACTAATGCAATCCGCAGTCACAAAGACACCGGATAAAAGGCTGAAGGAGAGCATGATCGTACCCAGAGCACCAAACAGGAACTTCCCTTTGGAGAACGGCAGGCCACCAGGGGTCAAGCCCAACAAATAGAACCAGAAGAGGAATACACCCAACGCCAGGAAAAAGCGCATCCAATAGGTCGTACGTCGCCGAGAAGCCACCCGCAGTTCGCGCTCGATGATGGGGAGAAAGCTCATCGTGCCTCCATTTTGTCCCAACGAAAGGAACGGCTGCGAAGCGCATCGCAGAGAAGAAACCAGCAAACGATAGGGGTAGTGAGCTGAAACAGCACCGTACTACCTGATAAAGGTAAAGCTCCATTACTTCCGGAGAAGGCAAGTCGATTGAAAAACCACGGAAGCGAAAAGGACGCCAGTGGGCCGATGGTGATGGTAGCGAGGAAGGCCGATGTGAAATTACGGCACGCGAGTGAGAAGTACAAGCCGACCACTGGCAGGGTCAGGAAGGTCAGTGCAAAAAAGGCAATTACCTCCGCGTTTCCATCTTGAGGCACGAGACTCTGCAAGTAAGCCCATACCCCGAGAAGCAAGGCAAAGGCAGGCAGGAACTGAGACCACAAGCCCGTCAGACGACCCGCAACTATTTCACGCACGGGGAGAGGGGAAACCAGCAGCAACTCCAGCACGCCAGTTTCCCGCTCGCGCCGAAAACTACCGGCGGCAGTGACAGCCATGCTACTAACCAGCAGCCAAGCGAGCCAGTACTGCATATCGCCGTACGTTCGGAAAAAGGAAGTTCGATTGTTCAAGATGGCGCTATAAAGAGAAATGATTATGGCCAACCAACCCCAAGTGACCAGCCGAGCACTCCAGGTTCGTTGTTCGAGCCACCCGACCGGATTACGCTCCAGCTTGCCACGCATCCAGCGCCGGAAGAAGGCGAGGCAAAGAATGGGTGTGCAAAAGGTTTTTTCCAAAAGGACCTGACGTGCGGAAGGCGGCTCTTCCTGCCAACTGTGACGAGTTTTCCTCCCGGCCAGCCAGATGACAACCCACAGGCCGAAAACCGATTCGACCATCACCTGAATCATGGCCCACACTAGTTTGGCGCTGGAGACTAACCTTACAAACGCCGACCATCCGGAGATTGACCCGGCATTCGTGGCGAAACCCAGGCCAAGAAGAAGTTTATAGCCAAGCTTCTGGTTTGGCCACAAAGGTCCTGCTCTTCCAGGGCTCATGAGGGTGAGCACGCCCGAACCGGTGAGGGCCAGGAAAAGCAGGAAGAAGCCGATGGCGAAAATCGCCGCCCACAAGACGGCCCGCAGCCAGGTGCGGTTCCACGCTGAGGCCAGCAAGCCAGCCGCAAGCGCCCAGCAGATGGCACTGCCGTTAATTAGAACGGAGAGCAACGCTTCTCCCCAACCCACGCCGCCCAGCAAAAATGGAACCGTGAGCACCGGCAACACGGAAATCCATAGTGAGATCGATCGCAAACCATGCGCCAACCCTTTGGCGATCACCACGTCAGGACCCGTCAGCGGAGTCATGAATAATAAACCCAACGTGCCTTCCCGTTTCTCCCGGCTGATACAGTCCGCGGTCATCATGGGCACAAGAATCCAAATGGAGCAGAACAGGGTTAAATGAAGACTGGAAAACAGGGGCCCACCCATGGAGGGGCCAAAACCGTGGCGCAGACCGAACCAGAGACTCACCACCAGCAACACAGCTACAGAGCCGACCCGCAGATAATAAGTGATGGCATGCCGAGCGGATGACCGCAATTCGCGCTCAATGATAGGAAACAGCGTCACTCAATTTACCGGCAATTGTTACGGTTGACTACGACCTCGAATGTCTCGGGTGAACCCTCTACCAGATTTCGTCAGCACCCACCCTGGGCGCCCAGGAGCAACGCCTCGTCTCAGGCGCCGAAGGAGGTCGACTTCCCTCCAGAGCGCGCCGGCGTTGACGACGAAGGTTACTGTGTCTCCCCGCGCGTCACGCGCATGAATACCTCCTCAAGCCCTATTTCATCCTCGCGCAGTTCTACAAGCCTGGCCCCTCCACGTACCAGAACATCGGCGACAATACTGTGATCGGTTTCCGGGCTAGCCAGCGTGACCTTGATTTCTCCGTCGACGGTGCCGACTTCAGAAAATTCCGCTCGAGTTTTGAGGAGTTCAACCGCCTGGCTCTGGTCGCTCGAAACCCGCACCCAAATCACCCTGCCCTGGGATACCTGGTCACGCACTCCTTGAACAGGTCCGCAGTAAATCATGCGGCCCTTTTCAATAATGGCAACTCGGTTGCAGAGAGTTTGCAACTCGCTCAAAATATGAGAAGAGATGATAATGGTTTTGCCGAGGCGCTGGAGTTCCTGAAGGATAGCCATCATCTCAATACGCGCTCGCGGATCCAATCCACTGGCCGGTTCGTCCAACAGAAGCAACTGTGGATCATGGATGAGCACGCGCGCCAGCCCCAACCGCTGTTGCATCCCACGGCTTAGGGCGCCAATCAGCGCGCCCTTCTTTTCACTCAAGCCGACGAGTTCCAGCACGTCATTCACTGTTTTTTCCCGCTGCGCAGTCGGGATTTTGTAGCAGGCACCGAAGAAATCCAGATACTCGGTGACTTCCATATCTTTGTACACACCGAAGAAATCGGGCATGTAACCGATCACATGCCTGACGGCATCCGCATCCCGCACAACATCATGGCCAAGGATTTGCGCTGTGCCCAAAGAAGGGGCCAGGAAGGTTGCAAGAATGCGCAAAGTGGTGGTTTTTCCGGCGCCATTGGAGCCGATAAAGCCGAATAGATCTCCTTTGTTCACCGTGAGATCGAGTCCGGAAAGAGCAGCCATATTCCCATACATGCGGGTGAGACCGTGCGTTTGGACGGCGGGAATCGGTGGTGCAGAGACGTCAGGCATAGGCTAAATAGATAGGACTTTTCACAACGCGCGACCGATGGGGACAGCCAGGCGAAACATCGTGTTCCGATGACTGCGTTTAGGAGAGAATTGATACATAGGTTTCACCGGGGAATAGTCGCTGGCCCAGGCAAACACCACAGCCTGGCCGTGATTCAATGCCGCTGACATGTCTAACCCGGGAGGGCTGATAAAGTTATTCATGTAATTGGCCCGCTGCCCCGACAACAGGGAGAGGAAGGAGACGGCAATGGTGCTGTCCTGAATATTTCCGATCTGTCCGCTGTCGTTGCCTCCGAAAGCCCGGAAGCGGGATTGCGCTACGGATTGAAAATTTTGTCCGTGGGCAAAGACGAAATCATTGAGTGAGCTCCCCTGCTCTCTCGATACTATAACCGTCTTCGTTTCCCCGCCTGATATTTCGCCGAGATTCATGATGGTGTTATCAATAATGATTTTTGCATCAGTGAGTTTGCGGTCCGTCCGATTCTCAGCCTTAACTGACCAACGATCTCCCTGGGGGGTGACGGCGACGTTCAAGGGGGGAGAAGCGGGCTGCCACCAATCATTTACAAACAGTTGGCTGGTCCAGACGGGGACAAAAATTTCAGCTTTGAAATTGTCACCGGATTGCAGAACCGTCGCTTTTTCACTCGATTGTCCCCCGCCCCAGTTGCCGACGAATTCACCCCGCAAGGTGGAGAACTTCTGTTGGCCTTCCAATGTATAACGCTGATTGGATGGGGAGTATACCGAGGCATAGGTACGGCCGCGGAGTTCGGCATGAGTGCCACTCGACAAAACATCCACCAAATGGATTTCGTTCCACTCGGATTCACCCGCACGCAACTTGTAGCCAATGAAATAAATGAGCAGCGAGAAAAACACGACATAACAAGGGAACGTGATCCAGGTGAGCATCGGACGGCCGATCTTCTTCAGCCAGAATTGATCGAGCGGGCCGATCACGACCAAGTACACGATGAGCAGCAGCAGCAACCATTCGACAGGCAACTTGTGGACTTGCTTGGAATCCAACATCGCCCCAAAGATACCGTCACTGCTCCATCCGCCTGGCCGACCCGCTTCATTGGAGACATAATAGGAGCCGGGCACCTCGGCGAGCTTCGCCCAGAAGGCCGGGAGGTTTTTCCATGTGCGGAATGGTTCGCGCTCCGGGCTGAACATAAGGGCACTCACCCGACCTCGGCCGCGGGAAGCCGTCACGACCAGCGGTAAATCGTCTTGCTGAACCACAACTTCACCTTCGCGAACCGACCCCGTCATTATTTGCATTTCTGTGGCTTCAAAGGCGATATGGTCCGGAAGATCAGCAAACGGGTTGCTGGCTTCGATGTTCTCTTGCGTTATGGGCCGGTTACGCTGGTTTCGGACAGATGAATTATTGTTTCCAAAATCAACTCGTGACTGGGAAGAGGCCGTTTTTAGCCAATTTTGAAACTCGATATGATTGGTTAGGGTGCGTGCCTCTTTGAGTTCGCAGGGGAACAGGTTCTTTAGCCAAGGTGTGCCGGTCACGTCTCCAATTTGCTCGACCGCAATAATCAAATGCCCACCCGCGTGGAGCCAGGCATGGAGCGCTTCCACCTGGGTTGCTCGCAGGTCTGAAGCCTTTTCTGAGTTGAGGTAGAGGGTATCCATTCCTTCGAGGACCAAGGGGTTATCGGGGAAGATGGGAGGCTGCAGGCGCGCCGAGGAAGGTTGAAGGTCCGCTTGTTGCATTTTGGTAGGAGCCAGAACTGGAACGCCACCGGCCGTGCGGGCCAGAGCGCCGACCAGAGGCATGCCCGCTGAGGCCTGTTTTCGGGCGCGCAATCCCGTTTGCTCGGAGCGGACTTTGCCGCGCTCATCCAGCAGCCGAATGTCCCAGGTGGAGTAACCTCTTGAGGCTGAAAACACCGGAATAACCAGCCGTTTCAAGGTGCCGGTGGGCAACTCGACCGACACTCTTCTGGTCTGCCCGGGGTTGTAGTTTCCTGGAGTCAGCTCGATCGTGCCATTGAAGGAAGGCCCATCATTTTTGATTTCGCAGACCATCGGAAACCAACTCGCTTCCGGAATGATGCTGTCATAGCCTAAGAATACGTCAAACTGCAGGGCGGCGTGTGAGGAAAAGGCAGCAACGCAGAAAAGGAGAACGAGGATGGAAACACGGAGTTGAGTAGCGATCCCCTTTGCACTCAGAGAACTCCTGCTGGTGAGCCAGAAATCTTTAATCGGGAGGTAGCAACCACAGCGAGCGCGTCTACTCGTCGACGGCGCACCATATAAAGAACCCACCATTTTTATTCTCATCACGGCCCCTGGGCTGCTTTATAGGCAGACTTTATTTCTTTAGCAACGTTCAAATTAGCATTTTGGAACAGAAGCATGGTTCCTCATTGTTAGACCGCTGGTTCGATGCACCGTCACGATGTTTCATAGGGTTAGATGTTGGGGCCAGGCCCGGTTTCAAACTGTATAAACCCGTATCGCCTGGAGCTTACATGGTGCTTTCCAGCTTCCGACTGCGAATTATAGATCCTATGCTGCCAAGGATGAAATATTTAATCGGCTGCTACTGGCTCATCATGGCCACTTGGGTTCAAGCGCAAACAAAACCTGATTATCAGGTCCAAGGCGAAGCGTGGTGGGCTCATGTGCAAACCCTCGCCGATGATAAAATGGAAGGGCGGAATACAGGCAGTGAAGGCTACCAAAGGGCAGCCGCTTATGTGGCCGGTGAATTTGAGCGCCTCGGCCTGAAGCCAGCGGGCACCCGCGGATATTTCCAACCCGTCAAATTTCGGGTTCGGCAAATTATTGAAACGGAGTCTTCGCTTGAACTCGTGAAGGAGGGAACGCGGGACCGGCTTAGCTTTGCCAATGATGCCAATTTTATCCTACCCGCCGATATGGCAAAGCACATCAAAGCACCAGCGGTTTTCGTTGGTCACGGACTGGTTATTCCTGAATTAGGGGTGGACGATTTGGCGGGGCTCAATCTGAAAGGAAAGATTGCAGTGCTGATTAGTGGCGGTCCCAAAAGAATCCCTGGACCCTTAAAGGCGCATTTCTCTCATACAAAACAACAATGGCAGGCGCTGCGCCAAGCAGGTGCCATCGGCATGGCTGTCATTCGCAACCCTAAATCCGCCGATATTCCCTGGGAGCGTTCGACTTTAGCCCGCTTGCAGCCCGCGATGTCTCTGGCTGATTCAAAACTGGACGATGCGGCAGGCATGGAAATCGCCATTCGCATCAACCCAGCCAAAGCGGACAAGTTTTTTAGCGGTACCGACCACACCATAGCTGAGTTGCTCAAATTGGCTGATGAAGACCGTCCGCTCCCAAAATTTCCGCTTGCGGTGTCTATCCAAGCCACAGCTTCCCTGAAAAAAACCCACGTCGAGTCGATGAATCTGGCGGCCATACTCGAAGGCAGTGATGCCAATTTGAGAAACGAGTATGTGGTGCTCTCCGCACATTTGGACCACCTGGGAGTTGGCGAGGCCATTAATGGAGATCGTCTTTACAATGGCGCAATGGATAATGCCTCCGGGGTGGCATCGATTCTCGAAATGGCACGTTTACTTAAAAGCTCCAGCCTGGCGCCGAAACGCTCCGTCCTGCTGCTCGCAGTTACGGGGGAGGAAAAAGGTCTCCAAGGATCAAAATACTTTGCCCATTACCCGACCGTACCGCGGCAGGCCTTAGTCGCGGACATCAATCTGGACATGTTCATGCCGCTGCACTCCTTGCAACGCCTGCGGGTTTTTGGGCTGGGGGAGTCTACGCTTGGCGATGATATTCGCACCGTTTGCGCCGGCGAAGGCATTGTAGTAGAACCCGATCCTGAGCCTGACCGCAATATCTTCATTCGCTCCGATCAGTACAGCTTTATTCGGCTAGGCATCCCTTCCTTGTCGTTCAAATTCGGCTATGAACCCGGTTCACCGGAAGAAAGACTGCATAAAGACTGGCTAAAACTGCGGTACCACGCTCCTTCAGACGATCTCAGTCAGCCTGTCGACAAAGCAGCGGCGGCGCAATTCAACCACCTCCTTCTGCTTTTCACACGCCAGATTGCGGAGTCGCCGGAACGGCCTCGCTGGAACTCGGATAGTTTCTTCCGCCGTTTCGCAAAGTGACGTTTGCATGGCGCAAACTGCCACCATTGGCCTAGTGGACCGAAGGCGTAAATTGACCCTGCTCCAAAAATCGAACCACGGCCAGGGCCACTGCCTTGTCCCACATGATCCAAGTATGCGAACGATGAACCCGCAAAAAATCTCGCATTCCTGCCATGCGTGTGCTGTTGACAGATACCTTGCCATCATTGGAACCCGGAATCCACCGGGAGAGCCAGGGATTGCAGGAACGATCCCCGGCGATTATTCCCACCTCTACAGCGGCGCCTCCCAGCCGGGCTGGGAGACTGAATGGATCGGTTCCTAATTGCTGACCGGCAGGTCCGGTTAAGCGTCGAAAAAGTGAAAGACACTTAAGAGCATCCACCGATTCACTTCCCTGGTTTGGTGGCGCCAGCATCACGGCGCGCCCAGCATTGCTCAAGCAAGTTGTTTCCCAAAACTGGCGCAGAACGATGCCTCCCAACGAGTGCGTCACAAAATGAATCTTCGCATCCGGGTTGCGAATTCTCAGTGCGATCAATTCCCGCAGCCACTCTGCCGCCTGTTCAACGGTGAGACTGGTCGACGGATAGGAGATATTGATCACCTGGTAGCCCCGTTGAGAAAGTGTCCACTCCAATCGCTTCATGGAACAAGCGGTTCTGCCCAAACCATGAATCAATACGACATACTCCCATTTTGGCTCCACAAAAGCTGGTTCGGGGAGCGCTGCCCAACAGGAAAAGGAGCCCAGAGAAAGACACACTGCACGAAGCAGAGAAATGCGGTTCATTCGAAAACGCCTCTGACCCTCAAAACGGGCAGGGTCTCATCAGGAGATTTGAGAATTTGAACTCGGTATTTATGCATCTTCAGACGGGAGTTTTACCTGCTTTCGGTCGGCCGCTTTAATCGAAAAAAGTTAGCCCACATTGGTGAAATCGATAGCCGTAATTCCCCGGGAAGGGAGATTATCAGGAGAAAAATTGCTGAGGCAGGTGTTCACCCGATTGTTTGTATTTTTTGGTCGGCTTAATTTTTTCTGCTGGGTGAACAATCAACCATAAAAGGAAAGTTTATGAGTACATTACGCGAAACATTTCTGGACGAACTGGCGGACGCTTATGACGCCGAAAAGCAATTAATCAAAGCTCTGCCCAAGATGGCCAAAGCTGCCTCTCATGAGGAACTCAAGGAGGGTTTCGAAACGCATCTTGAAGAGACGCAGAAGCACGTGGAACGTCTGGAGCAGGTTTTTGAAATATTTGGTCAGCCGGCCAAAGGTAAAAAATGCAAAGCCATGCAAGGGCTCATCGAGGAGGGCAAAGAACTCATCGAGGAGGATGCCGGCGACGCCGCGTTGATCTGTGCGGCGCAAAAAGTTGAACACTATGAAATCGCAGCGTATGGATCGATGCGTTCGTGGGCCAAGCTGTTGGGAGAAAATGAAGCAGCAGATCTCCTCAACGAAACATTGGAGGAAGAAAAATCCACCGATGAACGATTGAACAACATCGCCGAATCCGCCATCAATGTTGAGGAAAGCGAAGGAGATCGGCAGGAACAAACCACCGGCCATCGCAGCCGATCACGGTAAGCCTTATTTCCAGGTAACAAGGGCAGGCTAGCGCCTGCCCTTTCGTTTCCAGGCATGGTTTTCGCCCGCTCGGAAGCCATGATTCTCTTTTAATTTCATTTTCTTTGCGGCATCTTCGAAGCTGAATTTGCTGCAGGAATGCCTCACGAATTAAAGAGCGGTTACCGGGGCCGTTTGGCTCCGTCACCTACCGGTTTACTCCACATTGGGCACGCTTCCACTTTTTGGACGGCCCAACAGCATGCTCGTTCCGCAGCAGGGGTAATAGTGTTGCGTAATGAGGATCTCGATTTCTGCCGTTGCAAGCCGGAGTTTGTTTCGGCGATGCTCGATGACCTCCGTTGGTTCGGGTTTGAATGGCAGGAGGGCCCAGATTGCGGTGGTCCGTTCGCTCCATATTCCCAAAGCCAGCGACGCTCATTTTATTTAGCCGCGTTGCAAAGGCTTTTGGCTGCAGGTTGTGTGTATCCCTGCACATGCTCGCGTCAGGACGTGCTGCGCGCGCTTCGGGCTCCGCACGCGGGAGAGGACGAGCCCATTTATCCTGGCACTTGCCGGCCCAGTGACAACCCAGCAATCAGCAGGTCCGCAGCAAGCCACACTCACTATCGCTTTCGGGTTCCCGAGGGAGAAACCATTTCGTTCCTCGACGGCCGTTGCGGCCCCCAAAGTTTAATTGCCGGCACGGATTTTGGCGATTTTGTGGTCTGGCGACAGGACGGCATCCCGTCTTATCAACTTGCAGTAGTCGTGGATGACGCAGCGATGGGCATCACTGAAGTTGTCCGCGGGAAAGATCTGTTAAAATCTACTGCCCGGCAGCTGCTCCTCTACCGAGCTCTCGGCCTGGCTCCGCCAAAGTTTTACCATTGCGAACTGGTCGCTGATCCTGACGGCAACCGTCTCGCCAAGCGCCATGGTTCCTTAAGCCTGCGCTCTCTACGAGCCCAAGGTGCTCAGCCCGAAGACCTTCGTAAAATGTGGATCCCATAAAGTCACGCGGAGGAGGCAGACGGACATTCATTTGCCCGATTCCCGCACTACCCAATCCTTTATCCCGTGTTCCAGGAGATCCAAAGGCAAGGCCCCGTTCCCGAGCACCTGATCATGGAAACGTCTGATCTCAAAGCGTTGGCCGAGTTCTCTGGTAGCATAACCGCGCAGCTCTTTGATTTTCAGCTCTCCTATCTTGTAGGCAAGAGCTTGTCCTGGCCAAACAATGTAACGATCCACCTCGACCGTCACATCATGCTCGGTCTTGCTGGAGTTGTTTAGAAAATAGTCAATCGACTGCTGTCGGCTCCAACCTCGTGAATGAATTCCCGTATCCACCACTAAACGGATCGCTCGCCAAATCTCATACGTGAGTTGACCGAATTTCATATAAGCATCCTGGTAGAATCCCATTTCCGTCCCGAGACTCTCTGAATAGAGCCCCCATCCCTCTTGAAATGCAGTATAACTGCCATGCTTTCGGAACTCAGGCACATCCACCATTTCCTGCGCCAAGGCGATCTGCAAATGATGACCGGGGACAGCTTCATGGAGGGTCAGAGCTTCCATCTCCCACTTTGGACGCGTCTCGAGCGCGTACGTGTTCGCAAAAAACCATCCGGGCCGGCCCGCATTTGGCGCTCCGGGTTGGTAATACGCGGTGGTTTGGGACGCTTCGGCGTAAGCAGGAATGGATTTCACTCCATAAGTGAGGCGTGGTAGTTTACCGAACAAGCGCGCTAACTCCGGATCCACCCGTTTGGCGATATCCCGGTAACCCCGCATCAAGTCGTTTGGATCAGTGTAGAAAAACCGGGGGTCAGTCCTTAGATACTTTGAAAAAGCGGCGAAACTTCCCTTGAATCCCGTTTGGGCAATCACCTGATCCATGGCACCGTGAATTCGTTTCACCTCAGCCAGCCCAATCTCGTGGATTTGTTCCGGCGTGAGCGCCGTGGTGGTTTCTGTTCTGACCCGGTAGGCATACCAGGCAATTCCGTCAGGTAAATCGCTCAGGGCAATAGACTCGCGCGTGGTCGGCAAGTACTTATTCACAAAGAACTCGTGCAACTTTCCGAACGCTGGAAGCACCTGTGTCTTAATCACGGTTTGGGCTTCGGCACGCAACTGCTCGCGCTCGCGCTGTGAAACTTCAGGCGGAAATTCCGCAAAAAGTCGCAGGAAAGCGTTCTTCTCCGGTTCCTCAGCCATTTGATTTCTGATCTGCTGCGGCACTTCGCGGAGCGTAATTCGGGGTGGTGTTATGCCAGCCGACGAACCTTTAGACAACAGCACCATGGTTTGGTCGAGCAACTTCGGCACTGCTCTTAATCGCGAAATCATGTCTTGATAATCCTGAACGGTCCGATGTGGTGAGAATTCCAAAACGTCAGCAATGAACTGCTGCGGTCCGCTCAATTGCGTTATGGGGACGTATTCGGACTTAAAGCGTGCTCCGGCGATCGCGTCCTCCTGATTCTTTTTGAAGAGATCGTAGTTCAATCGATCCATGACGCTTAACTTCGAGCGATTAATTGACAGGATGACCTTGAGCGGCCCTTGTAGCTCACGTTTTCGCCGCTCAATAGCTTCGAGCGATTCATCCGCCCATCGATCATTCAGGCCGGGATAACCCACTTCGGTGGCAAACGCAGGGTTCTCATGCATGGTATAATCCCAATGCAACTTAAATAAATTGCCCAGTCGCTCGACGTCGTTCCCTTCTCCCGCTGCCAATTTTGCACAATCCTGTTCGAACGCTGTTTCACCGTGGAGAGCACTTAATTGTGCATACCCAATCACTATGACTGCTAGGTTGAAGGTTCCTGCCAGTTTCATGGCCGCAAGGATAGGCACACTGCGGGGTCCGAACAAGGAGCAGTAGCACAGTCGTAGGATGGTGAGTCTGCCACGATCGTACTAGCGTTGTTCAGCCGAAACTATTCGACAAGGGACAGGCAAAGGCCACTCAAGACGAAACTGGCGGTGTAACGGGAGCTGAAAACGCAGAATAGGCGGAAGGCATGTGTGCGAGGCGGCAAGTTCAACAGATGGCTGAATAGTTCCGACAACCCGCTTCGCGATTCGAATTTCTGATCATCACATTATGGGGAACGGTAATAAAAAGGCACTGGTTACCTCTTCGGCGGCAGGGCATTTAGCGGCAAAGCGATTTCCGGCGTTCTTTTATCGAAACTCAACACTACCTCCATATCCATCAACTCCGCATCGCGGTTAAATTGGACAGCTCGATCTATTCCGCTGAATTCCTGGGCAAATCTCGACTCGAACGTGCGTTGCCTGAACCCTGCGAAAAAAAGCTGGCTTTTGATTTCGCGAAGGAAAACTTTCATGCGGAGATTCTTTCAGATTTCTGGCTGCGTACCCATGGGGGAATGGCCCCATAAGGGAGCCCGGCGTTAACTTCAACACCAGCTTCCACAACTGGCAGAAACTCCTTAGCAAATGTTCAATTTCACGCGATAATGTTGCATGCTATTCGCAATCGAGCTTGGCACTGTGTGGTGCGTGGTCGTGATTGTGAATCTTATTGGGCTTACTATTGCCGCCTATGTGGTGCTGAAGCGCAAATAAGTTTTGCCAGATTCTAAGCGCGGTAAAGCAACGGTATTGCCCCAGCCACGATTTCCGCGCATGATGCCGGCGTGAACCGCGTTTGTTTTGCGATTTTGTATAGTGCGTTTCTGCTCTTGAGCGGCTGCGCCCAACGTCAATTGGACCTCAGCAAGCCGTCAACGGCTGCGACTCTTTCCGAGGGGGCCAGCCGACAAAAAGTCGACCCGCACCCGTCGCTCTTAGCTGGGTGCCATCGCATCGTTTTTGTTGGTGATAGTATCACCTACAGCGGCCAATTCGTTGATGATATCGACATGGTGCTGCGCAAATCAGTTCCCGAAGGTAACTTCGAGTTCTTAAATCTAGGTCTTCCCAGTGAGACTGTCTCCGGGCTCTCCGAACCAGGTCATGCGGGCGGCTCTTTTCCCCGACCCAACCTGCACGATCGTCTGGAGCGACTTCTGGAACTCACCCGCCCCGATCTCGTCATCGCCTGCTACGGAATGAATGATGGAATCTATTATCCTTTCGACCCGGCAAGATTTGAGAAATTTCAAGATGGTATTCGGCTGCTTCGGAATCGGGTCACAAGCCGCGGTGCGAAACTAATCATCGTTACGCCACCCGTGTTTGATCCCTTGCCCATCCGCGGTAACACTTTACCCGCGGGCCTGGCCGAATATCGAAAACCATACGAGGGCTACAATGGGGTGCTGGATCAATACTCTTTGTGGCTCCTGGATCAGCGGGCCAGTGGCTGGACGGTCATTGATGCCCATTCGCCCATGGTTAATTATATCGCCGAGCGGCGCCGGAAGGATGCTAAATTTGTTTTAGCCAACGACGGTGTGCATCTGAATGATACTGGCCACTGGCTAATTGCCCAGGCGATCCTGCATGGGCTGAAGGTAACCATTACGGATTCCAGTGCGATTATGGATTTATCGGCTGGCAAAGCGGGCGCGAAGGGAGACATTCGTGACATTCAGAAGCAGGAAGGCGGGTTCCGCTTCACCTGGCGCACTCGCCCCCCGCTACCTATGGCCGGATCCCGGCTTGAGGCCACGTTCCGCACAACCACAACTTCTTTTCCTCCTCAGGGTGAAATCCACAATCTGATCGCGCTGCGACCCGCAGCCTCCAGTTACCGGCTTTTTGAGAATGACGAGGTGCTTGGTACGGTCTCACGGGAGGACCTGGAAAAGGGCGTTGATACACGGCAGTTTTCTAGGCTCACCAGCACTCAGCGTGGCCTCGAAATCCTCAAACTCATTCACAGCCGGAACCATATCCTGAGCGACGCATGGCTGACCGCCGTGGGCCACGCACGCCCAGGCATGAGCAAAGGTCTGCCGGTGGACGAAGCCAGTGCGCAAGCCACAAAGTTAGATCAACAGATCAAAGAATTAAGCCAGTCTGTGGATCTTCATCTCCGACTCGAGCCCGTTCCAGCTACCCAATAGGCCGTGGCATAGGCCGATGAAGCTGCAATTGGAAGTCCGGGATCCAGCATTCGGTTCGTAAAAGATCCTCGGTAACAGATTAGCCAATCGAGAATGCGCCGAATCCTCCTGGCAGGAGCGGAGAGGCTGCTCAGTTCCTGTTTACTCGCACCGGGCTGTTCCGAAGGGCGGGCCGAAGTCTGGCGGAATCCATTATGCAACCAAGCCCATCCACTATTTCGAACCCAAATATGATTGATCCGAGACCCCAAATATCGGCAATCTCTGCGCCCATTATGCAGCAAGTGAACCTCGGTATGATTGGCGGCGGAACCGTCGGAAGCGGTGTCTTCCACGCGCTTCAGCTTAATGGTGATTTGATGGCGTCGCGCCTTGGAGTAAAGGTTAACGTTAGCAAAATTGCCGTAAAAGCCCTTAACGAGCCCCGCCCGTATCCTATCCCGGTGCCCCTAATGACGACTGACTGGCACACAGTTGTGAATGATCCGCAGGTAGATATAGTGACCGAACTGGTGGGCGGGATAAATCTGGCCAAAACCATCACCCTTGCCGCATTGAAGCTGGGTAAACCGGTCATTACCGCCAATAAAGCACTACTCTCTGCCTGTGGCGAAGAGCTCTTCGCCGCTGCGCAATCAACAGGCACCAATCTTTATTATGAGGCGAGCGTTTGTGGCGGTATTCCGATCATTAAGGCGTTGCGTGAAGGCTTTGTTGGCAATCGGATCACTCACCTCTACGGCATCGTTAACGGTACATGCAACTACATCCTCACCCGGATGAAGCTCGAAGGCGCTGATTTTTCTTCCGTGCTCAAGGACGCACAGACACAGGGCTACGCTGAGGCGGAGCCTTCACTTGACATTGACGGCCACGATGCTCTTCACAAGATCGGCATCCTGGCTTCCCTCGCGCATGGTTTTTGGGTGCATCCCGAAGACATTCACGTAGAGGGTATTCGCAATATCACGGCAACGGACATTAAATTTGCAGAACAACTCGGCTATACGATCAAGCTGCTTGGCATCATCAAACAATTCGAAGCCACGACTCCTCACCCACCCCGCCGGACAAAAACTAAACGCGGGACTCGGCGCATTCAGGTTTCAGTCTACCCTACACTGGTGCCCAACTCCCACGTTCTGGCGGGCGTCAATCATGTCTTCAACGCCGTATTTGTTCGTGGAGATATTGTTGGCGACACCCTGTTTTACGGCCGCGGGGCTGGCAAGGACGCCACCGCAAGTGCCGTCCTCAGCGATGTTGCGGATGCCGCACTTGATCTTAAATTTGGCACCAAGCATCGCGTTCCACCTTTCGTTCCACACGAACTTGATGGCGCCGTCATACCCATTGCTGAGGTTGTCTCCCGTTATTTCGTTCGCCTCAATGTCGCTGATGTGACCGGGACTCTCTCGAAAATTGCCAACATTTTTGCCAGTTCAAAAATTGGCATTTCCTCCGTGATCCAACCCGAGGTTCACGAAGGCACGAGCGTCCCGTTGATCCTGATGCTGCATGAGGCTCCCAATGGCGCAGTGTCCAAAGCACTTAAAAAAATTGCGGCTTTATCCATAGTGAAAAGCCCGCCGGTCATGATCCGGGTTGAAAACTTCAATTGAATACCTTCGGCCTTATTGTCTAGAACGCATCGCGTATACCGGAATTAGTTTCAACGTCACATGCCATTAATTGTTCAAAAATACGGAGGCACCTCGGTGGGTAACCCCGAGCGCATCAAAAACGTTGCTGCGCGCGTTGCAAAATATCGAGCTCAGGGGGACCAAGTGGTAGTCGTGGTATCGGCCATGAGTGGGGTTACGGACAATTTGATCAAACTGGCCAAGGAAATCATGCCTTTGCCCAATGAACGCGAGATGGATGTTCTCCTTGCAACCGGAGAACAAACCACCACGGCGCTAACCGCCATCGCGCTCCATTCCCTTGGTTTGCCTGCCGTTTCACTTACGGGCGCCCAGGCCGGCATTGTTACCGACGGTGTTCACACCAAGGCCAAAATTCAAAATATTACCCCGAAAAAAATCCATGATTTGCTTGATGCTGGAAATGTGGTGATTGTCGCCGGTTTTCAGGGTCAAACTCTCGAAGGGCAAGTCACTACCCTAGGGCGCGGAGGTTCCGATCTTACTGCCATCGCCGTGGCGGCCGCTATAAATGCGGATCTCTGCCAGATTTACACGGATGTAGATGGTGTCTATACCGCTGACCCTCGGATTGTGCCGAGCGCCAGGAAGCTCGACGAAATATCTTACGATGAAATGCTTGAACTTGCGAGTTTGGGTGCGAAAGTCATGCAGTCTCGCTCGGTTGAATTTGCCAAAAAATTTGGCGTTATCTTTGAGGTCCGCTCCAGCCTAAACGAAAATCCAGGAACCATTGTGAAAGAGGAAACTAAAAATATGGAAGGCATCGTTGTGCGCGGTGTCTCACTTGATAAGAATCAATCCAAAGTCACGCTCGTGGGCGTCCCCGACAAACCAGGTGTCGCGGCGCGTATTTTCAAAGCGATTGGGGATGCCAACATCAACGTCGATATGATCGTCCAAAATATCAGTCATGGCAGCGGAGCGCCGGCAACTGACTTATCCTTTACCGTCGACAAGCCCGATCTGCTAAAAGCACAAAAGGTCATCGACGGTCTCAAGCCGGAAATCCAATTCGGCAACGTCATCGCCACCCATAACATTGGCAAACTCTCGATTGTGGGTGTCGGTATGAGGAGCCACACCGGTGTGGCCGGAAAACTTTTCGAAACCCTGGCTAACGAGGGGGTGAATATCGACATGATTTCGACCAGTGAAATCAAAGTTTCCGTGGTAATCGACCTCGCTAAAGGCGAGCAGGCAATGAAAGCGATCCATGCGGCTTTTTTGGGATGATGTGGACTACCCATTTTTCAATGGACTTCGAATCTGCTCGATTTGAGGCCAGCGGAGGCCACGAGCATAATCCAAATTCCATTTGACCAATTCGCTTCAGCTTGCTAGGTTCCGCCCAGTGAACAAGAATCTTAACCTGCTGCTATCGAGGCCGCTGCTAATGTGCAGCGCGGCAGTCGGGTCCTAGTTGTTCAACTATTTTGCTAAACCCCACTGCCAAATTGGCAGTGGGGTTTTTGTTTATCCCGGTGCCAGGCGTCACCAACAACCGATAAATTGCCATGCTTAAAAATCCGTCCAGGAAATACCGTCCGTTTCCGCCAATCCGGTTGCGTAACCGACAATGGCCGGACCGTGTGCTCAAGAAGGCGCCGATCTGGTGCAGCGTGGATCTGCGGGACGGTAATCAAGCGCTCGCCGTTCCGATGAACGTGGGCCAAAAGCTCGAAATGTTCCAGACGCTGGTGAAGTGCGGGTTCAAGGAAATTGAAGTCGGTTTTCCCTCCGCCTCGAATACGGAGTTCACCTTTAATCGCCGTTTAATTGAAGAGGATCGAGTTCCCGAGACTGTATGGCTTCAAGTGCTCGTTCAAGCACGTGAAGATTTGATCGAGCGTACTTTCGACTCTTTGTTGGGGGCCAAAAAGGCGATTATCCATCTTTACAATTCCACTTCACCGGCCCAGCGCCGGGTGGTTTTTGGCATGTCGAAAAAGCAAATTATGGCAGTGGCTGTCCGCGGAGCCACCTTGATAAAGGAGCGCCTCTCCCGCCTCGCCGGCACGCAAGTGATGCTTCAATATTCGCCCGAAAGTTTTAGCGCCACGGAAGTAGAATTTGCGAAGAGGTGTCGGAAGCGGTGATGGAAGTTTGGCAACCCACGTCCCGCCGCAAGATGATTCTAAATCTTCCGGACACGGTCGAAGTGGCCATGCCCAACGTATATGCCGATCAAATCGAGTGGCTTGGCCGGACAATTAAGAACCGCGATTCGCTCATCATCAGTTTGCACGCTCATAATGACCGTTACACCGGTGTGGCGGCGACTGAGCTTGGGCTGCTGGCTGGAGCCGATCGCGTGGAGGGCACCCTGTTTGGCAACGGGGAACGCACTGGAAACCTCGACATCGTGACGGTCGCCCTCAACCTTTACATGCACGGCATCGACCCCAAGCTCGATTTTGCTGATCTCAACCACATCCGCGAGATTTATGAACGCTGTACCGGTATGACCGTCCCCGCTCGTCAACCTTATGCGGGCGAGTTGGTCTTCACTGCTTTTAGCGGCTCGCATCAGGATGCAATCAAGAAAGGTCTTGCGGAGTGGGAAAAGGGTGGTCGCCAATATTGGGATGTGCCTTATCTTACGATTGATCCGACCGATATCGGCCGCGAATATCGGGAGGTAATACGCGTAAATAGCCAGTCCGGCAAAGGTGGCGTGGCCTACCTCCTCGAGAGCGAATTTGGCATCCAATTGCCGAAGGAGATGCAACGCGAGTTTGGCCCAATCGCGAATGATGAGGTTGATCGGCTGGGCCGTGAAGTCAGCGGAGCAGAGCTCAAAGCTATGTTCTGGCGCGAATACATCGATCGCACCTCGCCCTGGCAGCTCCGCTCCTTCAAAACCCAGGGCCAAAACGGTAGTGTGCGCTGCCGTGCTCAATTATTGCGCAACGGCAAAGCGGTAAATGTTGCCGGAGAGGGCAATGGTCCGCTCGCCGCTCTCGTTCATGGCTTCCACACGGCGGGACTTCCAAAGCTTGAAATTACGGACTACCGCGAGCACGCATTAAGCGCCGGCGAAGAAGCCGCGGCGATTGCCTACATTCAAATCAAAGACAACCAGGGCAGCCGCTGGGGCGCGGGCGTGGACACAAATATTGAGCTCGCTTCAATTAAAGCGGTTCTCAGCGCCCTGAACCGGACGTGATCCGCAGTCTCGTTGGGGAAAGACCCTATGGCAAGGGGGAGCCCGCGGCCATAGGTTCTCTTAAATTGGAGATTAGATTTATGGCTGAGGCGAGCGAATCAAAGGGCAAACGACAACCAAGTGCTTCGTTTATGAAGCCGGTTAAACCAGATGAAAAACTTGCCGAAATCATTGGCACGGAACCGGTTCCCCGCACTGAGGTAACACGCAAGCTTTGGGATTATATTCGCGGCCATAACCTTCAGGATCCGGCTAATAAGACCTTCATCCGTGCTGACGAAAAGCTCAAACAAGTTCTCGATGGCAGGGACCGTGTTAGCATGTTTGAAATGACTAAATTGGTATTCAATCATGTCACGTAAACTGGCGTGATGTCGCCAACTTTATTACGTGCTTTTCAGCAGCATCTTTTCCGCCTCCAGCCGCATCAGGTCTAGTCGCTTTGGCAGCTTCGCAATAAGTTTCGAGAAATGACGCAATTGCCGGGCGCTCTCAACGAGTAAATTTACCATCGCGTTAACATCGGCCACACTCACATATTCTGGAGCGATGCGCTTTTGGTCGCTGCAATTATGGTAATTTCCAAGTGCAACACAAACCGCGGCGACCTGAAATCCGAATTCCTGAAAAGCGGTTGCCTCGCACGTTCCACCGCCCATCAGCGCGCGCTGAAAATGAAAGCCGGGCTGATGCATATTACCGGCGACCTCGGTCAGGAAACGCATTGCATCTGAATCAAAAATCGAAGTCCGGTCTCCTACGCGCAAGATAACGCCTTTACCCATTTCAACACCGGGTAACTCCCGGCTCGTCTCAAGCGAAACAATCAAGCAATCCTTCGGCAACTCCTTCGCCCCCGCGACGGCCAGCGCGCCGTGAAACCCGACCTCCTCCGCCCGCGAAAGCACCCCAATCACATTCACCTTTGCTCGCCGGCGCTTTAATTCAATCAGGGTGCACAGGACGCAGGCAACACCAACTAAATCATCACAGGACCGACCGTGGATTCTGCCCTGACGCACAGCAAAGTCTTCCACTTCCCAAACGGCAAACGTCGGCTCAATCGCCGGGGTGTTCAGCCCCTGGATTTCAAAAATTCGGTCCCTGCCATGGCGACGGCCCAACTTTGCCTGGGTCACGCCCGGCATCAACCGCAACGCTAAACCTGCTCGAAAATATTCGTCGGGCACCCCGCCGCGAAAGCGAGCAAGCCAGGTGCGTGGCCCTGCTCTCCGGATCAGTTCGAACCCAGGGTGATCCATATGCGCTGCGAGCACACATGCGCGATCCTTTTCAGCAGTGTTAAGTCGCACCAGTACGTTTCCAAATCGGTCCCGCCGGCAATCCAACCGATTCTCACGGCAAATGGCCTCAACCTCACCACGTACCGACTGCTCGAAGTACGGAGCCGTTGGATGACGCAGCAAACGGCCTATAACTTCACACAAGGTCCGTTTGTCCATAGTCGCTAATCAGAAGAATGCTACGACGTTTTGGTGAATCAGCGCAAAAAGAGTTCTGCGGCCGCATCCGCGAAACGCAGCCCTTCGGAAGTGAGATTGAACCGCTCAGGCCCAAGTCGCCCCCAGCCTCGCCTGGAAAGTTCATTCATGTCATTGGCCCATTCTCCGCGCAAATCGTGCCCGGTTCTCTCCTGAAATTGCTGAAACGGCCAACCCGCATTCATGCGCAACCCGAACGCCGCGATTTCGCCGGCTCGCGCAAGCGGCGGCAGTTGTTCGCTGGATTCAATAGCCCGCTTTCCCTTCTCTAGCTGCTCGCAATAAAGTTGAGTGTTGGACCAGTTCTTCGTTCGAACGCCACGAACATAACCAGCCGCACTCGGTCCCAATCCGTAAAACGATCCCCCCTGCCAGTAATTCACATTATGAAGGCATGCCCTCCCGGGCAGATTCAGCCCCGGCGGCCAAGCCCGGGGCGATTCCGACTGGCGGGCAAAATTTGCAACTTCGTATTGAGTTAAGCCGGCGCTCAAAGCCTGGTTAACAAGCAGATCATACATGGCGCAAGCAAGGTCCTCATCCACCGCAAACTCACCGGCTTTCAATTGGGCGTACAAGGCGGTATCTTCCTCATAGATTACCTCGTAGCTGGATAAATGCTCGCTTTCCAGGGCCAAGGCTGCCGTGAGTGTCTGCTGCCAGATTTCAAGTGTTTGACCCGGAATGGCAAACATTAAGTCAAGATTCACGTTATCAAATCCCGCTTGCCGCAACGTGTCGAATGACTTGAACACCATTTCCCGGCTATGAATCCTGCCCAAACGCTCGAGCAAATCCTCATCGAGAGACTGTACTCCCATCGAGATTCGGTTCACACCATAGCTGCGTAACAACTTTGCTTTCTCAAGGGATACGGTGGCGGGATTGCACTCCACGGTCCACTCCTCAGCTCCCAGGAGCTTCAGCCGTTCCATGGTCTTCAGCACCTGCTCCCATTGCCGCAGGTTCAGCAAAGACGGCGTGCCTCCACCAAAAAAAATCGTTCGCGGCTTTAAGTCGCCCGCTACCCATTCCAACTCACTTGTTAAAGCAGCAACATATCGGTTCACCAGGTCGCCACTTGAGGCCTCCGAATAAAAAGCGCAATACGAGCATTTCTGCGCGCAAAAGGGCACGTGGACATAAAGGCTGGTAATCGGCTCAGAAATTGTTTCCAGCATACCCGAAATTAGCTGGGACTCCCCGTCCTGGCGAACGAAAAAACTCCCGTGAGGCGCGGGAAAATTGCGGAGTTTGATACTCCTCGCCACCGAGCTGGATAGGGTGAATGAGGCAGAGTACCGGCAAAAATCACCCGTTGCCTCGCGACTTCGCGAGCTTCAGGATACCGGTTTCGGCTGGGACGCCGTCCGTGCCCTATCCAACCGTCGCAAACGCATCAAGATGCGTCCGCACGATGAACATTTTCAGCCTTGGGGCCTTTATCGCTCGAAACGATATCGAAGAGCACCTCTTCTCCTTGATTCAATGTCTTGTAGCCCTGCCCCAGGATTGATGTGTGATGAACAAAAACATCCTGTCCCGTCTCCTGTGCAATGAACCCAAAACCCTTTTTATTGTCCCACCATTTGACTTTACCGCTGGCCATAGACTTTCTCTCCTGATTTATCTGAGGGGCAGAACAGAAGAGTAACAAACCCACTGGCAGCCAGATCCGTTTGAAACTACTACTTCTGGAACTGCATTCGCCTCAAATCGGTGCGAAGCATAAAGATTAAGTGCTAAACGGTCAAGGCTTTGTTTTAACTAACCTTATCCTGCGCAAAGCAAAAGCCCCCGGAGAACGCTCCGGGGGCCATAAAACTTTCTAAAGGCTATTACCCAATAGGGTTACGCCTTTTGCGCTTTGCCGGGCTTCTCAGCCCGCGAAGTGCGTTCCGGCTTGGCACTACGTACCTTCGCTTCACCGCGATCACTTGGTTTTTCCGCCACCGTATCCGAACGACGACCGCGTTTCTCGGTCCTCGTGTCTTCGGGTTTGTTCTCGGTTGCGGGAGTTTGCGTGACGGGCACCGGAGTGGTGCTTTCGACCCGTACTTTCAAAGTAGTAACAACATCAGCATGGAGGCGCAATTCTACTTCATGCTCCCCCAGTGTGCGCAACGGGTGCTCCAGATGGACTTTTCGCTTTTCCAAGGAAACGTCGAATTGGTGCTTCAGCTGGTCCGCAATCATGCCTGCGGTCACCGCTCCGAACATCTTGCCATCTTCGCCGGTCTTTACGGCCACCACGCAAATCAGCTTGGAAAGACTCTTCGACAACTCGCTCATCGTGTTCAGCTCATGCGCTTCACGCTCTGCCCGACGCTGTTTAAGGGATTCAAGTCGTCGCTTATTAATTGCGGTTAAGGGAACGGCTAGCCCCTGGGGAAAGAGATAGTTGCGGGCGTAGCCCGAGGCAACTTTGACCTGATCAGACTCGCCGCCCAGACCGACAATATTGTGCGTTAAAATAACTTCAGTTTTTGCCATATAATTTTGTGTTGCAGAGCCAAAAATGTTTGCTCGGTAGAGTCCTAAACCGGTTAGAAAGGAACATCATCCTCTTCGGGAGGCGCCGCATCCGGCGCTGGACTCGATGCCGCTGGACTGGACGGCGAGCGGGGAGCTTCTGCCGGCCCACCACCGCTTTCACCACGATTCGAATCGAGAAAGGAAAAACTCTCCAGCACAACACCAAGCTTGCTTCGTTTCTGGCTGGTTTGCTTATCGTCCCACGTGTCGTACCGAAGCCGACCCTCAACCAGCAAGGGTCGTCCCTTTTTCATGTATTGGGCGATCACTTCAGCCTGCCGGCCAAACGCATCGACATCCACGAAGGTAACTTCCTCTTTGGTTTCTCCGGTCTCCGACTTCCAGCTACGGTTGATCGCCATCCCGATCTTAGCTACAGCCGTTCCTTTAGGCGTATACCGCAGCTCAGGATCTCTAGTAAGATTTCCTGCCAGGATAACCTTGTTGAAGTTAGCCATAATCCAGCTTTCAACTTACGCCGTTACTGCGGCCGGCGTTGCGGCTAACTTCGAAAACAGCACCCGGAAAACTTCTGGATTCGACCCGAAGCGATGCTTCAATTGGTCAATGAGAGAGGGCTCTCCTTCAAATATAACGTTTACATAGTAGCCGGCACTATGCTTCTTGTCCGCCACGCGTGTGAAGTTGCGCTTATCCATTTTCTGGACTGTTTCAACTTTGCCACCCGCAGTAGTGATCTCGGCAGAAATCTTGTCGATGACATCCTTAATGCCTTCTTCTTTTGCCGCCGTTTCCAGTATGAACAAGCCTTCGTATCGTTTCACTGCTCTTTTCTTTCGTTCGCAGAGCCGCTTACGACTCCATTAAACTGACTCATTGCTTTTTGTATTCCGACGTCTAACCAGGTTGTTGCCTGCTCCGACGCCACATTTAAAACTTTATCCATCAGGGCTGCTTCCGTCGAATCAAATCGGCCCAACACATGATTGGTAATCTCGCGCGCCTGGCTTTGGCGCCCAATGCCAATACGCAACCGGGCATATTCGCGGGTGCCCAAATGTTGCTCAATGGACTCCAGCCCATGATGTCCACCGCTACTCCCGCTCGGTCGCAGCCGAAGCTGGCCAAGGGGCAAATCCGCATCATCAACCACGACGAGCAGGCGCGCTGTCGAAACCTGATAAAAAGTGCTTACCGCAACCACCGCCTCGCCGCTCGCATTCATGTAGGTCTGCGGTTCGCATAGCAGCACCCGCCCGGATTCGCGATCCGCGCGCGCGATCCGCGCGCGAAATTTCTTTTCCAGTCTCCAATGCGCACCCCAGCTCGCAGCCAGCTTCTCGAGCAGCAGGAAGCCGGCATTGTGTCGGGTCGTCGCATATTCCGCGCCGGGATTGCCCAACCCCACGATGAGATACAGCTTCTCCATGGGTGGGGACAGCCCGGCAAATTAACCCGTGCCAGGCACCAGCCCAAATTACTTCTTTTTCTCCGCTGGCTTTTCCGCCTTTTTGTCGCCCGCGGGAGCCCCGGCTTTTCCAGCCGCAGCGGGAGCTTTTTCTGCGCCTTTCGCGGCTCCCTTTTCTCCGCCGGCCTCTGCACCTTCTTCCTTCTTCTCTTTGATCATCTCTACTTCGCCCGGGGCTGCCCCTTCGGCCGTAGCCGCAGCTTCTTCTTCCTCCGTGCGTGGCGCCGCTACTGAAATAACTGGGATATGCTTGTCGCCTATCAACTCCACGCCCGATTGGGGGGGAATCTCACCCAGGTGAATGGCTTCGCCAATATTCAGATGGCTCACATCAACTAGAATCACTTCCGGCAAATCCTTCGGTAAACCGCGAGCCTTGATTTTAAACAATACATGCTCCAGCACACCGCCACCGGTCTTGACTCCAACCGCTTCACCGGTGGTCTCAACTGGCACCATCACGGTAACCTTCTCATCCTCGGCCACCTCGTGAAAATCAACGTGCAGCACCTCGCCATTCAACGGATGATGTTGAATCTCCTGGACCAGCGCCAATCGCTTCGGACGCGTGTCGTCCTTCACCGCCAGGTCAACGAGCAGGTTTTCGGAAACGGCTTGGTGAATCAAGTTCTCCATTTCTTTGGAGTTTACCTCCAGGTTTTGGGGCTGATTCTGGCGACCATAGATAACGGCTGGGATGCGTCCGGAGGATCGCAACTTTTTGGCTCCGGCACGACGAGCCAGGGACCGCGGAAATGCGTTCAATGATACAGATTTCATTTTCTTTTATACCGTAAATTCAACCAATGCCTGCTAACTGGTGCGTCCGCCCTTGAATTCGAACAGCGACGTAACCGACGAATTACTATGGATTCTCTTAATGGCTTCGCCCAGGAGTCCGGCAACCGACAACGTGACTAACTTAACCCCGCTAATAGCGGGGCGAAGGACAGTATCAGTTGTTATCAGTTCGTCAATAGCAGATTTTCGCAATCTTTCAATCCCTACCTCGTTCAAAATCGCGTGGGAAACACATGCCAGTATCTTCTTGGCGCCTTTCCGTTTCAGCAGCCCAGCCGCCGTTGTGAGCGTTCCGGCCGTTTCCGTTAAATCATCCACCATTAATACGTCTTTGCCACGGATCTCTCCGATCACAGCCATCGATTCCACTTCGCTCGCACTCTTTCGCCGTTTGGCGACAATTGCCAAACCTCCACCCAGCACCTGCGAATAAGCATAGGCCATCTTCAGACCGCCGACATCCGGGCTGACCACCACCAAATCCTGGAGCTTTTTCTTTTTTAAATACTCGTACATCACTGGCGCTGCATACAAATGATCGACCGGAATATCGAAAAAGCCCTGGATCTGCTGGGCGTGCAAATCCATCGTCAAAACCCGGTTTGCGCCGGCTGCGACCAATAGATTGGCAACCAGCTTCGCGGTAATCGGCACGCGGGGCTGGTCTTTCCGGTCCTGCCGCGCGTACCCGTAAAAGGGCATGACGGCGGTTATCCTGGCTGCGCTCGCTCTCCGCACCGCATCAATCATGATGAACATCTCCATTAAATGATGATTGGTGGGCGGGCTTGTGGATTGCACGATGAACACGTCCTCGCCACGGACGTTTTCCTCAATCTTCACAAACGTTTCTCCATCCGGAAACGGCTTAATCGTAGACTTTCCCAATTCAATGCCAATGTAGGCACAGATCGAATCGGATAAAGGTATGTTGGACGTGCCGCTAAAGATCTTCACAGTGCCATTGATTCTTTGCTCAGTTGAATTTCCACCGAAACGGTGGAGGAAAAAGCAGGCGCGACTTTAGCAGGCGATGATCCCCGTGCAAGCGCAATCTCCGAATACTCTCCGTTTCTCCAGCTCCCCTGCTTACTGAAGAATCCACCCGCCCCCGACAACCAGGTCATCCTGGTAAAAAACTGCCGCCTGCCCGGGAGTAATCGCTCGTTGCCCTTCGTGCAACTTTACCCTGGCTTTTCCTCCCTCAAGGGGCGTCACGGTAGCCCTCGTTCCCGGATGATTATACCGAATCTTCGCGGTTACTTCAAAATTCTCTGGCGGTTGCTCAAATGGTATCCAGTTGCAACGATCGACAGTGAATTCGTTCCGTTCCAGTGCGGACTCATCTCCTACCACGACCCGGTTTTTCTCGGCATCCAACTCCACCACATATAACGGTTTGGCAGAAGATATGCCTAGGCCTTTGCGTTGCCCGATCGTGAAAAACTCAATTCCATCATGCTGTCCCAGCACCTGGCCGTGCAAATTCACGATTTCCCCCCGATGCTTCTCGACCAGCTTCGCCTGCTGCAAAAATCTTCCGTAGTCGTTATCCGGTACGAAACAAATCTCCATGCTTTCTTCTTTGTCCGCGGTCTTCAAATTGCAATGCCGTGCCACTTCACGGGTATCGCTCTTCGTTTTGTCTCCTAAGGGAAAAAGTGCCCGTGCCAACTGGTCTTGTCGCAAGGAAAAGAGAAAGTAGCTTTGGTCCTTCCGTAAATCTCGCCCCTTTTTAAGCAGGGTTCGCGCGCCATCCGCACTCTTTTCCAAACGTGCAAAATGTCCCGTTGCGATATACTCCGCTCCCAATTGATCCGCCCGGCCAATCAGACGCCCAAATTTAAGATTCTGATTGCACATGATGCACGGATTCGGCGTTCGGCCCGCTTTATACTCGTCCGCAAAATACTGGATGACCCGATTTTGAAATTCCGCCGCCTCATCAATTAAGTAATAGGGAACTCCCAGCCTATGGCATACTGCCCGCGCATCCGTGACTGCCTGTGGCCCGCAACACTTGTCTTCCGCCCGTGATACACAATCCTGGGGCCAAAGCTTCAAGGTGAGCCCGACGACATCATAACCCTGTTCCAGCAACAACGCCGCCGTCGCCGAAGAATCCACTCCTCCGCTCATTCCAACCACCACTCGTGTCTTTCGCTGGTCCATTTGTCGGACCCGAAAGATACGGTCTCATCAATCCAAAGTCTAACTCCGATCTCAAGTTCCCTTTCACCCCCCGTTTTCCGTCACCGAACTCTCTTCTTGTCCCGGATCCACGCGAAATTTTTCCGGCTCCCGAATGAACGGAATGCGACCGCCCAAGTACCATTGCCGCGCGATGAAAATGAATAACACAATGGCCACCCCAATCAGGAATCGGTATTTAAGAATCGGGCTCCGCCGTGGCTTGCTAATTTCCCTCGCTGCCTCTGTCGCCACCACCGCTGGCTTCGCCTCGGGCTGCTCCAGCCCATTCAGAAAGGTCGTCCAGTCGAGTTCCATGTGGCGCCCGAAAATCATTCGATAATAAAATGAATCGCATCCCTTGCGGGCACAGTCCCCCAGTCGTAAACGCTGGATTTTGGCGCTTTCCTCAGTCTTCAAGGGTGGCTGCGACAACAAAACCAGTTCCTCGCCCGATAAGTGAATTCCGCACTGGACACATTCTCCCGCAACGGCACTCCGCATCACCTCAATGGACTTTTCTGCGGTCAGGCCCGCCCGGCCCAGACCTTCCCGCAGGCTCCGGCAGAACGATTCCAGCTTAAGCAAATGTTCCTGGCGAATGACTGATGCTTGTTGAGACATTTCTTTACCTAGCAGCTATAGCTGGCTCTTCGGGCACCGGTTTGTACCAAACCCAGTCTCGCGTTTCCTCAAATGGATAATAGGGATCCGTGCAGAGAGATTTAGAAAAATTGAAAATCCGCGCATGGCCGTCTACGAAAAGTATCGGGGAATAAAAAAGAGCCGGCGCCAAACGCGGATCCAGAAAGTCTGTCTTGCCTCGGTTCCGGTGCCATTGATACCAACGCGGCTGGAAAAGCGGTGGTTTGTTGTGGCAAACCTGCGGAGTCGCCGGAGGTTCGTAAAATAAAATGAATTTTGAGGTGTTTCCCACCCATGTTTCAGGCTTTCCAATAATAATGCCCGCGATGTTCCGTTTGGTTGAAGGGATGGGCAACCCGTTCGGCGCTCCAATGTTCATTTGGTAGCTGAAACCACGCGTTTCCCAGCAGGAGGGCAACAATGTCTGCCTTGGATGCATGTGACAATCCTCGCTAACCTTTCCTTTATCCACTGGGCAGCGATACACCTGCGAATTGCCGAGGTAAGGAAACAAATTGCGGCTGCTGGCCAGTCCATGATTTGTTGTCAAACACCCGGGCAACGGATCTCGGCCTCCCGAAGCTTGCGATATTCTGGAGGCCTGGTCGTCCCACAGCATCTTGGTTCCTATCCCGATCTGTCGCAGGTTGCCCAGGCATTGGGTATCTCTGGCTCGCTCCTTGCCTCGGGCCAGGGACGGCAGCAACATACTCGCCAGAATGGCGATAATGGCGATGACAACCAGCAATTCGATCAGTGTGAAAGCCCCTTCGCGTTTCATTTTATTCCCCTGTTGATTTGACCGCTAACTGCACCCTGCCTTTTCTCGCACAGATTTCGATACTAGTCTGTCAGGAGACAACTGAAAGTTTTGTAGGGTTTTCCGCTACACATGGGAACTGACGGTCACCCTGGACCGGCTGCTTATCCCTGAGCGTTTTCCTTCCGCGCGTATTGGGTCCGTTCGCTAGCCACTTTCTCGGTTTCCAGTCTTCAGACACCTCAGTGAAGAAGTTCCGGCGCGTTTTTGAGTCGCTTTTTCTCCATTGTGAGTGGCATGCTTTCATACTATATTGCGCCGCGTGAACCGATTGACCAAGCAGGAACAGTTGGTTCTATGCTTAGTACTCGGTCTGTTGTTAATTGGGTGGGTAGTCAAAACCTATCGTATGGCCCACCCGCCAGCACAAACTGTAGAGTTGCCAAAATAAAAAATGCAAGAAGTCAGTTTCGAAGAAGCCCTGGAGTTGGTCCAGGCTAAAGACCCGCGTTATACCCGCGACGCTTACCTTTTCGTCCGCGAGGCGCTTGATCATACCCAGAAGACCATCGGCAAGGATAGTCGCGGGCGCATCCGCCATGTCACCGGTCAGGAATTGCTGGTCGGCATCCGCGACTTCGCCCTGGTTCAGTATGGGCCAATGGCCATCACCTTGTTGGAGGAATGGGGCATCCATAACTGCGCGGATTTTGGCGAAATTGTCTTCAACATGATCGAGGTTGGCTGGCTGGCGAAAACCGATAAGGATAGTCGGGATGACTTCCAGGGCGGTTATGAATTCTACGACGCTTTTCGTAAGCCATATTTGCCTTCCCACAAATTAGAGATCAGTGGCCGCAAGACTCCTGTCACCCCGCCCGAAATCAAATTATAGCGCAGCCTTGAGCCTAATTCAGTTCGGAGGCAGGCCATGTCCGTTTCAGGAGCTGAGGAGCACCTCACAAGAGCAAGCGGAACTTGTTGCCGCAAGATCGTCCAATTGAGTAGCTAATCGAATGCTAATATTAAGCGAGGCGGACGCGCCCAGAAAGTTCAATCGGTTTAGAGTATGACATCACCAGCATTAACTCGTTCGAATAACGGATCAAACGGAACCGACATTCCCGCTTTGCCGCTCGGTGTCACGCACACCACCTTGGAGAATGGGCTAACGATTATCGTCCGTGAAGATCACAGTGCGCCCGTGGTGTCCGCTCAAGCGTGGTGCATGGCTGGCAGCGTTCATGAAGGCAAATGGCTCGGCGCCGGCATGTCTCATGTCCTCGAGCACATGCTCTTTAAAGGAACTTCTACCCGCCCCGGGAGCCGCATCGACCAGGAAGTGCAGGAAGCCGGCGGTTACATGAACGCCTACACCTCCTTCGATCGTACGGTCTACCACATTGACGTGCCCAATACCGGTGCGAAAGTCGCCGTTGATATCCTCTGTGATATTATGCAAAACGCGACCCTGCCGGCCGACGAAATGGTTAAAGAAAAGGATGTCATCATTCGTGAAATGGACATGAATGTGGACGATCCGGGTCGGCGCGCCAGCCGGCGCCTCTTCGAGACCGCTTACACGCGTAGCCCTTACCGTTATACGGTAATTGGCTATCGAGACATTTTTGATCAATTGAAACAGGAGGATATTCACGCCTACTACCACGAGAAATATGCTCCCAACAACGTTTTCTATGTCGTCGCTGGCGACGTAAAAGCCGGGGAAGTCATTGCGCAAATCCGCGCTGCCTATGCCAATACCAAAGCCAAAGCCCTGCCACCGGTCGTGCTGCCTCAGGAGCCGAGGCAAACCGCAGCGCGAGAAATAATCGAGGAAGCGCCTATCGAACTGGGTTATTTCCACTTCGCATGGCATATCCCTGATATTCGTCACCCGGATGTGCCGGTGCTCGATGTCCTGGCGGCTCTGCTCGGCAACGGTCGCAGTTCACGGCTCTACCAGGAGGTCCGCGAAAAACAGGGTCTCGTTCATTCTGCGGATGCTTGGACCTACAGTCCCGGCAATGCCGGTCTCTTTGGCATGAGCGCGCTGGTTAACCCTGACAAATTCGTCGCGAGTCGCGAAGCCATGCTCGCCGAAGTTGAAAGAATGAAAACCACTCCCGTTTCGGCGCCGGAACTCGGTAAAGCTGTTAAACAGTTCATTTCCGGCACGCTTTCCTCCCGCAAAACCATGCAGGGTCAAGCACAGGATCTAGGATCAAACTGGCTTGCTGCCAACGACCTCAATTTCTCTGAACGCTATTTGGCGGCCGTCAAAGTCCTTACTCCAGCCGATCTGCAGCGTGTCGCTAACACCTACCTGACCGCTGAAAATCGAACGCTCTACGCCCTTCTCCCGACAGGCGCGATTCCTGAATCTGCCACCGAGATAGAACCGGCATATGAAAATCCCATCCAGAAATTTGAGTTTCCCAACGGGCTTCGCCTGCTGGTAAAGGAGGATCATCGGCTGCCGTTTGTCGAGTTTCGCGCCTTGTTCAAAGGTGGCGTCCTGGCCGAAACCGCCGAAAACAATGGCATTACCCAACTCATGGGCAAACTGCTGCTCAAGGGCACTAGCACCCGTTCGGCTGAGGATATCGCGAGCGAGATCGAGTCCGTCGGCGGCAGCATCGATAGCTATGGCGGAAATAATACCTTTGGTGTCAACGCCGAAGTGATGAGCACGGATTTTACCACCGGGCTCAACCTGGTCGCCGACGTGCTCCTCAATCCGACTTTTCCGGACTCGGCTTTAGCACGTGAACGTGAAGTTCAGTTGGCCAGCATTCGCGCCCAAAAGGATCACCTGCTCCAAAGCGCGTCCAAAATCATGCGCCGCGGCCTCTTTGGTGAAATTGGATACGGCCTGGACGCACTCGGTACCGAGGCCAGTGTGCAAAAGATTCAGATTAACGACCTGAAAGCATTCCACGAAGCGTTCGCGCGTCCCAATAACTGTGTTCTCGCAATTTTTGGAGATGTCAAAGCTGCGCATGTCCGTGCGGCTATTGACCAGGCGCTTGGTAGCTGGCTCCCGGCTCCCGAAGCTTGCAAATTGAATCCGGTTGAGCCTCTCACTCTGAGTGCAATCAAGCACGTCACGGAGACGCGCGATAAAAAGCAGGCCGTGCTCGTTGTGGGTTTCAAAGGAACGACGCTCTACAGCGAAGATCGTTACGCGCTCGAACTGTTGCAGGAGTCCTGCAGTGATCTTGGCTCGCGACTGTTTGTGCGCATCCGCGACACTTTGGGATTAGCATACTATGTCGGCGCCCAAAACTTTGTCGGCCTTGCTCCAGGCTACTTTGCTTTCTATTGCGGAACCATGCCGGAGCAGGCCGAACTTGTGGAAAGGGAGCTACTCTCCGAAGCGGAACAACTCCGCACCGGTGGTCTCACTGAAGCAGAACTGAGTCGTTCCAAAGCCAAAGTGATTGGCCAAAAGAAAATTGCTCGTCAGGACCTCGGGGGCTTGGCAGTGGCAACCGGGCTCGACGAACTCTACGGCCTTGGCTACACCCATAATGAAAAGGAGGAGGCCCTCTATCAAGCAGTCACCCTCGAACAAGTCAAAGCCGCGGCGCGGAAATATTTGACCCCGAACGCCCTGGTCGTTGCCACCGTTCGGCCGGCCGCCACCTAAGAGACCCTGCACTGCCGTTGCTTATCGAAGCCCTGCATTTCTTTTAAATCATCAGTCGCTGTGGGCGAGATTGTCTTAACCACTCTCAACGCGAAATTTATCCATTCCGCGTTCGGGTTGCGCTACCTCTTGGCCAATCTTGGGCCGCTCAAAACCACGGCCTGCATCATGGAGTTCGATATTAATCAGCGGCCCATGGACATCGCGGAGTTACTGCTCGCTGCTAATCCGAAGATTATCGGCTTTGGTATTTACATCTGGAACGTGGCCCCCACCACTGAGGTCATCGCTGCTATCAAACGTGTGCGACCGGAGATCACCATCATCGCCGGTGGTCCTGAAATCAGCTACGAACTTGAAACTCAACCGCTGGTGCAGATCGTCAATTATGTCATCACCGGTGAAGCCGATCTAAAGTTTGCCCAGGTTTGCCGTCAGCTCCTGGCCGGTGAAACGCCTCCCTTGAAAATCATTCCGGCCGAGCTGCCGGACTTCTCGCAACTCGAGCTGCCCTACGACCTTTATAATGACAAGGATGTAGCACACCGGATTATTTATGTGGAGGCTTCCCGCGGCTGCCCTTTCACTTGTGAATTCTGCCTTTCTTCTCTCGACATTCCCGTGCGCCAGGTGCCGCTTCCGCTGTTGCTGGAGCACCTTCAACGGTTGTTGGATCGGGGCGTAAAGCAGTTCAAGTTTGTCGACCGCACTTTCAATCTCAACCTGAATGTCAGTAAAGCCATTCTTGAGTTTTTCTTGGAGCGCTTTCAGCCAGGCCACTTCTTTCATTTTGAAATGATCCCCGATCGTTTGCCCGCGGCATTGCGTGACATCATCGCCCGATTTCCTCCCGGCGCCCTCCAGTTCGAAGTGGGTATCCAAACTTTCAACGAAGAAGTCGGTGCGCGGATCAAACGCCGCCAGAATTATGAGCGGCTGGAGGACAATCTCAGGTTCTTGAGGAACCAAACCGGAGTGCACATTCATGCCGATCTAATCGTCGGCCTGCCCGGCGAAACGATGGAAAGTTTCGGGGCCGGCTTCGATCGGCTCGTCGCGCTGCGACCGCAGGAAATTCAGGTGGGCATTTTAAAGCGCCTGCGCGGCACGCCCATCGTGCGCCATGATCTGGAATGGCAGATGGCTTACCACGCTCATCCCCCATACGAAATTCTCCAGAATAATCTGTTGAGCTTCCCCCTCCTGCAAAAACTGCGCCGTTTCGCTCGTTATTGGGACCTTCTCGGTAACAGTGGCAACTTCGTTGAGTCCACCCCCTTGATTTGGAGCGCGCCATCCAGCTCCCCTTTCCTCTCCTTCCTGCGGTGGACTGATTGGTTGCACGCGCGTATTGGCCGCACCGATGCTATTGCCCTGGTCAAGCTCATGGAATTGTTATTTGAATTCCTTACAAACCACGTGGGATTGGCTCCGAATGAAACAGCCCAATCACTCTGGCGAGACTATCAGCGCGGCGGCCGTCGCGATATCCCCCCCTTCTTGAAAGCATACCTCCCAGCCGAGCAGAAGCTTGCTCCTCCCTTGCGCGGGCGTTCCGCCTTGCCGAAGCGGCAGGCCCGCCATGCATTCTAAATGCTTTCCACGCTCAAGCTTGCGCCCCGGCGAAATTCTATTAACCTCAACGTATGAAATTTTTGTTGGCCATTGTTGCTTATCTACTGATTGCTGGTGTGCTCGGTTGGGGCATTTTAGCGTTGGTGTATAAAGGGAGTCCCTGGGTTTTAATCGTGGGTGGCCTGGCTTATCTCATCATGTTCGCGAAGAACGGTTGCCTGCCCCCAAAAACGCACCATTGAGGTAACCCTCGCCGCTGCCCTTCGTGCGGCGTGCCGAATATGCCTGAGCACGCGCGAATTCTATAAATCGCGCGTTTTTATTTGCCTCCGGAAAACTGCGGGAAAAATGGATTGTGGACCTTTTCCTCGCCCACGGTCGTAAGGGGCCCATGCCCGGGACAAAGAACCGTGTCATTCGGCAAAGTCAAAATCTGCTCACAATTATTGCGTAAAGCGTCCGCATAAGAAATTCCCCCGCCTCCCATGGATGCGGCAAACATCGAGTCCCCGACTACCGCGACCGGGCGTGGGAGCCCTGAAATAACAAAGGTAATGCCACCTCTTGAATGGCCGCTGGTCTGCCGTGTCTCGATTCGTAGCGTGCCTACGGTAAACTTGCGGCCGGCCTCAAACGTTTCTGCCCCGTCAATAGCCTCCAGCTTGCTCACAAACGCGGCCGCCCCCGTCGCCTTCTTCAACGTGTCTAGATCGGCAATATGATCTGGATGAGTATGCGTCAGGAGGATGCTCTGGATACGGATTTCCCTGTCGGCCGCGAACTTCAACATCGGCGCTGAATCCGCACCGGTATCAAAGCACGTGCCGTTGTTGGTTTTGGGATCCCACACCAGGTAGGAATTGACCGTCATATCCTCATAGGTCGTATTAAAACAGGCCAGCCCTGGCACTTCGCCGGGGTCTTGCGGATACCACGATTTCTTGCCGGACTCGATGAGCGCCTCTGCTGAAAGCTTTAAAACCAGCGCCAATTTGCGCACCGCTGCTTCATTGAACTCCCCTGCCTTTACTTTGCTAATCTCGGCCTCCGGGATCCCGCTGGCCTTTGCCAGCTGTTCATCACTCAACTGCAAACCGCGCTGAGCTTTGCCAATGACGTCGTTAAAATTATCTTCCAAGGGTATTTTCACGCGCACACAGTGACGTCCCCTTGCAAAAAAATCAAGCGCTCCTCCGAAGCACCGTCTGTCTGCCTGCCGGGTTGGCAATCATCAACAGGCTATAAATGCCAAGCCCATCTTTCAGCTCCCACCGGTCAGTTCTCTGCCCTAATTCTTTTGACGACACGTTGCCGGCGGTAGGCTGAACCATATGCATCAACCAACTGTGGCTTTACCAATACCAAAAGGCTCTTTGGCTCCACGCTCACATTGGTAGACCCGATAATCCGTCCCTTATCTACAAAATCCTCTCGCCATAGAATCGACTGCCCGTCCGCAGCTACGACCGAATTCGTGAAGGTAATCGCTTGCAGATCCCATTGTGATTCATCCTGTTTGCCAGCCGTATCGACCAATCGACTCACTTCAGCCGCGAGGTCAAGTGTGATGTTGGAGCTGTTTGTGGCATAGTAAGGGCTCAGCCTCAGAATAGTGCCAACGTTCGCATTCGTGCCGCCCACCGGATGTTGCTGAGTCACGGACAGCACCGCCTCCCTGCCATTTGCGGTTTGTACGGCGGGTTGGCTGAAGACTTCCATCCCCTCCCCGTCACCCAATGCTTGACACATGGCCCTTACCTGTGAATCGTCCATCAACTCCACTCCCCCCTTGGGTGGTTTCGTCCATCCTGCTTCCCTCAGCTTTGCTGTGTTAATCGAAATAAACTTTGCCGTGACCAGAATGGAAGGTTCCGGAGTCGCATCCTTCGCTTCCGGCGCCGCGCCTTTGGCAGCCAGGCTACTGGGCTCCGCTCGTTCCCGTCGAAGCCGTGCCAGTTCTGCTCGCAACCGTGGCGCGTCTTGCGCCTCATCACGCAACCGTTTGAGTTCATTGGCCTGATCCTCAAATAACGCGTTCACCTCACGCAAACGCTGGAGTTCTTCCGCCTGTTGCTCGGCAGAAGCCACTGCTGCGCGAAGCTGCCCTTGGGTGTTTCGTTGTTGATAAGCCAGAGCGGCAATAATGCCGGCGAGCCCAAGGATAAGAAGTGTAGTTTTCATAGTTGTAACCGTGAACAATTTTGAAACAAAAGTGGTTGCGCTCGCGGATCCAACCGCGGCCAATGCACCGGATACCATTGACGCGGCCAGTCCCAAGGGAGCCGCTTGAACAGCATTGCCAGCCAGCGCGATGGCCAGGGCTTCCTGGCTGGTGTGGATGCCTCGCCCGGCAAGAAACTCGCGCAATTTTGCCAACGCCCGCGCAACCCGCTTTTGGGCCGCATCCGCGCTAACCCCGAGCGTTGCACCCACGCTGGTCAGACTGGCGTCCTTGAAGAACCGCAGTAATAGCGCATTCTGATCCGCTTCCGGGAGACTGGCCATAGCTTCGTCAAGAACCGGGCGAATAGCCTCCCAATCCTTCGCCATTTCGGGTGCCGCTTCATGCCATTCCATAGCCTGACTTTCCCGATGCAATCGACGACGATCACCTCTGACTTGCCGCAGCGCCGCGAGCCGTGCGCCCCGGCAAAGCCAGCCAATCAAAAGTGTGCCCGCCGGGAGCGATCCCGCCTTGCGCGCCAGGTCCGTGAAGACTGCTTGCACTACATCACGCGCAAGTTCCGGGCTGCAGGTCTGCCTCATCGCCGCCGAGTGCACCATGTCTGTATAACGATGCACGATTTCCCCAAATGCAGCCTCGGATCGATTCACTGCATATTCGCGCACCAGTTCGGCATCACTCTTATTCTGCATCTACCTATTCAACTGCCGCCGAATGAAAAATCCGACACAAATTCGAAGAAACAAATGATGGGATTAGGGAAAAAATGTCCAAAATAGTTTTGATGGTGAACCGTGCCGGTGGTTCCATGATCGCCGTGGGCTGGCAAAATATACCCGTACCTCTGCTGCCGCTACCGTTATCCGAAATATCCATCGCTTGGTACGGTCCAATACTTTACCCCGGCCAACTCAACGTTCTCACCCCCCCTTATGCACTTCAGTATCTCGCTTCATGGAAATGGCGAAAATCGAAATGACGCCTATATCTTGCCGCTCGCTTGTCCATCCGGGACAAAAACTAGAGAGTCGTTGGTGTCGTAATAGTCCCCGCCATCGTTCGTCGTGAAGGTGCCCATGATCCTGTTAGAAAGCAGGTAGGAAATCATAACGATGCCGCTGCCCTGGGTGTCTCCAGAGACTTTCCAGCGCATCTTGTCCTGCAGGAATGCCACAGAGACCGTCTGCGTGCGCGAGGTTCCCAAGTCATTAATTACGGCTGTTCTAATGTATCGAAACCTGTACAGCAGGGCCGCGGTGGCCACCGCGATGACGGCGAGAAGGAGCCGAATCAATACCTTGCGCTTTGAGGACATCAAGATTGGTGCTGCTGGGCAGGGCGAGCTGCGACTGCCGAACGGCGGAACTGAGCGATGCGGGCTGCCCGCGGCGCTCGAATCTGCAAACCACGTGCTCCGCCCGCATTCGCTTTAGTGATTTCCTTCGGCCTCACGCCTGCACGTTCTTACTTAACTCGCTGCCATACTTCCTCGATCTTGAGACCGTCGGAAAGCTGCCCGGACTGAACCAGCTTATCCCCGTCTATTCTGATTGTGAATTCCTGCTTTTTGCCCAGGTATGTCTCCATACCCTCGCCAACAAAATCAATCGTTTCGGTGTAAGTCCCGTCGCGATAGCTGTAGGGGCCACCCGCCGAACTCGAAACCAACTTTGTCTTGGTGTCGTAATCGACCCAGTTGAAGTGGGTGGCGGTGATCAGCTTAACACGCTTGCGCTCCTTACGATAATCTTCGAAATCTTTTGCTTCTCCGTACTTTGTCGAGACAAGCTCCCATGTTCCAAGGGGCTTGGTGTCGGCTTTCGTCGAACTCTGCTGCGCCATCAACGCGCCGGTGAGAGCCAAAATGAACACGGTGCTCAGTATCAATGCTGTTTTCTTCATAGCGGTGTTTGCTGTTTAGGTTTGGTTTACGTTGAATCTGCATTTTCTGCCGAGGCCCTATGGCTTAACAAAGTGAAAGAGTGGGTGTTTGATTCCGCTTGTAACCGTGGGTTATCCGCCGAAGTGGACCGATCCACAGAGTTAAAGTTCCGGCACGAGGCTGGGTCGTTAGTAACCGTGTAACGAAACCAATCACCCATGAACACAATCATGCAGCACCTCGGCCTGGACGTCCACAAAGATTCCATCGCCGCCGAGTGCACCATGTCTGTATAACGATGCACGATTTCCCCAAATGCAGCCTCGGATCGATTCACTGCATATTCGCGCACCAGTTCGGCATCACTCTTATTCTGCATCTACCTATTCAACTGCCGCCGAATGAAAAATCCGACACAAATTCGAAGAAACAAATGATGGGATTAGGGAAAAAATGTCCAAAATAGTTTTGATGGTGAACCGTGCCGGTGGTTCCATGATCGCCGTGGGCTGGCAAAATATACCCGTACCTCTGCTGCCGCTACCGTTATCCGAAATATCCGTCGCTTGGTACGGTCCAATACTTTACCCCGGCCAACTGGCGTATGGCACCGCCCTTAGTATCCGCCTTCTTGCATCCAGGACTGCGCCTTTGCCCGCCAGATGACGGATCGCCTCAACGTCGCCGCGCTCCGCTGAAGGATATCTTGGCCTTTAGGCGGCGTTCTCATCGTGCTTCGTGCTCCGAATAAAAAACTCTCCCGGTCCTGCCTCCAAGGAAAAGATCGGCGCCTCGTGCGTTCGTCCAGGTCATCGTGAAGCTCTGCCCGTCGGAGGTGTAGCGCCAGCTATCCAGATCGTGTGCCGATGAACCTTCGTCACCCCAACGCAAACCCCGCAATGGTAACTCAGTGAGTGAACCGGGAAATCTGCCATACTGCTGGTAGTAGGCAGACAACCCCTCGCCTGTGATCAGGCGGACGGACATCATCTTGGAAAGATCGCGAGACGGTTGAGCGACCGTGCGGTCAAGATGGTGATGAAGTGCGAAAGCCGCTCCGAGTAGCGCAAGGACCAATGTCGCGATGAGGATCGCCGCGCGCCTAAGCCGCTTGGGGGGATGTGAAGTCTGCATGCAGTATGGCGCCCATCTTGTGCTGAAACAGCGCTTGCACATTCTGAAAGAGCTCATATTCACATCGAGCACTGTCCGCGATGGTTGGGTGGCGGGGTGAACTGCTTCATGACCCAAAGCTGATGAGTCAAAAGGAAGTTGTCAATCGAGCAATATTGCTTTGATGCACGCAACGGCAACCCTGCGACCCTCGTTCGCTCAACCGAAGGCGGAAGCGCGATGGCTGTGGCTGCGCGCAAACGCTTCGCCGCAGCACACGGTCAGGCCACGTCGTCCTCACTCGTTGTTTTTCTTTTTTGATAATCGTTGCACAAGCGCATCAATCAAAAGCACGCCCTTAACGTCATGCGCTCGGCAGGAGGCATCTTTGAACTTCTCGGTCGCTATCACCTTGCCATCGCGGATCTCAGATATCTTGATCTCATCATGAGTAGTGCAGCCCGCAAGGCTGTTAGTGCGGTAAAACCCTAACAAGGTATCCAATCCGGCGAAATCGCTCTCCGAAAGTGGAAGGTGGCCGCGTTCGCGCCGCTCCGCGTCGCGGTATTTAGGGCGTGGCTCCGGGCCCTCCAACGCCAGCCTGACCGCCGCGACCGAGACGCTGGGCTCAGGGGTGCGCGTGAACGTCAGGTCGTAACTGTAAGAGTGAAAGCACCCTCTGGAAGTGAAGCGTATCTGTAACGTGTCTCCTGGTGCCAATTGGGCGAAGCCGTTAATCTTCTCAGCAGCATACGCCGTTCCCAGCGAGGACAGGATTGCTAGCACGAGAATAAGGATGAATCGTGGTGTATACATACCTTGAGCATCAGGCGACATCGTTGGAATCACCAAATTTCGCTCAATATTTCCTGATCCATGCAGCTTCTCCATCAGTGTAGTAGTCGTTGATGCTCAGCGCGACATCGCGAAATACGGTCGTATCCTCAAAAATACCCTTGAATCGATCAAGTGCCTCCTCCGGCTTGCCTCGCCGAAAAAGCCGGCGCCCTTCCTCGTACTGCTTCTCGAAGCGCTTTTCCATGGCAAAGAAATCTTCCGAATCGTTCATGCGTACCGTCGCTTAGCGCAGCCGCGCCAGCGCAATCCCGGCCTTGGCCCGGCCATCTGGTTAAGCGCGGTAAAGTCAATCATACCTGGGCTGCAGCTTGGCCTGGGCGTCGGTCTGCCGAAGGCGCTCCAGCAGACTCTGTAAGTTCGTCACAGTAGTATTGGTGCCCGAAAGAGATCCGAGCAGCGCAAGGGCCGTCTGCGCGTTTGACTGCGCCTCGGCCCCTCTACTCTGCTCGTGATACAGTTTGGCGAGCCGTGCTCGGTTATCACAAGCGCCGCTTTCGATTCGTTAGTGGAGACAGACTGCTGACGAACCTCTCCGGCCTGAATTTCCGCTAGGTGGCGAAGCTCCCATATCGCAATGGCATGGTCTTCGTGCTGGTAGGCCTGCAGTGCCCTGTTGTGGGCGCGGGCAGATTCAGCGCCCTCAAAGATCTTCAGAGTTTGCTCCGCTTGATTCGACATGTACAAGAAAACCCCGAGTCACTCCAATAGCGCACCAACAATCAGACCTATGGTAAATTCGCGCATGCGCCCAGCTTAAGGGTCATATAGCTCACCGATGGCAGCCCGCCTCTGGCTTCCGGCTCTGATCTACCCATGGCCAATTAGCGGACATCAGTCTCCAGCGCCACGCTACGCCGCGAGACCCCCAACGTTCGGGCCAAGCCTTTCCGCAGCAGATAAAAAGCCCGCTGAGAAACGCAAACCCGCTCCTCAGTGCTTCGAAGCTTTCCGAAGATTAGCTCAACCACGGCCGCCGGCGTGACCGATGCCTCCGCTTCTGCATCGGAAATCGCGACACCAAAGCGCTCTTCCAAGGCCATTACCCACTCAACCCCTTCGAGGCCCATAACCTGTGTAGTTTAAAAAATTCCGAGGTTTGTGCTCAGGCACTGCCAGCCTGAGGCCTCGAACATAAAACCGGAGCGCGGATGCCGTCGTTGCCTGGACAACGAAAGGCAGATCAGGACCGCAAGTGCGACTCTCATGGCAAACATTACAAATAAGACAAAGTCAACTTGGCAAAGACCAAGTCAGAGAACCAAGTTCCTTTCACAAACTGACTATCCAACTTTGATCCTTACGGTGTCAAGCGATGACGCTGGAGCAATGAGCTCGACTGGACACGCAGACTAGGTTTGGTTAAGCACTAAATCTTTACCGTTGGTAAAACCTTCTCCGTGGCTCCCAGGTACTTCAAGACGTGGCAGCGCAGGGTTGCTTTGATCACAGCTCTAATCCTGGTCATGGCTTTCCCTTGGAGTTTGCAGTCATTACTAGGCCGCCGACCGGCCCCGCACTCTATACGTAAAACAGCATGCCACCCAACGCTCAAAAACCACATCAGGCCAAATGACCGCGAATGGCACTCCTCCCTTGCTAACCAAGTGTGCGCAGGTTGCCTGCACTCCAAATTACCAAACCTCCGTGCGTGCTCTCTCGATACGCTGCCAAATGTCTAAAGGCATTTCTCGACGCCAAACACCACCCAGCAAATGGTTGAAGCGAGCATTCACCTTTGCCTCCGCTTCCACGCGGTTGATAAAAGCCGCGCCGTGATACCATAATAAATCCTCAAGCAACCCTGCCGCGAGCAGCGCTTCCTGCTCCTCTGTCAATTCACGCTTCAAGATTTCGAGGATTACTGGCCAGGCGGTCTCTGGTTCTTCGGTGCTCGCGTCATACATCTCGCTTTCACTGTCCCCAGCGAACCAGGCCTCTACAAGCCTGGAGACCTTTTCAATTTGTTCGGCATTGCCCATGGAATTGTTCAACCCAGGCTGGTATTCACCGGGGCGCGTTTAGCTCTGCAATGGTGCTATTGTTGAAAGTAATAAATTGGGTCTCATACAAACCAAATGATTTAGACCGCTCAGCGCGCCATTGAACCAGGTCCGACTTTTGCTTAAGGTTTAACCGCACAAAGGGCGTGCAATGTCGGCTTGCCCATGCCTGATGACCAGAAAACATCGGCGAGCACCTTGCTACCATCCGTCTTCATCCAGATGTTCGTCTCTGTGCCCTCAAAGTGAAAATCGGCCTTCTTGCTCTGGGCGTAGCTTCGGGCAACACGCTCCAGTTCCAACGCTGAATACCACTGCTAAGCTTCTAACCCCTCGTAAGCGTCACGCTCTAATTGGAAGTGTTGCAGTAATCACGTCAAGGCTAGCGGCCTTGACTTTTTTGTAATGCCACAAGGAACTCGGCTGGTCGGTTCAGAGTAATTCTTAAGTGTACGGTTTTCCCATTATCCTTACGCCCCACCAACTTTATGGTTTTTCGCCCAAAGAAAGAGTCCTCTACACCTAACACTTGAATATTCTTCGTTTGGAACCTGCGCTCCAATCCAAGGAGTAACGGACCACAAGTGAGTCTAAAAATCTTCATGGGCCAAAGCCAGAATTCGTCCCGAGTGACAATAACAATCAAACACAAAGATGCACCTACCAAGCGCCGCCCTGCAACCCCACTCACTAAATCCTCCATGAATAATATGTCCTTCGTGTTCCGAGCCGCTTCGTTGAAACCTTCATCAAGCTTTAAGTGATGTCGAATAACATAACCTAGAAAAAACCAAGCTGGAATGAAGAGAAAGTCCATGAACTGATTACCCATATCCGCTGCCAGTGTTAATAGTATAAGTGACCGGACCCCTGTCAGTGGACTGGTTTCAAAGTTAGTCTTTGCCAGTTTATTT
>JADMIO012726927.1_pt1 | contig 64593 bp, 49 predicted proteins | sample 8958161 | NCBI WGS metagenome assembly JADMIO01 (sample SAMN16585339, study PRJNA669376) | soil metagenome | isolation source: Crop rotation soil | place: USA: Cullars Rotation, Alabama | collected 2011 | reverse complement strand
CTTTCCCATGACCGTTACACGGTCGGTTATGTAGATACCAACAAACTGGAAAAATTCTGGTGGCGCGACGAAGCCACGGCGCAGGGGTATCGAGTGCGGATCGGTTTCATCTCAGGTAAACTGACGGCCGGTGGCTCGCAAGCCGTCACTTCGATCACCCGCAAGGTCATCACCGTCACGCCCGGAGATGAAGCGAAATTTTTAAAAGCTATGAGCGGCGGTTGACAGTCACAGTCGGCGTGGGTCGAATAATGCGTGGTTCGATAGCAAGGTTGTTGCGCGGGTGGAGAAGCGTGATTGCGTTCTCGCTTGCTGTGGGCTGCGCAATTCTAATCATTCCAACCCGTTGTAAAGCCCAACAGATTCGCGCAAGCTCGACGCAACAAAAGGCGCTTAGCGACGCGGCGATTTTATTGCAAGCCGGCCGTCTGGACGAAGCGGAAGCTGCGGTACGCGCTTACCTACGTGCGTCGCCACGCGACGCGAGCGGGCACGCTCTGCTCGGCGTCATACTTGACCAACGCGGACGCGAGACGGAAGCCGAGCAGTCCTATAACGCGGCGCTCAAACTGGATCCCAAAAATATTGCCGCGCGTTCGAATTTAGGTGTCCTGTTGGCGCGTACCAAACGAATCGATCAGGCCATCGAGATGTTTGAAGCCGTTCTCCGGATCGAGCCCACGCACACCAAAGCCAATTTCAATCTCGGCGCGCTTTATAGTGCGCGCGGCGAGTATTCGCGTGCGATTCCGCTCCTCGAGCGCGTGCTGCAGAAAAACGAAACCGGAGCAAGCGACGTCGGGCTGCTCATAATGCTGACGGGCGCTTACCTACATGTGGGACGTATCGATGATGCAGACAAGCTGGCCGATCGGATCGAACAGTCCGCGAAAGACGATGCCCGCACTCTTTTTACCCTTGGGTTGACGTTCGCTGAAGGACAACAATATGCGCGCGCCGCACAACTGTTTGAACGCACCAATAGTTTGCGGCCGCAGACATATGAGGTGCTCTACAATCTGGGCATCGCTTACTACAACCTCGAGCAACTCGACAAAGCAGCGCAAGCGTTGCAGTCTGCGGCCGCACTCGCGCCGCGCGAAGCCGCCGCATTTTATCGCCTCGGTCTAATCGCTTCGGCCGCCGGTGACAGCAAGCTGGCTCTTGAATACTGGAGCAAAGCGATCGAGCTACGCCCCATGTTTGCCGAAGCCAATTTTATGATCGGCGAAGAGTTACTCAAGCGGCGGGTGCCGGAAAATTCGGTGCGTTTCTACGCGCGCGCGCTGGAATTGGATCCGGCAAAGTTGATTTATCACATACGCCTTGGGGTCGCACATGTACGCAGCCAACAATATCAGGAAGGGCGTGCCGTGTTCGCGCGCGCTCTGGAGCGGTTTCCAAATGACGCGAATCTCTATTTTCTTTTAGGCTATGCGGCGCGAGCCGAAGGACAATACGATGACGCCATCGCCGCATTCAAACGGTCGCTCGAACTCAAGCCGGACAACGCGGACGTGTATACGAACCTCGGGTTTATTGCGGGACAACGCGGACAGGATGCGGAAGCGGAACGCTTGCTGCGCCAGGCCATCAAATTGGATCCCGACGACTTTCCGGCTTATCACGATCTGGGCCGGCTGTTAGTAAAGAGTAAACGGTACGACGAGGCGTTAGTGTTGCTGCAGCGTGGCGCAACTCTCAACAAGGAAGATCCCGGCGTGCATTATCAACTGTTCCTTGCGTACTCGCGGTTGAAGCGCAAGACAGAAGCCGATCGCGAACTGGCCATCTTCAGACAATTTGAAGACACGCGAAAGCACGCGCCAACACCGGTCGGCGCCTCGACCACGGGAATGGCTTCGAATGAGGCCGCGACGCCACCGCCCCTTCCGCCGGCGGCGGCGCGCGATGGGAATAAGCCGCCCGAGCCGGCGACAACAGACGGGGCCGCTAAACGTCCCGGACCATAACGTCGATCGAAATTGAAAGATCAGCGCGGCTCTGGTACCAGTTTCGCCGAGAGCGGCAAAGTAGTCACTGAGGCTGATGTCAATGCAACAAAGGCTGGGATTTCTTATCGGAATTCTGCTGGTAGTTACTTCGCTCTGCTTTCGATTTGGAGCGGGCCGGGTCGATGGTGCTTCCGCGACCAACGACCAGCATTACGCTGAGGAGATTGCTAAAACATACGATTTCAAATTCGGATCGAACCCTTTCGCGCCCAGCAACGCTAGCTCAACGACAGGCACTTTTATTCCCGGTGAAATGTTTGTTCCGGCGAAGCGTTGCGGCACGTGCCACACCGACGCGCACGCACAATGGCGACAGTCCGCGCACGGTAACGCGTTCCGCGAACCGTTCTATCAAAAGAACGTCAAAGATATTCAGAACCAAAAGGGAATTGAGTACACACGTCACTGTGAATCGTGTCACAACCCCGCCGCTTTGTTCACGGGCGCGCTCACAAAAAATTCGCACGTCAAACGACCTTTCGACGATGACGGCGTGTCGTGCATCGCCTGTCACTCGATCCAATCGGCTAACAGCAAAGGGATTGGAGGCTACGTGATGGGCGAGCCCGCACTGCTCGTCAAAGAAGACGGTACCCGATTACTTGCGGGCGTAACGGACCAGCAGATCCTCGACGATATTCCCTCACATCGCCGCGCCATGATGCGCCCGCTGTTGAAGCAGCCTGAGTTTTGCGGCGCTTGCCATAAATCCCAAGTGCCGCGCGAACTTAATGATTATAAGTTCCTGCGTGCATTCATGGTGGCCGATGAATTGCAGCAGTCGTCATTCTCGAAAGAATCTCCGCATCCGTTCTATGTGCGCGACAAAGAGACCTGTAATACCTGTCACATGAAACGCGAAGCCGCGCCCCTATTCGACGTGTCGGCGAAAAATGGCACGCTCGTATCGCATCGTTGGGCGGCGGCGAACACCGCGATTCCGACTTACTACAAATGGAGAGAGCAGCTGGACGCGGTCATCAAATTCGTTGAAGATGACAAGGTCGGCATAGACATTTTTGCGCTGAGACGAAAGTCGCGCGGCGCCTCGGCAGAGGATTTTATTGCGCCGGTCAATCGCAGTGACTTCACGATTACGGCCGGCGATCGCCTTACCGCCGAAGTTGTCATCACAAATAAGAACATAGGCCACTCGTTTCCGCCTGAGTTACGCGATTTTTACGAAGCGTACGTCGAATTCACGGTGAACGACGACGCGGGCCAGGCGCTTTACCGTTCAGGCTTTATCAAACCGGACGGTTATCTTGATGAGTCGGCGCACAATTATAAAACGTACCTGGTGAAGGCTGACGGGACCTACAACGACAAGCACCACATCTGGCGCACGCGCACCTTTGCGCAGAATAATCAGATCAATTCCGGCCGTTCCGATGTGGCGCGTTATCAGTTCACTGTTCCCGAAGATATAAGGGGCGCGCTGCATCTGACGGCTCGCGTTCGTTACCGACGTTTCACACGCGTCTTCAGCGATTACGCTTTGGGTAAGTCGGTGGATTATCCAATTGTCACTATGGCCACGACGGAATACATCATCGCCGTCGGACGGAATCACGCGCGTCCTGTGGATCCGAATGATAAGACCGCGGTGCCGGATTGGCGACGTTGGAACAACTACGGCATCGCGCTTTTCGATCAGCGGCAATACCCGCTGGCGATCGAAGCCTTTACGCGCGCTGCTGAACTCGACGAAAAATATCGGCCGATGGCTCTGGTGAATCGGGCGATGGCCCACCTTGAGTTGGAGCAGTACGACGAAGCGTCAGCGATTCTCGACGGCGTGGTGAAGGCGAATCCGACGCTGGCGCGCGCTCTTTTCCAGCAGGCGCGAATCTACATGAAGCGCGGCCAGCTCGATCAGGCAGAGAACAATTTCCGGCAGGTGCTCGCGCAGTTTCCACGCGACCGCCTGTCACTGCAGCAGCTCGGCGAGCTTTGCAAAATCAAACGTGACTACAATGGCGCAGTCGAGTGTTACAGCCGGATTCTCGCGATTGATCCGGAAGATCTCGGTGCGCATTACAATCTGATGCTGGTTTATCGCAAACTGGGGCGTACGGATGAGGCAAAACGGGAGGCGAAGATCTTCGCCGACCTGAAAGATGATCCCGGTGCGTTGTCGTTAGCGAATCAGTTTCTGCGCAAGCATCCTGAGATGAGCAATGAAAGCGTCTATTGGCATATTCATGATCTGAGCCGGGCGCCTGGAGAATAAGGTTGGACTGGTTGTGCGCACCTGAAAACGCGACAGCTCAGCAGGCTGTTGTCCGGACAGGAGCATTGAGCTTTCAGCATGAGCGACAACGTGAGACGGTGGGTTCCTGGTAGTCTGCTATTTTTCTTAATTGCATTTCTCTTAATTGGGCTGACAGTTTTCGCAAACACGTTCGTGCCGCGACACTACGCAGAACCGCGCGAAGCTGACGTGGCCGAACTTTTTAGGAACAACTGCGCGCGCTGTCACGGAGTCGATGGCCGGGGGCAAACGCCTTCCGGAGAGTTGTACAAGGTGCCCAATCTCACTGACGAGCTGTGGTGGCGGAAAAACTCTGCCCTGACCAACAGTCGCAGTCTGATTGGAATCGTCAGCCGTGGTAAGGGCGCGATGCCGGCATTCGGCAAGAAGCTAAAGCGAAGTGAAATCTCTCGATTAGTGAAATACGCCCGACGATTTCGTCCGCCCAAGTGATCGCGCAAGGATGCTTGATGACCTTTGCCAGAGCCAGCGGCATTCTGCTTCACCCGACATCGCTGCCGGGCCCGCACGGGATTGGCGATCTCGGCGACGAAGCGTACCGCTTTGCCGATTTTCTCAGCGCCAGCGGCCAGTCGCTCTGGCAGGTTCTGCCTCTTGGACCAACCGGGTACGGTGACTCGCCCTATGCCTGCTACTCCGCTTTTGCCGGTAACACGCTGCTTGTCAGTCCCGAGCAACTCATCAAAGAAAACCTAATCAGCGAAAACGATTTGGCACCGTTACCTCGGTTACCTGAGGGAACCGTCGATTTCGCCGCCGCCCACCAAAGAAAGGACGCAATCCTCGCCAGGGCGTTTGCGAATTATCAACGCAATAGCGATCGCCAATTTCGCAGCCAATTCGAAATCTTTGCGCAGCAAAATGCTGCCTGGCTTGACGATTACGCGCTCTTCCGCGCGTTGAAGACCGCGCACGACGGAAAGCCCTGGTACGAATGGGAGGAGCCGCTGGTTACGCGCACGAGCGCCGCTGTCAATCGTGCGATAACTGAATTGCACGAGCAGATCGAAGAGCAGAAGTTCTCGCAATTTATTTTCTTCAAACAGTGGTCAGGACTGAAGAGTTACTGCAACCGTCGTGGCGTTCAAATCGTCGGCGATATTCCGATCTTCGTCGCCCATGACTCCGCCGATGTTTGGACCCATCCTGAGCAATTCAAGCTCAACGCTGATGGCTCAAGAGTGGTCGTCGCCGGCGTGCCGCCGGATTATTTCAGCGAGACCGGCCAGTATTGGGGAAATCCGCTTTTCAATTGGGACCAGATGCTGGCTGATGGGTTCAAGTGGTGGATCGAACGCGTGCGTGTTGCGCTGCAAACTGTGGACATTGCGCGTATCGATCATTTCCGTGGGTTTGCCGCGTGTTGGGAAATACCCGGCGGCGATAAAACCGCGGAGCGCGGGCAATGGGTCGAGGCGCCGGGGCGCCAACTGTTCACCGCAATCCGCGATGCGCTTGGCGACCTTCCTATCATCGCTGAAGACCTCGGCGTGATCACTCCGGACGTGGAAAAGTTGCGTGACGACTTTGGTTTTCCCGGCATGCGGATTCTTCAGTTCGGATTTGGCAGCGATACGAAGAATATCGATTTGCCGCACAACTATCATCGCAATGTAGTCGTCTACACAGGCACGCATGACAACGACACGACCGCCGGTTGGTTCAATAGCACAGCCGGCGAAGGCTCAACACGTTCCGCGGAACAGATCGAACGCGAGCGCAGGTTCTGCTTGAAGTACCTCAACACGCAGGGTGAGGAGATCCAGTGGGATTTCATTCGCGCGGTCTTTGCTTCAGTCGCCAACACGGCAATTGTGCCAATGCAGGATGTGCTCGGACTTGGGACCGAAGCGCGGATGAATTTGCCGAACAGCACCGCCGGCAATTGGTTGTGGCGAGTCTACCCAGGAAATCTGTCAGAAGATTTGACTGCCCGGCTGCGGGATTTGACTGAACTTTATGGCCGGCTCGGTGCAGCGGAGAGCGAGAAATGCGTGTGAGCACGATCGCGGCATTCATCACCGCGAGATTTAAACAGTCGCAATCCTGGCGCGTGCTGACGTTGCTTAGTGTCGTCGCTTGCGGGCTTCTTTCAGCAATTGTTACCGCGGCACAGACGCCCGAAGTCACTAAAGTGGAACCACCGGGTTGGTGGGCAAAGCATTCGATTAATCCCGTGCGTGTATTAATTCGTGGTCAGAATCTAACATCGGCAACTATCGAGGCCCCTTCTGAGTTGATGGCAGGGCCGGCAAAGGTGAATGCGACCGGTACTTACATGTTTGTCGATATTCGAATCGCGCCCCAGGCCAAGGCAGGAACGCGGACTTTACACATCAGGACGCCGCACGGCTTCGCCGCTGCCTCTTTCGAGATTTATTCACCACTGTCACGTGCCGGCCGTTTCCAGGGTTTTACGACCGACGACGTCATTTATCTGATTATGACCGACCGGTTTAGTGACGGTGACCCATCGAATGACGACCCGGCGCAATCCTCCGGGATGTACGATCGATCGCGCACCCGCTATTACCATGGCGGTGACTTTGAAGGAATCATCGCGCACCTTCCTTATTTGAAAGAACTGGGTGTCACGGCCATCTGGCTGACACCCTGGTACGATAACGTCAATCATCTCAACGAGCGCGAGCAATATCCCGATCGTCCAGGTGAGCAGAAGCGAAAGATCACCGACTATCACGGCTACGGTGCCGTCGATTTCTACGGCGTTGAAGAGCATTTTGGGACCCTCGGAAAACTGCGCGACTTAGTTGACGCGGCCCATCAGCTTGGCATCAAGATCATTCAGGATCAGGTTGCGAATCATACCGGTCCTTACCATCCGTGGGTCAAAGATCCACCGACACCGACCTGGTACAACGGAACTGAAGCGAATCACCTCGCGAATGTTTGGCAGACATGGTCAGTCCGCGATCCGCATTCCACAGCACAGGTTTCGCGCGAAACACTCGAGGGCTGGTTTGTCGATATCCTGCCCGACCTGAACCAGAACGATCCGGAATGTGCGCGCTACATTATTCAGAATACTCTCTGGTGGATAGGGATTACGGGTATCGACGCGATTCGGCAGGACACCTTTCAATACGTGCCGCGCACTTTCTGGCGACAGTGGATGGCGGCAATCAAGCGTGAGTACCCGAACCTCAATGTCGTAGGCGAAGTATACGATGGGGATGTCGCACACACTTCGTTCTTCCAGGGGGGGCGCGCGCGTTACGACGGAATTGACGATCAGCTGGACACTTTATTTGACTTTCCGCTGATGTATCCGATTCGGCGGGCCTTCGCCGAGGGAAAGGATATTCGCGAACTGCCGCGCGTTCTCGCGAGTGATCCGCTTTATCCGAGAGCCGGCGTGTTAATTCCTTTTATCGCGAATCACGACACCAAACGGTTCATGAATGAGCCTGGCGCCACGATCGAAGGATTAAAAATGGCGCAGACTTTAATCATGACGATGCGTGGCACGCCTCAACTGTATTACGGCGACGAAATCGCCATGGAAGGCGGTGATGATCCGGACAACCGCCGCGATTTTCCCGGTGGTTTTCCGGCAGATGGTATCGATGCCTTTCATACTCGCAACCGGGCGCAGGATTCGGCTTTCCAGAACCAGAAGCTGCTCGGCCAACTTCGGAAGGAATTGGAGCCCCTGCGCCGCGGAGACCTAATTAACCTCGTCGCGAATGAACATCAATATATTTACGCGCGCAACACGGCGGCGTCATCCGTGCTCGTGGCCTTCAACAATGACGGGAAGAGCGCCGCAGTCGAATGCGACGTAAGCGGACTGAAACTGCCGAACGGTTCGACCTTAAACGATCGACTCGGAAATATCGGCGATGCGCGGGTCACGAATGGAATAATTAAACTGGAGATTCCGCCGCGAGCGTCGGCAATCTTAGTGGTCAGATAGTCTACGCCAGATAAGGGGAGTAACGATGAACAAACCACGTCTGAGTTTCTGGCAAATCTGGAATATGAGCTTCGGTTTCCTCGGCATTCAGTTTGGCTGGGGCCTGCAGCTCGCCAATATGAGCGGCATTTATACCTACCTTGGAGCAAAGCCTGAGCAGGTTCCGCTTCTCTGGTTGGCGGGCCCGGTCACTGGGCTGCTGGTGCAGCCGGTCATCGGTTCGATGAGTGATCGCACCTGGAACCGTCTCGGCCGCCGTCGCCCTTACTTTCTGACGGGCGCGATCCTGGCGAGCATCGCCCTTTTTTTCATGCCCGACTCGTCCGTGCTTTGGATGGCGGCCGGGCTGCTTTGGATTCTCGATGCCAGCATCAACGTGTCCATGGAGCCGTTTCGCGCGTTCGTCGCTGACAAGCTGAATGTCGATCAACGCACGGCCGGATTTGTGATGCAGAGCTTTTTTATCGGCATTGGCCAGTCGCTCGCGAATGTGCTGCCCTTTGTTTTCCGGCGTTACGGCGTGGATAAACCCAGGCTGGCGGGCGCGAGCGTAATTCCCACGAGCGTTAATTATGCGTTCAAACTGGGCGCTATCGCATTTCTGTTTTGCGTGCTGTGGACGGTTTTTACTTCAAAAGAATACCCGCCTGAGGATATGGCAGCATTTGAAAGAATGCGCCGCGAACGGCGTGGCCTGAACGCCGCCCTCAAGGAAATCTTGTCGGCGATGCGCGAAATGCCGAGCACGATGAAGCAACTCGCGGTCGTCCAGTTCTTCACCTGGCTGGGACTGTTTTGCATGTGGATGTTTTTCGGATTGATGACGTCCTACCACGTTTTCGGCGCGACGAATGAAAGAGATCCGCGATTTACGGATGGTCAGGCGTGGGGCGGAAACGCATTTGCAATCTACTCAATCGTCTGCTTTGTGATCGCTTTTCTGCTGCCGCCGTTGGCGCGCGCGACCAGCCGTAAGACCGTGCATGCCGTCGCGCTTATTTGCGGCGCGGTTGGGCTACTGTCTGTTTATGTGATCCACGACAAGAGCGTTCTGCTGCTCACGATGATTGGCGTCGGCATTGCCTGGGCGTCGATTCTCGCGATGCCTTATGCAATTCTCTCCGGCGCGCTGCCGGCGGCAAGAATGGGAGTTTACATGGGAATCTTTAATTTCTTTATCGTGATTCCCGAGATCATTGCTTCGTTCCTGTTCGGGCCAATAATTCGCGCGATCTTCGGCCCAGACAATCCGCGGTCGCCGATGTTCGTCGTCATGGCCGGTGGAGTATTTCTGTTGCTGGGCGCTGTTTCGGTGTTATGGGTGAAAGATGTCGGGGGTGCTGACGTCAGCGGGCGGGCGGTGCTCGATGCCGACGAAAAAGAATTGTTCACGGTGCAGGAATCGGCGCAACCGGTCCCGAGCAGTGGCCTGATCGATGAAAAGTAATAACCGTCAAATGAGAAGAAGTATTTGCGCGTGGCTGGTGGCCGCTGCGGTCCTTATGTGCTTCACGCCGCGGTTGTCTGCGCAACAACCGGCGCGCGACTTCTCAAAAGAACCGGCTCGTTCGGCGCCGGAATGGGTACGCGACGGAGTCATCTATCAAATCTTTCCGCGCAATTTTTCGCCGGAAGGGAATTTTAATGCGATCACCGCGCAACTCGATCGGTTGACGGAACTGGGTGTGACGATCTTGTGGCTCATGCCGATTCATCCGATTGGGCAGGAGAAGAAGAAGGGAACCATCGGCAGTCCCTATGCCGTGCGCGATTACTACGCAATCAATCCCGATTACGGCACAAAAAATGATCTCAGGCGGCTGATTTCCGAAGCGCATAAGCGGCGAATACGAGTGATCCTCGACATCGTAGCCAACCACACTGCCTGGGACAGCGTTCTGATGAAGCATCCCGATTGGTACAAGCACGATGCCAAAGGCAACATCACCTACCCGTACGATTGGTACGACATTGCCGCGTTGAATTATGCGAATCCAGGCCTTCGTCAATACATGATCGACATGCTGAAGTACTGGATTCATGATTTTGATCTCGATGGTTTTCGCTGCGATGTGGCCGGCGAAGTGCCGACCGACTTTTGGGAAAGCGCGCGCGCGGAACTCGACAAGATTAAGCCGGACATCTTCATGCTGGCCGAAGCGCATAAGCCCGACCTTGAAGTGAAAGCGTTTGAGCTCGACTATTCGTGGCCCTTGCACAGCGCGCTGACCGACGTTATGCAAGGGCGCGCCGCGGCGAGTGAGTTACGCGTCGCCTGGGAAAAAGAGTTTCGCGAGTGGCCACGCGGCGCTTTGCATATGCGCTTTTCGGATAATCATGACGAACGGCGCGCGATCGCGCGCTTTGGGGAACCCGGAGCATTAGCGGCATCAGCAATGATGTTCACGCTCGACGGCGTGCCGCTGATTTACAACGGAATGGAAGTCGGCGATACGACCGAGTCGGGCGCGCCCGCATTATTCGAGAGACTACCGATTTTTTGGCCGATTGCGGAACGACGGCCCGAGTTCCCGCGCTTTTATAAGCAAATCATCGCACTCCGGCGGCAGCACGAAGCATTCCGTGACGGGACCACGGAATGGCTGCCGAATTCGGATGAAGCGCGCATCGTTTCTTACGTGCGGCAAACACGCGGCGAGCAGATCCTGGTGGTGATCAACCTGTCGAACCGGCCGATCGTTGGTTCGATCGAAGTGACGGACGGCCAAACATTCCAGGACATTACGCCGGACGTAGGACCGCCGTTGCCGCCGGATGCCCCAGCGCGCGAAGCGGCAAAACACGCACGCACAAACTCACTGCCCTCGGTCGCCATGGACGCGTGGGGCTATCGTATCTTTGTTAGACGCGTAAAAGCGTGACGCACTGAATGGCAAATGTTAACGAAACATCTGCGCAACTCGTGTTCGCCGTCGATCTCGGCGGCACGCACCTTCGCGCCGCGACTATTGACCAGAACGGTCACATCCACTTTCGTGTAAAGCAAAAGACCCCCGTCACTGACGATCCGCACGAGATCGTGTCGGCTTTGGTGGCCGCCGCAAATGTCTGCGAGGAACGGACCAAAGCGGAAGGCAAATCAATTGGATCAATTTCAGTTGTCGTGCCAGGCACCGTCAACGGAGCCACCGGCAAGGTCGTGACGATTCCAAATGTTCGCTGTCTCGACTCGTTTGAATTGGCTCCGGCGCTGGCGCGCGCGCTGGGCAGGCCGGTAATTCTCGAAAACGACGCAAACGCCGCCGCGGTTGGCGAGATGTGGCAGGGCGCCGCACGGAAGCATCGGACGGTCGTGTGTGTAACCTTGGGAACGGGCGTCGGCGGCGGGATCATTCTGGATGGAAAGCTCTGGCATGGCGCCAACGACTCAGCCGGTGAGATTGGTCACACGTGTGTCGAGCCTTTTGGTGGCGTGGCGTGCGGCTGCGGCAGTCGAGGCTGTCTCGAGGTTTACGCGTCCGCGACGGCAATTGTCCGCATGGCGCGCGAAGGCCGGCCGCGTCATCCTTCATCGAGCCTGCATGGGATAAATGATCTCACCGCGGAGAGCGTGTTTGTTGCAGGCAAAGCAGGTGACACACTTGCGGTCGAAGTATTTCATCGGATGGGCGACTATCTGGGGATTGGCCTGGCGAACCTGATTAATATTCTGAATCCGCAAATGATCGTCATTGGCGGCGGTGTCGCCAACGGATGGGAATTATTTGACCAGCATATGCGTCATCAAGTGGACGAGCACGCGTTTCCGGTGCCTGCGGCCGAAGTAAAAATCGTGCCGGCCGAATGCGGAGACGATGCGGGGCTGCTAGGCGCCGCGAGACTGGCATTCTCGCAAGACAATCGCGAGCTCCTTTAACTTCACATGAAACGATTGCTCATTGTCCTCGTTTTCCATCTGGTTCTTTCTACCGGTGTTTTCGCGCAGGAAATCGACGTTACACGCTTACAGAAGATTGGCGACGCGGTTGGTTTTGTGCGCAACGAAAGCGGCATCACGATTAACTGTCGCGACAATTCGCAGGTTCGGCTAATTGTCCTGGCCACCGATTTGATCCGCGTTCGTGCGGCGTTTGCCAGGGCCCTCCCCGCCAAAGATCATTCGTGGGCCATTGCCAAAGAGAATTGGCCAAAGGTGACCTGGTCGGTAAGCGAGACGGCAGACGCTATCGTCGTCAGCACGCCTGAACTTGAAGCCGTCGTGCGCCGATCACCGTTCCTAATCGAATTCCGGGATGCGCGCACCCACAAACCAATCAATAGCGACGAACAGCCAATGAGTTACGATGCGCGGGATGACCTGCGCTCAGTAGTGTTCGACCCGGACGCCGGAACGTTTGTCGCCGCCGCAAAGAAACTCGGATTTGACGAACACTTTTATGGTCTTGGCGAGAAAGCAGCACATCTCGACAAGCGACGGGGGTTTTTCGTTAACTGGAACTCCGACACACCCGGATACACGCTCGGGCGCGACCCTATCTATCAAACGATTCCGTTTTATCTCGGACTGGACAGCGGCGTCGCCTACGGAATCTTTTTCGACAACAGCTATCGCAGTTACTTTGATTTTGGACGCTTGTCGCAGGACAGAATCTGGTTTGGCGCCGAAGGCGGCGAGCTGAACTACTATTTTTTCTATGGGCCTGCGATCAAGAAAATCCTGAATCGATACGCCGATCTCACCGGCCACATGCCGTTGACACCTTTGTGGGCGCTGGGCGTGCAGCAATGCCGCTACAGCTACTACCCTGCGTCAATGGTCGAGGAAGTTGTGCGGCAATACCGCGAGCGCGACCTGCCTTTGGATGTAATTTATCTCGACATTCACTACATGAATGGCTATCGCGTTTTTACGTTCGATCCGAATCGGTTTCCCGATCCTAAAGCACTGACCGATAGGCTGCTGAAGCAAGGGGTAAAAACCGTGGTGATAGTCGATCCGGGCGTGAAGTATCAGCCCTCACCTGCAGGCGCACCGCCATTGAATTCATCGCGTCCAGAACTCCAGCCACAGAGTGATCGCTACTATGTTTTCGACCAGGGTCTCGCCGGCAATTACTTTCAGCACCGCAAAAACGGTGATTTATTCATCCCACGAGTGTGGCCGGGCGACAGCGTCTTTGTTGATTACACGCGTCCCGAGGCGCGGCAATGGTGGGGTAATTTGCATCGCGCGTATACAGACAATGATATTGCCGGAATCTGGAATGACATGAACGAGCCGGCTGACTTCATCGATCAGACGGGCAAGAACCAACGCAATGTGGTCAGCTATGACGAAGGTGACGACACCCCACATGCCAAGAACCGGAATGTGTTTGCCCTCCTGATGGCGCGCGCCACCTACGAAGGCCTGTCGCGTCTCCAACCAGATCGCCGTCCGTTTGTCGTTACGCGCGCAGCCTATGCAGGCATTCAGCGGTATTCGACCATGTGGACGGGGGATACAAACAGTACGTGGGATTCGCTTGCGCTTAATGTGCCGATGTTCACGACGCTCGGCCTTTCCGGCGAGCCGTTCGTCGGCAGCGATGTAGGCGGTTTCATCGGCCGCGCGAATGGCGAGTTTCTGGTGCGTTCATACCAAATTGGTTTTCTCGCGCCATTCTTTCGCAACCATCACGCGATTGACGGATATGATCAGGAGCCCTGGCGCTTCGGCCAATACTACGAGGAAATAATTCGGAAGTATCTGAAACTTCGTTACCAACTGTTGCCTTTTCTTTACACAACCTTGGAAGAAGCGCACCGCACGGGCGTGCCGGTGTTTCGGCCGCTCATGCTGAACTATCAGGATGACCCAAACGCCTACAACCTGGACGATCAGTTTATGATCGGGGAAGATCTGTTAGTCGCGCCGATTGTCAGGCCTGACGTGACTTCTCGTCTGGTCTACCTGCCCAAAGGGATTTGGTATGACTTCTGGACGAACAAGAAATATGACGGCGGAACAATGATTCGTGCTGACGCACCCCTGGAGACTGTCCCCATGTTTGTCCGGGGAGGCGCGATCATCCCACTCGGACCCGAGATGAAATACGTCGGTGAAAAGCCTTTCGATCCGATTACCTTTGCTATATATCCCAATGAAAGCGGCTCAGCCGCAACGACTCTTTATGAAGATGACGGAACGAGTCCAGCATACGAACGAGGTGTGTTTCGTCGCACTGAGGTGCGCGTGACCCGCGAGGACGGCCGCTATACCGCACGGGTAAGCAATCGGGAAGGGGATTACCATCCACCGGCACGAAACTTTCGCTTTGTAATAAAACCAGCGCCGACCGCCAGCGTCACTGTCCGCGGAAACAGCCGATGAGTTGGTAATCACGAAGTTTCCATGACCTGGATCAAAACAATCCCGCTTGACGAAGATGAAGATGTGCGGCGTGCCGTCGAAGCGCAGCGCAAACTCTATCCGGCTGAATACTCGATTCCCATTCATCCGACGGCCGACGGTCAGGCTTCGCAGATCGTTGCCTCGCACAGCCTGATACCCGACGCATTGCATCACGCGTTCGCCACGTTTGGCGTGCTGATGTCACCCCACTTGCCGCTCACCCGCCGCCAGCATGAGATGATCACGACGGTCGTCTCGGTCACCAACCGGTGTCATTATTGAATTGAGTCTCACGCAGAGTTTCTGCGTCGGGTGAGCTTAGATGAAGATTTGGTAAAAGCGCTCCAGGAAGATTATCGAAGCGCGCCGATTTCAAACCAGGAACGAGTGATGCTCGACTACGTTGCGCAGTTAACGCGCGACGCCACGCGAATTTCTAAAGAAGACCATGTAAAGCTGCATAACGCCGGCTTTGACGATCGCGCGATCCTGCAAATTACCCTGATCGCCAGCTGGTTCAATTACATCAATCGTGTGGCCGACGCGCTTGGGGTAGGCAGACCGGGATAAAATTCCGCGCCTTAATGAAGGCCGGCTTCGCAACCATTGGATTAGCGACCCGGGCGCGCGTTGAGGACCGCCGAAGAGGAAATGAATGTCTTTCCAGCCAGCGCGTCCCGGATCGCCGGGCGCAGATCGGAAGCCATCCGGCGTTTGAGAACATAACCAGACGCGCCGGTCCGCAATGCAGCTTCCAAAAAATCAACATCTTCGTGAATGGTGAGAAAGAGGACTTTGGCTTTTGAGCCGCGCTGCTTTAATTGAATCGCTGTTTCAATCCCGTTCAGCGCCGGCATCGAAATGTCCAGCAGGCATATGTCAGGGTTTAGTCGTGACGCCGCATCAAGCAGCATGCGGCCGTCTTCGACCGCCTCCACGACATCGAATTCAACTTCGAGATAACGCGTGACGCGGTCGCGCATCTCTTTGTGATCGTCTGCCAAAAGAACGCGCGGCCGCTTCATGGCGTCTCCCAGTTGAAGATGACGTGCCAAACGCAAATGACAAATGACGAGCGACGAAACTAAAAGGTGGTCGCAAGCATATGTCAGATGTGCCGGCCCCAGACACTGGCAAAACTGACAGGCCGACGGCAGAAGCAGCGGCCAAACACGACATGACGTCCTGATGTTGCAAGGTCGCAGGGAGCATCTCGAGATTACGGGCCACGGGCGAAACAGGTTGACGTATCAGGCGGCGGCGACGACTACGTGACTATTCAAAGCATATTGGACCAACTCTGCGGTGTTCTTTATATGGAGATGCTCCATCATCGTGTACTTATGAAAAGCAACTGTCCGCGGCGACACATTTAGAATGAACGCCGCCTCCTTCATGGACCGCCCTTCAGCCAGCAGCTGCAACACTTCCTTTTGTCTGAGCGTCAGGTGGTTCGAGCTCTTCAGGTTCTTGAAGTGGTTGATCGAAGATCCGATCACATCTTCAGTCATCCTCTCGGTGATGTAAGTTCCGCCACGCACGACTGTGCGAATCGCCGAGACGAGCTCAGCGCCGGCTGACGATTTCAGCAGGTAACCGCTCGCGCCCAGGCGGAACGCCTCCGCCGCCATGTCCTGATCCTGATTCATCGTCAGATAGATCAGCTTAACTGAGGGCATTAACTGTTTTAGCCTTTGGCCGGCAGTGAGGCCGTTCATTGTCGGCATGCCAATGTCCAAAACGATTACATGCGGATTGAGGGCCGGGGCCGAGTCAACAAGTTCACGCCCATCACCAAATTCGCCAACTACGGCAAACTCGGGCTCGAGAAGCTTTTTAAGCGCATCCAGTATTAACCGATGATCATCTGCGAGTACTACGCGGGTGCTTAACATAATCCCTCCATCTGATAAAGCCCGGACGCCTTTGCTGGAGAGTTCTAGCTGCCCAGGCAACTTTGTTTTTTGCACCGTCTCGTTAATGAGTACGGCACAGGGGAGCCGAAACTTCTATTGTCGTACCTTCCATCTGTCGGGATCTGATCTGAATTTGTCCATCGACGAGCCGCAGGCGCTCGCGCATGCTCGTGAATCCGAGTCCCGAGCGCATGGCGTCGGATTCCGTGTTGAAGCCATGTCCATCATCGGAAATTGTCAGCCTTATAACATCGTCCGTTTTTTCCAGATTGACTCGGGCGATCTGCGCTTCGCTGTGTTTGACGGTATTGCGGAGGGCTTCCTGCGCAATCCGGAAAAAGCAGAGCGTCACATCCTGCGAAAGATTGGCGGGGAATCCCCTCTGTTGAAAGATCACAGTCAGTTTGTCGTTCTTAATCTCCTTACAAAGACTTTCAACCGCGGGTGCCAGCCCGAGGTGGTCGAGTTTTGATGGGTGCAGGCGGTAAGAAAGCCGATGAATGTCCGCGGCGATTTCTTCAACGTTCTCCTGGAGTTTGCGCAGATGCGGGCCCACATTGCGCCGTTGCTTTGCTTCCAGCTCAAGTTGCTCGAGTTCGATGGACAACAGCGCCATCCGCTGATTCAGGTCATCGTGAAGCTCGCGTGCAACTCGGGTGCGTTCCTTCTCCTGGGCAGCGATTAAACGGCTTCCGAGATCACGGAGCACTTCCTGAATTTGCCGCTGTTCGGTAATGTCGATCATGAAGCCATGAACGCCGGCGATCCGGCCGCCCGACCGGGTGATGCTGATCAGATTGTGAATCCACACAATCCCGCCATCGCTCGCGTGCATCCGAAAAGTGATATCAAAACTGTCAGCGATTAATGATTGTGACGCGCACACCTCGATCACCATGTCGCGGTCATCGGGATGTATGTTGGAAACCAGGAAGCCTGGTGCATACCAGTCGCGGATCGGATATCCGAGAAATTCGCGGGCTTGGGCGCTGACATCGGTGAACCGCCACGTTTCGGGATCGGCTTCCCACGCGACAATGTTCGTCGTCTCGAGCAATTGGCTAAAACGTTCTTCGCTCTTGCGCAATGCTTCTCTCGGTGTAACCAGATCGTCGTGGCTAACCAGAATGCGGAAACACGAATCTGGCAACTCCAGTCGCGCGGCATGAACCAGCAGAGAATGACTCCCGGTGATCCCTGCGTAGGTGTATTTCCCATTAACCTCTCTCACGTCATCAGCAAGCAGTTGATGAAGGTCATCGCTCAAAGTCGGTCCCTCGAAGAGAAACGGCTGGTTCGCATCCCGTTCTCTGCGATAAAACCCGAAATAAGGCGGCAGCTGATGGCGTGTTCTCGTGAGGCGATGGTTCTGTTCAAAGATCGTCCAGGCCCGGCTGGCATAGAGAATTGCTCCTGATTCATTCAGCAGTGCAATATTCGAAGCACACGCTTCGACGAGATCCTGCAGGAATTTCTCAGAGACCTGTGGCCGCTCGTTACCCGCGCGGACGACGGCCGTTCCAAACGGACGTGTTACACGAATGCTCGATTCCAGAGAAGCGGGAGCATTTTGATCTGGTTGCGCTTTTAAAATGGGGCTACTCATTAACGGGGACCTTCGGTCGCGCTTAATCCACGACTGCCTTCAGCTCCGTGCTGCGTTTGCTCAATACAGTGATGGCGCCATGTAGAATCGCGTGATCGGCCGAATTCAGGTAATTGTTCAAATCGGTCTCGGTATCCCATTCCGATATGATTAAAGACGAATTTTCGTCGGCCACGTCCACGTACAGGCGGAATGCCTTGCATCCGGCAGCGCTGTTAAGCGGTTCTAGTAGTTCGGTCATCGTCTGAAAGAACTCGCCTCTTTTTTCCGGATAGATCGTCACGCTTGATGTATTCAAAACCATCTCATTCACCTTTTGGGCAGACTGGTAGTGCCGGCTGCACGCCGCTGCGGAAAAAGGGGGGCGAGTTATTAACGGATTGTCTGATTTAGTCGCGAACGATGCGACTCGTTACTCGGTGCAAAGGAGCGCTGCAAACACTGTGCAGCGGCGCTCCGATTGACGAGTGACGGAAAACGGTATTGCAATCGCAGTACTTACAAGTGCTAATACGATTGCGCTTAGGGATTTCTCTGATGACCACAACCGCTGTATGTCGCGGCACCCACGGTATTCCGCGGCCTTCCTCCGCTGATTCGTAATGACTGTAAGAATTGCCAGTTACTAGTGAGTTGAAAAAGAACTAACCAAGTCTCAGTCGTCTGTCGAGGCAGGGATCATGTTCGGCCCGGGCGAGCATTTTTGTCCGGCAACGGTCACTGCATTTTGCAGACGACACAAACAAAAAAAACGGCTCGCCAATGACACAGCGAACCTCAAAAGTCATGGAAGGACGGTTTCAACTGGCCTTCGACAACTCGCCGATGGGAATGGCCATCGTCGATTTTGATTATCGAATGCGGCGCGTCAACCGGGCCTTGTGCACCGCCCTTGGCTATGAGGCTGACGAATTATTGAAACGTAAGTTTGTTGAGATTACCCATCCGGATGACGTGCAAAGAGATCGCTTGTTGGCAGACCAACTGTTTCGTGGCGAGATACCTTCGTACCGACTGGAAAAACGATTCATCACGAAAGAAGGAACCGTAGCGTGGTTGGATCTGACTGCATTGTTGGTGCGCACGAGACGAGGGAAACCGGTTTACGGTCTGGCCATGGTTGACGACATCACCGATCGGAAACATTCACAGCAGGCGCTGCGCACCAGCGAGGAGCGTTACCGGTCTTTTGTGGCGAACAGTTCTGAGGGGATCTGGCGGCTGGAGATTGAGGAGCCGATTGATACACGATCGCCGGTCGATGAACAGGTAAGCGGCTTGTATCAGCACGGCTATCTCGCCGAATGTAACGACGCTGTGGCCCGCATGTACGGATATGAAAGAGCCGATGACATTGTTGGCGCCCGCTTTGGTGAATTGGCTGAAGTCGCGCAGCCGACTACTCCAACCGCCCTACGTGAATGGATCACGAAGAATTACCGGCTGCGGGATTGGACGACGGAAATAATCGACACTCAACAGGGGCGGCGGTGGCTTTCAATCAGTTTGTTGGGAATTGTCGTCAATGGCTCGCTACTGCGAGCCTGGGGTGTACATACGGACGTGACCGAGCAGCGCGCCCTGTCCATGACTTTGGAAAACTCGCATCGGCAACTTCGCCTCTTGTCGAACCACGTGCAAATGATACGTGAAAAGGAGCGGACCGACTTGGCGCGCGAACTGCACGATAGCCTCGGCCAGTCACTAACGAGCATAAAGATCGAATTGTCGGTTCTTAAAGACGAGCTCGCGCAAAACGGCGCGCCGTCAAACGCCGTGATGCTGGAAAAACTGGCCCAGATGAATCACCAACTGACGGAAACGATTCAAACGGTCAAGACGATTTCAACCGAATTGCGGCCGGCCGTTCTCGACAAGTTCGGACTGGAGGCGGCGGTTGAATGGCAGTGCCGCGAATTCTCGCGGCGTACCGGAATTAAGTCTGAATTCAGGATCCCACGAACGAGGCTAAACCTGTCTCCAGACGAATCCACAGCGTTATTTCGAATCCTGCAGGAAGCCCTAACAAACGTTGCGCGGCACGCCAATGCAACGGAGGTGAAGATCCGTCTGCGCAAAGAAAGGCGCGCCGTGTCGCTGATCTTTCCCGATAACGGCATTGGGATCAGCCGCGAGCAGACAGATGCGCCGGGCTCGTTGGGATTGTTGGGCATGCGTGAGCGCGCGGCATCGATTGGTGGCAGCTTTTCGATAGATGGCACTGCCCAGAAAGGAACGGCCATCTGCGTGGCCACGGCATTATCAAAGTCAATAAAAGGGAAGAGCAGCTCGTACCATGACTGAAGTACTAATCGTAGACGATCATCCGATAGTGCGGCGCGGGCTCAAAGAGATCCTGCGGACCGAATGCGATCTGAATCTTTGCGAGGCTGCGGACGGCTTGGAAGCGCGGGATCTCATGCATCAACGCGCGTTTGATCTCGTGGTCCTTGATTTGGATTTGCCGGGACTGTCGGGGCTGGAGTTATTGAAAGAAATGCGCCGCAATCACAAGGAGTCCCGGGTGTTGGTGTTGAGTATTCATCCGGAAGATCAATTTGCGGTGCGCGTATTAAAGGCCGGCGCATCAGGTTTTCTTTGCAAAGACGCCGCGCCTGAGCAACTCGCCAAGACGATTCGCAAGATTCTCAAAGGCACCGTCCACATTAGTGACCGAACTGCTGATTTGCTTTTGCAGCGCCTCGGAGACAAGCATCACGCGAATCCGCATGACAAGCTTTCAGACCGTGAGTTCCAGATCCTGTGCCTTTTGGGGCAGGGAAAGACACCCAAGGAAATTGCGGCGACTCTCACGCTCAGTCCTCCCACAGTCAGCACCTACCGCGCTCGCATTCTCGACAAGATGCACATGCGGACGACAGCTGAACTGGTGAAGTACGCGGTTCAGAACAAACTCACGACCTAAGTCAATCCGACCACGCTAAAACACCTTCCGCTGTTCGTGTCGAAGTATTTCGACGCGCACTGTCTCGGAAATCTGACGGCAGAATCATCTTGACGTTGATTGTTCGCGCGGAAGAGAAACTTCACACTAGCGGTAAATGATTTGCAGGAATTGATAGTAAATGGATGGGCAGGAATTAAAGGATCTTACGATCGTTGTCATTGAAAACTCGGAAGTCATCAGAGACGGTCTGAGAGTAGCTTTTGCCGAAGCCGAAGGTTGCCGGTTGGTGGGAATGGCGGGCGGCGGCGATGAAGGACTCAGTATAGTCCTATCGGAGAGGCCTGATGTTGTACTGCTGAATGTTGCCGCGCCTCAGCAGCGCGGGATCGGATTGTTGCGCACGATACGCAAGCTCGACCATCGCCCGATTATTGTTGTTTTTGCGACTGACGACGCGCCGGAGTTGAAGGTCGCCTGCCGTGAAGCTGGCGCGACCTTCTATGTGCTCAAGTGGCAGCTCCGTGATTTGATTGAGTTGCTGCAACTGGCGCGCAAATTTGTCTAATCGAGTTTCTGGCTGACGTGGTACAAACAGCCCCGGGGCCAGCGGGCTAAGGTGTCACCGTCCGAGCCAGGTGCGGGTTCAGTTCGGCATCTTCTGCTTCGCTGAGGGTGAAGCGATGCACTGAACCCGCCAAAAATGCCCCGACGATCGGAGCCAGCCAAAACAACCAAAGTTGTTTTATGGCCCAGCCCCCCACGAACAATGCCGGCCCGGTGCTTCGCGCGGGGTTCACGGACGTGTTGGTTACGGGAATGCTGACCAGGTGAATCAGAGTTAGCGCGAGACCGATGGCGATGGGCGCGAGTCCCTTCGGCGCCCGCTCGTCAGTCGCGCCCAGAATTACGATCAAAAAGAAGAAAGTCATTACGACTTCAGTCACAAGTCCAGCGATTAGCGTGTAGTTTCCCGGCGAATGCGCGTCATAGCCGTTCGCGGCAAATCCGGCCGACACGTCAAATCCAGCTTTGCCGCGCGCTATCAGATAAAGAATTCCCGCTCCAGCAATTGCTCCAAGCACCTGCGCGATGATGTATGGAAGGATGCTCTTTCCGGAAACCCGTCCCGCGGCGAAGAGGCCAATCGTCACTGCCGGATTGAAGTGACCTCCGGAAACGTGGCCCACAGCGTAAGCCATCGTCAACACTGAGAGTCCGAAGGCAAACGATACACCCAGCAGTCCAATCCCGACTTGCGGAAAAGCGGCGGCCAACACCGCGCTGCCGCAGCCACCAAAAACGAGCCACATTGTTCCTAAAAACTCCGCTGACGCTTTCTGGGTTGTGCTGAAATCACTCATCGTTGCACCTCATAGTCTTTGCGTGAATTTATGGCTCTGATCACACGCATACAGACGTGGACATGTAATCTCAAGTCGGTGTCCGTGGATACTGTCAGTTCTGACAGGAGGGCGGTGCACGTGGACGCGAGGAAGGGAATTTCTTAGTTTTGTGCGGCGGCCGTCTGTTTGTGTATGCCGAGTTTGATCATGCGCGTACGGAGCGTGCTCGGATTGAGGCCGAGTAGTTTAGCGGCGCCGCGCGGCCCCTCGATACGCCACGAAGTGTGCTCAAGGATATGCAGTATGTATTCGCGCTCGACGTCTTCCAGGCTCTTCATTCCCAAAGAGGTGGCGGCTGATTGCCGCGGCTGCTCAAAGATATCCACTACATTCAGAACTGTGCCCTGCGTATAAATGACGGCGCGCTCGATTACATTGGCCAACTCCCGGACATTGCCGGGCCATGAGTGTGCGCACAGATTGTGCATGGCCTGGGGAGTAATAGAGGTAATAGTTTTGCCGAACTTGTTCGCATAGTTGGCCACGAAATGCTCGACGAGCAAAGGGATGTCTTCCCGCCGTTGTCGCAGCGGCGGGACCGTGATCGGGAAAACGTTTAGCCGGTACCAAAGATCCTCGCGGAAAGTGCCAAGTTCAATTTCGCGCTTCAGATTCCGGTTGGTGGCGGCGATCAGGCGCACATTGACTTTGATTGGGTTGCTGCCGCCCAGCCTTTGCACTTCACCTTCCTGGATTACGCGCAAGAGTTTGACCTGCGATTCGAGGGGTAACTCGCCGACTTCATCCAAAAAGATCGTGCCGCCGTCGGCGAGTTCAAAACGCCCAGGTTTCCTCGCGGCGGCGCCAGTGAATGCGCCCTTTTCATGCCCAAATAGCTCACTTTCGATTAATGTCGCGGGCAAAGCAGCGCAATTTACGGTGATGAGCGACCGGTCGCTGCGCGCACTCGCGCTGTGAATGGCGCGCGCCACCAGCTCCTTGCCGGTTCCGGTTTCACCCATGATCAGCACGGTCGAATCGGTGACGGCGACGTGATTGACTTTGAACATCACGTATTTGATCGCGTCGCTTTCGCCCACCATCTCGCCAAAGTTCTTGGCAAGCCGCACCTCTTCCTGCAAGTAAATATTTTCTTCTTGGAGTTGGGCCTTTAGCCGCTGTACCTCTTCGTGAGCGGTGATCAGCTCCGCGTGCGTGTTAGCCAGCTCTTCTTCCGACTCCTTCCGGTCCGTGATATCAAGGGCCGAGCCGATATAGCCCAAAAACTTTCCCGTGGTAGACAGCCGTGGTGTGCCGTGAGCCAGTATCCAGCGGTACTGCCCGTCAGACCGCCGCAATCGATATTCGGCCTCGAAGTTCTCCCGGCGCTCCACCGTGGCCCGAATGGTATTAAGGTAATCCTCGCGATCCTCGGGGTGTAATCCTTCGGACCAACCTTCACCCAGTTCCTCTTCCATCGTGCGTCCGGTAAATGTCAGCCATTGCTGATTGACGTAGGTGCAAATGTTGGCAGTGTCGGCGACCCAAATCATCACGGGCGCTGTATCGGCCATCGCGCGAAAGCGTTGCTCACTTTCCGCCAGCGCTTGTTGCGCCAGAATCCGTTCCGTGATGTCACTTGAGGCAATCAGCACACAATCTTCGCCGCCAATTTCAACGCGTTCGGCGGACGAGAGCAAGACCCTGTCAGATCCATTTTTCGTGTGAAAAATGGTTTCGACGTTTCGGAGGGACCCCTGCGCCACCAACCGTCTCATGAATTCGGCCCGCTTCTCGGCTCCCACCCAAACGCCCAGGGCTAACGAGCTATGACCAATTACTTCCTCGCGAGCGTATCCGCTCATTGCCACAAAGCTGTCATTAACGTCGATGTAAACGCCATCCGCCAACGTGCTGATTGTCATTGGTTGCGGATTTGATCGGAAGGCTTTTCCGAAACGCTCTTCGCTTTCGCGCAACTGATCGAGCGACCGCTTACGTTCGGTAATATCACGTACGAGGCTGAGAATGTTGTCGCCGCTAGTGACCAGTCGTGCTTCATACCAGCGCTCGGTGCCTTGAATCGTGAGGGTGTATTCGACGATCTGAGTTTCTCCGGTTTCGAATGCGCGTTCAAAATAGTGGGAAAATTTCCTGGCCAGGTCAGGCGGCAAGATGTCACGCATATTCTTGCCCAGGTACTTTTCGGGTGGCAGCAACAACTGCTCCCAGTCACTGGCGTGATAATCGAGATAGACCCCGTCACGCGTTTGCACAAACATGAGGTCGGGGATGGCGTTGAGGATCGCGGCCTCTTGTTCCTGAGTTTTCCGCGCCGTCTCTTCAGCGATCTTGCGTTTCGTTATGTCGATATTTACACCGATCATTCGCTCGGGCGTGCCATCGGACGAGCGGAAGAGACGGCCACTTGATGAGAGCCAAATTATCCTCCCATCAGGCCGGACGATGCGAAATTCATCGTAATAGTCATCATTCCCATTGGCCAGCAATGATTTGACTTTTTGAGAGGCGCGCTTGCGGTCGTCCGGATGGATGACCGCAACGAATCTCTTCAGACTGGTCGGTCCTTCATCGTTCTCAAGCCCGAGCAGTTCCCAGATCATGTCAGACCAGACGGACTCGCCGGTCCGCACGTCCCACTCCCAAGTGCCGACGCGGGCCGCACGCTGAGCTCTGAGCGATCGTTCTTCAGCCTCGCGCAGCGAATCCTCAGCCAATTTGCGTTCTGTTATGTCCAGCGAAACGCCGCGCAAACCCTGGGGTATGCCGCCGCTATTCAAAACTGGGTGCAAGTACGTTTCGATCCAGACGAGGCGACCGTCCTTGGCGCGCCAACGATATTGCGATACGGCATCTTTACCGGTAGCGATAGCTTCTTCGCTGGCACGGTTCGCAGCCTCGCGATCTTCTTCGGCCATTAATCTGGCACCGAAACCGGGCGGCTCGGCCAGCCATTCTGTTGGCGTGTAGCCGAGCATCGTTTTCACATAGTCGCTGATGAACGTGGTCTTTCTTTCTTTGGTTTTCGGATCGATAACGGTTTCCCAAACTATTCCCGGGACATTCGAAACAATTTCGCGCAGACGCTGGTCCGCTCGTTTGGTCTTCTGTTCGGCTTGTCGCCGTTTTTTATCTGCGTACAGCAATTTCCCGATCAGTAACCCCTCGACAATAACCGCGACCACGAGGCCAACGATGATCCACTTGTACCGGGACCAGAGCGAGGTGTCGCCGAATTTGACGATGGAGCCGGCGGGCAAGCTTCGGTCGCTGATTCCCCATCGTTTAAGTTCGCGCGCGTCAAACATGGGGACGCTGGGGACGCCGTGCGGAGTAATGGAGTCAGGCCTCTCGCCCGCCATCACCCGAAACCCGACCTGTGCCGCTTCGAGGCCCAGCGCTTCAAAACTGATGACGCGACCTCCCACAATACCGAGTCCCACTTGCGCGTCACTGTTGCCATAAACGGGCGCGGTTGAGACGGGACAGATTTGACGAACCACTGCAAGATTGCCGGGGTTGTTACCTTCGCGATCGCGTGTGCTTGAGACGAACAGCACGATGGTCTGTGGAGGCAACGCGGCCACCGCTTTCTGAAGTTCGGCAATGGTCAACCCCGTGAGGTAAGAAAACGTCACGCGTCCCTCAAACGGACGCAACTCTCGCTGGACTACTGAGCGCCAGTAATTGTCCCATTCGGCCACGCCGGAAATCACCACGACTTGCCTGGTTGCAGGCTGCAAGTTCAGCGCCAGCTCGAGTGTCGCCTCGTAGTTGACCTCTCCCCAAACGCCGGTAAGATTCGGGCCAACATTCATGCCATTCAGAGTTTGCTGGTCGAGAACGAGAAAAACGATAGGGGCGTTGGCAAACAACGTGGCGCGATTCTTCAATAACATTTCCAATGCAGGAGGGTTGACGGCAAAGATCAAATCGAAGTTTTTCCCTGCGTACTTTTGCCGCAACTGCGTCACTAATTCCTTTTCATAATTCTCCAATGGGGTACGCACAGCATCCAGATATTCTGAATAGATTTCGACCGGCTGCGTCGACCTGGTTTGAAGCGTGGAACGCAGCGCTTGTTCGACTACAGTTTGAGCCGGATTGTCGGATTGATGCGTAAAGACTATTAAAATCCGTTTGTTCTGCGCGGACGCTGAGCTTACGAAAAGCAGCAGCATCGCCCCGGCGAGCAGGACAGTTCGACCTGATATTTTGGTCAATGCGGGTCGCTCGACTGACATGGACTCATCACAGCTCGAACTTCAGTCCGAACTGAAATTGACGCGGCGGCGCGGCGCTCACGAATGCCAAAGGCGCAGTTGGCGCAAGACCTGGCACCCCCTTGAAGTTGAATGGCCCATTTAAGAACTTCGGATCACAACCGTTGACGAAGCCAGGTTGCGACGTTGTTCCACAGACGACGTCGTTAACTCGTAAGAAATTCGCGTGGTTAAAAAGATTCGTGGCTTCGACAATAACTTCGAGCGCCGCTTGTTCAGAAATCGCGCGGAGACTAAACCGTTTGCTCACGCGCAGATCGGCACTGTAGTAGTTCTCGCCAATTCCAGAGTTTCGCGGTGCGTGAAACGGACGATCAGTGGTATTCAAATCGCCGTTAACATCGCGCCCGATGTACAGATTAAAAGGAAAGCCGCTGCGCAGCGTGACGATTGGACTGATAGTAATGTCCGCAAACACGCGCGCCAGGAAGCTCTTGTTTGAAGACCCCTTGAGCCGAGTGTCATAACTCCCGCTCAACACGAAAATGTGTGGCAGGTCGTAAGCAGAGCGTCCGCGATCCAAATAGCGCCGCGTGGCCAGGTAGGGCGTTGTGCCGCCGCTGAAATCGACTACGTCGTCGATTGCTTTGCTATAGGCATAGCTGACCCGGAATTGAACGCTGTCCGAGAAGCGCTTTACCAGTGACGAGGTGAAGCCGTAATAGATCGAGTTTCCTTCGGAGGAGTGCACAATCTTTTGTGAAATCGTCGGGTCAATACGAACCAACTGAGGACCAAACAGATCGCTTCCCGGTGACCCCGGCACAGTCACGAGCTGGCCGTTCTCTTTGTAATTTCCCTCGATCGCGATTGGCAGATGAACGCCATGGAACATTTGAACAGAAAGGTCGGCCACCAATCCATGGCCGAGGTCTTGAGATAGGCCAATACTTGCTTGAACCGTGTAAGGACTATTGTAGTCAGCAGCCGCCTCAGCGATGCGCCGGTTAAGTTGGCCAGGTGCCGGGATGACCCCAAACGCGCGAACGTCGGCATCAGTGAGCGCCGTAAACGGAAGCTTGCCGATACTGAGTCCGTAGGCCCACAAGGCTGCGGTTGACTGAGCGCCGTCGGCGAGGGTGCGCGATTGCAGATTGATGTACTTGCCGCTGTCACTTTGTAACGTGGCTGCGTTCAGAGCTTGAAGATTGACGGAAGCGTAGAAGGTCCCAAATCCGCCGCGGATAACTGTCTTGCCGTTCCCAAACGGATCCCAGGCAACGCCTATGCGAGGAGAAATACTCACGTTGCGATCGAGCGGTTCCGGTTCGCCGTCAAAATTTAGACGCCCTCCAAGATTGAGATTGAGTTGCGAATTGAGTCTCCACGATATCTCTCCAAAGGCGCCAAAGTTATGTTGCCAGGCGTCGAAGTTTGGATTGCCAAATCCCTGTTGCCAGTTTGACGGAATACCTAAATTGAATGCCTGCAGCGAAGTAAGGATCGTATCCGCCGGGGGCGCCAATGGTCCAACCAGGACCACTTGATCTGCGGGCGAGATAGCACGACTTAAAGGTTGTGCCGCGGCAAAAGTGAAGATGCCACCGAAACCGAGTTCCGTGGTGAGATGTGCGTCAACCGGACGATAGGACGCGCCAAATTTGAAGTCCTGGTTGCCGTGCGTCCAGGAAAAGACGTCGTCAAATTGAAAACGCTTCTGACGCGTTATCGATGGAATCTGTAACACGCGCCCGTAATCCATCAGCCCGGCGATTCGCACGAGCGTGCTTTGCGGCGCCGCAGAGACCTGGCTGTAGTTATCAAAAGCGAATTGAACCCGCAGTTGATTAAGAAGAGTTGGATTAAAGATATGACCCCAGGAAGCAACTGCGGTGTAGTCGTCCAGCACCTCGCGCAGCGCGTTTGTTGGCGCGATGAGATTGTCCGCAGGCAGGAGGTTGTTGTCTTCTTTCGCCCAGATGAAATGACCATTCACGATGTCCTTATCGCGTCGATTGAAATCCAGTCGGGTGGTCCAATTGTATGTTCTGCTGGGAGCAACGAATTGACCCTCGCTGTTCTGTAGCAACTTCATCGTCGTTGGATAACTCGTGGTCGTGAGCGCCCTCTGCAATTGGGCGGCAATCCGCCGAGTGGCGTCCGTCGCATTTGGCCCGTTGGTTAAAGTCTGAAGATAAACTGATTGCGCGCCGGTCGGTCGTAACAGATCAGCGTTGCTTGTATAACTACGAAACCTGGTCACGTCGTATTTCAGGGCTTCGAATGACGTGAAAAAGAACGCGCGATTGCGTACCACCGGTCCGTCGAAGGTGAACCCAGGCATCACTCTTCGTTCCGGGACTTTCCGACCGGTAGTATTTAGCGGATCGCGAGCGGCTGTTTTTTCCGAGCGATAGAACAAGTACCCGGAACCGTGAAATGCATTTGCGCCGCTGCGCGTGACGACGTTTATGGCCGAACCCGCTGAGAAGCCGTACTCAGCCGAGTAAGCATTCGTGTTTACCTGAAACTCTCGGATGGCTTCCACACTCAGGTTGCGAATTCTGAGACTTCCAACACCGGAATCATTTTCGCCGCCATCGATCGAGACGTAATTGCCTCGTCCGTTACCGCCTCCGACCGAGAATCCCGAGTTCGGCGTCGGCGCAACCCGAGTTTGCTGGACGCGCGCGGCGGCGACATCCGCAATTCCCGGAAGCGTGAAGATATAGGAAGTAAAGTTACGTGATAGATTCGGCAAGCTTGCGATCTGCTCGCGTTCGATGGTCGCAGATTGCTGAGTCCGCTCACTCTCCAGAAGGTTAGGCGAGGCCCCGATAGTTACTGCTTCGTTAACCTCTCTCACACGCAGTGTAAAGTCGAGAACGTCAACCTGTCCCACGGTCAGTATCACGCTGCGCAAAATAAGAGACTGAAACCCACGGGCGTCAACACGCAGGTCATAAGTACCGGGCTCCAGCAGCGGTGCTCGATAACCTCCATCATCATCGGTTGTGACGGTGCGTGCGGCGCCACGGTCGGTATTCATAATGGTGACGACCGCGTCGTCGATGCCAGCGCCGACTTGATCTCTGACGATACCTTTGACTGTTGCCGTGGCGACGTCGGCCTGGGCGAATACGACCCGGCTTGCCGAGGCAGCAACGATCGATAAGAAAATAAGAATTGCCGCGGTGAGCGGAAATGCGTGGAGAGCAAGCGGAATCCGAATCAGGCGAGGGCGTAAGACGAGGAAGCCATGGAGAGAGGACGTCGTCGCGGACTCGCCGCGATCGCTCTTACACGTACGGCTGGGGAGACGCATTGCAGTACCCTACTTCCTTACAACTCCTTCCGCGTTATTCCGCGGCGAGGTAGGGGCGAGGCTGGTTCGTTCGGTAAAAACCGCGCTATGGAACGGGTGCGAGCACCATTTGGGCGACAGGCTCGCGGCTCTCACTCATCGTCTGGGCCGCATGGTACATGACCGGGTCAAATTTAGGAAGAGATTTTGCGCACCAAATTCTGGGAGTTTTTAGCGCTGCTTACCGCCTGCGTCCCCCGCCGCGCATGCCCCCGCCGCCACGCATGCCGCCGCCGCCAAATCCGCCCCCCCGGTAACTGCCGGGGTTGGAAGGCCGCGAAATGCTGCGGTTTTGGTAGGTTCCGAGGTCTTTTGTCCGCTGGGTGCCTTCGCGTCTTCGGCCTGCATCCCGGTTGAGGTTGTTCATCGTGGAACGATCCACCTGCTGTGGCCGATTTCCGCGATCGCCCGCGCGATCGCCGGTGGCCCCATCGCGGCCGAAATCTCCCTGTTGCCGGTCACGTTGCTGGCCTTCCTTACTCATAAAGCTGTCCCGGACACTGCCGTCAGGTTTCTGAACCTGATTCCATTGACCGTTTTCCCACTTGCTCCAGTTGCCGTTCGCGTCGCGGCGATATGCGTTGCCGTCTCGACCAGCATAGACATTGTCGCCCTTTGAGCCGACGAATCCCTCACCACGCCGGTTGACTAGTGTTCCACCTTCACTTCCGCGAGTTACTCGCGTTGTGTTCCCGGCGCTATTGGTAAATCGTTTCGTGCTCGCCCAACTGTCGCCGCGTTGTACCTGCGTTGAGCCCCAACTTCCGTACACACCTGAGCCCTGGCGGGTCTGCGCATAGGTTCCCGTGCGGGGATTGTAAGCCTGCGCTGCGCCGCGTGCGCCGTAAGGTCCATAAGCAAACGCTCCACGCGCATATGTACCGGTGCTCGGGTTATAGCGCGCGCCAAAGCCGACGCCGCCATATGGCCCATAGATTCTTCCCGCAGTGCCGTAAATTCCCGTGTACGGGTTGTACCAGGCTCCGTAGCCGTAGGTTCTCCAGTAGGGGTAATAAAGTGGATAGTAACCGCCGTACCAGTAATAGGGCGGGTAGTACCACCCGGTGCCCCACATGGCGCATCCCCAACCAATCATCGTGCCGGTGTAACCCGCGAGTGCGGCATAAGTCACCCAATCATCGCTCTCGTTGTCATCTGGTTCGACAGTCACGTAGGTTACGTCATAGACAGGCGAGCTCGCCGGAATCTTGTAGATCTCTTCGGGAACGGACGTCGTCAGTGACCACGCGCCGGCCGGGCCGCTTGCCACAAACCAAACGCCCTGGTAACACATATAGTAACTGTCTCCGGACTTGATGATCTCTTTGTCGGTATTGATTGCGCGATGCAGCGACGTTCCGGTAATCGGTTCGAATTGCGGCTCGCCCTGATACATCACCTCCGGCGGTCGAATTTCCCTCTTGTTGACGCGAGCGATTTGGGGCACTTGCGCTAACAGAACCGCTTCCGCGGCCTCATCGGTTCCGGGCACTGACGCGAGCACACGCGAGCGCGGGTGCTCGAGCGAAATCTTCTTGAAGTCCTCCGGCAACTCCGGCGTGACGAAGGTCCAATGCACACCGTTTATGTTTGGCGCCTTGAACCATCTGCCGGCAACGAGGTAGAAGATGGGGCCGGATGGGCCAAGCCGGAACAGATCGCTTTCCGTGTTGCTGACCCATAACAGGTTGGTGCCCGGCACCGGTACGTATTTCGGCGGGCCGTCCATCAGGATCAACTCTGCGGGGGTCTGCGTCACGTTAACCTTCGGCGGTGTCTTGATTGGTTTACCCGGCAGATTCAGGACTACCTCTTTCCAATTGTCGTCATCGGCGGGCAGTTTCCTGAAGCTGTCCGGCAACACCCCTGCCGGTGTCCATGGCCCACCCAAGGCCGTCGCTTTCAACCAACTCGCGTCGTCGCGCAGGTAAAAAGTATTCGTCGGCGGATATTGAAAGAAGTCCCAGTTGGTGTTGACCGCGAATTTCAAATCATTATCTTTGATTGGACTCCAGATCGGTTCACCATCGAAACTCACCAGAATCGCGGGCGTCGTACTGATGAAAATTTGTGGCGGATCAGCCTTCAACCCATCAACATTTTTCGGCGCGATCAGGCTCTTATCCACTTGCACGAGTAACCGATCGAGGGCAATCGAGCGATCTTCTTTGGGTAGCGCGTTCTCGACGCCAGCCACAATCTCCTGCGTTTGTTCTTTTGAGAGTGTTTGAAAATTGATTTCGGTAACCTTGACGGTCGAAAACCTCACGAGCCGTTCGGCGAGCGCCACCGACGTGTCGGCCTCCAGTTTGATCGTGCCCAGTGCCGGTTTGTTCTCTTCGCCTTTGGCGACATACGAGACTGCCGACATCGCGACGAGATGCTTCTGACTGTCCCATGTCATCACTTGCGGTTGATAAACCACGATCTGGGCTTCGCTCGGCAGGCTGTAGCCGCGGGGCCATCCTCCGTCGACGGATTGAAATGATGATTTCCGCGTTGGGGACTTGGGTGCTTGCGCGTTCGAACTGCCGGTCGGAAATGTAATTAATGATCCCGAAACGAGGAGCACCAACATAGATGAACAAAGTGTTTTTCGCATGGTATCGACTTCCCGATGAACAGACTGCAGGCGCATTGCGCCTGAAACTTCGGCCTGAGTGTAGGTATCGTGAAATGCGCGCGAAACTGTCAGATTTGACAGGGAAAACCCAGCCCCGATTAGCAAATCGATGCCGCGCTTCAACCGCTAAATCCTCCCAGCGTCACAGATAATTCACGACGCACGAGGCGGGAACTGCGCTTTTTGGGTGTGCGATGGCGTATAGAAAGCGAATCAACGAGTGTTAAAATGCGACGCCCCTTCAAGTCCCGACAAATCTCGCAGGGGGTAGATTGAAGGTTCCCCAATGCCTCCGATCAAGGTTCCGTTCGTCTCTGGACGATGGTATGTCGTCGCCACCTGCCATAACTGCAAGCGAGATCACATTTTGTTTGAGGACCTGACGGACGGGAAAGCCCGCCTGAATGCAACCTATCAATGGACCTGTCCAAGCTGCCATCACGACGGCAAATACGAAGGTGAGGATCTGATCCGTTACCAGCATGTCGCAGCTGGGAAACGTGCGAAGCGAGCGCCGAAAGCCAAAGCCAAACCAGCGGCCAAGGCCGTCGACAGACGCAAACGAAAGCGTCGACCAGCGAACTCTTCATGAATTATCCACGCTTAGACACGTCCGCATAAACGCTTCGTGCTCACTTTGCGACTTGTGTCTTGGCCTGGGAGTCCATCGCTGATAGACAGGCGGCTCACCGTAAAGCCTCACGGTTCGCAAAGCAAGGTAGGTCGCTAACTGGAGTTGCTGCCTCTTACAGATCGTTCGAGTAATATGGTAAGCAGCATGATCCGCATACGGGAGGGACCTAAGTGCTCTACATGATCATCGAGGACTTTAAGAATCGGGATCCCGTTCCGGTATACAAGCGATTCCAAAGTCGCGGCCGGCTCGCTCCTGAAGGCTTGCACTACGTCTCGAGTTGGGTCGATGTAAAGCTTGAGCGTTGCTTCCAATTGATGGAGACAGATCGTCGCGAATTGCTTGATCAATGGCTTGCGAATTGGAAGGACCTCGTTGATTTTGAAGTTTATCCAGTAGTCTCTTCGAAGGAAGCGACTGAACAGGTTTTGGCGCGTTCATAAAGCCGCGGCCGGCATTGTTGAATTGAAGCGTGGATAAACGCCAGAAAGGAGGAGCCGCATCCGATCGCATCGATCCCGCGTCAGATGCTATTTATGATAGTTCAATGAAATTAGTTGTGAAAACGGGCAGTCACTTCGACCTCGATGAAGAATCTGCGACGCGGCTAATGAACGATGTTCTAATGCGGCCTCTGTTCGCTCACCTCGCCACCGCTTCTGAACATGGTCCGCGCGAATCGCCGGTATGGTTCCTTTGGGAAGATGGCGCTATTTGGATTATTGGCAATAAACAGAGTGATTCCTTTCCATCCCGAATTGCCGCGGAGCCACGCTGCGCATTGGGGATTGTTGATTTCCACGCTGCGAAAGGCATTGTCGAGCACGTCGGAATTCGTGGCCGGGCCACACTTAAACCACACAATCGCGAGCGAATGGAGAAGGTCTTCAGCCGTTACATGGGCGACCTCAGCCGGTGGGATGCGCGCTTCGTAAAGATATTGGACGATCCGGATTACATCTTTATTCGGCTTCAGCCGGATACAATCGTGGTGCGCGACCAATCATACTCAATCAACGAGGCTGGATAGTGACTGAGATCCTCAAAAGTCACTCCAGGCTACTTCTGTTGTTTCCCCGGTCGAGTCGTTAGGTGTCATGTCCGGCCTCAATCGCGATACTCGGTCCTGGATAATAATTGCTGGTGTCGTTTACGTTATTGCCGGGCTATGGATCCGCTTGCGGCCAGCACTCACGCCGCGACGATCTTTGTCTCACGCCCCTTAGCGCGATTCTTGATCGCGATGATTGCCTGGCCGATCATCACCGCCGTACCAGCATTCATCACCGAGCGACCGATAAAATCGCCGCGACGATGCTAAAGGCCGGCAGTATCCAAATCAAATTTCGCAGGTAGAGTCGACGTGGTAGCGCTGCAGCCAGCTCATGGAAAGTCCGGATCGAAGTGAGCTTCAGCGCAGCTGAATGTTCACGAGATTCCAGGGATTTTGGTATAGTTCGATTTCTAAACGGCCTTGCTTGTCGAGGTCGAGACGCGCCGCCGGAAGCAATCTTCCGCTCTTCTTCTTGCCGTCTTTACTGAACACTACTTCCATCGCCGACAGTTCATAATCCGTCGTGCGCGTGTCTGCCCACACTTCACCAAATCGCAGCAGCCGATTCGTAACCATGCGTAACATGACGCTACCGTCTTCCTGATCGAACCTGCGAATATAAGCCAGATCGCCGCCCACGGTTCCGGTGATTGACAGCCGGCCCTTCGAAGGCATCTTCTCGAGCGCATTTACCAATCCTTCATTACCTTTCGCGTGAAAGGCCTCAAGAAGGATTGCCTGATCTGACGGTGGGGAATATTCATTGATTCGTGCGGTGATGTTGTAGTTGCGGCCCATTTGCGTACTGGTGCCCATCGCTTGCGCCTGAATCGTGATTGACTTTGAAAGTTTCAGGGGCGACTTTTGCGCCTCGCTCTGATGAGCGAGGCCGGATAGAACCGTCGCTGTCACCAATGCGGCGCTGAACAATAGGATTATGAGTCTTTGCTTCTTCATCGTTCTTCCCTCTTAAAATCCGGCATGCGGCGGTTAACGCGAACAGCACGGTTGATGCTGATGACCCTCGTTAGCATAGGCTCGTGCAAGGTGCGATGACACCTGTCACTTTTTACAGCGGAACATTTTTTAAAAGGTCAACGGGAACCGTCGATCACACGCTGCAAAACCAGTTTGTAGGGGTCGTTCGGGATTCCCACTTTGCCGAAGAACGGCCGGTCATTGATGGTAATCATGAAGATGAGCATGGCGAGAAAAGCGGCCATTAGAAAAACGAGAATCGCATGCAGTCTTGGATCAGCGATTTTGTAAAAGTAGGCGATGCAGATACTAATCGCTGCGCCCACCCAGATCACCGCCCACATGGACGGCGACAAACCGCCGTTGACGGCATCGATGCGCAAGTTGCGAGAGTCAACCAACTTGTTGAAGGCGGAGAGCGTCTCGGCGTGGATGGCTGCCTGCCCGGAACTTGCCGGTTGAAAACTCACGAGGATCTCTTGAAAGTCATCCATGATTTTCCTTCCGCCGAAGATTTGTTGGCCTTGACCCCTTTGTTGCGCCGGCCAGGCCTGGTCGATTATGAAGACGGTGTACTCACGAAGCTTCAAACGCAGCTCTGCGCGTACCGGCTCGGGATAGCCGCTCGTGTCGCGATACAACGCGCCGATCGCCGAGGCCTCTTTGGACACAAGTTCGGATGCCTCGGAATGAGTGTTCCACACACCGACCGCGATCAACCCCACTGTGATGCCGTAGAACACGCCGATTGCTTGCACGGTGCCACTGACGGCATCATTGGTGCCCTCGCCATAGCGAAGACGCGGTAAAATCAAACGGCGGGTAACGACCAAACCACTCATTGAGATTAATTCGATCACTGCGATCAAAATCAGAGCGCAATAGAGTGAGTGAATTGTGTAGAACCAAATCGGCATCGGGAAGAATAAGCGCTGTCAAGCCTTTATCAGCGGAACATCGGAAGCGATTTGGACGTCGATCATCAGGGTCAACGTTCGATCGAGTTGGCACAAACGCGCCGCACGCTTACTGCCAATCACCTTCTCAAAAGCCGGAAAGTATTTTGTGCGGAGCTGCGCTTTGGCGGTGTCGGCTTCGCTCCAGCGCCTGGTCAGGCTTAGCGCCTGTGCGTCGGTCAACTTATCGATGTTCGCCGCATATTCTTTCAAAAGGCCGTAGTGAATGTCATAAACCTGACGTTGTTCGGCGGCGTACTGGTCATAAACCGGCCAGAACTTTTCCGCCTCGGCGGGAGTTATCTGAATATTCGCCGCGATGATCTGCTTTCTCTTGGACCTGATGTCCTGCCGCATCAACTCGATCTCCGATTCGCTGACTGAGGCGGGTGTGACTTGCTGGGCACGTGTGGTGGGACACGCGAAGAAAGCCGACGCAATGACAATGGCGAGCGCGACAAGTTTTTTGCTCATGAACACTTCTCCTTTTATGTCTCGTGAAATTACGCGGCAGCTTAGGATTAACCAAACCAGCGAAAGAACTGTCACTTTTGACAGGAAGGACGAGCTGATGCTTCGACTTACGTCGATTCACTTTGTGCGCGGGAATTTATTGAACATCTTTTCGACTGATCTTCGGATCGGTTTGTCGACCCGCTCAGCGTCTTTGACAGGATTTCCGCTGGGGCCATCTTTTAGGACGTGTGTAGCGCTCGCTTGCCACACGGTATTTTTTGTTTTGCCATCGACAATGTTTACGACGATAGAGCCTTTAGTCACCGAATAACTTGAAAGACTGGTCACGGTGTTCGGGGCGGCGGAGGTCCCCATCTTGTCTGAGAAGACTGGGTACCCAATCTGAATGTCTGTGTTGCTGGCCGCAAAGTACGTGATGGTTAAATCGCCGCCGTCTTCCACCCTGGTCAGGCCTTTGGTGCTCAACGCTTGTTCGATTGATTCGACAATGGTTTGTTGAATCATTGGATTGCCCGGCGGCAGAGGCTTGGCCCACGCGTAGGTTTTGTAGCTCGCAAAATTTACATTGGGATCAGTGGTGGCCTTTACTTTTTGCGCCTGCACCGCGGCGGCCGAAGCAATCAAAATAAACAGGGTCAGCAGCTTCCTCATTAAGAAAATCCCCGGAGTTCCTGGCATATCCAGCCGAGCGTGACGAGTTTAAGCTTTCATCAGCGCTAGCGTTAACTGTTAGTTCTTACAGGATCAGTTCAGACGGTGTTTAGCGGTGACTGTCAATTTTGACAGTAGGCGGTGCGAACGAAAGCCGCGATTATGTGTTCGGCAAGCATCGGCGCGGACAGATCGAACAGCTCGCGCCGAAACTGGGGAGGACTTGCGCGCCGCGCATTCTTTGGCGACAAGAGGCGTAGAGCAGCACCTTCCTGATGGGCCGGGGCGGGGGTGACTCGGCCCATCACTTTTGCCTCCAACCAGCGTCCCGCCAACATTCGTTAACTCTCCGAAAAAAGTTCAGGCCACGCGTTTTTACCGTGCGCGAAGCAGGCAATGAAAATAGCGTACTTGGACAGTCCGCTGTGGCGGACGTTTTTCTCGCCTCGGTCTCTTGCCAAATCATTGCGGAATATGTGGAGCGTGAGGGAACCGCTATTTTGCGACGAACTCAGCGGTCACGGTTTTTTTGGTTGTCTTACTGACCATCTGAAGTCTCAGTCCTGAAATTGACTTGCGGTCATCCGTGAGAAGAAGCTTGCCGCCGCCGTCGAGGTTTCCACCGGTTACGCTGCTGGTAATTTTCAGATCGATGCTCTTATCGGTTTCGTTGGCGCGCGACCAGGTGCCGGTGACGAAAACGGTGATATCTGTGATCAGATTCAGTTCTGCTTTGCCGTCAGCGAAGAGTTTGACGACGACAGCGTTAAGTTTGAATTCTTCTTTGCCGAGCTTGATCGTGCCTTCGCCTTTGGCGCTGGCCACAAGCGATGCGGGGGGATCATCTGAAGCGAAAGACGGAAGGGCCATTGCCACGCATAACACCATCGATGCAATTGCACAGTATTTTCTAATCAACATTGCCGCTGTCCGTCGCAAGGGCCGACGTCTCCTTGCCGGACTCTAATCGCGTGTTGAAATCGCGCGACACTGTCAGTTTTGACAGGCACCATTAACGATTCTGTTTAGGAGGGTTGCGGCGCTGCAAACGCATTTGAAACAGAGCGTTAACGATCGCGAACACAAACGCCGTCGATAGCCCGCACAAAAGGACGCCTGAAATACCTTCGATACCGCCGAGCATTCGCCACGCGCGCGGCAACACCACGTCGCCAAAGCCAATCGTGGTGTAGCTGGTGAGCGAAAAATAAAGAGACGTTTCAAAATCCGAAAACAGACCGCGGACGTAATAGAAAGTCGCCCAAATCGCGGTCTCGACCATGTGCAAAGCAATGATTGCGGAAAAGGTGATGATCAACAGGATGATGTAGCCCATGGCTCCGATCGGCTTCGTGCGTTTGTCGCGCTGATCGACTAGCCAATCGCCCATGACGACGATGCTGGTCACGTGAAGTACCAGACAGACCGCGACCACGGCGAACGCTACGACGAGTTCCCAAAGCATATTGGTCAAGAGACCCTAACCCAATTATTTAATAGACCTTTCCGTGTCCCTCGCACTGTCAGTTTTGCCAGTACAACCGCCTATCCTCGCTGGCTAAGATTCGACACAATCTGCCGCATTCGGCGCAGGTGAGAGTGTCGTTTCCCGACCTGTCGATGACAAAGCCAACTGAAGGAGTTACGCCATGATCAGTCGCCAGCAGCCCAGCATTCTTGCAACGGCGATTACGTTGCTTTTCCTGGTCCTGCTCGTGGGTGCTTGCAGTAAAAAGGATGCCGGGCACACGAGCGCAGTCGCACCGCCACCAACCGTAGTCGTTGAGCGCATCGATCAACGCACGGTTCCCATCTACAGCGAATACGTCGGACAAACGCGCGCTGAAGAAACTGTCGAGCTACGCGCGCGCGTCGAAGGGATCTTGCAGAAGGTTTATTTTCGCGAAGGTTCGTCCGTAAGAAAAGGACAACTGCTTTTTACGATAGACAAGCGGCCGTTCGATGCGAACGTACAATCGGCAAAAGCGGCCGTGGCAAAAGCGGCCGCCGACCTGGCGCAGGCAAAGCAACGCACCGATGTATTGAAAGCGCAGGCCGAATTGGTGGACGCGGAAGCGACGCACAGTAAAACGACTCAGGACCTGGCGCGGGTCACTCCGCTGGCAAAGGAAAAAGCCGTCACTGAGTTGGAGTTGGATGCGGCCACTGCGGCAGAGAAATCGGCCAGGGCCAATGTCGATGCGAAGCAGGCGAATCTCACCAATCTCGAAGCGTCAGTTAAGTACACGATTGAACGCGCTGATGCGGAACTGTCGGCGGCCAAGGCGCGATTAATTCAAGCGCAACTGGACCTGAGCTATTGCGACATCCATTCACCGATCAATGGCGTAATCGGTTTTCTCCAGGTTGACGAGGGGAACCTGGTAGGGCGCGGCGACGCTACTTTGTTAGCGACTGTTTCTTTATCGAATCCACTGCTGGTTGATTTCAATATCAGTGAAGTGGAGTACCTGAAGCTGACGAACCGGGACAACCCGGCAAGCCGCGCAAAAGATGTGCGGTTCGATCTGATTCTTTCTGACGATACTACTCATGCGGAACCTGGCGTTTTCAAAGTTCTCGACCGCACGGTCGATCCCACTACGGGCACCATGAAAGTCGAAGCGAGCTTTCCAAACCCGAGCAGCTATCTGCGGCCCGGACAGTTTGCACGCGTGCGGGTCGCAGTTGCTGAAAAAGAGAACGCCGTGCTCGTTCCGCAAAAAGCGATTCAGGAATTGCAGGGCGCGAAGACGGTAATGGTCGTTGACGCGCAGAACAAAGTCCAGGTGCGCACCATCAGGCTGGGCGACAAAGCTGAGAACTACTACATCGTCCTCGAGGGTTTAAATGCGGGCGAGCGAGTGATTGTCGAAGGCATGCAAAAGGCGCGGCCGGGCAGCGAAGTAAAAATATCGGGAGCGTCGGTGGCCAGCGATATACCGCCCCGCAAGGAAGGAAGCTAATCGATGGCTAACTTCTTTATTAATCGTCCCATCGTCTCAATCGTAATTTCAATTCTGATCGTCCTGGTTGGCGTCGTCGTTATCCGCGGTCTGTCGATCGAGCAATATCCATTCCTGGCCCCGCCGAACATTCGCGTCCAGGCGACCTATCCGGGCGCGTCGGCCGAAGCGGTCGAACAATCCGTCGCCGTTCCCATCGAGCAGGAAGTCAATGGTGTTGACAACATGATTTACATGAAGTCGTCGAACACCAGCGACGGCCGCATGCTGCTTGACGTTAACTTTCAAGTAGGCACCGATCAGGACACCGCCAACGTCCTCACGCAGAACCGGCAAGCCGCGGCGGCGGCACGTCTGCCGGCAGAAGTAACGCAGCAGGGCGTGACGGTCAAGAAACAAAGTCCCAGCATCCTGATGGTCGTGTCGCTCTACTCGCCGAAGGATGCTTACGACGCGAACTTCTTAATCAACTATTGTGGCATCAATCTTCGCGATCAGTTGTTGCGCATTCCGGGCATCGCTCAGGTCGATCTCTTCGGTGGTACAGATTACGGCATGCGCGTCTGGTTCAAGCCGGACATGATGGCAAAGCTCGGCTTGGTGCCCGCTGATGTAATTAGTGCCATCAAGGAGCAGAATATTCAGGCGCCCGCGGGAAAAGTCGGTGGCGCGCCAACGCCCAAAGATCAGGAGATGACCGAAACGGTCAGTGCGCCGGGCCGGCTGATCACACCGGAGGAGTTTGAAAACATCATCGTGCGGCAAACGGCGACGGGTGCCGTGGTGCGCATCAGGGACATCGGACACGTAGAACTTGGATCCCAGGATTACAACTCATTCGGAAGGCTCAATGGGAAACCGGGCGGCGCTATGGCCGTGTACCTGCTACCTGGCGCAAACCAGTTAAAGGCTGCTGAGACAATCTATGAAACGATGGAGCATGCGAAGTCCCTCTTTCCGCCCGACATGGATTACAAGATCGTCTATGACACTACACCGGCAGTCGAAGCCTCGATTGAAGCAATTCTGCATACCTTCGTCGAAGCGTTAATCCTCGTGGTGCTGGTGGTCTACATCTTTTTGCAGAATCTGCGGGCTACGATCATTCCCATTCTTACTATTCCGGTATCGCTGATTGGCACATTCATCTTTTTTCCAGTGCTCGGTTTTTCCATCAATACGCTTTCAATGTTTGGACTTGTGCTGGCGATCGGAATTGTCGTCGACGATGCCATCGTCGTGGTCGAGGCAGTAATCCATCACCTCGAACACGGTCTGGCGCCGAAGGAGGCGACTATCCAGGCGATGAAAGAAGTATCGGCGCCGGTCATTGGGATTGCGCTGATTCTCTCTGCCGTATTTGTTCCGGTCGCTTTATTAGGCGGTTTGGTCGGCAACATGTACAAGCAGTTCGCGCTCACCATTGCCATCTCAGTGCTGTTATCCGCGTTCAACGCGCTGACGTTGACGCCGGCGCTTTGCGCACTAATGCTGAGGCCGCCGAAGCCAGTGCGCGGTCCCTTGGGTGTCTTTTTCCGTGGCTTCAACAAAGTATTCGACATTACCACCAAAGGTTACGTAAGTGGCTCACGCATCCTCGTGCGAAAAGGCATTTTGACGATTGGAATAGTGGCACTGGTGGTCCTCGGCGCCGGTTTCTTCGCCAAGCAAATTCCCGCCGGATTCATTCCGGAAGAAGACCAGGGAATTCTCGGGATCAATGTCCAGCTTCCGGCCGGAGCCTCGCTGGTGCGCACCGCGGAAGTGCTCAAGAAGGTCGAGGACGTCGTCAGTAAGACGAAGTCGGTCGAGTCTTACCAAACGATCGGCGGCTTTGGCTTGGTCACCAACACGTATCAGCCAAATTATGGGACGCTCTTCGTGCGACTCAAGCCGTGGGAAGATCGGCACGACGCAGAAGAAAAAATTAAACCCATCATGGTGGAATGGATGAAGCATTTCCAGGCCATACCAGAGGCAGTTGTCTTTCCCTTCAATATCCCCACGCTTTCCGGATTTGGCGCGGCCGCCGGATTTAATTTTCTGATTCAGGATCGAAGCGGATCGATGACCGTCGATCAGCTGGGCGATCAAGCGCGGAAGTTCATCGCCGCGGCCCGTCAAAGGCCGGAACTTGGCAACGTCTTCACCTCATTCGATCCGAATTATCCGCAGGTGAAGGTCGATCTCGATCGCGAAAAAGCGCGCACGCTTGGCGTTCCGGTAAATGATGTCTTTCAAGCAATGTCATCCGCGATGGGCGGCGCGTACGTGAACGACTTCAATCGATTCGGCCGCTTGTATCGCGTTTATGTGCAGGCAGAACCCGAAAGCCGTCTCAAGTCCGAAGACATTGGCCACATTTATGTTCGCTCAAAGACGACGAACTCAATGATTCCGCTTTCGACTCTCGTTTCAATGAAGGACACCGCCGGCACAGAAATCACGACGCGATTTAATTTGCTGCGATCAGTCGAACTCACCGGCGCGCCCGCCGCCGGTTACACATCGGGTCAGGCCCTGGCCGCCCTCGAACAGGTATTCGCAGATCAGATGCCGAAGGAGATGAGCTTTGCTTACTCGCAGTTGTCATATCAGGAAAAGATCGCGCCGCCGCCGCTGCCCACACTGATTCTCGCCATCGTCTGTGTCTTTCTTTTACTTGCCGCGATGTACGAGAGCTGGCGTTTGCCGTGGGCCGTCTTGCTCGGTTCACCGCTTGTCGCTTTGGGAGCACTGTTCGGCGTCTGGTTCTTTGGATATGACAACAATGTGTACGTGCAGATTGGCCTCGTGATGTTGATTGGTTTGGCTGCGAAGAACGCGATTCTGATCGTGGAATTTGCCAAGGCCAAGCACGATGAAGGAATGTCCCTTGAGGAGGCAGCGCTCACCTCAGCGCGCCTGAGATTTCGTCCGATTCTGATGACAGCCTTCGCATTCATCTTGGGAGTGGTGCCGTTGATGAAGGCCAGCGGCGCGGGTGCGGGTGCTCAAAACGTTATGGGAACCGGCGTCTTCTTCGGCATGTTAGTGGCGACCGGCCTCGGCGTGTTCATCATCCCCGGAAACTACACGTTTATCGAGGGTCTCGGTCGTAAACGTAAGAAAGCTGAGGCCGTGGGTCCGTCCGCAGCGGCTCCGCATCCCGCGCCGGCGTCTGCGCAAGCAATGGGTGGTCACTCATGAAACGAACTGTCGTTCTGTTTTTGACGATTAGTCTCTTACACGGTTTTGCGCTGGCCCAGAGCAAAGCTCAGCGTCCGCGCGTCATCGCGCCCCAGCAATATCGCGCCGACCCGAAACCGCAGCCGGATCCGCAGACGTTGGCCGATTCAAGATGGTTCGATGTCTTCAAAGACCAAAAACTGCAGGAATTGATTCACGAAGCGCTGGTCAATAACTACGACTTGCGTGAATCGATTGCGCGCATCGACGTGGCGCGCGCCAACCTGGGCCTGGCGCGCTCGGAACAATATCCGCAAATCTATGGTAGCGGCGATGTAACCACCGTTGGACGATCACGCGACGGTGAACTGACGCTGCCGAACGTAGCGCCGAAAGGCCGCACTTTTGGCAGCGTCCTGCTGAATGTACTGACTTTCGAACTGGATATTTGGGGGCGTTTGCGAAAACAGACTCAAGCGGCCCGCGCTGATCTGCTCGCGAGCGAAGAAGCACGCAAAGATGTTTTGACGACCATCGTCGCCGAAGTGGCCACTTCGTATTTCGGTTTGCGCGAACTCGATTTTGAGCTGGAGATCGCAAAACGGACGCTGGCATCACGCAAGGAGTCTCTCCGGATCATCTTGTTGCGCGCCGAGCGCGGCGTGTCGAACAATCTTGAATTGAGACAGGCCGAGGAGTTGGTTTACGCCGCCGGTGAAGTGATTCCCAAGACGGAGCTTGCGATCGAACAGCAGGAGAATTTTCTCAGCGCCCTGCTGGGCCGAAACCCCGGACCGATTGCGCGTGGTCTCGAACTGACTGAGCAGGAAATGCCCGTCGAAGTGCCCGCGGGACTGCCGTCTGATTTGCTCGTGCGCCGGCCGGACATTCTTTCCGCTGAAGACAGTTTGAAAGCTGCCGGCGCGCGCATCGAAGTCGCGCGCAAAGCTTATCTGCCGCGGATCTCATTGACCGGCTTCCTGGGGTTCGAGAGCAATTCGCTGACGGATCTCTTCAAAAGCTCACGCTCGGTATGGGGTTTCATTCCCCAAGTCACGCAACCGATCTTTACTGGTGGGGCAATCAGGTCCAATGTGCGCTTCACGCAAGCGCAGCGCGATTTGCTGCTCGTCGACTATGAGCGAACTATTCAAACGGCATTCCGCGAAGTATCCGATTCGCTGATCGCGTACGGGAAGACAAAAGAAGTACGCGCGCAACGCGAGCTCCTCGTCCGCACCCTTCGGGATCGCGCGCGGCTGGCATACATGCGTTACAATGGCGGCGTTTCGAATCTGCTGGAGGCGCTCGATGCCGACCGCGAATTGTTCGATGCCGAACTCAGCCTGGCGCAGGCTCGTCGCGACGAACTGCTGAGTGTGGTCGCGCTCTACAAATCGCTTGGCGGTGGCTGGCAGTCATAAATCACAAATGAAAACCAAAGCGATGCTGAAGAGAGTCGCGTCTCTGACGGCGCCATTTCGCGTCGAAGATGGCCGAAAGTTCAGACTCAAAGACGTCGACCCGGGCGACACGCTGCATTTCAAATCCGAAGACAAGCCGGCGGTGAAAGAGGCACTCGATAATGGCATTGAGGTTCTGAGCGAGCTGCAAGACAAGCTTTACGCACAGGACCAGTGGGCCGTGCTGCTGATTTTCCAGGCGCTCGACGCTGCCGGCAAAGACGGAGCTATTAAGCACGTCATGTCAGGCGTCAATCCGCAAGGCTGCGAGGTATTTTCTTTCAAAGCACCCTCGGCTGAGGAGCTTGACCACGACTACCTTTGGCGCTGTGTGAGGTGTCTGCCTGAGCGCGGCCGCATCGGAATTTTCAATCGGAGTTATTACGAAGAGACGACCGCGGTCCGCGTGCATCCGGAATTTTTGCGTGGACAGAAGCTGCCTAAGAAACTAGTTACGGATAAGATTTGGGACCAGCGCTTCAAGGACATCAGCAACTTTGAGCGTTATCTGACGCGCAATGGTGTCGTCGTTCGCAAGTTCTTTCTGCACCTCTCGAAAGGTGAACAGAAGAAGCGTTTTCTCGCGCGTCTCGACCGTCCGGACAAGAATTGGAAGTTTTCAGCCAACGATGCCAAAGAACGCGCCTTTTGGAGCGATTACATAAAGGCGTTCGAAGAGACCATTCGCCATACGGCAACCGCCTACGCGCCCTGGTACGTCGTCCCCGCCGACAATAAATGGTTCACGCGCGTGGTGGTGGCGGCCGCGGTGATTGAAACGCTCGCCTCACTCAATCTCGCCTATCCCGAAGTAGGAAAAGACAAACTCAAGGAACTTGACGCCGCGCGGCAGGCTCTGTTGGTTGAGAAATGAATTGAATGTCGCGAGTCGCGGGGTCGGGCGGAAGCAAAGTATCAAAAATCATACCTCCAAATCCCGCTAATTAAACACGGCGCCTACCGGTTCTAGGTCTTGAGATAAACCCGCGCACACCTTTACTGCGTGGCAAACAAACGGTTCATCCCGACAAACTGTTAGTTTTGACAGTTATCCACCAAGTGTCCTCCAAATAAGATCAAAATATTGATCAAGCAATCCGGGTACGGACCAGGTACGCGAACGACCTACCCGACGATCTCACGTGAGGCGCTGTAGTGAATTCTCGAGAGTCTGTGGTGAAACGTGACGCAATGTTTCCGCCACTGAAGCGGCGCGGCCCGTGACACACAGAAAGAAGGCAACATGAATTCAAAGATTGTTAACGGCAGATGTTTCTTAATCTTTGTTTCCATCGTGGCGATCCTGGTCGTTCTAACTGCCGCATGTTTTGCGGGCGCGCAGGTGGACGAAAAGAAAAGGAAGAAGCAGGCCAAAGTCCTTGAGATGAAGGACAAAGCTGTGGCCGATTTGGTTAAAGGCAAGCCGGAAGTGGCGGCGGAACTGAAGAACGCGCCGGGCTACGCCGTCTTTGACAACAACGGCATCCATCTCCTGCTGTTCGCGACCTCGCGTGGCAACGGCGTTGTGATATCGAATCGGGGTGACGCGCCATATTTCATGAAGATGAAAACGATCGGGGCGGGGCCGGGAATAGGCGTCAAGGACTATCGTGTGATTTTTGTGTTCAAGAGCGCCACGGCTTTGAACAAGTTCAAAACTGCCGGTTGGGAGTCTACCGCGGAGGCAGACGCGGCCGCCAAGACCATAGACAATGGCGGTGCAGCCAGCGCCAGTGGGTCGTCAGTCGGCGACACGAAGATCTACACGATCACCAAAAAAGGCGTCGCACTCCAGGCAACTCTTGGCGGAACGAAATTCAGCAAGGATGGCGAACTAAATTGAATCCTGCGAATGTCATTCCGTCCTCACGCCCCTATTCAGTCGCGAAGAGGAGACATGAACTTTGAAGAAATCCTACCTGGGTGCAGTGTGCGCCGCCTTGTTACTGTTCCCCATTACCGCTGTCGCGCAGCAGAATTCAAGCTCAACTACAAGGGCGAAAGAGACGAGCCCAACCACAAAGAACGACCTTTCGACCGCCACTGCCGGAGCTGATCCAAAGCGTGACAATGGTCCGGCCGTGCCCGGAAAGGCGAGTCCGCGGCCACAGGGAGACACTGATCCGGAAAAGTGGAGCTTTGAAGTCTCTCCTTATATTTGGGCGGCGGCGCTCAAGGGAGATCTCCGAGTGAGAAATACAACGGCGAATGTAGATGCCAGCTTCAGCGACATTTTCCATAACCTCGATTTTTCTTTCGCCACTGCGGCCGAAGCAATCAAAGGGAAGTGGCGGGTTCTGATTGACGAGAACTACATCAATCTCGGCACGACCGGCACCGGGCCTTTGGGAGAAACCACCGACGTCCAGCCGACGCTCAACTTTTTCGAAGGTGGCGCATCATACGCGCCCGTCATTATTGGAAATAAGCATTCAAACACAAATGAACCGCTGCCGCCGGTCTTTTCCCTCGAGGTGATTGGCGGTCTTCGGTACACACACTTTGGTTTGGGTCTGCAACGGGGAACCAACCCCGCCGTCGAAGGAAGCCGCAATCTCGTGGACTTCTTTGGCGGCAATCGCTTCAAGATTCGGCCTCACCCAACGGTGACCTTGATCGAGAAGTATACGCTCGGCGGTGGGGGCTCCCATTTCGCCTGGACGTTCTCCAGCACCGTCGACTACCGGTTTCGCAAGTGTTTGTCTGTATGGGGCGGATATCAGGTGTTGAGCATGGACGCCGACGATCCTTCGAATGTCGTCGGCTTTGACGGCCAGCTGCGTGGATTAATTTTGGGCGTGACGATTCACAAGTGATTTCTTTTGACTTTGGCGCCTCTGCGTCTTCGCTGAGGGCGCGTCTCTTTTTGAGCGATTTGTGGCGCCATGTAAAAACCGGAAAGGACAGCTTCCGGCCATTACTCCGATCATTAGGCAACTTGCGCTTCGGCGCGCGCGTTTAGTTGCGACCATTTATGGTGGTGGTGCCGAATCAGCGCAATCGCCTCATCACCTGTCGGCACGCAAACCGGAATATTGAAGTCTTCAGGACTCGCGAGCGGCTGTTCATAAGCAGCCATTTGCGTGCGTGCCCATTCAATGAATCCCGGCCACATCTTGCCCACCAAAATCAGAGGCGCGCCTTGCAGATGCTTAACCTGAAGCAGTTGCCAGATCATGGTGGTTTCGAGCACTGTGCCGATACCACCGGGCGCGACGATGAAAGCATCCGAGGCGAGCACAAAATGATGCAGACGCGTAAAGAACGTCCGGTGTTCAAAGGCGAGTTCGACAAACGGGTTCACTTCCTGCTCAAAGGGAAGGTCGACTCGAATTCCCATTGACTCACTAGGGACACCTGCTAGCTTCACGCCTTCATTGGCGGCCTGCATCAAACCTGGGCCACCGCCGGTGATGACGTCGCAGCCCAACTCAGCGAGGGCGTGCGAGACGCGTTTTGTTTCTTCGTAAGTCACAGTGCCCGGCTTGGCGCGGGCGGACCCGAAAATCGTGACGCGATAGCGATCATCGCGCGACGGCTTTAGTCGCGTTAGATTGTTGACGACGTCCCAAAGGCCAAGCACTGAATCGATGAGAACCTGTTTGACTTGTTGTTCGTCAGAAAGGCTGATTGCGTGGGTTCGTTGCGTTGGATCTGTTGCGCTCATGCTGACTCCTATTGACTGCACTCTCCGTGGATCTCCGTTTCTCTCTGATAAATGGACCCGGCCGCTCACCACAAGCCGCAAGACCGCAAAAGAACACGAAAAAATTCTAAACCTCAATTACATCGCCCAGTTGCGGACACTCTGTCTTGATTCCGTGTTTTGAGTCGATCAGGCTCGAGAACACTTCCCGCGAGCGATCCTCTCCATGCGTAATAATCGTGCGCGGGTTTGATGGCGCGACGGTGCCGAACCAATCGAGCAGGCCTTTCTGGTCGGCGTGCGCGCTGAAGCCTCCCATCGTGTGGATCGAAGCACGCACCGGAACTCTTTCTCCGAAAATGCGAACGACCTTATCGCCATTCACAAGCTGACGGCCCAGGGAATTAGCGGATTGAAAACCCACGATTAGCACTATCGTGCCGCCGATCGGAAGATTGTGCCGCAAGTGATGGACGATGCGACCCCCGGTGCACATGCCGGCACCCGCCATGATCATGCAAGGTCCGGTGATCTCGTTTAAGGCGCGGGACTGCGCCGGCTGGGAGCATGCCTGCGCCAAGTCGAGGTTCTTGCGGAGCTCGCCTGAGGTGACCATCTCTTTTGCTTCTTCATCGAAGAGTTCATTGTTCTTTCCGTAGATTCGCGTCGCTTCGATCGCCATCGGACTGTCGAGATAGATCGGGAACTTTGGCAGTGTTTTGCGACTGAAAGCTCCGGCGAGCAAATACAACAACAACTGAGTGCGTCCGACTGCAAAGACAGGCACAAGAATTTTTGCCTTCTTCTCAACTGCCCGCGCGATAATCTCGCGTCCTTCGATAGCAGTCTCATGCAGCGAGCGGTGATTGCGATCGCCGTAAGTCGATTCCATGATCACCACGTCTGCTTTCGCGAACGGCTCAGGATCATTCAGCAGCGGCGCCCCGCGCGGTCCGAGATCACCTGAAAACACCACTACTTTCTTACTGCCGTTTTCTTCGACGGTAAGTTCAATACTGCTTGAACCGATGACGTGACCAGCATCAACGAAGCGGGCGCTGATACCCGAAGCCACTTCGATCTGTTGTTTGTACCTTGTCGGCCGAACAAGCGGCTTCAGATTGCGGACGTCTCGCTCTTCGAAGAGTGGTTCGAGCGGCGGCTGGTTCGCCCGAGCGCGATACTGGTTCTCGCGTTTTAGATCCGCCTTTTGCAGCATCATCGAATCACGCAGGATCATGGCCGCAATGTCTATAGTCGCTTGGGTTGCAAAGATTGGACCTTCGTAGCCATTGCGGGTCAACAACGGTAATCGCCCAACGTGATCAAGGTGCCCGTGCGTGAGCAATACCGCGTCGAGCTTGCTACCCTCTAACTTATCCGGACGGCGGTTCTTGGCTTTTTCTTTCCGTCCGCCCTGGAACATTCCACAGTCGACCAGGATGCTCGCGTGCTTAGTCACGACGTGATAAGCCGAGCCGGTTACATCACCGGTGGCGCCATGGAAATGAATCCTCATCTCACCCAACTCCGAGTGCCATTGCAATTTGCTTCGGTTTTCGAAAACGGCGAATTGGAAATCGGTAACCGCTAATGCTTAGAAAGGCCACCGCCATTCGAGCAATTCCGGTTTGTCGATGCCATGTTCGTGCGCGTAACGACGCGCGTCGATTTGCAGGTTTCTGAACTTCTCTTTAGCGTGGGCGCCGATGGCCTGCAGTTTCGGCACTCGATCGATCACATCGATCGCGAGGGTGAATCGATCGATCTCGTTGTCAATCGCCAGGTCCATTGGAGTGTTAATATTGCCGCGCTCTTTGTAACCGCGCACGTGCAGGTTTCTGTGATTGTTCCGGCTGTAGGCCAGCCGATGAATCAACCATGGATAACCGTGAAAATTGAAAACAACCGGCTTGTCCGTGGTGAAGAGACTGTCAAAGTCGCGATCACTCAAACCATGCGGATGCTCGCGATCTGTTTGCATCTTGAATAGATCGATGACGTTGATAAATCTGATCTTCAGCTCCGGGAATTCGTGGCGCAGCATCGCCGTGGCCGCTAAGGCTTCCTGCGTAGGGATGTCGCCGGCGCAACCCATGACCACGTCAGGCTCTTGTCCCTGATCGTTGCTTGCCTGCCCCCAAATGCTGATGCCTTTCGTGCAGTGCGTGATGGCCGCGTCCATGTCGAGATACTGCAGATGCATCTGTTTGTCGCTGACAATCACGTTGATGTAGTTCTCGCTCCGCAAACAATGGTCCGCAACCGACAGCAAACTGTTGACATCCGGAGGTAAGTAGATGCGCGTAACTGAAGCGCGCTTGTTGACGACCACGTCAAGAAAACCCGGGTCCTGGTGCGTGAACCCATTGTGATCCTGGCGCCAGACCGTAGAAGTGATCAGCAGATTTAGTGACGCAATGCGTTGTCGCCAGGGAAGTTCGTTACAGATCGACAACCACTTAGCGTGCTGATTGAACATCGAGTCGATGACGTGTGCAAAAGCTTCGTACGTCGCAAAGAAACCATGACGGCCGGTCAGCACATAACCTTCCAGCATTCCTTCCAACGTGTGCTCGCTCAGCATTTCAATTACCCGGCCATCACTGGCCAGCTCGCCACCGTTGTCGTCTTCAGGGAAGCGCTCAGCGATCCAGAACTTCTTGCTGACTTCGTAGATGTTGTCGAGTTTGTTCGAGCTATTTTCGTCGGGGCCAAACACACGAAACGAGTTCATGTTCTGCTTCATCACGTCGCGCAGAAACATTCCCAACGGACGCGTGTTCTCAGCTTCGATTTGTCCGGGCTTTTCGAATGTGGCGGCGTAATTGCGAAAATCAGGCAGTCGCAACGCGCGTTTGATCAAGCCGCCGTTCGCGTGGGGGTTGGCGCCCATGCGTCGCGCGCCCCGGGGCGTTAACTCCTTCAACTGCGGAATGGGCTGGCCGTTTTCATCGAACAGATCCTGGGGCCGATAGCTTTGTAGCCATTCCTCAAGCATCTTAAGGTGCGCTGGATTTTTCTTGACGCCGGCAAGCGGCACCTGGTGCGCTCGCCAGAATCCTTCAAGCTTCTTCCCATCTACATCAGCGGGTGCAGTCCAGCCCTTCGGCGTGCGAAGCACGATCACCGGCCAGCGCGGACGATGCGCCGCTCCCGACGTGCGCGCCTGGCGCTGAGCGGTCCGGATCTGTTCGATGCAAACGTCCAATGTCGCCGCCATGGCTTGATGCATCGTGGTTGGATCAGACCCTTCGACGAAGCAGGGCGTGTAGCCGTAACCTTTGAACAAATCTTCCAACTCTTCATGACTGATGCGCGCAAGCAGTGTCGGGTTATTTATTTTGTAGCCGTTCAAATTCAGAATCGGCAAGACCGCGCCGTCGCGAACGGGATTGAGGAATTTGTTAATGTGCCATGACGTCGCCAGCGGTCCGGTTTCGGCCTCGCCATCGCCGACGACTGCGGCGACGATCAATTGCGGATTGTCAAAGGCCGCGCCGCACGCATGCGACAGGACATAACCCAACTCGCCGCCTTCGTGAATCGAACCGGGTGTTTCCGGTGTGCAGTGACTGCCGATGCCTCCCGGGAAAGAGAAGTCCTTGAAGAATCGGCGCAGGCCATTTTCATCGAGACTCTTTTCGGGATAGATTTCGGAGTACGAACCTTCAAGATAAACCGGTGCCAGCACGCCCGGCGCGCCGTGACCCGGTCCTGCCATGAAGATCATGTCAAGGTCATCGCGCTTTATGACGCGGTTCAAGTGCGTGTAGATGAAGGAGAGAGCGGGACTCGCCCCCCAATGACCCAGCAATCTGTTCTTGATGTGCTCGGGCCGGAGAGGCTCGCGCAGAAGAGGATTGTCCTGAAGATAGATCATTCCCAGCGCGAGATAATTACAAGCGCGAAAGAACGCGTGCGTCTTTCGCACCTCATCATCGGTCAGCGGCGCGCCCTGAATCGAAGAGCGCGCCGTGCCGAATGCGCTTAATTTGTTAATGGCGGTCTGGCTGGCAGCCACAGTTAAGACCAGTCCTCAGTCATGGAACGGTTAATGAATAACAATCCCGGCGCTCAGCCGGATATTGTCCTGTCGGGTGCCGGGGATGACGAAAGGCGATCCCACGGTCTGATGCGGCGTCGGTACGAGGACAATTCCCGTCTGCTGGTCGCCTCGATTGATGATGTTCCAATCAACCTGGGCCGCACGAATATCGATTTTGTGATTCAGCCGGATGTCCAGTCCTCCACCAAAGGCCATCGCGAAGCTGGTTTCGTTAACGTGAAAGTCAGAAATGCCGAACAAGGCGGGCAGGTTCGGACTATCGACATCGACTTTTTGATGGGCGAAACCGAACAGAGCGTGCGCAAAGGGCTTTAGCCGTGCTTCCGTAGCGTTGTCTTTGATTTGCAGGCCGCCCAGGAAATTCTGCACGGTCGTGTCAACCGTGCCACTGCCGCCGGTTCGCGAGAAGTTGTCCTCGCGCAGGCCCAATGAATAGTCACCCTTCACCCCCCAGTACTTGTGAAAGTTCCGCGTCACCGAAAGTTCGAAGCCACGCAAGGTATTTCTTCCACTGAGTACATCGTTCAAGGCGGCGACGTCGGTGTCGCCGGCGAGCGTGTCAAACCCTAATGCAGAGTAACCGCCAAAGAATTCCCACTTCTTGTAGTCGTCCTTTTGAGCGAAAGCGGCCGGGCTCAGCAGCATCACAAACGCTAGCAGTGTAAAAGTCCGTTTCATCGATATCCCTCCATGATCTGTCCTATTTCCGTTATTTTCTGTCATGGGGAATTTGAACGTAACAACGGCTCCTTGGGGCAGCAACTGTCAGTTTTGCCAGTGTTGTAGAGGCACTCCTTTCCGTATCCTCGGAGCTTCGGAAAGGCGGTTTGCCATTAATCGTTTTTGGGAAACGAGACAACTGCGAAGGAAAGATCATGGCAGTTGAAAATCGCGCCACTAGCGTCGCGCCCTCTTCGCATCGAAAGGCCGAGCAGCGTTTTGTCAAAATAGAAACTACAGCTGCGTTGTCAGGGAATCTCAAAGCGCGCGTGCGGGCAGATTTGGTTCGTATCTATGGGCGAGCTTTGCGAATCACCTGGATACAGAGGCCGGGCCTGATCGACGGAATGCGTATTACGGTTGGCAGCGATCTTTACGATGGCAGTGTCAGAGCAACCCTGGCCGCGTTGGAAGGCGGGTTTCGTGACGCATGAAATCCGGGTTCGAAAAGAAGAGTTTTTAAGAATTCTCTGCGCTTCCTTCGCGCATTAGCATTGGTTGGTTGGAACCGAACCTCCGCTACCGCCGAAGCGACGGCGGGGAGGTCGCGCAGAGAATGACCCTACAGAACCGCGAACAGGAATGAATAACCGATTGCAATCTGCCGAGGCTGCGTCCTTGATTTAACTTACCATCCCAAGGCGCGGAGATTCGGTAACCCGCGCTCTCAACCGGCAATCTCCGGCGTCAGATAAAACATCAGGGCGATGATGGCGTAGACCGTGATCAGCTGAATTCCTTTGTACCAGTTGGACTGGCCATCGGCCGAGACCATCGCGCCGATTATCACCGCCATAAAAAGCGAGCCAATTTCAGCGCGTCCGAACGACAGCGATAGAGGCTGCGGAGCAATGAAGTAACTCAAAAGCACCAGCAACGGCGCAACGAACAACGCGATTTGAATACAACTGCCCAGACCGATTCCCAAACTGAGATCCATTTTGTTCTTACGCGCCATGGCGATCGCGGAACCACTCTCTGCCGCGCCGCCAACAATGGCGACAAAAACGATGCCGATAAAGACCTGGGACATGCCTAGTGCGTGACCGGTAGCTTCCGCGGCGCCCACCAACTTTTCACTCATCCACGCAGCAAGCACAGATGCCAGTATCAGGCTGCCCACGGCGCGGGCTACGCTCCATTGCTCTTCATGATGTTCGCCTGCTTGCGTTTCCACACTCGCGAACGCGGTCGAGTGAGTTTTCAACGAAAAGAGAATGTAAAGTCCGTAAGCAACCAACAGCAGACAGGCGATGCCGAGGTTGAGAAGTTTCTCTTCGCGGATAATTCCTTGCGGCGCAAACACCCGGCTGAAAGCACTGGGCACAGTCATGCTGATGGCCGCGAGAAACATCATCGTGCTGTACGCGCGCGCCGCCGTCGGATTGAATTTTTGATCGTGAAAACGAATCCCGCCGGTGAAAAACGCCACGCCAAGGGCCAGCAAAAGATTCGCTAGGATCGCGCCCACTAACGACGCCCGCACCATGTCGAGATACCCCGCGCGTAAAGCAACCAATGAAATAATTAGCTCAGGCGCATTACCGAATGTGGCATTTAAGAGTCCGCCGATCGCGTCGCCGGTGCGCGTCGCCATCTGCTCGGTGGCGCGAACGATGAGCGCGGCGATCGGAAGAATGGCAATGCCGGCTGAGAAAAAGACAAGCGGCGCGGGTGCACCTCCAAGCCTCTCGAGGATTAAGGTGATGGGAACGAAAATAAGCAGCCAGTTGATGGGCCTGCGCACGAATGCGTGCAATGGAGAAGTCGCCGGGAAATTCAGATCTTGAACTGATTGGCTCATAAGGTCACTCCTTACTTCTTGGGCTCAACCGGTCGGGGCGTTAACCGTGCAGACCGTTCGACTTCGATCAATTTCGGTATGAAGCAGACGCAAACAGCCGTCGTAATCCCGAGGACAGTTTCCACGCACCGATAGGCCGCGTAACTCCAGGGACGATCGTTGAAGTTCACCAGGACGATGGCACACACATATCCGGCCAATCTGGCGGCCGCCGGAATGCGAAGTAGATGGCAGATAAGCATCGCGGCCACGACGGCGAAGCCCACGGTGAGCGCCGCTTGTGGTATCGGCGCGGTAACGCTAATCGCCGCGCCAAGGGTGGCGCCTACCAGCGTTCCCACCAGCCGGTGAAGCGCGAGCCCACGCGTGGTCGCGGGCGAAAGATCCGTAACGATGATGGCTGCAATTAACGCGTAGACGGGCGACTGCAGACTCAGCTGCCGCGCTAAAAAAAGGGCAAACGCTGCGGCCACGCTGGCGCGCGTCGAAACCTGGAGCGCCGTAACCGCCGCGGGACTTAACCAAGGTAGTTTCACCTTTTCGGCAGGCAGGAATCAGAATGCCTGCAAACCTTCAGCGCGAAAGAGCTGACAAGCCCAATCGATCGACTCGGGCGAGGGCGATTTGACTTCGCCGAGCGTGTAATCAAGTCCCAGGCGCTGCCACTTGAAGCGACCGAGCTGGTGGAACGGCAAGACCTCAACGCGCTCAACGTTTCCCAGCTTGGCGGCAAAATTCGCAATTTGTGCGACGTCCGCGGGATCGTCGGTCAAACCGGGCACCAGCACGAAGCGGACCCAAATTGGTTTGTTGCGTGCCGCCAGACGACGCGCCAACTCGAGGGTGTTCGCATTGTCTTTGCCAGTGAGGCGCAGGTGTTTATCACGATCCCAGGTCTTGAGGCCGAGCAAAACCAAATCGAGCGCCTCCAACTCATCATCGCTGAGACGCGGGCCAAGATAGCCGTTTGTTTCGATCGCGGTATGAATGCCCATCTCCTTGCAAGCGCGCAGCAGCCTGACTGCAAAACGATCTTGCATCAGTGGCTCGCCGCCGCTTAGAGTGAAACCGCCATGCATTGCCTTCAGACCGACCCGGTACTTTCGCAATTCTTCGATTGCGCGATCGAGCTGCACGGGAATTCCATTCATCATGTTCCACGTGTCGGGGTTATGACAGTACCGGCAACGCCACTGGCAGCCGGCCGTCCATCCCACGACGCGCACTCCCGGCCCGTCGACGGTTGAGCCGGTGGTGAACGAATGGAGAAAGCCCATGTCCCCGGTCCTGAGCGCTTCGCGCACGGCCGAGTCCGAAACGCCACGACATTGGTCCAAACGAAGTTCGTAAGGGTTTTGTGCTTCGAGGTTCGAAGCTTGGGGAGATCTTTGTGCCATCATCGTGACCACACTCTTAATTCCCGTGAAATGTGCGGCTAATCACGTCCATCTGTTGTGCACGTGTGAGCCGGACGAAATTCACTGCATAACCCGAGACGCGAATCGTCAGACTGGGGTATTTGTCGGGGTGGTCCATGGCATCAATGAGCATCTCTCGATTCAAAACATTGACGTTCATGTGGAAACCGGTAACCCCGAAAAACGCGTCGAGCATACTGCGCAGGTTAAGGATGCGATCGGCGGGAACTCTGCCGAGGCCTTCCGGAATCAATGACGTAGTCAAAGAGATTCCGTCGGCTGCATCACGATAGGGGATCTTCGCGACCGACGCGCCTGATGCATGAATCCCGTGCGAATCGCGGCCATGCATTGGATTGGCGCCCGGAGCGAATGGCTCGCCCTGCCGGCGGCCATCCGGCGTATTCCCGGTGGCTTTTCCATAAACGACGTTTGATGTGATTGTGAGAATCGACTGCGTGTGCAGAGCGTTGCGATAGGTTGGATACCTCCGCAACTTATTCATAAACGTCGTGACCAGCCAGGCGGCGAGGTGATCTACCTTATTGTTATTGTTGCCAAACTTGGGAAAGTCGCCCTCAACTTCATAATCGGTGACGAGACCTGTTTCGTTACGAATGACTTTCACTTTCGCATATCGAATTGCCGAAAGGCTGTCGGCGACCACGGACATTCCGGCCATCCCGAACGCCATGGTTCGCAGCGGAGCGTAATCGTGCAACGCCATTTCAAGCCGCTCGTACGCGTACTTATCATGCATATAATGGATGGTATTCATCGCGTTTACGTAGACCGCCGCGAGCCATTCCATCATCGCGTCAAATTTCTCGAGCACGTCGTCAAAGTCGAGATAGTCGCCGTCAACCGGCGCCGATGTGGGCCCGATCTGTTCGCCCGTAATTTCGTCGCGACCACCGTTAATCGCATAGAGCAGGCATTTGGCGAGATTTGCGCGGGCGCCAAAGAACTGCATCTGTTTTCCGACCACCATTGGTGAAACGCAGCAAGCCACGGCGCCATCGTCTCCCCATTCGCGCCGCATGATTTCGTCGCTCTCGAACTGAATTGAGCTGGTATCGATCGCGACTTTTGCAGCGAACGACCGGAATCCATCAGGCAGGCGCGGCGAGTACCAAATGGTCAGATTAGGTTCAGGGGCCGAACCGAGATTGGATAATGTCTGGAGATACCGAAAGCTGCTTTTGGTGACGAGCGTGCGCCCATCATCACCCATGCCGCCGATTGATTCAGTGACCCACGTGGGATCGCCGGCGAACAATTCGTCGTATTCGGGCGTGCGCAGGAACCTAACGATACGCAGCTTAATGACGAAATCATCGATGATTTCCTGCGCCTCCTCCTCGGTCAGTTTGCCCGCTGCGAGATCGCGTTCGAAGTAAATGTCGAGAAACGTCGACGTGCGGCCGAGTGACATCGCCGCGCCGTTGCCTTCTTTCACCGCTCCGAGATAAGCGAGATACAGCCACTGCACCGCTTCGCGCGCGCTGGTTGCCGGAACAGAAATGTCCAAGCCATAAGTCGAGCCCATCTGCAAGAGCTCTTTTAGGGCCCGAATCTGCTCGCTCAACTCCTCCCGATCGCGAATGATCGGTTCAGTCGACATCTCTGAGTCCAACCTGGTTTTCTCTTTTTTCTTTTCTTGGATGAGGCGGCTTACGCCATAAAGCGCGACCCGCCGGTAATCGCCGATGATTCGCCCGCGGCCGTAAGCGTCAGGCAAGCCGGTCAGGATATGCGAGCTGCGACAGCGGCGGACGTCGGCCGTGTAAGCATCAAACACGCCGTCGTTGTGTGTCTTTCGATACTTGGTAAATGTTTCGACGACACGCGGATCTGGTTCGTAGCCGTACGTCTGCAGCGCACTGAGCACCATGCGGAATCCGCCTTGCGGCATAATCGCCCGCTTGAGTGGTGCATCAGTTTGCAGGCCCACAATCACTTCGTTTTCCCGATCGATGTAGCCAGGAGGATGAGATGTTATCGAGCTCGGAATCTGCGAGACGTCGAGCACGCCTTTCTTCCGTTCTTCTATAAACAGCTTGTTGAGGTCATCCCAGATCTTCTGCGTGCGGGGCGTGGGGCCCGCCAGGAATGATCCATCGCCTTCGTACGGTTGGTAGTTCTGCTGGATGAAGTCGCGAACGTTGATTTCTTTCTGCCACACGCCGGCGTTGAATCCCTGCCACGCCGGTAGTTCGTTCGTCCGCGGCAGCGCCGCTTTTGCAGTCGCCATGATTAGTTCTCCTTATGCTGCGTTCTGGACAGTGCTCGCTCGCAGTCCCAGCAGGTCGCCCGTGTGACGAGCGATCATCAGTTCTTCGTTTGTGGGAATGACCCAGACAGAAACTTTACTGGCCGCGCTCGAGATGCGCGTGGCCTTCTTTGCGTTCTTTTGGTCGTCGAGTTGTATGCCGAGCCAGGCCGAGGCTTCGCAGATGCGGCGACGAATCTCGGGTGAGTTCTCGCCAATGCCGGCGGTGAATATCAGCGCATCGACGCCGCCGAGCACGGCAGTCAGCGCGCCGATCTCTTTCGCCGCCCGGTAAACGAAGTAGTCAACAGCGAGTTTGGCTTGCGGTTCGGCCCGGCCGAGCAGATCGCGCATGTCGTTGCTGATGCCGGAGATGCCCAGGAGGCCAGATTTCTTGTAGAGAATCGTTTCGACGTCCTTTGACGACAATCCGCGGTTCTGAAACAGATACAGAACTACTCCTGAGTCCAAACTACCGGGCCGCGTGCCCATGCACAATCCGTCCACGGCCGTGAAGCCCATCGTGGTGTCGACGCTCTTGCCATTGTGCAAAGCACAGAGACTGGCGCCACTACCGAGATGCGCGACAATGATTTTCTTTTTGGCTATTTCCGGCACGATGTCGTGCAGGACGCCTGCGATGAATTCGTACGACAACCCGTGAAATCCATATCGGCGCACGCCGTCATTTGCCAGCTCGCGAGGTAAGGGAATTAGATCGGCGACCGCCGCATGCGATCGGTGGAAACTCGTGTCAAAACAGGCAACTTGTGGAACATCGGGAAGCCGATCGAATACTGCTTCGATTGCCGCGAGGTTGTGCGGCTGATGTAGGGGCGCGAGCGGAACCAGCTCCTGCAATTCCGCAAGCACGTCCTTAGTGACAATCACTGGACGAGTGAATTTGGCGCCGCCATGAACGACGCGATGACCAACACCGAGGACACGCGCACCTCCGTAATGTGATCGCAGCCAGAGCGCGAGGACATCGATCGCATCGCGTCCGCTTTGGACCCAAGCCGCTAATTTTTCGTCAGCGAGCTTACGACCGCCGGCGTCGTCCGCGGATAATCGGGGCGATGTGCCGATGCCCTCGACCTGGCCGCGTGCTTCCAAGCGCCACCGCTGTCCATCGGGGCGTTGGAATACGCAAAATTTCAGGCTCGATGAGCCTGCGTTAAGTACTAATGCGTAATCGTCCATGATGCATCCTTGTTTGCCACCGAGACACAGAGGTACAGCCGATCTCTCAATGAGATATTAGAAATCTTGCATGTCCCGTTTTTGGCATTTGATCTCTCTGTCTCTATGCTTTCCCGAATTACGGATTAACGCGTCGCGAGTGAGCAATCGATTTGGCCACCGCGCAACTGGCGATGCGCGCGCGCACACTGTCAGCGCGACTTGTCAGAATCACGGGAACGCGCGCGCCCAGGACAATCCCCGCGCTGTCAGCGTTCGCGAGAAAGCTCAACTGCTTTGCCAGGATGTTTCCGGCTTCCAGATCCGGCGCCAGCAGAATGTCCGGGTCGCCGGCAACTTCAGACGTGATGCCTTTGGTGCGCGCTGCATCGCGGCTAATGGCATTGTCGAACGCGAGCGGCCCATCGAGAACGGCGTCCCTTATTTGTCCGCGTTCGGCCATTTTGCAGAGTGCGGCGGCATCGAGGGTTGCTTGCATCCTCGAGTTAACGGTCTCCACCGCGGCGAGGATCGCGACCTTGGGTTTTGCGCAGCCGAGTGAAATCGCAAGATCGATCGCGTTTTGGCAGATGTCCACCTTGTCTTCGAGCGTGGGCGCAATATTGATGGCTGCATCGGTGACGATCAGCACCTTGTGATACGTTGGTACGTCCATCACAAATGCGTGACTGATGCGCCGGCCGGTCCGCAGTCCGTCCTGACGAGATACGACAGCAGCCATTAATTCGTCCGTGTGTAAGCTGCCCTTCATCACGATTTCCGCCTTGCCTTCACGAACGAGCGCGACTGCCTTTTGGGCCGCCGCGACGCTGTTTTCAGCGTCGACAATTTGGACTTTGTCGACGCTCAAGCCGGCAGCGGCGGCGGTCGCCTCAATCTCTGCTTCAGGACCGACGAGGATTGGCTCGACGATTCCCAGTTGCGCGGCTTGCAGCGCGGCGCGAAGCGCTGATTCTTCGCATGGATGGGCGACCGCGGTAGGGACCGCTGGTTGACTCATGCAGCGCTCCAATAATCTTTCGTACTTACCTGTCCCGGTTGCTTGTTTCATGATGGTTTGTGTTTGATTTGACTTGCACGAACCGCCGATCCGGTTTCTTTCAGCAACAAGGCGAAGACAATCGCCATAACAATGCCCACTAACAGTGGCGTGAATGTCGTCTGGTAATCGGTGAGTTTCATTTGCGCAGTCCCGCCGGAAACACGCGCGAGAAGCCAGCCAAAGACAGGACCGAGGAGGGCGCTAAAAGTGAAGTTCAGAAAATTGACCACGCCGGTGGCTGTGCCACCCAGATTCGAAGGGTTCGCTTCTTTTATAATTGTGTAAGGCAACATCGCCGCTCCGGAAGCGATGCCGGCGATTAGTCCAACGATGTACGGCGGAAAAACTCCCGGCTGGCCGTATAACGCCCACGCGATCGTCGCGAGCAGAACGAGTGCGCCCGCGACGATTACCGGCTTCCGCCGGCCCATGCGATCAGAGACAAAACCAAGCAGGGGACATCCGATAATCCATCCAAAGGGAATCGTGGATGAGCGCAGGACGGCTGCGCCGTAATCAAACCCGTGAGCTTCCTGCAGAAATCGCACTCCCCAGACCATGTCGAAGATGGTGGTGGGGATAAAAAGCAGTCCGGAAATCAATCCACAGAGGATCGATTGCGGGTTGCGAAAAACGATACCGAAACCTCGCGCCACCGCTTTCAATCCACCCTCAGGTTTGGCTGTCTGTTCGCTTGGAATCAAAAAGAACAGGAGCGCGCCGATCAAGAATCCAGCAACTCCCATGGCAATCCAGAAGTTGCTCCACGCCAGGCCGCGACCAATCAGTGGGCCGACCACAAATTGCCCCGCAGAGCCGCCCGCCATACCGAACATCTGTGTCGCGCCGATTAAGGTTGCCGCCTGCGATGCCGGAAAGTTCTTTGTCGCGATGTAAATTGCGCCGACGAGAGCAAAGACTCCGCCGGCGCCCTGTATGAACCTGCCGACACTTGCGAGCTGCGGTTGGCCACTCGCGAATAAAAATGCGCCGATGCTGACGGCGATGGCGGCAAAAGGGACCAGCCGCCGCGGTCCAAAGCGATCCATCGCTGCGCCGGCAATCAGACTGAAAGGCGAATAGCCGTAATAGAAGAGTCCTACGATGGAGGCAACGCCGAGCGCCGTGAGTCCAAAGGCCTCCGACAACTGCGGCATCATCACCGCCGGAGCTGAGCGCAGCGCGTATTGGTAGAAGTAATAAACCGCGGTGAGCAGCCACGCTACCGTTGCCATCCTCACGCCCGCTTTGGCGGTAGTTTGCGGCACCGCGGCTGCGACTGCTTGTGACATGAGACTCGGGTACTTTCGTTTTCAATTTCCCGTTCAGGAAATGATCGTGACAGCGACGGCAGCCTGCCGACAACGGAGCCATTTGATCGGCAGGCTTAACACCGTACGCAGGGAGGATTAACAGAGCACAACAGAGAGAGCGAGCCCTGCTTCGCTTGTCTCTTTGTACTTGCTGTTCATATCTTTGGCGGTCTCTGCCAGCGCCTGAATCGTCGCGTCGAGATCGACACGATGCCGCGAAGCAATTTCATTGCTGGCAATCGCATAGGCGGTCCACGCCTTTACCGCGCCAAACGCACATCGCTCGACGCATGGGACCTGCACATAGCCCGCGACCGGATCGCATGTCATGCCCAGGTGATGTTCAAGCGCTGATTCCGCCGCGTTCTCAACTACACGCGAGTCAGCATCGAATGCCGTGGCGACCAATGCTGCCGCCATCGCCGATGCCACACCGATCTCCGCCTGGCAACCTCCTTCAGCCGCCGACAGCGTCGCGTGATGTTTGCACAAGTAACCCACGGCGGCTGCCGCCAGCATGCCGTCGCGCACTTTCTGGAGCGGCACCTTGCGAGCTTCGATCAAGCCATAAACCAGGGAAGGCATCACGCCGGCAGATCCTCCGGTCGGCGCGGTAATCACCAGGTGACCGCGCGCATTCTCTTCGGACGCGGCCAGCGCCGCGGCCGACAGCAACCCCACGCCGCGATCGGCCACGTTAACGTCGTCCATCGCCCGCTTGTAAACAGTCGCCGCTTTACTGTGTAGTTTGATGGGTCCAGGCAGCACGTCGTCTTCTGACATCGACAAACCGGATCTCACGGTCGCGGTCATCGCGTTAATGATTTTGTCGACAAACGCATAGACTTCTTCTTCGCTGCGGCCGGCGATCGCCATCTCGTTCGCGAGCATAATCTTCGCGATCGTTGTCTTATTATTGTCAGCGTGCGCGCGCAGTTCTTTCATCAATCGGAAGGGATACTTCGGCGGATTCTTCTTAGGAGGCGTATAGCCCTTCCATTCAATGAAGCCGCCACCGACCGAGTAGTACTCCTGCTCAAGCAGGACTTCGTCGCCGGCCAACAATTTCACCGTCATCGTGTTCGGGTGATGAAAGTCGCCCTTGGTTGCGTCGTAGATGACGTCCTTGAGACTGACATCGATCGTCGAGGTGCCGAGCTTTACCGGAAACACCTGATCGGGTTTATCGCGCAGACTATCGAGGAACAGCGGGTCAACCGTTGCCGGTTCTTTGCCCACCAAACCGGCGAGGGCAGCGCGTTCGGTCCCGTGGCCCTTTCCCGTGGCGCTCAAGCTGCCAAACAGGTTCACCTGAAGTTTGGTCGCTTTCGCAAGTTTGTCAGCGGGCAGCTTAGCGGCGCGCTGATAGAAATCGTAGGTGATGCGCATCGGGCCGATGGTGTGGGAACTCGAGGGTCCGGGACCAACTTTGTAAAACTCGTCGATCACCGTCATCACCGGGCCCTGGCCTTTCTTCACCACGTTCAGATTCTTATCCAGCGGCGGCGCCGGCCCCTGTTGTGGCGGCTCAAGCGATTCGGCGAATGCCTTAAGGGTACGCTCGCGCGCAGACACAACGCGGCCCGTCATCACAGTGGCCGCGCCGATCACGGCACTGCGCATGATGAAAGTGCGACGATCGACGCCGGATGGAAAATCGCGCGCGACAAGTTCCTTCGTGTCGCCTAACGGATCACTCAGGGCCATATCGTCGTCGAATTTATCTTTGGTAGACATTTCAATTCTCCTTATTCGGAATAGGCGCCGCGCACCGCTTACTGGTCAAAGCGCGCCCGTTGAAAATTGTAAGTAGCGGAAAGTTGCTGGAGCACTGTCAAAAGTGACAGTACTCGAGCCTTTTGGGGTGGCACGTCGTCCGCGACAGCGGATGCTGCGAAAACTAGTCCGGCGCTCGGGCGGCGGAGCGAAGCCTAACCAACTAAAACTGACGCCGCCGGTATACAGGGTTTCAGTTGTTTTCCTTCACCGGCGTCCAACTTCTATCCGGATTGAAGCGGTCAATACTCTGAAATAATGTCAGCGTTTTAGGCCCAAGGTCCTTCTCGTACACGACGCCATCCTGGCTAACCATAAAGGTCTTCACGCCTGTGTTGCGGTCTTTCCAGCACAGTGGGATCCGAAGCTTGGAATTCACGTGACTTGAAGTCGCGGC
>JADMIO011285596.1_pt1 | contig 64613 bp, 56 predicted proteins | sample 8958161 | NCBI WGS metagenome assembly JADMIO01 (sample SAMN16585339, study PRJNA669376) | soil metagenome | isolation source: Crop rotation soil | place: USA: Cullars Rotation, Alabama | collected 2011 | reverse complement strand
CCGCCGCACGGCGCAGTCCGACTCAGAACGAGAAGCGCAACTGCCCCTCAATCCGACGACCGTTCATCGCCTGAGTGGCGATGCCGAAGAAGGGCGATGACAGATTGCCCGTATAATTAATCAGGTTCGTGTGATTCAACACGTTCGCCATGTTCACGCCGAGCGTGAGGTTGTACTTGTGCCGGCTGTCGCCGCCGAAGAAGCCGCCCATCGGCCCGCCGGGTCCGCCGAACCCGCCGCCGCCACGCGGGCCGCCACCGCCGCCACGCGGGCCGCCGCCGCCGCGATTATTATTGCCGGCGCGATTATTATTGCGCTGGCCGTTGCCCTGCCCGAAGTTGTTCGGGGCGGGGCCAAAGCCGAAGGTCTTCGAGACGTTCAGATTGACCATCACGAAGCTCGGTCCGTCGCCGAAGTTGCGCGGGATGATCTGCTCGCCCGGCAGCGGGGTCGGGTTAAAGTCGCCGAACTGCGTGTGGACGATGACCGGGTCGCCGGGCTGCGCGAATGACGGGCGGTCGCTGAAGCTCAGGTCTCGGTTCAGGTCCGTGCCGGTGGTGATGTTGAACGGCCTGCTTGAACGGATATTGATTATTGGGGCAATGCGTATGTCCCACTTCGTGAGCAGTGAGCCGAAGAAGAAGAAGCTATGGCGCGAGTCATTGTTGGCGCGGCCCCACTCCGTTGTTAGGTCGTAAGGGTTCGCCGGCATGGTGCCCGCGCCGTCCGTGTTGCTCCTCGTCCAGGCCAGCGTGTAACCGCCTCCGAACGACAACGTGCGGCTGAAGCCCGTGCGCAGGAAAAAGTTGAACTCGTTGCGCGTAGACAAGCCTGTGGATTCGTATTGCAGGATCGGCCCTTCGCCGGGGAATGGCGAGACGAACTGCCCGCCCACCAGCTCCGGCGCGTTGACATTGCGTGACCGCAGCAGGTGAACGCCGCGCGTCCACCGATAAGTGGCCGACCCGGTCAGCTTCCAGGGCAGCTGCCGCTCATAGCTCATCATTCCGATGATGCTATAAGGGTCGTTCAAGCCTTCCGATTTGATGCGAATGGTCGGCAGCCGCGAGCTGGTGCCGGCGACCAGCACCGCCGGAATGTTGGGGAAGAAGTCCGGGTTGAGAATCGTGAATTGCAGTTGATGCAGGCCGTCTAGGCGTATGGTCTCCGCCGTGATGTTGTCGTCCAGGCCCGTGAAGAAGATGCCGCCGCCGGCGCGCACGGTTGACTTCTTGGCCTTGTCGGCCTGCCACGCCAGCCCGAAGCGCGGCGCGAAGTTAAGCTTGTCTTGCAGGTGCGTCTGGAATTCGTTGCGCAGGCCGAACGACAGCGTCAGCCGCGGCGACACTTTCCAGTCGTCCTGCATGAACGAGCCGAACTGCCACTGCGAGAAGCCGATGAACGGGTCGCCGCGGTTGATCGAGAACTGCGACGGGCGCGCGGTCGGGTCGCCGGCAATCGCGCGGCTGTAAACGTCGAGCGAAGTTTCGCCGGTTAGGGGGTTGCCGGCGAAGGTGAACGTGCCGGCGAAGTTCGACTGATTGAGATTGGTGAAGCGCTCGGACTCGGCGCGGAAGCCGGCCTTGAACGTGTGCGTCTTCCAGGTGTAGGTGACGTTGTTGGTGAAGTCGAGGTTCTCGTCCTTGTTATTCGTAAATAGATTCGCGCCGCCGCCGAAGAACGCGTCAAGCACGTTGATGGCCGGCGCGTCGCTCAGGCCGACGGAGCTATTGGTGCGGCGGCTCAACTGGACGCGCGCCTCGTTGACCATGTGCTCGCTGAGTATAGAGGTCATTGAGAGGCGCAGCGTGTCTTCGTGCCGGTTGGAATTGAAAGCGCGCTCCGGCAGGTTGAACCCGGTGACGCCCTGGTTCATCGCCTCGTTGTCGCTGTAGCGGTACTGAACGCCGAAGGTATGTTGCTTGGTCGCCATGAAGTCCGTGCGCACAGAGAACATCGTCTGCCGCGAAGGGGCGAGGATGGACTGGACGAACGGCACGGCGGCATGCGTCACAGGGTCAAGCACCGTCGCGTTGACCAGCGCGTTGTCGTCGGTAAAGCGGCGGTCGAAGTCCGCGAAGAAGCCCCAGCGGTTGTGAATGATCGGCCCGGTTAGATTAAACGCGAAGTTGCGCAACTGGTAGGCCGGCCGGTTGGGATAGAACGGGTTGCGGGCGTTGAGCGACTCGTCGTTGAAGTTGAAACGGAAGCTGCCGTGGTAGGTGTCCGCGCCCGGCTTGGTGATGATCTCTATGCGCGCATTCCCCGGCTCCTGGTACTCGGCCGCGAACGGGTTCTGGTTGATGCTGATGCGCAGGATGGCCTCTTTCGGCGGAATCTGGCCGCGCTCGTGGAAGCCGTCCACGTAGACCATCGCGTCGTCGTTGCCGCCCGCCGCGCCGGCCATCTGCTTCAAGGTCGAGAGCAAATCGTCAGGGTCGTCGGGCAGCGCTTCGAGGTCTTTCTCGGTGAGCGTGATCGCAGACAGGTTGCGGTCAGGGTCTGTCGAGATGCCTGTGGCGTTGTCCTGCACTTCGACCTGCTCGCTGATGGCGACTTCGAGCTTGATGTTGAAGTCTTCCTTGCGCCGCTTGCTCAGGTCGACCTGCTCCGTGAACTTGGCGAAGCCCTCGACCTCGACGGTCATCGTGTAGAGGCCGGGCTTGACCTGCACGCGGTACTGGCCGCGCTCGTCCGAGGTCGCCGTGTAGCGGTTGCCTTTGCCGTCGTCCAGCGTGACCGTGGCGGCGGGGATGTAGGCGTTCTGCTCGTCAATGACGGTGCCGCGCAACTCGACGGTCCCGGCCTGCGGCTCGCCTTCGCGCGCGAAGGCGGTGAGGTTCGCAAGCAGTGAAAGCAGAATGAGTGATGCGGTAACGACTTTCTTCATCAATGTGCGTCCTGTCTGAAATTGGGGAGAGCTTCCGTGCTGCGCGCCGCCTGCGAGCGGGCGGCGCTACTTCTTACGCTTCTCTTTCTCTTCCTGCTGCATGCGTTCGCGTTCGTGGTCTTGCTCTTCGAGCATCTTTTCGAATTCGGGCAATTGCTTGTCGTTGAGCACGGCGCGAATCTCGTTGCGCGATTGCTGGCGCACGGCGTCGAACCGCGGCTCGTACTGCTTCATGTAGGGTTCCATCTCTTCGCGGATGTCGCCGTACTTTTTGCGCGTGCCTTCGATGATCGTGTGTATCTGGTCCTTCTGCGCGCCGGTCAGGCTCATCCTCTCGTCCATGCGCTGGATGAAGACGGCGGCGCGGTCGCGCGGGTCAGCGTTGTTGTTCGAGTGGCTGCTGGTGAAGCGTTGATAGAGATTGAGCGACAGCGCGCCTGCCGCAAAGCCGATGACAAACACGGCGATCACGAGCAAACGCGCTTTGGCCTGGCTGTTGGTCCTACTTTCCATTCTTCTTCTCCTCAACGGCCATGAAACTGTCGAGCGCGTCATCGGCGGACGGCGCGGGGTCGTCGAACATTCTCGGCAACGGATTATTATTGTTTATGCCTTGCAGCGAAGGGCCGCCATTCTGTGACGCGCGGCTGCTCCAGAAGGTTGCGCCGATGATGAGCAACAACAACAACCCCATCACCGGGATCAGCTGCCGCGCCGTCAGCAGCAGGGCCGCCGCCCACGATTCATCGGGGCGTTCGACCGGCGCGGGACTCTGTTCGCCGCGGTTGATGCGGGCGCGCACGGCCTTGAAGAAATCTTCGTTAGGCACGACCGGCTCAACTGCTGCCGCCGCGTCCAGGGCGGCGCGGCCGAGCGACAGAATGCGGTACTGCGTCGCGCAGCGCTCGCAGGTCTGCAAGTGGCGCTCTGTGGCGGCACGCTCTGTGGCGCTGAGCGCCTGACGTATGGGCACGACGCGCGCGTCACGGTCGGCGCTGAGCAGGGCGGGGAATCGCCCTCGCGCCACGCGGCAGCGGATCGTCTCTTCGCGGCCTGGCTGTTGATTCATTTTTTACTCCTCTGCATTCGTTCACCACTGATGAGCAACCGTTTCATCGCGCCGCGCAACACGCGGCGTGCGCGGAAGGCGCGGACTTTGACTTTCGATTGCCCCCACCCCGTCAGCTCGCTGACTTCTTTGACCGAGTAGCCGTCGCGGTCTATGAGCACGACGACGAGCCGGTCTTCAGGCTCTAGCTTGGCCAGTAACTTGTCGGCGATCTCGGCGGCGTCGCGCTGACGTTCGGCCGACAGGTGGCGTGCGCGCGCCGTCTCTAACATCTGCAATTCGAGCCAGTCGTCTTCTTCCTGTGACTCGTGCGGCGTCTGCTGCTCGCCGCGCCGCCGCTGCGCCCGCAGTTGGTCGTAGCAGGCGTTGACCGCGATGCGCGCGATCCAGGCTTCGAACGAGCGCCCCTGCGTGAAGGTCGCCAGCGAGAAGAAGGCTTTGGCGAAGACCTCCTGCGCGATGTCTTCGATCTGGTCGCGGCGGCGAAAGAAGCTGCCGATGATGGCGAAGACGCGCGGGCTGTAGCGGCGCACCAGCACCTCGAAGGCGTCGTGGTCGCCTTGGAGGCTGCGCTGGACGAGCGCGTCTTCGGCCGGGTTGACCGGCTCGCGCGCTTCGAGCGCCTCGTCGGCGTCGGCCTGCGGCAGCGAACGCACGCCGGGCGCTTCGGCGGCGATACCCGGGGCCGTGCTGTGTGCGCTGCGGTGATCGGCCTCTCTCAAATCTAACTCCACTGGTGAGGCAGGGTGTTGGCGACTCACAAAGGGTCTGCGCTGATGGCCCGCTACTGCGGGCCGGGCTCCGCCGCCCCGTCCGAGCCAATCTCTATGAACGTGACCACGCCGACTTTGTTCAGCCTTTCGCCAATCGCAGCACCCGTGCGCGAACTTCTCTGGCAAAGACCCGTGATAATCGAGCTTCCCGACTACCAACAGTTAAGACGGCGGCGCGGCGCGAACGGTTACTAAAATGTCGCGCTCATTAGAAATGTTACCAGAAGGCTGCCCGCGCGACGATAGCCGGTCGCGCGCCGCCGCGCCGCGGCCAATTGACGAGCGGAGCGCCGGCGTAGAGAATCAAGGCGAATGGCACAGGAGATCATCGAAGCGGTGGCCGGCGTCGCCCGCCAACTCGAAGAGCAGTTGAAGTTTTATCGCGAAATCGGCGTCGGCGACATCGGCGATTCGCTGCCGGCGGCACAACCGGCCGCCGCGCCGCCGGCTGCCGCCAGAGGCCGCGCCGGCCCCGGCCGCCGCTGAGCCGCGAGCCACAGAAATCCACTCCGCGCCACAGGAGCCTATGCCGAAAAAGAGAGACGTACCCGGTCAGGCCGGCCTGTTCGGCGACCTGCTGCCGATTGAGGAGGCCGCGCCCGCCGCCCGCTCACTGCCGGTCATCGAAGCGCAAGACCCGTCGCTTGACGCCATCCGCGAAGACATCGGCGAATGCACGCGCTGCAAGCTGCACGAGCACCGCACGAACATCGTCTTCGGCGAAGGCGACCCGCAAGCCCGCCTCGTCTTCATCGGCGAAGGGCCGGGCGCGGACGAAGACGCCACGGGACGGCCCTTCGTCGGCCGCGCAGGCCAGTTGCTCGACAAGATCATCGCCGCCATCGGTCTGAAGCGTGAAGAATGCTACATCGCCAACGTCGTCAAGTGTCGCCCGCCGGGCAACCGCACGCCCGAGCGCGACGAGGTGGCGACCTGCGAGCAGTTCCTCTTCCGCCAGCTCGCCCTCATCAAGCCGCGCGCCATCGTCGCGCTCGGCTCGCCCGCCTTCCAGTGCCTGCTGCGCACCAAAGACACCATCACGCGGTCGCGCGGCGAGTGGCGCGACTGGAATGGCGTCAAAGTCATGCCGACCTTCCACCCGGCCTACCTGCTGCGCTCGCCCGACAAGAAGCGCGAGACGTGGGACGACATGAAGAAAGTCCGCGACTATCTGAATTCGCTTGAGGATTGACTAAGGCAGGAAATACTCCTGAACCCTGCGGCCGAATTTGGTAGGCCCCTTACTGCCGATTCGCCGTTCGCGGCGGCCTTTGCCGGCTACGGTTGACACACCTTCCCCGCGGTGGCGGCAGGGCAAGTTGACGGGCAAATCAAACCAAGGGGCGAAGGGAATTACGGAAGCGACGCGTGAGCGTGTGATGACGAAGCGCGCATCCTCAAGAAACAGTCGCGGCAATAGACCGGGCGTCCCTGCGTCGGCCGAAACGGCACGGTCGTCTCGACGGCGCACAGGGCGCAGCGCACCATCACCTCGACGCGCTCGCGCGGGAAAGCCTGGCCGAAGCTCGCCATGTTCGCCGCGATGCGCTCGTTCTTTTTATTCTTGCAGCCCTTGCAGCGCTTCGGGTCGTTCTTCAGCCCCTTGTCGGCGAAGAAGAGTTGTTCACCGGCCGTAAAGACGAACTCTTCGCCGCAATCTACGCATGTGATGACCTTGTCCTTATACTCGTACACGATGGGCCTCCTACTCCTGGTTCTCCCATATCACTTGGCTCGTCGGTTCTCAGGGAAGCGACCCTGTCTGACAGAGTCTCATGGGTGGCGAATGTTATGTGAATTTGTTGATACCACTCCCCGAAGGAACTGACCCCCTTGTCTCGACTGCGTAACGGATGCCTCGATTTAGGCCGATTACTTTGTATGACAACGACCGTATAACCTAAGTGGCTGCCAGCCATTATCGCTTTATTTATCAGTGTGTCAAGCAATTTATGGCGATTTTTCGGGCCGCCCGCGAAACCGCCGGAGCGTAATGGTGACTCCTAAATTAGCGGGCCGCTTCTACAGAGTGGGCGCGGCCGACTGGCGAGCGATTTCGGGCGGCGGCGGCGCGGGAATTATTATTGACTTGGTCGGGTCGCTCTGGTACTTTGCCGGCAGTCGCAGCGTTTCGGTCTGCCCCTGCGGCCCGCTTCGTTTCGCTCCCGCCAACCCCAAGGAGTCGCCATGAGAATCATCGCTCGCGTCGCCGTTCTGGTGGCTGTGTTGTCGGTGTCGCTAGCGCTGCCGGCCGCCGCGCAGCAGCCCGCCGCCCAGTCCGACCCGATCACCAGAGGCACCGACGTTTACTGCACGGGCTACATCGCCGACGCCATGCCGAGCACAGACCTGCGCATCGTCGGCGCCGAACAAGAGAACATGAAAGTGACTTTCGCGCAGGGCGACGTGGTCTTTCTCAACCGCGGGCGCGGCGCGGGCATACAGCCGGGCGCGGCTTATTTCATCATCCGCCCGCTCGGCGAGTTCAAGCACCCGTTCACCAAGAAGAAGATGGGCTATTACGTCCGCGAAGTCGGCTTGCTGCGCGTGCTCGAAGTCCACGACCTGACCGCCACCGCACAAATCCTGGTCTCGTGCGACACGGTCGAGTTCGGCGACTTGCTAAAGCCCTACGAAGAGATCGCGCCGCCGGTCGCACGCGACGCGAGGCCGTTGCCGCGCTACAGCGAAGGCTCGAACGACACACGCGGCCAGATCATCATGTCGCCGGGCTTCCACGAGCAGTTGTCCGCCAACCGCGTCGTCTACGTAGACCTGGGGCGGCAGGAAGACGTGCGGCCCGGTGACTACTTCACGATTTACCGGCAGACAGGCCCGACCGAAGGCATCACGAACGCGCCCAAGGACAACATCGTCCACCAGCGCGACAAAGACTTCAACAGCGACCGCTATCGTGGCGGCGAGTACGCGGTCTCGGCGACCGCCAAGCCGCTCGAAAAGATTATGCGCGACCGTCCGCCCATCCCGCGCAAGGTGCTAGGCGAGCTGGTCGTGCTCAAAGTCGAAAACCACACCTGCGTCGCGATGATTACGCGCACGACCGCCGAAGTGACCATCGGCGATTTCGTCGAGCGCTCCAACTAATTCGCGGACAGAAAAACACGGAGACGCCGCGGCGCGGAGACACAGAGCGGTTTCCGCGCCGCGGCGTCTCCGTGTCTGTGTGGTCAATCCGCTTTGCGACGGCTGCGCGAATGTCTATAATGGCCTTTATTCAAAACGCGTGGAGGAGCGAAGGAATGGAGCGACTCAAGAAGACGTTAGCCGCCTTGGCCGTTGCCTGTTTAATGTCGGGCCTGACCGCGAGCACCCTGGCCGGTGCGTCGCCGGGCTCGCAGGACACGGCCGAAACCAAGAAAGCCAAGAAGGACAAGTCCGACAAAAAGGACAAGAAGGACAAGAAAGACAAAGGCGACGCCGGCCAATCGCCGACGGTCAGCGACCGCGAGTTGCGCAACGTGATGTGGAGCGAGCCGAGCGACATCGAAAGCCGCGACTTGTTCTACGGAGAGGGCGGCGCGGAAGGCGCTCCCGACCCGAACGGCAAGTTTACTTTTGAGAAGCGCGTCAGTTCAGGCACGTCCGAAAAGATTCACGTCAGCGACGACAAAGGTCGCCAGTGGACGGTCAAGTTCGGCCCTGAAGCCAGGCCCGAAACGGCCGCCACGCGCATCGTCTGGGCGGCGGGCTATCACGTAGACCAGGACTACTTCGTCAAGCGCACGCACATCCAAGGGCGCGGAGGTTTCGACGTGTGGGATGTGCGTTTCGAGCGCCGCGACGACGGTTACAAGGAAGTCGGTCTGTGGAGCTGGCACGCGAATCCGTTCCTGGGCACGCGCGAGCTGCAAGGCTTGAAGGTGCTTATGGCGCTGCTGAACAACTGGGACTTGAAGGAAGACAACAACAAGATCATCCGCGCCAATAAAAAGGGTGGCGGCGACCGCGACGCGCAGATTTTCTATATCGCTGACGTAGGCGGCACGCTCGGTTCGACCGGCAGCTTTTTCACCAAGTTTCCGGGCTTCGGCAACGCGCCGGCGGGCACGAAAGGCGACCCTGACGCCTACGCGGGTCAGGCTTTCATCGAAGGCGTTCGCAATGGGCAGGTCGTCTTTCACTACAAAGGCAAAGACCCTAAGGCGCTGGAAGGCGTGACCGTAGAAAACGCCCGCTGGATGGGGGATTTGCTGGGCAGGCTTTCGGATAAACAGCTCGCGGATGCGTATCGCGCCGGCGGCTTTACGGATGCGGAGATCATCACTTACGTCAAAGCCACGCGCGCTCGGATTAATCAACTCAAAAATCTGAAGTAGAGCCTCATTATTGAAGCTCAGGGCCTCATCGTTGAGGTTCCGAACCTCATCCGAGCAGTTCAGAACCTCAACGATGCAGTTCGGAACTCCATTAATCGAGTTCGGAACTGCATCGTTGCAGCTCAGAGCTGCATCGTTGCGCAAAAATGCCTCATCGTTGCAGCTCTGAACTCCATTGATCGAGCTCTGATCTGCATCGTTGCAGTTCCGATCTGCAACGATGCAGTTCCGATCTGCATTGATGAGGCATTTTTGCGCAACGATGGAGATCGGAACTCGGTTAATGGAGATCGGAACTCGGTTAATCGAGATCAGAACTGCAACGTTGCAGTTCCGAACTGCAATGATCGAGATCGGAACTGCAATGATGAGGCTTTGAGCTTCAACTGTGTGGATTTTTACCGCAATCGCCGGCCGCTAATCCTTATCTTCGGACTTCGCCAGCCATAAATCCTTGGGCTTGATGAAAGGCGCGAGGAGGTGGAGCGTAACGCCTTCGAGATTTGCTCGGTGCGCCACGAAGCTACGCCGGTGCGCCAGGAACGCACACGGAGCGTCGTCCAACAACAGCCGAGTCACCTGTGCGTAAAGCGCGTCGCGCTGCTCGCGATTCATAAGCGCGCGGGCTTCGGCTGTGAGCCTGTCGATCTCTTCATTAGCGTAGGCGTTAATAAACAGCTCGCGGTTGTGTGAATTGAAAAGCACGTAGGTGAAATTGTCAGGGTCCGGGTAATCCGCGTACCAATCGCGCCCCGCTATCGGAACCATCCGCAGCCGCAGTCCACGTTGCATCTCCGCTTGCACAACGTAGCGGAATTCGGCTCGGATGCCGACTTCGGCGAGGTCTTCTTTCAAGCATTCAACGTTAGGATTCACCGACTGAGGCCACCAAATTTCGGTGTCGAACCCGCCGTCGTAGCCCGCTTCTTCAAGCAACTCCTTCGCACGCGCAGGGTCGTAGAAATAACCTCGTTCGCTCGTGTCGTAACCCTGAACGCCCGGCGGTATCGGCCCAATCGCCGGCTCCGCCATGTTGCCGTAGACTTCGCGCAGGAAACGTTCGCGGTTGATCGCGTAACAGATCGCCTGCCGCACTCGGCGGTCGGAGAACGGCGGCCGCTCGCAATCGAACACCAGCATACGCGTCTGCAACTGCACCGCTTCGAGGATGTGAAATTCTTCGGGCCGCTCGCGCAAGACCGCAAGACTCGTCAACGGCAGGTCGCTGACAAAGTCCAGCTCTTTACGCATGAAGGCGTCGAGGATTTCTTCCGCCGTCATGTGGTAATTCGCCGTCAGCCGATCTACATAAGGCAGCTCGGCGTTCCAATAATTCGGGAAGCGTTCCAGAGAGATTTCGTTGCCGGCTAGCGGCTCGGCGACGCGGAACGGACCGCTGCCGACCGGACGCAGCGCGAAGTCCATCGCCGGCCGTTCGATCTCTTCGCGCGGCACGATGTAGCAGTAATCCATGCAAAGCGTCGAGAGGAAGAACGCGACCGGCTGGATCAGTTCGATCTTAACGACGTGCTCACCGCTAACGGTGATGCCCGCGACGGTTTCGCTCTCGCCCGCCATGAATTGATCGGCCCCGACGATCGGACGAAAGACCCACGCCGCCGCGTCTTCGTTCTGACGCATCTGACGCTCGAAGGAATACTTCACGTCGTCGCCGCGCACACGTCGGCCGTTGTGGAAACGCGCCGCTTCGCGCAAGTAGAAGGTGTAGACGCGGCCGTCCGGCGAGATTTCCCAGCGCTCCGCCACCGCAGGGCGTATGTCCGCACGCTCGCCGAACTGCACCAGACCCTCGAAGATGTTAGCCATCACTTCAATGCGCGAGATCGAAGAGAGCGTCGCCGGGTCGAGCGAGAGCTGCGACGTGCGCAGACCGAAACGCAAGTGGCCGCCACGCTCGGGCGCGGGGAGCGAGAACGCTTCGACTTCGCGGTTGAGCAGTTCGGCTTCGCGCACGAGTAGATCGACGGCGCTGTTGATGCCAGAGATGGACGCTTGATTGCGGCCGACGACTTCTTTGATCGTTTCGATGGCGCGCAGCACTTGATCGGTGCCTGCGGATTGTTCGTTCGACGCTTGGCGAATCTGCTCGACGACCATGGTCAGTTCTTCCATGGCCTGCGCGATGTATTTCGAGACTTGCGCTTGCTCGCCCGTGGCGCGGCGGACTTGCTCTGTGAGTTCGCTCATGTGAAGCGCGCGCTCGCCGATGTGACGCGAGGTGAGCGCTTGTTCACTGGTCGCGCGCTCGATGCCACGCGCCTGCTGGCGAACGAGGTCAACGGCTTCGAGGACCGTGTGGCTCTCGGTCGCTTGCACGGCCGTCGCGTCGGCGATCAAACGTATGCGGTCGGATGCCGCGTTCGTCTTGACGCGGATTTCAGCGAGTAGTTCTGAAGCTCGCGAGGCGAGCTCTACGCCTTCGTCCGCGCGCTCGCCACCGACGGCGACGCGCTCGATGGCTTCGGCCACGTCTTCGCGGACGGCTTTAATCATGTCTTCGATCTCGCGGGTCGAGGCGGCGGTGCGTTCGCTGAGTTCTTTAATCTCGTCGGCGACGATGCGGAAGCCGCGGCCTTGCGAGCCGGCTTGAGCGGCGAGGATCGCGGCGTTGAGCGCGAGCAAGTGAGTGCGATCCGCGATCTCGTTGATGACATGCGTGACTTCGCCGATCTGCTCGGAGCGGCGGCCGAGTCGCGTGATCGTCTCGGTGGCCGCATCAATCGCGCCTTTGATGTTGCTCATCGAGGTCGCGGTGTCGGCGACGACCTGACTGCCCGCGTCGGCCGAGCGCGCCACTTCGTCGGCGAGCACCGTCGTCTCGTTGACCGACTCGCCGATGCTGTGCGTCGAGTTGTCGATGGCTTCCATCGCGCCGGCGGTCTTTTCGGCGGACTCGGCGAGCGCTTCGGTGGACTCGGCGACCTTGCGAATGCTGACGGCCATCTCTTCAATGGCGGACGCAGTCTCTTCGACGAACTGCGCCAGCTCGCCTGCGTTCTCGGAGACTTGATTGATCGAGGTCGCCATCTCCATCACGGAGGTCGAAGTCGATTGCGAGAGGTGCGACAGCGTGCCGAGGCTGCCGCCTACCGAATGCATCGAGGCGTTGATCTGAGAGATGGAGCTTGAAGTCTCTTCGACGGATTTCGCTTCGTCAATGACGCCCGCGGAGAGCGTCTGCGTGCCGCGCAGGACTTCGCCGACGACGGTCTCGATGGAATCGGCGGCGCGCTGAAGACGGCCTACGATGTAACGCAGGCGGCGCGCGAGGCCGTCGAGGTTGTGGAGCAACTGGCGGTCTTCGGGCGAAGCGTTCGTCGCCGCGCCGTTGATGCGGACGGCAAGATCGCCCTGCGCCATACGCGTGAGCGCGTCGAAAATGTCTTGATTGGAAGGCCGCCCGTCCGCGCGCGCGCGAAGCCGCTGAGCTTCGTCTCGCGTGCCGGGTGATGTGTCGCGCGTTTTGCTCATAGCGATAAAGTGAAACGCGAACAGACTCTTATGGTAAAGGCGCGCGCAGGGACCGTCAACACGGGCGAAGGAGCAGGCCGCCGCAAAGTGGCGCTGTCACACCGTCGTGCTTTTGGGGTAAATCTCAATCAAGTCTTTGTACCGCTCGAATCGTATCTGAAATTGGTCAAAGAAGCCTCTCTGACCGACAAGACACAGTTCGGGCATACTCGATTCCGTAAACGCGACGTTGATGTTGACGCTCCGAAGCCCTTCGACTTCGAGATTGACTTGATGAACCCAGGCGGGCACTGACCCGCCGACCAGGCCCATGAGTTCGACCGGTTTCCCCTTCTTCAGATCAATGTTCAGGATGGCAGCAATGTCGCCGTTGAAGACAGAAAAGTCCGCGCCAGAATCTATCAGCGCCCAGAGCTTCACTTTCTTATTATTGCAGGCCAGGCGGACGGAGATAAGAGGGAGTCGTTCGAGTTCAGTCCCGATTTTGTATTTGGTGTAAGGGATTCTCATGCGCCATAAACGTACTGCTTCCGGTGTGAACGCACCTTAAATAGAGCGGTGTCCTCGTAGCCGTGCGCCTCGGCGTCGGCCATTGCCTCTTTGGCGCTGTCACCGCTGCCGACGACTCTGCGCTCAGACTCCAGGATCGCCACCCATTTATTTTCGTACTTCCCCAACTCATCTTCTAAAGGGTCTTTCATGGCTCACCTCCACACGCGGCGTCTGCTTACATTATACCTTTGAGCGGGGTTGCTAGCGTATCACAAAGAGATGGACAGCGAAACGCCAGTTAAACTGTCAGCGGCGCGTTCAATACTATTGCGTGGCTATGGCTTCCGGCATAAAATGGACTCGCCCTGCCCCTGCGTTACTGTCCCGTTCAGGAACCGCGTGGCTACTTGCTCCCTGTAGTCCGTCACTTCAGGTTTCCCGGTGCAAGGACAACTCGGCGCAAAACTCGTCACCGATCTCATACGCGAAATCGCTCAGAAGCACGGCAGCGGCCTGTTGCGTCTGACGCGCGGCAAGACGATTAAAGCCGTCTTCTTCGAGAATGGCGAGCCGAAGTTCGCCATCAGCAACCTGACCGGCGAACAACTCGATCACCTGCTGGTCAAACAATCCCTCGTCAGTGCCGAACAGATCGAAGCCGCTAAGGCTCGCGCAGGCAAAGTGCCGCGCTTGGCCGGCGAACTCGTCGAGATGGGCGTGATGAGCGCCGAAGCCATGCGCAAGGCCGTGCGCGAGCAGGTCATGGAAATCATCCTCTCGCTGTTCGAGTGGACGCAGGGCGACTACCAGTTCGATGAGCGCATACGCGCCGCGCACGACTACACGCTCGACATGAGCGCCGCCGACGTTATCCTCGAAGGGGCGCGGCGCATGTCGAGAAACCAACAACTGGCCGAAGCCATCGCGCCGCCCGACGCCGTGCTCATCCGCGCGCGCGCCAACGGCCAGCCGATTGATTCGGGCGTCTTGCTGCCGGTCGAGAGTTACATCCTGTCGCGCATCGAAGGGCCTACGGCGGTCGGCGACGTGGGCATGTTGAGCGGCTTGGCGGACGCGGACGCGCACCGCGCGGTGGTGTCGCTGGTGGCGGCGGGATTGCTGAAGCTGGTCGGCGATGACCGCGACGTGACCGCAGACGCACCGCCTGAGCCCGACGAGACGGCCGACAGGCTCCGTGAAGAAGTCACGCGCAAGCTGCACTTCTTCTCGCAGGCAGACTTCTACGACATCCTCGGCATCGGCCGCAACGCTTCGACGGCAGAAATTAAAGCGGCCTACTACCAGCTCGCCAAGAAATTTCACCCCGACCGCCATCGGCAGCCGGGCTACGCCGACCTGAAGCCGAAGCTCGACGCGCTGTTCGCGCTCATCACGCAAGCCTACCAGACGTTGAGCGAGGCGGCGCAGCGCGCGGTCTATGACGCGCGGTTGAAGAAGCCGCCGGCCGCCTTTCACACGACGCCGCTCAAACCGCCGCCGGCCTTCATCGCCGACGCCGCGCCTGAGCCGAAGCCCGCGCCGCGCGCCGCGCCGGCCGCCGCGCATTCGCCATCGCCTGTCCCGCCGCGGCCGCTGCCTTTCGATGCGCCGCGCCCGCACGCAGAGGCGAAAGCGCCGAGCGACGAACTCAATGCCAGGCCCGCGCACGAACCGGCGAGCGCGCCACCGCTATCGCAGACGAGCGGCCCGCTGACTGCGCCGCCCGCCGAGCCACAGGGCGACCCGAAGAACGCCGGCGGGAACCCTTCGCAACTGGCCGAGCACTATTTCAACCAGGGCCGCGCGCGTTACGAGCGTAAGGAGTACCACGCGGCGGTGCACCTGCTGCGCGAAGCCGTGCGGCACGACGCCAACAAATCGGCTTACCACCTCCACCTGGGCATCGCTCTGCTGCGCAACCCGCGCACGCGCCGCGAGGCCGACGAGCACTTGCAGCGCGCCGCCGAACTGGAGCCTTACAATTCGCAGCTACGCATCAAGCTCGGCAACCTCTACAAAGAAGTCGGCCTGCCGAAGAAAGCCGAAGCCTTCTTCCGCGCCGCCTTGCAACTCGACCCCGACAGCCGCACCGCCCGCAAAGAGCTCGGCGGCTCTTCAGCCAAGAAAGCGCCGGACGTGAGCATCTGGAAGAAAGACTTCGGCTCGATCGCTAAGAAATTGTTTAAGAAGTAGAGGCCGTCTGTCGGCTACAGCCGTTCGATGATCGTGGCGATGCGGCGGAGGCCGCCGACCAGGAGCACGGCTATCGGTGGGTAGAGAATCGCGCCGGCCAGCGTGCTGATGGGGAAATAGCCCGGCAGCAACGTGCTGACGATATAGCCGAGCCCCAGCGACACAAAGTAACCGCAGATCAGAAAACAGAGCGCGGCCTGACGGCTGATGGATTTGTCGGGCGGCCGCTCCTCTCTGCCGAAGACCGAAGTCATGTGGTCGGGGACGTGGTAGGTGTAACGCGCCAGCACGATGGCGATGTTCTTGACCAGGTAGACCAGCCCGTAAATGGCCAGCGCCGCGATGACGACCCGCCAGAGGATGCTCGCCTTGATCGGCGTCTTGGTGGCCATCACGTAAAACGTAGACAGGAACAGCGGCACGACCAACAGCACGGCGTGGGCGCGCTGGTCGGCTTCTTGACGCTCGCGCGCCATCCACTCGTCAATGATGCGGTCAAAGTGGCGCTGCTTGGCGGTGACTTCGGCCTGCCGCGAGGCGTAGAACGTGCGCTCGGAGTCTGAGTACATGCCCTGGTCGTACATCCAGCGGCGCTGCGGGTCGCTGAGGATCTGGTAAGCGTCGTTGATCTTGACGAAGCGCGCCTGCGCGTCGGGCGACTGCGACACGTCGGGGTGAAAGCGCCGCGCCAGCCGGCGGTAGGCCGACTTGATCTCGTTCGGCGTGGCCCGATTGGTGAGTCCCAGAATGCCGTAGAGGTCTTCCATACGGTTTGCTGCTCGTCCTGAGAAAGTGGGCGCTCAACTGGGGCCTGTGACGAAGCTGGCTCGGCAAAGCATCTCTGGCTTCGTTGACAAGTGATTGATGGATTCCGAGAGCTTCAAGCGAGGCGACTGTCCGGCGCTGACGAATCGCTGGCCCTGTCAGGTATTTTACCCGGCCCGGCAACGCGACTCAAGACCGCTTTTCGGCGTCAGCCCTTCATCCCCATGCGGCGGCGGGTCGCGGCGGTGTTGATGTGACAGATGGCGGCGGCCAGCGCGTCACTGGCGTCGAGCGGGTTGGGCGCTTCCTTCAATCCCAGCAGCAGCCGCACCATCTCTTGTACCTGCTGCTTCTCTGCGCGGCCGTAGCCCACGAGCGCCGACTTGATTTCGAGCGGCGAGTATTCGGCGACTTCCAGGCCGGCGCGCGCGGCGGCCACCAGGATCACGCCGCGTACGTGGCCGAGCTTCAGCGCGCTTTTGACATTGACGGCGTAGAACGTCTCTTCGACGGCGCAGACGCGCGGGCGCAGGCGCTCGATGACCTCTTCGAGTTTCTGCGTGATGATGAGCAGCCGTTCGGCGAAGGTGAAGCGGGCGGGCGCGCGTATGCCCGCGTACTCGACGAGTATGAGGCGGCGGCCGTCGGTCTCGACGACGCCATAGCCCGTGGTCTCCGAGCCGGGGTCAACGCCGAGCACGCGGGTCGGGCCGGAGAAAATCACGTCGGCCCGGCGCGCGTCAGGCGTTGAATTGCCGGGGTCGTCGCTCAACCGGCGGCCTCCATCTCTTCGGCGGGGATGTCGAAGTTCGCCGCGACCGAGGCCACGTCGTCGTGGTCTTCGAGCGCCTCGACCAGCCGCAGCACGGCCTGCGCGGTCGTCCCCGTCACGGTGACGGAGTTGGTCGGGCGCATGACAATCTCCGAAGAGATCGGCTCGATGCCTGCGGCCTTGATGGCGTCGAGCACGGTGTTGAAGTCTTCGGGCGAGGTGACGACCTCCCAGGACTCGTCGTCGCCGCTGACGTCTTCGGCGCCGGCTTCGAGCGCCAGCTCCATGATCTTCTCTTCGTCGGTGGCGCTGCCGTCAATGATGATCGCGCCCTTCTTCTGGAACATCCAGCCGACCGAGCCCGTCTCGCCGAGGTTGCCGCCGTTCTTGTTGAAGAGGTGGCGAATCTCTGCGACCGTGCGCGTGCGGTTGTCTGTCTGCGCCTCGATGAAGATGGCGACGCCGCCCGGCCCGTAGCCTTCATAAGTGAGTTCTTCGATGGCCGCGCCGGCGATCTCGCCGGTGCCGCGCTTGACGGCGTTCATCATGGTGTCTTTCGGCATGTTGAGCGCCTTGGCGTCGTCCATCGCTTTGCGCAGGCGCGCATTGCCCGCGGGGTCGCCGCCGCCGCGCGCCGCCACGGTCAATTCTTTGATGAGCCGCGAGAACGCCTTGCCGCGCTTGGCGTCAATCGCGCCCTTCTTGTGCTTAATCGAGTGCCACTTGGAATGTCCTGACATAACTTAAATCTTAACCTCCGTTTCAAAGGCAAGCGCTTGCCAGCCGCGCGCCGCCGGGGCCTGAGCAGAGAACCCTTGAGTATAAATCCTTGCCCGGTAAAAATGTAGTTGATTGCGGTGTCGCAACGCTTAGGCAGTATAGATTAACGGCTCGAACGTCGGCAACGCGGATGCGCCGCGGATCAGCCGAGCAGCCGCGCCCGCACGCGCTCGGCGGAGACGTTGTGGACGCGGATGAGCTTATCTTTGGATGACTCGCCGGCGATGATTTCGACTGAAGATGGGCTGACGCCGACGAGCGTGGCGATCAGCCGGCGGCACGCTTCATTCGCTTTGCCATTGACCGGCGGCGCGCTGATGCGCAGCTTGAGTGCGCCATTGTGCTCGCCGGCCACACCGTCGCGCGAGGCGCGCGGCTGCACGCGCACGCGCAGCGTCACCGCGCCGTCCTTCTCCTGTAAGTCAATCGTGCCCATCTAACGGCCGACGCTCGCCACCATCTCCGCGACCAGCGGCGTCAGGAACTGTATGAGGAACATGGCGATGATGGGCGACAGGTCGAACATGCCGAGGACGAAGAAGCGGCGCAGCGGTTTAATCAGCGGCTCGGTGATGCGGAACAGGAAGCGGAAGAAGTTGTTGCTGTAGCCCACGCCCAGAAACGGCAGGAAGAAGCGCAGGAAGATGGCCGCGACGTAGAACAGGCCGAGGAGCTTAATCAATTCGCCCGCCATCACCCACGAGACCGCTCGGCCCTCCTGTATGTTGTGAACGATGGCGCTCAGGATCGCGCCGAGCTGGCCGATCAGGCTCGCCATCGACAGGCCCAGCGTCAGAATGAGTATGCCGACCAGCAGCGGGAACAGGTCATAGCGCAGCACGGGCCCGCCGAACTGCGAGCGCAGCGGCCGCACCATCGGCTCGGTGATGCGCGTCAGGTGGTAAGGAATCTTGGCGAAGGGGTTGACATTCAACCACTTCAGGATGGCCCGCAGAAAAAAGAGCGCGGCAAAGATGATCGTCGCGGTCGTGACCAGCAGCGACAACCAGTAAAGAGCGAGCACAAGTAAATTCAATCTCTATCCACTCCTGCTTAGAGTTTGGTCCGCGCCCCGAAGACCGCCGTGCCGACGCGCACCATCGTCGCACCTTCTTCGATGGCGACGCGGAAGTCGTGGCTCATGCCCATCGAGAGTTCCGTGAGCCGTCTGTCTGCCGGGCGCTGGCGGTTCAGTTCGTCGCGGATGTCGCGCAGGCGGCGGAAGAAAGGCCGCGCCTGCTCTGCGTCTTCAAACAGCGGCGGCAGCGTCATCAAGCCTTTGAGCGAAAGGCGCTCGGCGCGGTCGAGCGCGGCGACGATGGCGGGGATGTCGGCTTCGTCCGCGCCGGTCTTGGTCGCTTCGTGGCCCAGGTCAACCTGCACCAGCACGTCGAGCCGCCGCCCCTCTTCGCCGCAGATGCGGTCGAGCCGCTCGGCCAGCTCGACGCTGTCCACCGTGTGGATCACGTCGAACGTTTTGACGGCGAGGCGCGCTTTGTTCGATTGCAGGTGGCCGATCAAATGCCAGCGCAAGCCGCCAGCCTTGACCGATTCGACTTTGCCCGCCGCCTCCTGCACGCGGTTCTCGCCGAGATCGAGCGCGCCGGCGTCAACCGCCTGCTGCACGGTCGCCGCGTCGAAGGTCTTCGAGACGGCGATGAGCTTGACCTCGTCGGGCCGGCGGCCGGCGCGCGTCGCCGCCTGCGCAATCGCCGCCCGCACGCGCGCCAGATTGTCTTGGATGGCTTCAGCCATTGCGCAAAGATGTTAGCAACGATGATTGAACGGCGACAAGCAGTCCTAACGCGGCGTGCCGTAGCCGCCGCCGCCGGGCGTCTCTATGCGTATGCGGTCGCCGGCGCTGGCGTGGACGGACTGTTTGCTGGAAAGCTCGCGCGTGTCATCGGCGCTGACTAAGACGGCGCGGCCCGCGTCGCCGGGTTCGCCGCCGCGCAAGCCATAAGGGCGCGTCCGCCGCCGGTCGGAAAGCAGCGTCACCTGCGCGTCTGTCAGTAGCTCAAGCTCGCGGACGACGCCGTCGCCGCCGCGGTGCAAGCCTGCGCCGCCCGACCCGCGTCGGATCGCGTAGCGCCGCACGCGCATCGGGTAAGCGTACTCCATCGCTTCGGCGGGCGTGTTGAGCGAGTTCGTCATGTGCGTGTGGACGCCGTCGATGCCGTCGGCCGCGGGCCGCGCGCCCATGCCGCCGGCTACCGTTTCGTAGTAAGCAAACTGGCGGCCGTTGCGTTGATCTGTGCCGCCGATGGTCACGTTATTCATCGTGCCCTGACTCGCCGCGGGGACGGCCGCGCCCGTCTCGGCCAGCGCCCGCAGCAGCGCGTCAACGATACGCTGCGAAGTTTCGACGTTGCCGCCGGCGACCGGCGCGGGCGGCCGCGCGTTGACGACCGTGCCCGCAGGCGCAATGACCGTAATCGGCTCGATGATGCCCCAACTCGCGGGCACGTCGCCGGGGATCAAGCAGCGGAAGACGTAATAGACCGCCGAGACGGCGATGGCTTCGACGGCGTTGATGGGGCCGCGGACTTGCGGTGCGCTGCCGGTGAAGTCTACCGTGACGTGCTCGCCCCGGACGGTCATCTTCACGGCGATTCGCACGGGCTCATCCGTGAAGCCGTCGTCGTCGAGAACGTCTTCGGCGGCGTAGACGCCATCGGGCAGGTCGCGTATGCGGCGGCGCATCAACTCGGCGGTGTAACGGATGAGGTGGCGCGCGTAATCGTCGGCTTCTTTAAAGCCATAGCGCGCGACGATCTCAAGCAGCCGCGCCTCGCCCGTGCGAATCGCGCCGAGCTGCGCCGTCAAATCGCCTTCGCGCTCTTCAGGCAGTCGCACGTTGGCCGAGATCAAGCGCATCACGTCTTGATTGACTTCGCCGCCGACCATCAGCTTAACCGGCGGGATGCGCAAGCCTTCTTGATAAATCTCGTCGGCGCGGCCCATCGAGCCCGGCGTCGCGCCGCCGATGTCCGCGTGGTGCGCGCGGTTGGCGACGTAAAACAGCGGGCGCTCTTGTGCTTTTTGTCCTTTGCCTTTTGCCCTTTGCCTTTTGCCTTCACCGAAGACGCCAGCCACCATCGTCACGTCCGGCAGGTGCGTGCCGCCCGCGTAAGGGTCGTTGAGCACGGCGATGTCGCCCGGCCCCAGTTGTAACGTGTCCAGCGCGGCGCGCACGGACATCGGCATCGAGCCGAGGTGCACGGGCATGTGGTCGCCCTGCGCGATGAGCAGCCCGTCGCGGTTGAAGACCGCGCACGAGTAGTCGCGCCGCTCTTTGATGTTCGGCGAGAAGGCCGAGCGCCGCAAGCTGACGCCCATCTCTTCGGCGACCGACGAGTAAAGTGACTTGAAGATTTCGAGCTTGACTGGGTCGGCTTTCATACCAACGTGAGTCTATCACAGGGCCGCGCTTTACAGGCATGCGGGCGACGGCTATCTTTGAGACGAGCGCGTCCCGCGCTGATCCCAACGTCAGGCATGACAGCACAACGGTTCAGAGTCGGCATTCACACTTCGATAGCCGGCGGCCTGCCGAAGTCCGTCGAGTCGGCGGCGGCCAAAGGCTGCGACGGCTTTCAAATCTTCGCGCGCAACCCGCGCGGCTGGATGGCGCGCGAGCTTGAGCGTGACGAGGTGCGCGCCTTCCGCAGAGCCAGGGAGAGCGCCGGCCTGTGGCCGCTGGCGATTCATTCGGTCTATCTCATCAACCTCGCCTCGCAAGACCCCGTCGGCCTGGAACGCTCGCGCCGCGCCTTTCGCGAAGAGATCGAGCGCGGTCTCGCACTCGGCGCGGATTACCTGGTCGTGCACCCCGGCAACCCGGTCAGCGCGCCGGCCGAGGTCGGCATCCTCACCGCCGCCGAGTCCATACGTGAGGCGGCGCGCGGCTTAAACTTGCAAGGCGCGTCGAACGATGCGAGCGCGGCGGGTCGGCCGAATGGCTTGACGATCTTGATCGAGAACACCGCCGGGCAAGGCTCGTCCATCGGCTGTCATTTCGAGCAGGTCGCCGACATGCTGGCGATGCTCGACGGCCTGCCGGTCGGCGTTTGCCTGGACACGGCGCACACGCTGGCGGCCGGGTATGACATCGCCACGGCCAAAGGTTTGAAAGCGACGGCGCGGTTGATCGAGCGGTCATTCGGGTTCGAGCGCATACGGCTGATTCACTGCAACGACTCGAAAGTGCCGTGTGGCGCGCGCGTGGACCGCCACCAGCACATCGGCGAAGGCCACATCGGCGCGGAAGGCTTTCGCCGCCTGACGCACACCTTGAAGTTCCGCCGCATCCCTTTTATCTTAGAGACGCCGGTTGACCGCGAGCGCGACGACGTGTGGAACATCAACCGCCTGCGCGAGCTTGGGGCTTGATGAGGACGCTGAATGGCAAATGCGAACAGGAGTGCACATCCCAATGCTTTGCCGAATTATCAGGAGGCAGTGATAAAACCTGAGAAGCTTAAAAGGTATTCGCTCGACCCAACTAGCGATGCGGGTAGACATAAGGCGCGTGTTTTCAAAAGTGTGCTTGGTTTTGATCAATCCAACCGGGAACTGTTGTCGCAAATCATTTTGAACGAGTTGCCGTATCACGAAGCCGTATTCAAAGGGGAAGATGAGCATGGAAAAAGATATACTGTGACTATGCCGATAACAGGCCCGAATGGCATGACTGCCGATGTGCTGACGGGATGGATAATCGACCCCGGAACAGATTTTCCAAGATTGACAACAGCGCGAGTGCTCACAAAGAAGAGGTGAAATATGATCGAGACCCGGAAAGCTCATGAAGGCGACCTCGTGGAGCTGACGGAGGACCTACCAAAATATGGCCTCAGGCGAGGGCAGCGAGGTTTTGTGATCGAGGCGTTCGGAGAGCCTGATGAAGCTTACGACTTAGAGTTCGAGGACGAGGACGGTGAATTCTTGGGATTTGCCTATTCGGTAAAGCCTGACCAAGTAATCAATATCCATGCGATTGCTGGAAATGCATTTGAATATGGCTTGACGTTATTGGGCGAGGGAAAGCCTTTTGAAGCAGAGAGAGAATTGCGGCGGGCAATTGAATTGAAGCCAGAGTTCATAGTCAATCTCCATAACTGGGTATTCAGTATTTTTGAGAATACGAAGGAGTGGGAGAATTTCATACAAGCTCTACGATTGGTGTTAAAACTTGACCCGAATTTCGAAGTCGAAGGACATCGTATGTCGGATTTCGCGCGAAATAATTTGGCAACGGCCTATCAGAATTATGCTGCCCAGAAAGCCACCGACGGAGAAGTAGAAACAGCCCTGCTATATTTCGGTCACGCAATGGGGATAGCGTCAAGACCGGAAATTATCTCTCTAATTCAGAGGAACCTTGCAAAGGCTTATACATCGCTCGGCATTCGAGCAGCCGAGAGTGATGATTATGAAGGCGCCGTCGCTCGAATGATTCACGCGTGTGAGCTTGACCCTAATGATATGACTAGAAAAAATCTAGGCATTGCTTATGCACAGGCCGCTAAACACTATTTAGATCGGCAGGATTATGTAAGTGCTGTACCCGCTTTTGAACATGCAATGGATATGGGCTTATTATTCCCAGAACTCCTGATTGATTATGGGGTGGCGCTCGCAAAGTCTGGACATCAAGGCGAGGCCGTCTTGGCTTTACAAAGGGCTCGAAAGCTGTCACCCAACGACCAAATCATTGAGCATAATCTAAGGTTAATGGAAAGAGGGGAGAAGCCGGATTTCAGCACTGTAGAAATTAAGGTCGGATTTCCTCCCGTGCCACAGATGCAACAGCAGGATTACCTTAGAGCCGCATAAGCGGTTTCAAGTTGCCCTGATTAGCGGGGCGGTTTTATGATAAGAGCTATGAACGTTTCTCGGTCAGCACAGGTGAAGAGCAACACCCTCAGACTTACGTCGCCCCTCCGCTAGAGGGGCTGCCGCTCGTTTGTCGCTCACCATTCATTACCATCAGCTTTTCATAGACCGGAGTTTGGACGGACACGAACGATGAAAGAGAAATATTTTCCGCAAGAGATCGAACAAAAATGGCAGCAGCGCTGGGCCGACCAGAAGACCTTTGAAGCCCACGAAGACCCGCAGCGCGAGAAGTTCTACTGCCTGGAGATGCTGGCCTACACGTCGGGCCGCGCGCACATCGGCCACGTCAGCAACTACTCCATAGGTGACGCGCTCGCCTGGTACAAGCGCATGCGCGGCTTCAACGTGTTGCACCCGTTCGGGTGGGACGCCTTCGGCCAGCCTGCCGAGACTGCCGCCATCAAAGACGGCACAGACCCTGAAACCTTCACGCGCTCGGCCATCGCCGTGATGAAGGGGCAGCTCCAACGCATGGGCCTCAGCTACGACTGGTCGCGCGAGGTCGCTACGTGCGACCCCGAGTACTACAAGTGGAACCAGTGGTTCTTCATCCGCATGTTCGAGCGCGGCATGCTCTACCGCAAGCTGTCGCCGGTGAACTGGTGCCCTAAGGAAGACATTTCGCTGTCGAACGAGCAAGCGTCGGGCGGCCAGTGCTGGCGCTGCGGCACACAGGTCATTCAAAAAGAATTGATGCAGTGGTTCGCGCGCATCACCGATTACGCGGACCAGTTGCTCGAAGGCTTGGACCGACTGGAAGGCAAGTGGCCCGACCGCGTCGTCACGATGCAGCGCAACTGGATAGGCAAGTCGCGCGGCGCGCACGTGCGCTTTGAAATCGCCGACACCGTAGACACGGTGACGGTCTTCACGACGCGCATCGACACGATCTTCGGCGCGAACGCCATTATCCTTGCGCCCGAACACCCGCTGCTGGCGAAGGTCGTCGAGGGCAAGCCGCAGCGCGACGAGGTGCTGGCCTTCGCCGAAGAGCTGAAGCGCGAGAAGCGCAGCGGCGTCCAGATCGAAGAACTCGAAAAGAAGGGCATCGCCACCGGCGGCTACGCGGTCAACCCGTTCAACCGCGAGCGGCTGCCGATATGGATCGCCAACTTCGTGCTGATGGAGTATGGCACCGGCGCGATCATGGCCGTGCCGTCGGGCGACGAGCGCGACTTCGAGTTCGCGCGCAAGTACAGCATCCCGTTTCGTCAGATCAAGCTGACCGCGGACGGGCGCGAGATTCCGCCCGACGAGATGAGCGAAGCCGACGAGTCGTGGACGATCACGGTCAACACGGGCCAGTGGAGCGGCCTGGCTTCTGAAGAGGCCAATCGCTTGATGACTGGGTACGCCGAGGCTGAAGGCTTCGGCAAAGGCGCGATCACGTACAAGCTGCGCGACTGGGGCATCTCGCGGCAGCGCTACTGGGGCACGCCCGTGCCGATGATTCATTGCCCGGCGTGCGGCATCGTGCCCGTGCCCGACGACCAGTTGCCGGTCGTCTTGCCGAAGGGCGTGAACCTGGCGGTGTCGGGCGGCTCGCCGCTCGACCACGTGCCGGAGTACGTCAACGTCGCCTGCCCGAAATGTAATGGTCCGGCCAAGCGCGACACGGACACGATGGACACGTTCGTGGACTCGAACTGGTACTACCATCGTTACTGCGACCCGCACAATGACACGCAGCCATTCGACCCGGCGAAGGTGGCTTACTGGATGCCCGTGGATCAATACATCGGCGGCATTGAGCATGCCGTCTTGCACCTGATCTACACGCGTTACTGGAACAAGGTGATGCGCGACTTCGGCTTGCTGACCTTTGATGAGCCGGTGACGCGCTTGCTGACGCAGGGCATGATCGTCAAAGAATCGTACCGCTGCCCTGAACACGAGTGGCTCTTCCCCGAAGAGGTCAACGCGGACAAGACGTGCAAGTTCTGCGGCAGGCCGGTCATCATCGGGCGGCTAGAAAAGATGTCGAAGTCGAAGAAGAACGCCGTTGACCCGATCGAGATGATTAACATTCACGGCGCGGACGCGTTGCGCCTGTTCGTGCTGTTCGCCGGGCCGCCGGAGAAAGACAAGGAGTGGTCCGATTCGGGCTTCGACGGCGCGGCGCGCTACCTGCAACGCGTGTGGCGCATCGCCCACAAGTGGCAGGGCCGCGTCTCAGCCGCGTCGAACGGTGAAGCCGATGCGCTCGGCGACTTGAAAGACCATCAGCGGCAACTGCGCCGCCGTACGCACCAGATCATCCGCGCCATCACCGAGAACTTCGAGGAGCGGTTGCACCTGAACACGTGCATCTCGTCGCTGATGGAGTTGACGAACGCGATCTACGCGTTCGACCAGGCGGTGGATAAGGATGGCGAGGTCACGGCTACGGACGTGGCCGTGGCGCGCGAAGCCTTCGAGTCGTTGATCCGCATGCTCGCGCCGTTCGCGCCGCATATGTGCGAAGAGTTGTGGGAGAGCTTCGGCCACTCGGGCAGTTTGGCGCACGCGACGTGGCCGCAGTTCGACGCAGAGCTAGCCCGCGAGGAAGAGATCGAGGTCGCCGTGCAGGTCAACGGCAAGCTGCGCAGCCGCCTCTTCGTCAGCGCCGAGGCGAGCGACGACGAGTTGCGCAGAGCCGCGCTCGCCGACGAAAAGATTCAAGCGGCGATGGCCGGGAAGGACGTGGTCAAGGTCATCGTCATCCCGCGCAAGCTCGTCAACGTCGTCGTCAAATAGAGACACTGTCGCTGGGCCGCCGCACGTCCGCAGTGCGGCGGCCCGTTACTTATTGTTTCTTGAGATTCGGTAAAAGTGAACGACTTGAAAGCGTCATTCTGAACGAATCGCTTCAGAACATGGCCAAGCCATGTTCATTCATTTGTTGTCCCCCACAACTATTCGAAAAAACAAGACCTCCGTTTACAACTTTTAACAGTGCTGTCGCTGATTTAATTAACGCTTCGAGGAGTTTGTGGTACGCCCGTTGATTACTGATGCTGCGTTGTAATTGGTATGTGCGTTTGAGCCTCTGCCGAGATAGCATCCGTGATTATTTCAGCGGCGGCCACGGCCCCTTCAGCCCTTAGGTTGTTCTGGCAGTTCGGTCCCGGTGTAGGGCCTGCGTTGCAAGCCGGTCAGTCTGCGCCTGCACGCGTTGACAGAGTTGGAGATCATCTATGCAAGTGCAAACGTCTTCTTCCCCATTCCGTTCGCGCGCCCTGAGTTATCAAGAGATCAAGGTGATGGCTTCATTAATCCTCGACGAGCCCGATCATTACACGGTGCTGGGCGTTGACCAGAAAGCGTCTTTAGCGGAGATCAACGAATCCTATTGCATGGCGGTCAAGCAATTCCATCCGCTGAATCACGGCGAGGCCATCCGCAACGACACGGTCTTCCACTGGTTGTTGAGTCGTGCCTTCACACGGTTGTCTACGGCTTACCGCGTCATCTCCAATTCTCGCCGGCGTGAAATTTATGACCGCGCCTTGAATGCCGGGCTGGCCGGTGTGGCGCGCGCCGCACAGACCGCGTCAACTCCCGCCGATTTTCCGATGGACGACGAAGAGATATTGAAGTTGCAAAGCTATTCCTTCGCGACGCCGGAGTGGATGGCGGCAAAGCGCAAGGGGAAGGCGGTGGGGCACGAACGCCGGCGCGTCGAGCGGGTCAAGATGCAGATACCTGTCGTCATAACGTGTGAAGCCGGCTGGCAAGAGACCGGGCAGACGTGCGACCTGAGTCCGCTCGGCGCTCTCATCACGCTCGGCCGCTCGGTTGAGCCCGGCACCATGCTGCGGCTGCGCCTACCTATGCCGAGACAATTCAGGACGAGGCACTATAACACGGAAATCTACACGATTGACGCGCGCGTGTTGCGCACCTCCAAGTCGAAGCCTACCTGGGAGATCGCGGTGGAGTTCATTTAGTCACCGCGCCGGCGGCCTGAACGGAAACCGTCAACCTGGCCATCGGCCGCCTCGCGAAAGCGCGTTACCAACGCTTGCGCTGTTCGCTGCGGCGGACGCTTTCGATGTCGGGGTCTTTCAACCGCCCGCGGTCTGCGTGCTTCTCTTCGACCTCGCTCGCGCCGCTGGCCCGCCGCAATAGGGCGAGGGCGCGGTCTTTGACCGGCTTGATCTCCTTGCGCCCGTCTTCCCACTCAATCTCGATGGCCGCCGACTCGCCGGAGCCGATCACGCGCGTCACCTCGCCATAGATCATGCCGGCCCCGCCGGCGTAGCTGATCTCGTCGCCGACACGGAAATTCGTCACACGAGCTTTGTTCATTTCGTCACCCCCTGCCGGGCCGCGGCGGGCGCGGCCTCTGCGACTGCATGCGCGCCGCGCCGCACTGCGGACAGACCCACTTGCGCTGCTTGTGGTAGCTGCGCTTGCGTTCGACCATCTTCACCTTGCAGCGCGGACAAGTCATGCGATTTTAGATTTTGGATTTTGGATTGGGGAACTGTGTCCGATTGAACCCAAGGCGCTCTGCAAATCTAAAATCCAAAATCCAAAATCCAAAATTCTCAGGTGGCTTTCGCCTCCATCACGGCCTCCATCTCGGTGGCGTTGGTCCAGTCCTCGTCGAAGACGCGCTCGATGCGCCGCGCCATCGCCGGGTCTTCGACGATGATGCCGACCTCGCGGCGGCGATCCATGCTAACCTTGCGCAGGTTCTGGCTGCCGACGAAGAAATAGGTGCCGTCAACGACGATGCACTTGGCATGCAGCTTGAACCGCGCCAGCTTCTTGACGTGAAAGTTCTGGACGACTTCGTCGTAGAAAGCGTCGCGGCTGATGATGCGCACGTCAATGCCGCGCGAAGCCTTGCGCAGCAGGATGCCCATAACCTGCTGGTCTTCGACCTTCGCGTCCATGATGCGGATCGAGTGCTTGGCCGACTTCAACAGCTCAATCAACTTCTCGCGGCTGTTGTAAGGGCTGATGACCAGCGGCAGCGGCTTCGGCTTGAACTCCTCGCCATGCCAGTCTGCGTCAAAGAGTCGGTTCAGCTCCTGCGTGATCTCCTGGTCTTTAATGAGCAGGCCGAAGTCGCGCGCGTAATGCAGGTTCTTCTGCGTCGGGTTGAAGGTCAGGATGAGCGACTGCTGCTCATCAATCATCATGATCTTGTAATGATAGCGCTTGAGCTTCTCGCGGCGCGGCCGCGTCTGGCGCACTTCGAGGCCGAGCTTCGCGAGGTCGTCGGCGAGTTTCTTGTTGCGCTTCTTCCAGCCCTTGGCCGACGGCGCGATCAGTGCGCGCACCTTGACGCCGCGCTGCACGGCGTAGCTCATGGCGTCGCGGACAATCGGGTCGTCCATGCGGAAGATGGTCAGCTTGATGCTGTGCGTCGCCGAGTCTATGGCGTCAACGATAGGGAAGAAGCTATCGCCGGGCTGGATGATGAGCGATAGGTTATGAACATGATTATAAGCTTCCATCGTATGAGCGAATCGGACAACCGTTTAGGGCCAGCCTCCACCGCCGCCGACTTAAGCAATAACACAGGGGAAAGGCAAAAGGCAAAAGGCAAAGGGCAAAAGGCAAAAATGCTGCGGTGGACCCACTTTTGTCTTTTGCCTTTTGCCTCTTGCCTTTTACCTTCACTATAATCCCAAGCGAGAAACCGCTATGGAAAACACATTGACGGAAGTGGACGTGGACGCCCTGCTGGCGCGCGTCGCGGCGCGCGAGCGGTTGACGCTCGACGAGTGGCGCGTGGTCGAAGAGTCGGCCCCGACGGAAGCGCTTGGCCGGCTGGCCGACGAGTTGCGCAAAGCCTTTCACCCCGACGACGTGGTGACCTACGTCGTTGACCGCAACGTGAATTATTCAAACGTCTGCGTGTCGGTCTGCTCGTTCTGCGCCTTCTACCGCAAGCCCGGCTCACCCGAAGGTTACGTCCACAACTACGAAGAGATATTCCGCAAGGTCGAAGAGATGATCGCGCTCGGCGGCAGCGGCGTGCTGATGCAGGGCGGGCTGCACCCCGACCTGCCGCTGGATTACTACACGGGCTTGCTGCGCGAGCTGAAGACGCGCTACGGGATTCACCTGCACTGTTTCTCGCCGCCGGAGATAGACCACCTCGGCAAGGTCACAGGGCTCGGCGTCGAGGGCGTGTTGAGGGAACTGCGCGCCGCCGGGTTGGATTCGATACCGGGCGGCGGCGGCGAGATACTGGTGGACGAGATACGCCGCAAGCGCCGCACGCATTGCAACGCCGAAGAGTGGCTGAGCGTGATGGGCGTGGCGCATTCTTTAGGCATCCCGACGACGGCGACGATGATGTTCGGCATGGGCGAAGTCCGCGACCACCGCTTGCAGCATCTGGAAAAGCTGCGCGCCTTACAGGACCGCAACCCCGGCTTCGTGTCCTTCATCCCGTGGACGTTGCAGCCCGACAACACGCCCATTGGCAAGCGCTTCCCCGACCGCATCGAGCCGGACGAGTACCTGCGGTGGCTGGCCATCAGCCGGCTCTACCTCGACAACATCCCGAACGTGCAGGTGTCGTGGCTGACGCAAGGCATGGACGTGGGCCGCACAGGATTGCATTACGGCGCGAACGACCTCGGCAGCACGATGATCGAAGAGAACGTCATCAGCATCGCCGGCGCGAATCACAAGGCGACCGAGATGATGTTGCGCGAAGCGATCATGGCCGAAGGCTTCACGCCCGTCAAACGCCGCGCCGACTACGTTCGCATCGAGACGCCTGCGACGGCGGCCTGAGTTATCACAAGCCTCTTGGTAAAGAACGGATGTTTACCGCAGAGGGCGCAGAGGGCGCAGAGGGAGTCCTCTGCGCCCTCTGCAGTCACTTCAAATGCCCGCAAGGTGCTCTATGAAGAATGCTAAAGACGAATCATTCAGACCCGCTGATGCGCTCGGCGACATGAGTGCCGAAGAGTTCCGCCGCTATGGGCACCAGTTGGTTGACTGGGTGGCCGATTACCTGTCGCACCCGGAGCGTTATCCCGTGCTGTCGCAGAACCAGCCGGGCGACGTGAAAGGTGCGCTGCCCGCCGCGCCGCCCGCCGCCGGCGAGAGCTTCGACGCCATACTGAAAGACCTCGATCGCGTCATCGTGCCGGGCATGACGCACTGGAATCACCCGGCCTTCTTCGCTTACTTCTCGAACACCGGCAGCGCGCCGGGCATACTCGGCGAGTTGCTGGCGGCGGCCTTCAACGTCAACGCGATGCTGTGGCGCACGTCGCCGGCGGCGACCGAACTCGAAGAGGTGACGCTCGACTGGCTGCGGCAGATGATCGGCTTGCCCGAATCGTTCAGCGGCGTGCTGTACGACACGGCTTCGATTTCGAGCCTGTGCGCGATTGCCGCCGCGCGCGAGGCCGCGCCCGCAGGGAAGCTGCGGCTTTACGCCTCGGAGCAGGCGCACTCTTCGATAGAAAAGTCGGCCATCACGCTCGGACTCGGCCGCGACGCGACGCGCGCCATCCCCAGCGACGCAGAGTTCCGCATGGATGCCGGGGCGCTCGCCGCCGCCATCGTCGAAGACCGCGCCGCGGGCTACCAGCCGTTCTGCGTGGTGGCGACGGTCGGCACGACTTCGACCACGAGCATTGACCCCGTGCCGCAGATCGCCGACCTCTGCGAGCGCGAGGGGCTGTGGCTGCACGTGGACGCGGCGTACGGCGGCTCGGCGGCCGTGCTGCCAGAGATGAAGTGGATTCTCGCGGGCGCGGAGCGCGCAGACTCGCTGGTGCTGAACCCGCACAAGTGGCTGTTCGTGCCGGTTGACCTGAGCGTGCTCTATTGCCGGCGGATGGACGTGTTGAAAGCGGCCTTCAGCCTGGTGCCGGAGTACCTGCGCACCAGCGAAGAGACGGTGCGCAACTACATGGACTATGGCCCGCAACTCGGCCGCCGCTTCCGCGCGCTGAAGCTGTGGTTCGTGCTGCGTTACTTCGGCGTGGACGGTATCGCGGCGCGCTTGCGGCACCACATCGAGATGGCGAAGGAGTTCGCCGCGTGGGTGGATGGGAGCGACGACTTCGAGCGGCTCGCGCCCGTGCCGTTCAGCACGGTCTGCTTCAGGGCCTACCCGCAAGACTTGCGGGCGCGGGCCGGCAGCGAGGCGTCGGGGGCGGACGTTGAAGCTTACCTCGATCAACTCAACGAGCGGGTGATGGAAGAGGTGAACCGTCGCGGCAAGGTCTTTCTGTCGCACACCAAGCTGAAGGGTAAGTTCACCCTGCGGCTGGCCATCGGCAACGTCCGCACGATGGGCGAGCACGTCCGCCTGGCGTGGGACGAGTTGAACGCGGCGTTACAAAAGCTGGATGCCGAATCGCGGCCCGCGCCATCCAAGGGCTGAAGCGCGGGAGCGACAGAGGGGAGTTTGCTCAGAGGTCACTGCGCGAAGCTGATCGAGTCGATCTCGTTCCAGCGCACTTCGACGCGCGTCGCCGTGCCCAGTTTCACCGTCACGAGGTCGCCGCTCAGGGCGAACTCTTTGCAGCGCAGCTCGCTGCCGCCCTTCAACTTGATGCTGATTGAATCCGACGCGCTCGCCGAGGACTGAATCGCCGAGGTGTCTTCGGGCGCGATGACGGCGTAACTGCTGTCGGTCATGGCCAGGCGCAGCTTGCCGGTCGCGTCGTCGCGCGTCAGTTGCCGCCCGCGCACCGTACTGCCGTTTTTGAGCGAGATCACGAAACCCGATTGAGCCGAATCCTGCGCGGCGGCCCCGCACGTCATCAAAAGCACCGCCGCCAGCGTCCACCACACCAGTCTCTTTTTCATTTGTCGCGCTTCTTTTCGTAAACCGATTTGAGCTTCTCTAGGTAATCACCGCGGTCTACGGCATAGTACACGGCGGCGGGTCCTGAATCAACTATTCTCTGGATCGCCAGCTCGAAGTCTTCGTAGGCGTCGTCGCCCTGAATCTGCCGCGCCTCGAAGTAGCCGATGCGGCGCAGGCGCTTCATGAATTCCTGCAACGTCAGCCGCCCCTCGAACGTCAGCCCGCCGTGCAACTGCGAGCGCGACAGCAGGTGCTGGATCATCAACACGTCGCCGTACAGCGCCGGCGAGACGTAGAGCCAACGGTTCTCGACCTGCCAATCGCCTTCGACCTGACGCGATAACTGCACGCGCTGGACGCCGCTTTGTAGAACCTCTTCCCAGTCGTTCGAGGGCGCGGCGCGCTTGATGGTTTCGACGGCGACCTGCAAGAGCCAGTCGTCGCTCGCGAAGTCGGTGGCACGCTTCAGGCGCTCAAGCCACTCGGAGAAAATCTGCATCTGCGTGCGCTCAGGGTGCCAGAGCGTGTAGCGGTCCTCTTTCTTCTTGAGCGCCGCCCACAGCTTCTTGCGCTCTTTCTCGAACGCCGGGTGCGCGTCCACGCGGTACGCCGTGAAGACGGCGAACCAGCGCTTCGCGCCGTTGCAGTAGGGGCAGTGCGTGAGCGCGTCGCCGTCAAAGAAGTGAGGCCGCGCCGTCGAAGCGCCGTTAAAGTCGCTCTCTTCGGGGACGTGCTTGCGCAGTTCCGTGTAGGCGGTGCGCGGCGCGAGTTGCAGTTGTTTGGTGAAGAAGTCGAAGGCGCACTTGAGGCAGATGGTCAGACGGGTTTCCGAAACAGCCGAAGCGGGGATCACGTCGAAGCTGATCTCGGATGACTTCATAAGTGCCGAGTGACGAGTGCTGAATGATGGGGATGGTGGGAATCGAACCCACACGAGAGTTAATCTCAAAGGTTTTTGAGACCTTCGCGTCTGCCTGTTCCGCCACATCCCCGTCGTGTCAAAAAGCGTTGGCGTTCGACCCGTGGTCTCGCGCCCGATTTCAGCAGAGCCTTATTCTAGCTTCGGCGCGTGACGCGCGTCAACCGCACCTCCCTTTGTAATTTCCTTCGGCCAAACAGAAAGGCAGCCGCCGACTGGTTGCCGGCGGCTGCCCAGGCTTTTCGCCAGCTGATCGGTGATTAGCCGGCCGCGCCGCGCGAAATCTTGCTGTGGCGCGCGCCGTAGACGAAGTAGATCAGCAGGCCGATGACCAGCCAGATCGCCAGCCGTATCCAGGTGTCGGCCGGCAGGAAGGCCATCATCGCGACCGAGAAGAGCGCGCCGAGCGTGCCGACGATGTAGACGGCCGGCGTCTTGAAGGGGCGCTCGACGTGCGGCTGCGTCTTGCGCAAGACCATCACGCCGATGCAGACGATGGTGAAGGCGAAGAGCGTGCCGATGCTCACCAACTCGCCGACGATGCCGATGGGCAGGATGCCCGCGGCGACCATCACCACCAGGCCGGTGATGATCGTCGTGATGTAGGGCGTGCGGAAGCGCGGGTGCACCTTCGACACGAACGGCGGCAGCAGGCCGTCGTTGGCCATCGAGTAGAAGATGCGTGGCTGCGCCAGCAACATCACCAGGATGACCGAGCTGAGGCCGGCGATGGCCCCGAGCTTGACCAGCGGCGACAGCCACTTCATGCCGAGCGCGTCGATGCCGACGGCGATGGGGTCGGCGACGTTCAGCTTGTCGTAAGGCACCACGCCGGTCAGCACGAACGACACCAGTATGTAGAGGATCGTGCAGATGATTAGCGAGCCCATGATGCCGACGGGCATGTCTTTCTGCGGGTTCTTCGCCTCCTGCGCCGCGCACGACACGGCGTCGAAGCCGATGTAGGCGAAGAAGACGACGGAGGCGGCGCGCGCGATGCCCGACCAGCCGAAGTTGCCGAACTCGCCCGTCGGGTTGGGCGGGATCAGGCTGCCGGCCGGGTTGCCCGGCGTCACCCAGTTCTTCGTCGACACGTAACCGATGCCGGCGATGATGAAGATCAGCACGATGGCGATCTTAATGACGACGATGGCGCTGTTGACGTTGGCCGATTCCTGCACGCCGACGATCAGCAGGCCGGTGACGGCGGCGATAATCAGCATCGCGGGGATGTTGATGATGGCGCCGGTCGAGTTCCACTGGTGCGTCACCGGGTCGAAGGCCAGCGGCGACGACGACAGTTGCGGCGGCACGTTGATGCCGATGTCCTTCAGGAAGCTGACGACGTAGCCCGACCAGCCGATGGCTACGGTCGTCGCGCCGAGCGAGTATTCTAAGATCAAGTCCCAGCCGATCACCCAGGCGATGAATTCGCCCATGGTCGCGTAGGCGTAGGTGTAAGCCGAGCCGGCAATGGGCACCGTCGAGGCCATCTCGGCGTAGCACAGGCCGGCGAACGCGCAGGCGATGCCGCCCAGGATGAAAGAGAGCATGATAGCCGGGCCGGCGTAGTGGGCCGCCGCCGAGCCGGTCAGCACGAAGATGCCCGCGCCGATGATCGCGCCGATGCCGAGCGTCGTCAGGTTCAAGGCGCTCAGGGCGCGCTTCAGCCCGTGCTCGCTGTCCGACGCTTCGGCCTTGAGCTGGGCGATGGATTTGGTGGCGAAAAGAGGAGATGCCATTCGTTGCCTCCGGTTTTGGGTTTATCAGGATGACCACCGACGGCTCGCTCGCCGTCGGCTCCGGGTCGGAGCCTTAACGGGGGAACCATCGTATGGCCTGACGGTTGATCCGTCAAGCGATTCAGCTCGCATTAACGTCACCGCGCACTAATCGGCTTCGCCCGCGGCAGCGCCCGACTTGCGCCAGAGAAAGTAGACCGGCACGCCCGTCGCGATGATGACCAGCCCCGGCCACGTCGTCGCGGTCTGGTAGACGAACAGCACGACCAGAATCACCGCCGCGCCGACAATGTAGAGAGCGGGGATCACAGGGTAGCCGAACGCCTTGTAAGGCCGCTCGGCGTCGGGCCGCTTGGCGCGCAACACGAACAGGCCGGCGATGGTCAGTATGTAGAAGATCAGCGCCGCCGAGATCACGTAAGTCAGCAGGTCGCCATAAAGGTTCCCATAGGTCGGCAGTCCATCCGGGCCGGTGCCGGTGATCGTGCGCGGCAGGACCAGCACGGCCGCCCAGATGCCCTGGATGACCAGCCCCCACGCAGGGACGTGGTGGCGGTTCAGCTCGCCCGACGATTTGAAGAACAGCCCGTCGCGGGCCATCGCCCAGTAAGCCCGCGCGCCCGCCAGGATCAGCCCGTTGTTGCAGCCGAACGTCGAGATCATGATCGCGACCGCCATGATCGTCGCCCCCGCGCCGCCGAAGATCACTCCGGCCGTCGCCGACGCCACGCGGTCGCTCGGCACCGTCTGAATCGTCGTGAACGGCAGCGTCACCAGGTAAGCGACGTTCGCGAGCAGGTAGAGGCCGATGACCAGGAACGTGCCGAAGGCGAGCGACAGCGGGATGTTCCGCTTCGGGTCTTTGACCTCGCCGGCCGTGAAGGTGATGTTATTCCAGGCGTCGGCCGAAAACAGCGAGTTGGTCTGCGTAACGCAGAGCGCGACGAACAGGCCGAAGGCGGTCGCTGCCGTCAAACCGCCCACGTCTTGCAATTGGCCCCGCACGCTCCACAAATCGCCGAAATTGGCGTGCGCCGCCGTCGCGTTGTAGCCGACGATCAATCCGAGCAGGATCAGGGCGACGAGCGCGCCGGTCTTGGTGACCGTGAAGACGTTCTGCACGAGCTTGCCGAGCTTCAGGCCGCGCGTGTTCATCCACGTCAGCAGGACGATCAGCAGCACGCCGATCAGTTGCGCCGTCGATAGCGACACCGCGTAGCGTGAGCCGATGTTGATCGGCTTGATGAGGTAATGGCTCTCGGACACCCAAGGCACCAGCACGCCCAGGTAGCGGCCGAAGCCGACGGCGACCGCCGCAATGGTTCCCGTTTGGATGACCATGAACAGCGTCCAGCCGTAGAGGAAGCCCCACAGCGGCGAGAAGGCTTCGCGCAGGTAGACGTACTGGCCGCCGGCCTTCGGCATCATCGCGGCGAGCTCGCCGTAGCTGAGCGCCGCCATCACCGTCAGCACGCCGGTGATGACCCACGCCACCAGCAGCCAGCCGGGCGAGCCGACCTGCCGCGCCATGTCTGCCGAGACGATGAAGATGCCCGACCCGATCATCGAGCCGGCCACGATCATCGTCGAATCGAGCAGTCCTAGACCGCGAATGAAGCCGGTAGACTTGTCCTCAACAGAGACGGCCATATCCGCCATGCATGTTCCTCCGCCTGGTATGAGTCCTGATTAAGCAGCTTGTTGAACTGAAAACGTTGCGCGACTGCTACCCCACCTTGCTCGGCATTTATACTATCATTGCCGATGTAGAAAGACCATCAGCAGATAGCCGACGCTCGCGATAGCGACCAAGCCGGCGACGACCATGCTCGTTGCCGCTCTGCCGGCGTACGCGGGGGCAGCCCCGCCTGCGCGCGCCTGCAACGCCCGGCGAATGATGATCGGGCAGAGCAGCAGCGCGTTGAGCGCCAGCGGCACGATGAGAAAGAAAGACATCTCCAGCCAGGGGGCGGCTCGGAAGACGTTGGCGATGGGTGCGCCGGCGTTTGCGCCGAGCGAGGTCAGCCAGGGCTCGGCCTTGCTGAGCGACTCCATCGCGCCGGCGTTGGCCGCCGGGTCTTGAATCGCCGCCATCCACTTGTGCGCCACGAGCCACACGTCGAACGCCCGCATGAAGACGAGCAGCGCCGTGCCGATCAACAGCAGCCACATCCCCGTGTGCGCCGTGTGCGCCAAGTGCTCGGCCTTGCTCTCGGTCGTGTGCGCGCCGGTCAGCACGCTCTTCATCGAGCCGTAGCCGACGTAGATCACGAAGCCGAAGTTGAGCCACGCCGCGAATCGCAGCCAGGAGGTCGGCGGCAGGTAATAGATCAGGTAGAGGCACGAGATAATGCCGAATACGGGGAAGACCAGCCCGCCCGGCGCGCGGAATGGGCGCGGGCGGTCCGGCTCGCGGACGCGCAAAACCATGATGCCGGCGCAGACCAGTATGAAGGCGAAGAGCGTGCCGATGTTCGTCAGGTCTACGACTTCGTCAATGCTGGCGAAGGCGGCGAAGAAGGCCACGAAGACGCCCGTGAGGATCGTCGAGACGTGCGGCGTGCGGTACTTCGGATGTACTTTGCGGAACAGCCCCGGCAGCAGCCCGTCGCGCGCCATCGACAGGAAGATGCGCGGCTGGCCCAGTTGAAAGACCAGCAGCACCGCGGTGGTCGCGACCACCGAGCCGAAGGCGACGATGCCGATAATCAGGTTTGAATTCGCGTTCGCGTAACGCAGCGCCAGCGTCAGCGGCTCGGCCAGATCGTCTTTCGATTGCGTCTGCAACACGTTGAAAGGAATCATGCCGGTGAAGACGGCGGCGACGGCGATGTAAAGCACCGTGCAGACGATCAGCGAGGCGATGATGCCGATGGGCAGATTCTTCTGCGGGTTCTCTGTCTCTTCGGCGACCGTCGAGACGGCGTCGAAGCCGATGAAGGCGAAAAAGATGATCGACGCGCCGGCGCTGACGCCGGCCCAGCCGTTGGGCGCGAACGGCGTCCAGTTGGCCGGCTTCACCCACATGAAGCCGACGATGATGAAGAAGGCCAACACCAGAATCTTGATCCCGACCATGATGGCGTTGAAGCGCGCGCTTTCGCGGATGCCCCAGACCAGCACGACCGTAATCAGCGCCACGATCAGCACGGCCAGCAGGTTAAAGACGATGGGCCTGCCGAACAGGTGCGGCGCGCGCTCTAGCACCTCGGGCGTCGCCGTGCGGTAGTTGTTGACCAGCCATTCGGGGATGTGCAGGCCGAAGCCTTCGACGAACGTCTTGAAGTACTGTGACCAGCCGATGGCGACGGCGATGTTGCCGACGGCGTATTCGATGATTAAGTCCCAGCCGATGATCCACGCCACGACTTCGCCGAGCGTCGCGTAGGAGTAGGTGTAGGCCGAGCCGCTGATCGGCACCATCGCCGCGAACTCCGCGTAACAGAGCGCCGTGAAGGCGCAGGCGATGGCGGTGATGACGAACGACAGCATCAGCGCAGGCCCCGCGCCGTAGCGTATGCCGGCCTCGCCCGCCGCCGCCGTGCCGACGGTCGTGAAGATGCCCGCGCCGATGATCGCGCCGACGCCGAACAGGGTCAGTTGCAGCGGGCCGAGCGCGCGCTTGAGCTGGTGCTCCGGCTCGTCGGCGTTGGCCAGAATGGCGTCGAGCGACTTGACGCGGAATAACCCGCCGAACGTCAGCAGTGAGATGCCGTTCGCCTTGTCATCTGACTGTCTTTCCATGCGCTAGTGTTCCCCCATCGGTCGCGGCATGAACCGGAGCGTCGCGCGGGCGCGGCCCCGCCTTTCGATGACTGATAATGACGCTGGCAGACGAATAACAGATTTGATGAAGCGCGCCGATTATCAACTTTCGGGCAAAGCCGTGTCAAGCAGAAGCGACGCCCCGCCTTTCGCAACCGGCGGCGGTCGTGTATATTCGCTGCTTTGCGCAAACCGCGAGTTTGCGAATAGAATGATTGATCTTGCACTTTATCCGAGGAGTTGACATGGAAGGGAAGGGAGTGACGCTCTGGTTCACAGGGCTTTCGGGCGCCGGCAAGACGACGCTGGCGCGCATCGTTGAAGGCGAGTTGCGCCGCCGCCACCACAAGGTCGAAGTGTTGGACGGCGACGTGGTGCGCACGAACCTGTCGAAGGGCTTGGGCTTCTCGAAAGAAGACCGCGACACCAACATCCGCCGCATCGGCTTCGTCTGCGACCTGCTGACGCGCAATGGCGTCATCGCGATTGCCGCCGCCATCTCGCCTTACCGCGACGTGCGCGACGAAGTGCGCCGCCAGATCGGCGCGTTCATCGAGGTCTTCGTCCGTTGCCCGATAGACGTGCTCGCCGAGCGCGACGTGAAGGGACTTTACAAGAAGGCGCTGGCCGGCGAGATCAAGAACTTCACGGGCATTGACGACCCTTACGAGGAGCCGCTCGCGCCCGAAGTCGTCGTCGAGACCGACCGCGAGACGCCTGAGCAGAGCGCCGCGCGCATCATCGCCAAGCTCGAAGAGCTGCAATACATCGCCGCCTCGTCCGCGCCCGACGCCTACACAGACGAAGACGACGAAGAAGTCCGCCGCCGCCTCGAAGCGCTCGGCTACGTTTAGCGCATGGGTTTATTCGACCGGTTCAAAGCGAAAGAGAAGAGCCGCCGGGCTGTGCTCATAGGGCTCGACGGCACGCCCTGCACGCTCGTCGAGCGGTTCATCAAAGACGGCACGATGCCGAACATGGCACGGCTGAAAGCCGGCGGCTCGCTGTTGCAGATGGACACGTCCATCCCGGACATCTCGTCCGTGGCGTGGACGTCGTTTATGACCGGCGCGAATCCCGGCCGCCACGGCATCTACGGCTTTCTCGACGTTCAGCCGAACAGCTACAAGATCTATTTCCCCAGCTCGCGCCACATCAAGAGCGAAACGCTGTGGGCGGTGGCCAACCGCGCCGGCAAACGCGCCATCGTCATCAACGTGCCTTCGACGTACCCCGCGCAGCCGCTCGACGGGATTCTGGTCGCGGGGTTTGTCGCCGTTGATATCAATAAAGCGACTTATCCGGCCTCGCTCGTGCCGCGCTTGCAGGCGATGGATTACCGCATAGACGTTGACGCGCGCAAGGTGCAGCAGTCGCACGACGCGTTGATAGAAGACGTGCTGGTGACGCTCGACCGCCGCGTCAAACTCTTGCTTGAGCTGTACGACCAAGAGCCGTGGGATTTGTTCGTCGGCGTCGTCACCGAGACCGACCGCTTGCAGCACTTCTTCATGGACGCGATTGAAGACGAAGGGCACAAATACCATTCGGCCTTCCGCGATTTCTATAAGCGCATTGACGCGTTCCTCGGCCAGATCGCCGAGCGGCTGAAGGACGAGACGATGCTGATTATGAGCGACCACGGCTTCACGCCCATCAAGCAGCAGGTCTACCTGAACCGCTGGCTGGTTGACAACGGCTACTTGAAGCTGAAAGAGAACGCGCGCTCGATTGAAGACATCGGTGATGGCTCGCGCGCCTTCGCGATGGACCCCGGCCGCGTCTACATCAACGTCAAAAGCAAGTACCCGAATGGCACGGTCGAGCCTGGTGACGCGGCGCGCGTCGCCGCAGAGATCAAGCAGGGACTGGCGGAGATCGGCGACAACGGCGCGAAGGTCGTCAAGCGCGTCTACGAGCGCGGCGAGTTGTTCAGCGGGCCGGTCGTGCATCTTGCGCCCGACCTGTGCGTGCAGTCGGTTTATGGCTATGATCTGAAGGGCGCGGTGAACAAGGCGCAGTTGATGGACCGCGAAGTCTTCACCGGCATGCACACGCAGGACGATTCGACGCTCTACATCAACTCTCCCGCCGACGCCCTGCGCTCGGACAAACCTCACATCACGGACGTCGCGCCGACGCTGCTGGACGCGCTGGGACTCGGCGTGCCGGCGACAATGGATGGCCGCTCGATGTTCCGTTAAGCTGAAACGGTGGAGGTGAAGTCAATGAAATCCCTTGATGACAAAGTGCGGAAATTGCCGCCAGAGTTACAGCAGGAAGTCGAACGATTTATCGAATCGCTTTCCAGCAGGACCAAGTCCAGGGATGCCATTCGCTTGCATTTAGACTGGCGAGGAGCTTTGCAAGAGTTAAACGCAGAGTATTCGTCGGTGGACTTGCAGCACAAGGCGCTTGATTGGTGGAACGAGTAATGTACTTGCTGGACACCAACATTCTTCTTGAGTTGCTGCTGAATCAGAAGAACGCGGGCGATGTAGAACGGTTGTTGCTGAACATTCCTGCGCAGAACCTCTATCTGACTGAGTTCTCTCTATACTCCATCGGCATCATTCTGATTCGACAAAAGAAACATTCGGCTTTCGTCTCGATGGTTGAAGACCTGATTGAAAGGGCTGGTGTGAACGTGCTCCGTTGCTTGCCTGGGGATTTGCGCGAAGTGGTCGGTTACGCACAGAGCTTCAACTTGGACTTCGATGACGCATACCAGTACGCGATAGCAGAACGGTATGGTTTAACTATTGTCAGTTTTGATAAGGATTTTGATCGTACGAGCAAAGCGAGAAAAGAACCTGCTGACCTCGTGTCTTAAATCTCGCATCCTCAATCTCTGAATGAAGACCGCAATCATAGGACTGGACGGGGCGACGTTTGACATCATCCGCCCGCTCGCCGCGGCGGGCCGCCTGCCCGTCCTCGCGCGATTGATGCGCGAAGGCGCGAGCGCGCCGCTGCGCTCGACCATCCTGCCCAACAGCTTTCCCGGCTGGGCCAGTTGCACGACCGGCACCAGCGAAGGCATGCATGGCGTCTTCGCGCCCTTCATCAAGAACCCCGGCAGCTACACCGTGCGCGCCATGAGCGGCCTCGACATCATGACGCGCCACGTCTGGGATTTGCTCGGCGAACGCGGCGGCCGCTCGGTCGTCGTCAACGTGCCGACTGCGTATCCGCCCGAACCGCTGAACGGGTTGATGGTCACGGGGATGCTGACGCCCGGCTTGCAATCCGAGTTCACTTACCCGGCGACGCTCAAAGCCGACCTGCTGCGCGCCATCCCCGATTACGTCATCGAACCTGCGCGCATCCCCGACAAGCATGCGCGCGCCGCCGAGTTCCGCCGCGCCATCCAGGCCCACGAGCGCGCTCTCGAATACTTGATGAGCCGTGGCGAGTGGGACTTTCTGATGATCGTCTTCTCGGTGCTCGACCGCGCGCAGCATGATTACTGGGCGGACATGGACGCGGCGCACCCGCGCCACGACCCGCACACGCCGGCCGAGTTCCGCGGCTTCATCCATGAAGTCTATGAACGACTCGACGGCGCGGTGGGTCGCGTGATTGAGCGGCTGCCGGCCGACGTGCATGTGCTGGTCGTCTCCGACCACGGCTTCTGCTCGGAGCTTTACGAAGTGCGCGTCAACGAGGCGCTCGCCGCGGCCGGGCTGCTCGCCTTCAAGTCGCCGGCGACGCGGCGGCAGCGTGCCCGAGGCCGGGCGTTGAAGGAAAAGATCACGCGCCGCTTGATGCCGCGCGCTACAGTCGGCAACGTGCTCGACAAGAAGGTGCAGTACGGCAGCGCCTTCCTCGACGAGATTGATTTCAAGCGGACGCGGGCCTACTTCGCGCAGGACAAAGGCGTGTGGGTGAATCTGGCGGGTCGCGAGGCGGACGGGTTCGTCCGCGAAAGCGAGTACGACGCGGTCGTGGATGAAGCTCGCGCCGCGCTTGAGCGTTTGCCGGATGTTGAAGACAACCTGCCGGTCTTCGAGCGCGTGATGCGGCGCGAAGAGGCGTTCAACGGCTCGTGGTCCGAGCGACTGCCTGACTTGGTGATGGTCCCGCGCCGCGACGAGTACGTCTACAACGAACGGCCTGGCTATGGCCGCGTCATCGTACCCGATTCGACGACGGGCACACACGCGCGCGACGGCATCTTCATCGCGTGGGGGCGCGGCATCGAGCCCGGCGTAACATTCGCCACACCGCCGAACCTTCGCGACGTAGGGCCGACGGCGCTCGTCTCGCTCGGCCGCCCGCTCACCGTTGACATGGATGGCCGCGCGCTGGTCGAAGTCTTCAGCGAGCCGGCGGAGCCGCAGCGGGCGGGCAGTTCATACAAAGACGCAGGGCGCGCGGCGACGGCGGCCGGTTCGGTTTACAACGCCGGCGAAGAGGCCGAGCTGCGCGAGCGATTGCGCGCGCTCGGCTACATCGAATAACGCAAGGTGCGGCCAAACCGAAATGAAGATATTGATTATCGGCCTTGATGCCGCGACGATGGAGTTGATTGAGCCCTGGGCCAGAGCGGGCCGTCTGCCGGCGCTCGCGCGCTTGATGGGCGAAGGCGCGAGCGGGGCGCTGATCTCCACGCCGAACATGCACAGCGCGTCGGCGTGGACTTCGATCCTGACGGGCTTGAATCCGGGCCGGCACGGGCTGTTCGTTTTCTCGGATCGCAACTTCGCGACTGGCCGGCAAGAGTTCTTCAAAGGCGGCGACCGCACCGGCCGCACCGTCGGCGATTACCTGGCCGAACATAACTTGACCAGCGGCTTTCTGAACGTGCCGATGACTTACCCGGCCCACTGCGCGCCGGGCGGCTTTATGATTAGCGGCCTCGACGCGCCGGCGTTGAACGAATCGGCGTTCTGCCCCGCCGCCTTGCGCGACGACCTGTTCGGCCGCTTCCCCGATTACGCATTCACGCCCACGGGCTTGGGCGACTTGATGAAAGCCGGGCGCGTCAACGAAGCCGTCAACGCGTGGCTGCGCCTGACGGAGACGCAGACGGCGGCGGCCGAGTACTTGATCGAAGCCTACCCGACAGACTTCTTCATGACCGTCTTCACCGCGAGCGACTGGGCGGGGCACAACCTCTGGAAATACATCGCCGCGCCGGCGCAAAACCAAGAGTCGGATTCATCACCTTTGCGCGACGCGATGCGAAAGATTTATGAATCGCTCGACGCGGCGGTGGCGCGGTTGCTGGCGCACGCTGACGAGCAGACGCATGTGTATGTCATCAGCGATCACGGCATGGGTCCGCACAGCGGCGCGTCTTATCACCTGGCCGAGTGGCTCGAAGCGCACGGCTTCATGGCCCGCCGCGAATCCGTGCCGCCGCGCGCGACGTTGGTGAACAGGGGCCGCCGCTTCGCCAAAGTTTTGCTGCCCGTCTCGGTCAAAGAGAAGATCAAATCACGCCTCGGCGCTGAGCGCGTCAAAGCGTTGCAGGCCGCCGAGAAAGACGCGTTCTATGATTCGATAGACTGGTCACGCAGCCGCGCCTACACAGAGCCGGGCCGCCACGTCATCAACGTCAACCTCGCGAGCCGCAACCCGCAAGGCGTCGTCGCGAAGTCTGATTATGACCGCGTCTGCGCAGAGATCATCGCCGCTCTCTGCGAATGGCGCGACGCGCGCGGCACACCCGTGGTCGAGCGCGTTGTGCGCCGCGATGAAGCCTACAAAGGGCCGTTCGTCGAGCGCGCCAGCGATCTTTATGTTTACTGGAACCCGCACGCCGCGTTCGGCGAGCCGCCGCGCGAAGTGCGAGAGCGCGGCTTCTGGTGGAGCGGCGACCACCGGCTCGAAGGCATCTTGATCGCGCGCGGGCCGGGCATTGCGCCGGGCGCTCGATTGGATGGGCCGGTCGTCTATGACCTGCTGCCGACATGGCTGTACGCGGCGGGCTTGCCGGTCCCCGGCGAGCTTGACGGCCGAGTGGTCGAGCAAGCGTTCAGCGAAACGCACATCGCCGCGAACCCTGTGCGCGTGGCCGATGCGGCGACCGACGCGACGAGCGAACGCGGCGCGTTGAGTGACGCCGAAGAAGCGTTGATCGAAGAGAAACTGCGCTCGCTCGGCTACCTCTGAGACAGTGACGAAGGCGGAAGGATGAAGGCGGAAACCGAAATTGAATACGATGACGCGGCCGCGCCGCCGCAGTCCCGCCGCCCATCCGCACACCCGCTTTCGCCTGAGCCCTGGTCGCGTCACGCGGTTCACATCGCGCTGCTCGTCCTGCTGCTGGTCGTGATGTTCTGGCGCGTCTTCTTGCTCGGCGAGACGCTGATCGACGTAGCGACGCTGAACAATCAACTGCCGTGGGGTTATGCGGCGGGGCCGAGCGACTACCCTTACAACCGCCGCGACCTGACCGACATGTACGTGACGCGCGATTATTTCGTCGTCGCCGCGTACCGCGACGGCGAAACGCCGCTCTGGAATCCCTACACGATGGCCGGCCATCCGATCTATGCGGATGGCGTGACGCGCACGCTGTCGCCGTTCCTGCTCTTCTACAAATTCTTCGACGTGCCGCTCGGTTATTCGCTGGCGCGCATCGTCGAGCTGATGCTGGCCGCCATCTTCATGTATGTCTTTCTCGTCAGCATCGGCGTGAGCGCACGCGGCGCGCTGACCGGCGCACTCGTCTTCGAGTTGTCGGCGCACGCGATGCTGCATTTGACGGGACTCGGCTGGTTCGGCGGCTTGATGTGGCTGCCGCTGATGCTGCTCTTCGTTGACCGCGCCGCGCGGCGACAACAGTTCACGCCGGCTGTGCTTGCGGGCGTGGTGTTCGCGGCGCAATTCTTTTGCGGCTATCTGCCGAACCAGATTTATTACGCCGGCGCGATCATTCTTTATTACCTGATCGCGGCGCACCTCCTGTTCGCGAAGCTGCTGGGCCGCGCGCGATGGCGTGCGTTAGCCAAGACGCTCGCGCTCGCGGCGACGACGCTCGGCGTCGGGTTCGTGCTCGCGGCGACGCAGTGGGTGCCGATGCTCGAACTGCTGCGCTACTCGAACCGCAAGATCGTCGGCGCGGAGATGGGTTACATCTACTTGCCGCCGTGGTACGCGCTGACGCTGATCTTTCCGAACCTCTTCGGCGCAGCCTACGACACGCAGACGCTGACCTTGTTCACGGCGCTCGGCGTTTCGCACGACCACATCCTTTATGTCGGCATCGCCGCGCTCGCGCCGATTGCCTTCGCCTTGTTCTGGTGGAAGCGGTCTGCGCGCGGGGATGCGGAGACCCGCCGGCGCGTCGTCCTGTTCAGCCTGCTCGCAGCCGTCTCGCTCGTCGTGATGGTGACGACGCCGCTTTACGTGCCGGTGACGCGCTACATTCCCGTGTTGCAGGTGATCCGCGTCGCCGTGCGGGCAGGCGTGATCTTTCATTTCGCCACCGCGGCGCTGGTGGCCGTGGGCGCGGACTTGTTGATGAAGGCCGACACGGACCTGCTCGGCGCGTTTGCCAGAAGCGTTCGGCGGTTCTTCTACGCGGCCGTCGGCTTTGTCGTCATTGCCACCGTCGCGGCTCTGCTCATGAAAGCGACGGGCTTTGCGGCCGAAGTCGAAGCGCACGGCTGGCGTGCGTACCTTCGCCGGTCGGCCGCCGTGCTCGTGCCGCAGTTCTTGCCGCCTGACCTGGGAATCATCGTGCCGCTTTTGATGCTTGCTGCCGTCGCGGCGTTATTCTGGCTGGTCGGCCGCGGGCGATTCGGCAGGCCCGCGTTGCTCGCCGCGCTCGGCGTCTTGCTCGTCGGCGACCTGTTCTGGCTGAGCGGGCAATTCAACCAGACGTTCGCGCGGTCGCGCGTCTACCCGCCGACCGAGGTCACCACGCTCTTGCGCAACCTGCCGCCGGGCCGCGTGCTCGTCGTGCCCGCCGGCCTGGAATCGAATCGCCGCGTGTCGTCAGACGACGAGAAGATCATCGCGCCGCCGAACACCTTGCTGCCTTACCAGATTCCGACCGTCGCCGGCAAAAACCAGCAGTTCCCGCGCTGGTACTGTGACTACGCCGCGCTCGTCGAGCCGCAGCCGAACCTGAGCCACGTCGTCTTCAACGAACCGCGCTCGCGCTTCTTCGACCTGCTCAGCGTGCGCTACGTGATGACGCACGCAGACACGCCGCTCGCCGGTTACGAGCGGCTGGCGACGGCCGAAGGCGTCGCGGTCTACGAGAACAAAGACGCCTTGCCGCGCGCGTTCCTCGTCAATCGGGCCATCGAAGTCGCAAACCACGCCGACGCGCTCTCGGCCTTGCGCGACGCGTCATTCGACCCGCGCCGCGAAGTCATCATTGAGAACGCCGGCGGCAAGGTTGAGGGCGCCGAGCATTCATCGGATGAGACGCCGCAGAGCGCCGCCAGCATCATCGAAGACCGGCGCAACCGCGTCGTCATCGAAACGGCGAATGCCGCTGAGGCGTGGCTGGTCTTGAGCGATAACTTTTATCCGGGCTGGCGCGCGACGATTGACGGCAATGCGACGGACATCTTGCAAGCGAACGTTACGATGCGCGCCGTGAAAGTTCCGGCCGGTCGCCATGTGGTATCATTTGTCTTCTCGCCGCGCGTCTTCACGGCTTCGCTGATCGTGAGCCTCGTCGCGGCGGCACTGCTCGGCATCGCGTTGGCGGTCGCCGCAGTGCGACACCGAACAGAGTCAGAACAGGCGAATGCTTTGGAATAACCGCAGAGGACGCAGAGGACGCGGAGGACAAAATCTCTGCGCCCCTCTGCGTCCTCTGCGGTTGATGAGAAAGTCAGCGGGGTAATCGTCACGATCTACGGGAAGATCAAAAAGACCGTCAAGCACACGCTGATCTTCGGCATCGGCAGCGTCGTCAACAGCGCTTTCGGGCTGGTGCTCGTGCCGCTCTACACGCGCTACCTGCGCGCCGCCGAGTTCGGCGTGCTGTCGCTGCTCACGATCACGCTGACGCTCATCACCATCGTCCTCAAGTTCGGACTCAATCACGCCTTCTTCCGCCACTACTACGACACCGAAGACGCGGCGCACCGGCGGCGCATCGTCGGCTCGACGCTCGCCTTCCTGCTCGTTTCGGGCGTGCTTTCGACGGCGCTGCTCTACCTCGTCGCGCCGCAAGTGTCGTGGCTGGTCTTCTCCGGCGACACGTCGCACGCGGGCCTGCTGCGGCTGATCTTCTTCATCAGCTTCTTCGAAATCATCTCGGTCGTGCCGGATTCGATCCTGCGCGCGAACTTCAAGTCGGCGCATTACTCGGCGCTCAACATCACGGCCTTCGTCGTGCAACTCGCGGTCATCTGTTATCTAGTGATCGGCGTTGACGCGAGCGTCGAGAACGTCCTGCGCGGCCGGCTGATCGGCTCGGCCTTCGAGGCGGCGATCTTCTTTTTCGTCGTGCGCCGCGACCTGAGCCTGAACTTCTCGTCATCAGAACTGCGCGGCATGCTCGCGTTCGGCACGCCGCTGATCTTCAATCAGATCGCCATGACGCTGTTCATGATGATTGACCGCTTCTTCCTCGAACGCTTCGCCAAGGCGCGCGACGTGGGCGTCTACGCCATCGCCAACACGCTGGTGTCGGTCGTGTCTGTGCTGGCGACCGTGCCGTTCAGCCAGGTCTGGACCGTGATGCGCTTTTCGGTGATGAACGAAGAGGGCGCGGAAGAATATTACTCGCGCGTGCTCACCTACATCACGTTCGTCAGCATGTTCCTGTCGCTCGGCGTGGCGGCGGTCGCAGGCGACGGGCTGCTCAGGTTCGCGCGCTCGGATTACTGGCCTGCGGCCGGCATCATCCCGCTGCTGGCGCTGGCGATGGTGCTCGACAGCGCCGCGCGCGTGTTGAACATCGGCATCACGCTGAAGAAGCGCACCATCTACGCGCCGATCACGATTGCCGCCGCACTCGTGTTCAACATCGCGCTGAACTTCGCGCTGATCCCGCGCTACGGCAGTTGGGGCGCGGCCCTGTCAACGCTGCTCTCTTACGCCGCCTTCTGCGGCCTGCGCTACTGGGCGTCGAACCGTTTCTACAAAGTGGACTACGAGTGGGGCCGCGTCTTCGCCATCGGTGCGACGGGCGGGCTGATCGTCGCGGCGTACTACGCGATTGATTACCTGCGCGGCGACCTGAACGTGATGTCTTACGACGACCCGCACAGGCGGCGGCTGATCTACCTGTCGGTGGCCGTGAAGGTCGCGCTGGCCCTGGCCTTCCCGCTCGTGTTGCTTGCGCTCGGCTTTTACGACGAGCGCGAGCGGCGCAGGCTGGCGACGATCTGGCAGCAATCTGTCGGCGCGATCCGCCGCCGCGGGTTGACTGACAAAGCCTCGGCCGACGCCGACGAGTTGCCGATCAGCCCCGAAAAGAGCTTCGACGCGGGAGACTGAACGGCGCAGCGGGTTGAGAATCGCGCCCAAATCGGCTACAGTTTTTGATCTTTTATCATGAGCAAAAAAGTTCTCTTCATAGGTCTGGATGGTTCCACGTTCGACGTGCTCGATCCGCTCATGCAGAAGGGATTGATGCCGCGCCTCCAGGCGTTCATCAGCGAAGGCGTGCGCGGCTGGCTGGAGACGACCATCCCGCCCATCACGCCGACCGCCTGGGTGTCGTGGATGACCGGCAAGAACCCCGGCAAACACGGCGTCTTTGAATTCCTGCTGCGGCGCAAGGGCTCCAACAGTCTGCCCGATCAGCCGGTCAGCGCGCGCGCACGCGACGGCCTGCCATTCTGGGACGTGCTGGGCCAGATGGGCAAGCGCGCCATCGTCACCAACATGCCCTGCACCTACCCGCCGACGATGGTCAATGGCGTGATGATCTCGGACTTTTTGACGCCGCGCGGCCGCCGCGATTTCACTTACCCCGAAACGTTGCTCGAAGAGGTCGAGTCGCGCTTCGGTCCTTACCAGCTCTACATCACCGAAGTCTACGCGCGCGGCAAAGTGGATAACATCCTCAACCAACTTTTTGACGAGTTGGAGTACAAGACCAAAGTCAACCGCTACCTGATGGACAGCTACGACTGGGACGTGTTCGCCACGCACTACTGGGGCACGGACCGTTTCCAGCACGAGCTGTGGCATCTGCTCGACGAGTCGCACCCGTTCTTCGACCGCAAAGAGCACGAGACGTACATCAACCGCATACATGATTATTGGCGCGCGGTGGACGCGACGCTCGGCGAGCTGTTTGACGCCGCAGGCCCCGACACGACCGTCTACATGGGCTCGGACCACGGCTTCGGGCCGATTAAAAAGTTTTTGTGCTTCAACGTCTGGCTGATCGAAGAGGGCTTGCTGGTGCTGAAGCGCGACGCGATGACGCGGTTCAAGCGGGCGCTGTTCAAGCTGGGGCTGACGCCCGACCTCGCCTATCGGTCGGCGATGAAGATGGGCCTGGCGCACCTGCGATTGTCGGTCGGCGTGTCGAACCGCTCGTCGCTGATGAAGCTCGCCAACGCCTTGATGCTGTCGCTCGAAGACGTGGACTGGTCGCGCACCGTCGCCTTCTCGAAGGGCAACTACGGGCAGATATTCATCAACGTGAAGGGGCGCGAGGCCGGCGGCATCGTCGAGCCGGGCGCGGAATACGAGCGTGTGCTCAACCAGGTCAGCGACAAGCTGCGGGCCTTGGTCGACCCCGAAACCCGCCAGCCGCTGATCGGCCCCATCTGGCGGCGCGAAGACCTTTACACGGGGCCGCACATTGACGAGTCGCCCGATTTACAGTTTTTGCCGGCGGACATGTCTAACAAGCCGCTCGGCACGCTCGACCTGACGTCGAACAAGTTCATCACGCCGGTCTATGGCAACTCGGGCGACCACCGCATGCACGGCATCTTCCTGGGGCGCGGGCCTGAGCTGAAGCGGGGCGAGCGGGTCGAAGGCGCGCGGATCATTGATTACGCGCCGACCATCCTGCATTCGTTCGGCGTCGAAGTGCCCGCGGACATGGACGGCCGCGTGCTCGAAACGATCTTCACCGACGAATACATGCGGCAGAACCCCGTGCGCTTGACCGACGCGGCGTTCGCCGAGGCCGAGAAGGCCGGCGCGATGACCGACGAGGAGAGCGACGAAATCCGCGAGCGCTTACGCGGATGGGGGTATTTGGGTTAAACTAGAAGTTAAGCAGGGGAAGCTTACACAACGAAAAAGACTGTCAGCGTCGGGCAGGCGCAGACGGCGGACGTTTGTGAAGCGGTATGTGTGTGAGAAAAAAACTAAAAAGGGGATCAGGCAACTATGGCAAAGAGTGGTTTCAAGGGGATCAGTCGGATCGATCAAGAGTCACGCAACACCTTCGGCTGGTACGTCAGAGTCATGTTCAACGGCAAGCAGGTTTCAAAATTCTTCAGCGATAAGATGTACGGCGGCCGCAAGGAGGCGCTCGACGCGGCGGTGGAGTACCGCGACCAGGCCGAGAAGCAGCTCGGCCGGCCGCGCACAGACCGCCAGGTCATCGCCCGCCAGAAGCGCAACACGTCGGGCATCGTCGGCGTCCAGCTCCGCACCAAGGTCGAGCGCACGGAAAGCGGCGAGCGCGTCGTCAACAAGTATTACGTCGTCACCTGGAACCCGGAGCCGGGCCGCGTCAAGACGATCTTCGTGCCGGTCGAGAAGTACGGCGAGCGCGGCGCGCTGCTGAAGGCGTGCTCGATCCGGCGCGAGAAAGAAAAGCAGATGTACGGCACCGTCTTGCAGACGAATTGGCAAGCCAGTCTGTCCAAGCTCGTTTCCTAAGGCGAACGACCGCGCCATAATTTTGTTTACTCGTTCATCTCGCAGGCAGACCCTTGTCGTCTCTGTTTGCGGGTCACGTTGATGGTGAAGCGAACCCGTCATGCCATTTGACTCCATCTCGGCGGTGCTGCCGGCGTATGACGAAGAAGAGAACATTGAGAAGGCGACGCGAGACATGGCCGCCGTGCTCGCGTCGCTCGGGCTGCGCGACTGGGAGGTGATCGTCGTTGACGACGGCTCGCACGACCGCACGGGCGAGATCGCTGACCGGCTCGCCGCCGAAGACCCCGCGCACATTCGCGTCATCCACCACCGGCCGAATCGCGGCTACGCCGAGGCGCTGAAGTCGGGCTTCACCGGCGCGCGGCAGCAGTTGATCTTCTACACAGACTCGGACAATCAGTTCGACGTTAAGGAGATGAAGCGCCTGCTGCCGCTCATCGAAGACGCGGACATCGTCTGCGGCTTTCGCATCTACCGCTTCGACCCGCTGACCCGCTTGTTCGTTAGCTGGGTGTTCAACCTCATCGTGCGCATCATGTTCCGCATCCCCGTGCGCGACATCGACTGCGCCTTCAAGCTCTTTCGCCGCGGGGTCTTCGACAAGGTCAAGATCGAGTCGAAGAAATTCTTCGTTGACGCGGAGGTGCTGGCGAAGGCCAAGTACTACGGCTTCCGCCTGGTCGAGATCGGCGTGCGCCATTACCCGCGCCCGGCGGGCCGTTCGACCGTGCGGCCGAGCCACGTCTTTTCGACGCTGCGCGAGCTGGCGCACATCTGGCGCAACATCTACCTGCGACGCCGCCCGAAGTAAGAACGGCTCGCTCCTTCGTTCAATCATTGATGCCGCAACGCCGACCGAAAGAGGATTCAGCCACGACGCCCGCGCCGCGCGGCGTCAACTGGCGCGGCCTCGTGCAACTGGTCGTCGGCCTGGGCGCGCTCGCGCTGGTCATCGCAAAGTCGGACGTCAACAGCCTGCGCGAGGTGATGCGCTCGGCGCGCGTCACTTACCTGCCGCTGGCGGTGGCGGCGTCGTTCGCGGTGACGTGGCTGATGGCGTCGCGCTGGCGGGCGATCCTGGCGGTGCGCGGCCACCGGTTCAAGACCGTCAAGCTGTTCGCGGTCTACCTCATCGGCATCTTCTTCATGAACTTCATACCCGGCGGCGGCGTCAGCGGCGACGTGGCGCGTTTGATCTACGTCGACCGCGAGGTGCGCGACAAAGCCTTCGTCTTATCGACGCTCGTCTACGAACGATTGGTCGGCGGCTTCGTCATCCTGTTGCTCGGCCTCGTCGCCAGCGTCGCCAGCCACAGTTACGCGCAGACCGGCCGCGTCGTCGCGAGCGAAGCCGTCCTCGGCGTCGGCTTCCTCGCCGCCGCGATGCTGATGAGCGAAGCGGTGTCGTCGCGACTGGCGCGCGTCTGTCGCGCCGCCGGCGCACGATTCAGGCTCGCGCGCTTTGGCCAGGCGGCGGCGCGCACGCTCGAAGCCATGTCCGAGCTGCGCCACCAACGAGGCATGGTGTGGCGCACGCTGCTGCTGTCGGTGCTGGTGCGCGTGGTCTGGAGCTTCGGCTGTTACGTGGTCGCGCTGGCGCTCAACCTGCCGCTCAGCTTCGCGACGGTCTTTGTGTTTATGTCGGTGGTGGATTTAGTCCGCATGCTGCCGATCTCTGTCGGCGGCCTCGGCGTGCGCGAGTGGCTGCTGATCGCGCTGTTCGCCGGCGTCGGCCTGAGCCGCGAGCAGGCGCTGGCCTTTGCGCTGCTGGCCTTCGCGCCGATCTACTGCAACGCCATTGCCGGCGGCGTGATCTACATTTCGATGGCGCGTCTCAAGCGGCACGAGTCGCCGCTCGCCGGGCTTGACCTGAAAGGCTCGCGCGCAGGGTGAGTGAGTATGTATCGCAACCACCGCATCGCCGTCGTGATGCCGATTCATAACGAAGAAGACCGCGTCGCCCGCGCCATCGCGCGGGTGCCGGCGTTCGTTGACTTCATCATCGCGGTTGACGACGCCAGCAGCGACGGCACGGCGGCGCGGCTGCGACAGGTGGACGACGCGCGGGTGATTCAGATTCGCCACGCGGCGAATTGCGGCGTCGGCGCGGCGACCAAGACCGGCTACCGCCGCGCGCTTCGGACCTCGGCCGACCTGATCGCCGTGATGGATGGCGACGGGCAGATGGACGGGCGCGACCTGCCGGCGCTGCTCGACGCGGCCATCGCCGGGGCCGATTACGTGAAAGGCAATCGCTTCCTGCATCGCCAGTCGCTAAGCGCGATGCCGTTTGTGCGGCGGGCCGGCAACCGCGTCTTTAGCTTTCTGACGCGCCGCGCGTCACGCTACCGAGGGAGCCTCGACGCGCAGTGCGGCTACACAGTGATTCGCCGTGCGGCGCTGGCGAGGCTGCGACTCGACGCGCTGTATGATCGTTATGGCTTTCCAAACGAAATGTGGTTCGCGGCCATGCGCTCGCGCCTGCGCGTCGCGAGCGTTCCCGTGCGCAGCATCTACGAGACGGAAGTGTCGGGTATCAACCCGCTGACCGTCGTGCCGGTGATCGGCCTGCTGATCGCGCGCAACTGGTGGCGCGACCGCTCGGCGAATCGGCTTAATGCTCATCGCCAACCTGCCTTTGAAGTGACGAAGCCCGCCCTTTGAGCCAAGACGCCAAACCCAGACTGTTGATCCTGACCAGCTCGTTCCCCAGCGGGGCGGATGACGAGACGTGCGGCTACGTCCGCCAGTTCGCGCGTCACCTGTCGGTTGAGTTTGATGTGACGGTGCTCGCGCCGGCAGACCGCCGCGCGAAACCGGAACGTGGCGAGCCTTACAACCTGGTCCGCGCCTCGTCGCTCTTGCCGGCGCGCTGCAACCCTTTGCAGGCGAGCGCCGACTTCAACGATTTATGCGAATCGAATTTGCTGACGAAGCTAGCTGCCGTGCTGGCGTTGATAGGCTTCTTCGTTAAAGCGCTGCGGCTCGCGCGGCGGTCGGACGTGGTCTGTTCGCACTGGCTCTTGCCTTCGGGACTGGTCGGCGCGTTGCTCTCAAAGCTGCTCGGCAAGCCGCACGTCGCAGTCGAGCATTCCGCCGCGCTGCACCTGTTGACGAAGGCGCGCGGCGGCCGACGGCTGACTCGATTCATCGTCGCCAACAGCCAACGCGTCGCCGTCGTCAGCCGGGACTTGCAACGCAAGCTCGTCGCACTCTGTCCCGAAGCCGGCCGCAAATGCGCGGTCATCCCGATGGGCGTCGAAACAAGCGGCGAGTCGTTCGCGGTTTCAGGTAGGGCGGACGCCGCGCCGGCGATTCTGTTCATCGGTCGCCTGACTCACATCAAAGGCGTGGACGTACTGCTCGAAGCGATGCGCGAGTTCAAACACGCGCGGCTCGTCGTCGCCGGCGAAGGTCACGCGCGGCGCGAGCTTGAACAATTAGCCGCGCAGTTCGCTATCAACGCGCAGTTCGTCGGCCGGGTCAACGTGGCGACGCGTGACGCGCTGCTCGCTTCGTCCGACGTGGTTGTGATTCCGTCGCGCGCGCTCGCCGACGGGCGCAGCGAAGGCTCGCCGGTCGTCTGTCTCGAAGCGATGGCCGCCGGCCGCGCGGCCATCGCCTCGCGCACGGGCGGGCTGGCGGAAATCATCCGCGACCAGCACAATGGACTCTTATTCGCGCAGGGCAACGCGAGGGAACTTGCCGAAAAGCTGCGGCTGGTTCTGAGTGACGCGGCGTTGCGCCATCGGCTCGGACAGAACGCGAAGCGCGCGGCGGGCGATTACGCATGGCCGCGCGTTGCGGCGCGTTACGTACGGCTCATCACCGACGCCTTGAGTGACGTGCGGCAGATCAACTCTTCATTCAACGATGACACGACAGACGACCACACCCGCAACGCCGAGCGCGCCGCCTGTTGACGCGGCGCGCGTCGCAGGGCGCGGCACCATCTTCATCAGCGCGGCGAAGCTCTGGTTCATCGTCAGCGGCTTCAGCATTCACATCGTCCTGTCGCGGCTGTTGAGCAAGGGCGAGTATGGGCTTTATCAGGTCGTCATCAGTACCGTTTCGGTCATCAACGCCGTCGTCATCACAGGCACCTCGCAGACTGTCTCGAAGTACATCTCGCAGGATGAGCGCCGCGCCGACTCGGTTAAGGCGAAAGCCCTGAAGGTGCAGGCGGCGGTCGGCGGCGGGCTCACGCTCGCATTTGCCCTGCTCGCGCCGCTGATCGCGAGTTATTTGAACGACGCGCGGTTGACGAATTACTTGCGGCTGGCGGCGCTCATCACGCTCTCTTATTCGTTCTACTCAGTCTTCACAGGCTACTTCAACGGGCAGAAAAAATTTCTGACGCAGGCGGCGCTCGACGCGACCTACTCGACGCTTAAGCTGGCCTGCATCGTACTGCTGGTCTGGGCGGGCTTCGGCGTCGCGGGCGGCGTCGCAGGGTTCGCGCTGGCGGCGGCAATCGTGCTCGTCCTGTCGGCCCTCGTCGCGGGCCGAGGCCGGCGAACCGGCGACGTGCGGATCAAAGAGCTGTTCACGTTTCAATCTTACCTGCTGGCCTTCACGCTGGTGCTGAACCTGTTGCAGAAGGTTGACCTTCTACTGGTCAAAGCCCTGTCTTCGCCGGACGCCGCCATCGCCAGCGACAACGCCGGGTCTTATGGCGCGGCCATCAACGTCGCCAATATTACGTATCAGGTCATCATCTCGGTGACGTTCGTCGTCTTCCCGCTCGTGTCGCAGGCGACGTTCGCCGACGACCGCGCGCGGACGCAGACCTACATCGCCAACACGGTGCGCTACACGCTGATGATTATGGCACTGCTAGCGACGCTCTTTTCGGCCAACGCGGCGGGCGTGCTGCGCGTCATCTATCGTGAAGAGTATCAGGCGGGCAGCGGCGCGCTGGCGTGGGTGGCGTTCGGCATGCTGGCTTTCGGACTGATCTACGTGCTGACGACGATTATCACGGCGAGCGGTCGCCCGACGGTTTCGCTGATGATTGGCTTAGTGACGCTCGTGGCGAGCGCCGCGTTGAACGCGCTGCTGGTCCCGCGGCTCGGATTGACGGGTGCGGGGCTCGCCACGACGCTCGCGATGTTCATCGGAGCCGGCGTCGGCAGCGCTTACCTGCTCGCGAAGTTCGCCGCGCTGATCCCGCCGCTGTCGCTCTTGCGCATCATCGCCTGTTCAGCGGTCGTCTATGCGCTGTCGTTCATCTACACGCCGACCTCGAAAGTGATGATTATCGTTAAGCTCGCCGCGCTCGGACTGCTCTACGTCGTCGCCCTGGTCACGAGCCGCGAAGTCGGGCGTGACGAGCTGCGCCTGATTCAGCGCGTCGTGAAGAAGTAGCGAGGCGGCAATAGCCAATCAACTCGGTCACTTCAAATCGCTGTTGCTGACGAACGCGACGCGCTTGCCGTCCGGCGACCACGACGGCACGTTGATCGTCCCCTGGCCGCCGTACACGTAAGCGATCACCTGCGGCTGTCCACCCGCTATCGGCATCAGCCGCAGGTAGACGCGCTTGTAAAACGGGTGGTCGTCGGGCCGCACGTCTTTGCCGAACGAGAGGAAGACGATCCACTTGCCGTCGGGCGAAACGTGCGGGAACCAGTTGTTGTATTCGTCGTTCGTCACCTGCTGCGGGTCGCAGCCATCCGCCTTCATCCGCCACAACTGCATGCTGCCGCTGCGCACCGAATTGAAGTAAATATATTTGCCATCGGGCGAGTACTCTGACCCGTCGTCGAGCCCTTTGTTTTTGGTCAGGTTGATCTCTTCGCCGCCCGCCGCCGGTATGCGATAGATGTCGAAGTCGCCGTTGCGCTCGGCGGTGTAGATCAAATACTTGCCGTCGGGCGACCAGCCGTGCAGGTACGAATGGCCTTGCGCGGTGACGCGCCGCGGCTTGCCGCCTGCGAGCGGCACGGTGTAGACGATAGACTTGTTGCCGTCCTCGGCGCTGTGGTTGCTGATGCCGATTGTCTTGCCGTCGAATGACAGGACGTGGTCGTTGTTGTTGTGCGTCGCGAAATCCGTGTTCAGTTCGGCCGGCGCTCCGGTCGCCAGATCAAAGCGGTAGAGCCGGCCGTTGCGGTTGAAGATCAGCGCCTTGCCATCGCGCGTCCAGTTCGGAGCCTGCATCGAATCCGGCGTGTGGTAGACGACTCGTCTGAGGCCGCTCTGCACGTCGAGGATTTCAAGGTCGCTGCCGATGTAGTCGCGGTAAGGGACGAGGCGGTCGCTCGCCGGAACGGTCACGCGCACGTTCGAGAAGACGGCTGTCTCTTCAACGTCCTTGTTGTGCGAGCAGACGTAGAGGCCGACGACGACTTCGTCGCCGAGCGCCGCGTTGGTCGTCTGCTCGGTGACGAACGGCTCCCCGAAACGCGCGACGGACATGATGTAAGTGCCGCCCTTGCGCTCCAGTTGAATCACGTCCGCGCCTTGCAAGGTCGATTGAATCTCTTCGGTCGGCCCGCCCGCCGCGCGGCGGAATTGCAGCGACGTGAGGCCGTTGCCATGCACCGTCGCGTTGACGTGCGGCGCGTTCGATTCCAGGCTTGAGCGGACGATCCAGCCGACCTTGCGGTGCGGCTCGACGCCTTTGCCGACGAAGCGTGCGCGCGCGGTCAGAATGAAATCACCCTTCAGCCGCTTCCACAGCATGTGGAACTCGTCGCTGCCGGCCCACATATTCGTGCCGGAGCCGGTGACGGTGTATTCCTGCGTCGCGGCGTCGTAGCGGGCGCGGCCGGGCTTGGCGACCTGCCCGACATCGCTTTCGCTCTCGAAGACGCCGAGGGCTTTCGGTTGGGCGGCGGACGGGGCCGCCGGCGTGATGAATGAAAACGTGATGACGACGGCTTGCAGGAGGACGGCGATTCGCTTTGGCATAGCCGTAAAAGTAGAAGCTTTCGCCCCGTGTTGGCAAGAGCGTCGCGCCGGCGCAGGCAAGCCGGATTCTGCGCCGGCACGTGGCCCGCTACTTCTTGCGAGCCTGGTCGCCTTTGTCGCCCTGACCCGCTTTCACCTTAGTCTTGGCGTGGTGCTTGACGTCTTGCGAGAGCGAGCGGCTCACGTTATCCACTTCGTCAAAGCGCCCCTTTTCGTCGCGCCTGACGTAACGCTTGTCCTTGCCCGTGTCGATCAGCTCGCGGTCACTGCTGTGTTTCTTGGTAGCCATCTTGACTCGTACCTCCCTCTTCTAAGATGCCCGCGCGTCAACCTTCTCGACGACCCGCGTGGCCTCGCGCGACAGCTCGATGCGACACTGCCGCGGCTCCTTGTCGTCACGCAAGCCCTCGAAGATCGGCTGGCGCATGATGTAATCTTCCGTCCACTCCGAGAACTTCACTTCGCAGACCAGCTCAGGCTTGAGCCACTGCACAGGCTCGTTGGTGTGCGGCGGCTCGGCGAACGGCGGCCGCTTCACTTTAAGCGGCTGCATGCGCTTATAAACTTGTTCGAGACTCTCGCGGTTGAAGCCGCCGCCGACGTGGCCGACGTAACGCAGCTCGCCGCCCGCGTACAGGCCGACGACCAGCGCGCCGAACAGCGGCCGCGTGCCGCGCGGCTCCGTGTAGCCCGTGATGACGACCTCTTGCCGCAAGACCGTCTTGACCTTCAGCCATTCGCTGCTGCGGTCCTGCACGTAGAGGCTGCGCCGGTGCTTAGCCATGACGCCTTCGAGCCGCCGCCGCTCGGCCCGCCTGAACGCCTTGATGCCATCGCCCTCTGTGTGCTCCGAGAGCTTGAGGCGCGGGTGCTCTTTGATTGCCGCCGCCAGTATCGCTTTGCGTTCGATCAGCTCGCACCCCATCAGGTCGAAGCCGTCGCAGTAGAGCAGGTCGAAGACGCAGTAGACGACCGGGTGCGCCTGCATCTCTGCGCGGATGTCCGCCTCGTCTTGCAGGCCGATGCGCGATTGCAGGAATTGAAAGTTGGAGCGGCCGCGCCGGTCGAAGGCGACGACTTCGCCATCGAAGACCGCGCGCCGCGCCGCAATGGCCTCTTTGATCTCGGCCAGCTCGGGGTAGCGGAAGCCCATCTCTTTCTGGTTGCGCGAGACGAACCGCAGCCTCCCCCGGTCGAAGTAGCAGACGGCGCGCACGCCGTCCCACTTCGTCTCAAACAACCACTCAGGGTCGTTGAACGGCTTGTCAACGAGCGTCGCCAGCATCGGCCCGATCACGCGAGGCATCGCCGCGCGCCGCGCGCCCGGCGTCGCCGCGATCAATCGTTCGAGCTTGCTTGGTTGCATGGCAGTCACTTGCTTCGCACGTTTGTCTGCAAGCAGAACACACACGTCCCAATGCTCGTGCGATCTCTGCTCTTTCTTCAAGAGCGGCAAACGCCATGCCAGAGCTTCGCCGCAACGAAGCCGGCGAGGGGCGGGTGGGATGAATCAAGCGACGAAGGCTGGAAGCGCAGGCCGGTCACTGGCCTGCGCTTCGTGTGTCTTTAAGGACGGCGCGCGCGGCCTCCATATTGCCGTCGTTGGGCGCGGGCTTCAGTCCGAGAATGGCGCACATGATGTTGTAGACCTGAATGTTCTCGAATGCGTCAACCACTTTGCCCTTTTTGATGGCCTCGCCGTGCGCGATGAAGATCGCCCGCATCGAAGGCAACTGATTGTCATAACCATGCCCGCCGCGCGGGTGAGCCAGCATGCCGCGCCGCTCCATGTCGGCGAAGCGCTGGCTGTTCGTGAGCACCCAGCCTTCGTCCGGCAACACCAGTATCGGCGGGATGCGCGGGCTGTTCGAGTAATGGTAACGCGCCGGCACGTCCTGTTTGCGGTAGACCTTCGCGTGCGGCGGCAGCTTGGCCTTCAGCGCGTCGTAGATGGCCGCCTCTTTACCTTCCTTGGGAAAGATTCCGACGATCTCCGAAGTCCACAGAATCTTTTCCGCGAGGCTCGTGTCAAAGTGCTTGTCCAGCAGGATGGCGTTGCGGTTGTCGACCGTCGCCATGCCGTGGTCCGAGACGATAATCAGGTTGACCTTATCGAAAATCTCGCGCGCCTTGAGCCCGGCGACCAACTGCCCGATGTCGTGGTCCACCTTGAGCACGGCGTTTTGCACCTTGTCCGAATCCGGGCTGAAGTTGTGGCCGGCGTCGTCCACGTCGCTGAAGTAGAGCGACAGGAACGTGGGCCGCTTATCCACCGGCAGGTCGAGCCAGCCGAGCAGCGTCGTGACGCGCTCGGTGTTCAACACTTTGCCGTCGTAAGGTATCCAGTAGGTCGGGCGTCGGCCGCCGATCTCGGCCTCACTGCCCGGAAAGAAGAAGGGTGCGGCGTGCTGCCCCTGCTTCTCGGCGGTGACCCAGATGGGCTCGCCCAGCCACCAGCGCCCGTTCTGCACCTCTGGCCGGTTATCCATCGTGAAGGTGACTTTCGTCTCGCGGTCGTAGATGTTGTTCTCGACGATGCCATTGTCCTGCGGGTAGAGTCCCGTGGCGATGGCGTAGTGGTTAGGGAAAGTCTTACTCGGAAACGACGGCGTCATCCAGCGCGCGCGCACGCCTTCGCGCGCCAGGCTCATCAGCGTCGGCGGGTCGAACTTGTCCAGGTAATCGGCGCGGAAGCCGTCCAGCGAGACGAGGATGACGGTCGGCTTCAGGTCCTTGATCGGCTTCGGCTGCGCGAGGGTCGCGGCCGTCGCCGCCAGCAATAAAAGGGCGAGCGCCAGCAGGCGCAGCGCTGCGTTTCTCGACTTATTCATCATCAGATTTCTCAAGCTCGAAATGATAACTCAACTATAAACGCTGGCGGCGCGGGTGAACAAGGATGAAGCGCGCGGCCCGCGCCGTGTGCTAAGATGAAAATCATGCCGGCGCGTTGACCCGCGCCGGCGTTCGGGCATCCAAGCCACAGGGCATTGGCTATGAGTGACAAGGTGAGACTGCTGATGAGCTTTCGCGCGCGGCTGATCCTGCTGCTCGCGTCGTTCCTGTTGCTGACGATTGCGCTCGTCATCCTGCTCGACAACTGGGCCGCCAAGCGCACCAACGTCGAGATAGGCCGCCAGAACCAGGAGATCAGGGAAGAGGTCAACAATCTGGTTGGCGATTTTGCCCAGGCCATCAACCTCGCCCAGCAGAACCTAAACAAAGAGGATTACCTTTACCAGACGATCAAGCCCGACCAACTGCCCGAAGCCATCGAGCACATCATGGTCACGGACAGCGAAGGCAAGGTGAAAGACGGTACGCTGCCCGAGAAGATCCACCAGTACATCCCTGTGCCGAGCGAAGCCGTCGCCAAGGAGTTGGCCGGTGATCCCGTAGAGGGCGAGGTCAGTATTCAGGACGACATGCGCCGGACGTACGACTTGCCGCTGGTGACGACTCAGGGACTGCACTGGATCGTTATCGTTTTATCGCAAAAGGCCACAATCAATAAGATCAACGAGGCTTCGCGTAAGCTGTCGGACAAGAACACGGAGTTGTCGAATTACCGGCTGGTCGCGACTTCGGGGCTGCTGCTGGTTGCCATTGCGATTGTCGTACTGATCGGCTGGAGCTTCACGCGGCCGATCAAAGAACTGGCCGACGCGGCGCGGGTCGTGGCCGCCGGCAACCTCGACTTTCAGGTGCCGGTCAAACGTAACGACGAGGTCGGCCAGTTGGCGACGACCTTTAACGAGATGATCGCCGGGCTGAAGTCGAAGCGCGATCTTGAAGAGCGGTTGAATCAAGCCGAGCGCGCGGCGGTCATCGGGCGGCTGACGCAGTCGGTGGCGCACGAGATACGCAACCCGCTCAACGTCATCAACCTCTCGATTGACCACGTCAGCAAGAAGTACGCGCCCGAAGACTCGGCGCGGCGCGAGAAATTCACGCAACTGCTCTCGTCTATGAAAGACGAGATCGAACGCCTCAAGCACTTGGTCAACGACCTGCTGAATTACGGGCGGCCGGCGCGCTCGGCGGTCGAGACGATAGACATGCGGCAGCTCGTCGAAGAGACGCTGTCGCTGCTGCGCCAGCAGGCCGACATACAGGGCGTCGCCGTGACGATTGACGAGGCGGGCGGCCCGGCCAGCGTGCGCGGCGACCGCGAGCGGCTGAAGTCTTTCATCTCGAACCTCGCCATCAACGCGCTGCAAGCGATGCCGACGGGCGGCCACCTGACGGCGCGCGTGGAGCGCCAGGACGGCCGCGTCGAAGTGAAGATCAGCGACACCGGCGTCGGCATCAGCGAGGAGTCGCTCGGCAAAATCTTCGAGCCGTATTTTTCGACCAAGCAGTCGGGCTTCGGGCTGGGGCTGGCGGTGACTCGCAAGATCATCGAAGAGCACCGCGGCCGCATCGCCGTCGAGAGCCAGTTGCAGCGCGGCACGACCTTCACGGTGACGCTGCCGGCGGCAGAAGAAAATGAGTGATGAGTGATGAGTCGAAAGTGATGAGTGTTTGGTGAGCGCCGTACAAGCAGACTCACCACTCATCACTCGTCACTCTCTGATAGGGAGAACTAGCGCATGCCAAGAAACAAAATCCTGGTCGTTGACGACGAACGCAACCAGCGGGAAATCTACACGCTCATCCTCGGTGACGACGGCTATCAGGTGACGACGGCGCAGAGCGGCGAGCACGCGCTGAAGCTGGCGCGCGAGCAGGACTTCGACCTCGTGCTGACCGATTACAAGATGACCGGCATGGACGGGCTGACTTTGCTCAACGAGTTGCTGCGCGACGACCCGTCGCGGCTGGTCGTCATGATGACGGCGCACGGGTCCGTCGAGTCGGTCAAAGAAGCGCTGCGCAGCGGCGCGTACGACTACCTTGAGAAGCCGATTGACCGCGAGCAGTTGTTGAAGGTCGTCGAGAGCGCGCTCAGCCGCTTGAACCACATTGACGACGAGATTATCGGCGCGAGCGACGAGATGGAGCGCGTCAAGAAGATGATCCTGAAGGTCGCCGGCTCCAGTTCGACCGTGCTGATCCGCGGCGAGTCGGGCGTCGGCAAAGAGCGCGTCGCCCGCGCCATCCACAAGGCCAGCCCGCGCGCTAACGAAATCTTTCAGGCCGTCAACTGCGCCGCCATCAACGAGAACCTGCTTGAGTCCGAACTGTTCGGCCACGAGAAGGGCTCGTTCACCGGCGCGCACACGCAGAAGAAGGGCCAGTTTGAGGTGGCCGACAAGGGCACGCTCTTCCTGGACGAGATCGGCGACCTCAACATCAGCATGCAGGCCAAGCTGCTGCGCGCCTTGCAGGAGAAAGAGGTCATGCGCGTCGGCGGCACGCGGCCCGTGCGCGTGGACGTGCGCGTCATCGCGGCGACCAACCGCGACCTCGAAGCGATGGTCAAGGATGGCCGCTTCCGCGAAGACCTCTATTACCGGCTGAACATCATCCCGATCAACATCCCGCCGCTGCGCAACCGGCGCTCAGACATCCCGCCGCTGATCGACTACTTCATCGCCAAGCACAGCAAGGAGGCGCACCGCGTCATCCGCGGGCTGACGCCGGCGGCGCGCAACTTCCTGATGAACTACGCCTGGCCGGGCAACGTGCGGCAGGTCGAGTCGGCCATCGAGCGGGCCATCCTGCTGTGCGAGGGCGACATGATTGATGTGGAGGATTTGCCCGTAGAGATTCGCCAGGAGGCGAGCGGCGCGGGCGCGTTCATCTTCAAGCTGCCGCCCGAAGGCATCTCGTTCGACGAGGTCGAGAAGTCACTCATCACGCAGGCGATGGAGCAGACCAACTGGAACATCACGCGCGCCGCGAAGCTCCTTGGCCTGTCGTTCCGCACGCTGCAATATCGGCTGGAAAAGTTCGGCTTAAAGCGGCCGGGAAAGGAAACGATGAATGAGAACTGATGAATGATGAACTGGGGAGGAGGTTCGCCTGTGAATACTCAGAGCGGTTCCTTCAATTCATCATTAGACCTCGTGCGCAGTAAGGGCTTTTGAAAAAATCACGCAATATGTTGCGTTTTTCTCAGATCGTCGAGCGCAAGATATTGTACATCTCCTTATTACGCACGAGGTCTATTCATCGTTCATCATTTGACCAGCGTCAGCCGGCTCAAGACGGGCTGACTGATGGCAATGTGCTGATCGTTTCTGTGGTGCGGCGGCCTTTCGAGTTTGGCGGGCCGGGTGACGACACGGCTGCGCGCCGCGGCCG
>JADMIO010828198.1_pt1 | contig 64615 bp, 50 predicted proteins | sample 8958161 | NCBI WGS metagenome assembly JADMIO01 (sample SAMN16585339, study PRJNA669376) | soil metagenome | isolation source: Crop rotation soil | place: USA: Cullars Rotation, Alabama | collected 2011 | reverse complement strand
TACGATTAGGCGCCGAGTTACGCAGCCGCCGGGAGGGCCACCTGCCCCCGCAGCGCTCCCCCCGCGCTCCGCGTCACTGCGCCGTCGTCGTCGTCGTCGTCGTCGTCCCCGCAGCCGCCGCCGCAGCCGCCCCCGGCGTCCCCGGTGCACCCCAGCGGTACGTACGCGCCGCCATAGGGTGGCTCACCGCGTAGAGCACGGACTCGTCGTACCGCGCCAGCGGCGCCGACCCCGCTCCTGCACGATGCAAAAAAGTCGACCGGTGCGACCCGCGATCGAGCGCCGCCACGCGCGTACACCCGACGCGGAGCAGCGCCAGCGCCGTCGCTTCGTCGCTGTCGCTCGTCGCCGTCGCGACGACCGCGTGCCCCGACGGCGCGAGACAAGCCGCAGCGCGACGCCGCATCGCGTGCGCCTCACGCGCCGCGGCGACGATCTTGCCGCTTTCGGCGATGAGCGGGACCACGATGGCTTCGCTGCCGTCGCCCGGGCCGAGCTCTTGTTCGCTGAGCAGAGCGAGCCCGTGCGGCTCGTCCGCGATGAGCGCACCGGTCGGAAAATTGGGGAACGAGAGCTTCGTGTTCTGCGCTTCGCGCGGATCCTGCGGATTGCCGAGCCCCACCGCGGCCATCACTTTGTGCGAATCTTCGCGTTCCAGCTCTGCGCTGAGGAATTCGCGCTTGGGCCACTCGCGGCGCGCCGTGCGCAGTCGCCATGAGACGCGCCCGTTGTCGAACGCGAGGAGCTCGACCTGCACGGGGCCCGTCTCGGCGCTCGAGGGGCTGACTTGGACCAGGGTGCGCCACACCGCGGGAAGCCAGGGGGGCGCGGGCTGCGTGCCGACGTCCTCGACCCACCCGACGTCACCCGAAGGGGCCGGTTCGCGCAGCATCAAATAGAAGAAGTCCTTGGGCGAGTACTCGAGGTAACGCTCCGGCCAAATCTCCATGAGGGGCGTGAGGAGCCGTGCTTCATAGTCGCGCGGCGCGACGGAGCGGACGTTGGCAAACACGAAACCCGTGTGATGCGGGTTCATGTCGAGGTGAATGCCGTAGGTGCACCGCGCGAGGAGCATCGCCCTGCCGAGCGTGGCGGCGCTGACTTCGTCGCCCCACAGGTAATAGAGATGGCCGCCCTCCGAGACACAGAGCCCGGATCGCTCGGTCATCATGCTCGTCCCCTGCAGCTGCCATCCCCACTGCGTGCGGCCGCTCGGCGAAACCTTGCCATCTTCGACGAGAGGTTCGAGGTTTTGACGAAACGAAAGCATGTCGGCGGGGAGCTTGGGGGACGCGGGCCACGTGCCGAGCCCGATGCGCCGATCGTCGGTGACGAGCACCGTCGCCGCGCCCGGCTTGGGCGGCAAGAGCACGCGCCGGTGCACCATCATGCCGTACTCCCCGTGCGTCGTCTTGAACGCGCCGTTGAAGGCGCCGACCACGCGGCCCAGGATTTTGGGGTCGCGCGGAATTTTACCCGAGCCATGCACGCCGGTGAGGGGCTTGGGATCGTCGACGCCCGCCTCCATGTCGAGCTCGAGCTGGCGCATGTCCATCGCCACGATGAGCACTTTGGTGTACGGGCGCTCCGGATCGGAGCGCACGGTCGTGAGATAAAAATAAGGCGGCGGCTCGCTTCCGGGCGTGACCGACGCCGCGGTCGGGCTCGAACGCACCGAAAAACGCTTGAGCCAAGGATACGTCGCCGGCGCCCATTTCCCCTCGCCCGGCTCGGGGTTCTTCCAGCTGATCGGAATCGGCGGTGGCGGCCACACGTTGGGATCGTTCTGCGAATGCGCGGCGTCGACCGTCTTCGGCACCGCCGGGGCCGCGGGCTCTTCGCTCGCTACCGGGGCCGCCCCCTGCGCGCCGAACCACGAATACATCTGACGCCGCACGATGTCGCGCGCGTTGAAGACGGTCGCTTCCACCATCGCCACCGGCTCGGGCCCCACCTCGGCGCGCACGGTGTCGACGGCCCACAGGATGGGTCGCTTGCGAAGCACGGGGGGCGCGTAAACGTGTGCGCCGATCCCGCCTTCTTCGGCGGTCAGCGTACCTGTTGCGAGATCGACGGTGACCCGCTTTCCAAGACCCATCGCGATGAGCAGGCTGCTCCGGTCGAGCGCGATCGCGAGATCGTCGCCCGGCTTGTCGACGTTGACGTCGATGCGGCCGATGCCTCGCCCGTCGCCGGTCTCCTGCCAATTGGTGATCGACGCGGTGATGTCGTCGATGGCATTGCTCCCGGGCGCGCGCGGTTTTCCTCCGAGATCGAGCAACGTGATCGATTCGATCGCACCGGAGGTCGCCGTCGCGAAAGCGGCGCGCGTGTCGCGGATGACGAGCTTTTGCTCGTCGCCAAAAGGAGTCGCAGTGAGGTTGTGCAACCCGGAGATCGTCACCGGACGCCCTTCCAGCGTGACGCGCACGCGCGCGCGATAGAGATCGCGCGGCGCGCCCTCGACGCTGGACAGGAACAGAACGCGACGCCCCCACACGAACTCGGCGAGCACGCCGGGGCTCGGCTCCCAAGCGACGTCGGACGGCTGCACGGTGCCCCCCGTCGCTTGTCCGAGCAAGGCGGCCAAGCCGTCGAGGGTGCGCGGCGGCGGTGCCGGCTCGACGAAGCGTGTTCCGACGGCCAGCCCCACCGCGACCAAAAGCGTGGGACCTATCCGACGCCACAACTGCGGGCTCGAAAAATTCGGAATCACGACCCCTTCTCGAGACCGAGGAGCGCCCGCGCACGGCCGGGTTCGACGGGAGAACGTCCGATCGACCGCGCATAGTCCGCCGCTTGGCGAACGAGGGGCGCGCTACCCTCGGCGAGGACCCCTTTGGAGAGGTAGATGTTGTCTTCGAGACCCACCCGCGCGTGGCCCCCGAGGCGCAGCGCGGCTTCGGTCATCGGCTTTTGATGGCGACCGACCGCCGCGACCCCCCATGTCGATCCGCGCGGGATCTGGGCGGCCATAAATTGGATGATCGGTTCGCGCGCGCCGATTCCCCCCGGCACCCCCAGCACGAATTGAAAATGCAGCGGCGGCGTGAGCAAACCTTCGCCCGCCAAGGTGAGCGCTTCGTCGATGTGCCCCACCTCGTAACATTCGAGCTCGGGCACGCTCCCCGCGGCGCGGATGCGCTGCGCGAGATCGCGGATCTGCGGCCTCGTATTGACGAAGACGTCGGCGCCGAAGTTGAGCGTGCCGCAATTGAGCGTCGCCATCTCCGGTTTGCATCCGAGGGGGCCGGACCGTTCGTCGACGCTCATCCCCACGGCGCCCCCCGTCGATGTCTGCACGATGACGTCGGTCTTCGCGCGAATGCGATCGATGGCATCTTGAAAGAGCGCGGTGGCCTGGCTCGGCGTGCCGTCGGGGTTGCGCACGTGCAGGTGCACCACCGCGGCGCCCGCTTCGCGACAGCGCGCCGCTTCGTCCGCGATCTCCTGCGCTGTGATGGGCAAATGAGGCGTTTGCTCGCGCGTCACTTCGGCGCCCACGATGGCGGCGGTGAGAATCACCTCGGGCGCGATCTCCGGCACCGCCCCATGCGGGATTCGTTGCAACGGCTTGGGGACGACGCACGTTCCGCGCGCGCGGCAAACGACGACCGCCGGCTCCAGCACCCCCGCCGCGGACGCCGGCGCGCCTTGATCGCGCAAATTCGCGATGACTTTGCGCGCCTCGAACTCCATGCGGCGCGAGGTCGCTCCCACCGCCGTCAGCACGCCGCGCACCTCGAGGTAGTCCCCGGCGTAGACGGGCGCCAAAAACTCCACCATGTCGTAGGCGCGAAACAGCCCCTCGTCGCCGTCGAGGCGGATGAGAAGCTCGGTCGCCACGTCCCCGAAAAGCGCCAGCACCCGGGCCCCATCGACGAGCTCGCCGGCGTAGTGCGCATCGTGAGCGCCCATACGAAGGCGCAATGTCACCGACAGACCTACCGGACTCGTCATGTCATTTTCTCGAAGCTTCCCCGGGCGGGTGCGAACGGGCCATGAGCGGCTGGGTGGCTCGCCACGAGGAGCTCGGCATTCGGCCGGCGCGCCCCGACGAAGGCAGGGGCTAGCATGCCCCCGAGCGCCCCGCTCGACAAGCCGCCCCGCGTGGCCATTGCGACAAACCCTGCCGGCGTGTTACCGGACGGACTCGCGAAGATGTCGATCTGGCAGGTTCCCACGATAGGCGTTTTCCCCCGTGGCCGCACCGAGCGGCGATCCGGCCGGACGCCCCTTCGCGCGTGAGCACCGCGGTCCGCTCCAATCTGGCGACGCGTCTCCTCACGGCGGGGATCGTGGCGCCGCTCATTCTCTTGCTTCTGTATTTCGGCCCGGTGTGGGGGTTCTCGGTTTTCATCTTCGTCGCCACGGGGCTCTCCGCGCGCGAATTCTTCTCGATGACGCACGCGGAGGACGCAATCGCGCGGGCGGTGGGGATTCTCCTGACGCTCGCCGTGGCGGCGGTGCTGTTTCTGCACCGCGCCGATCCGCGCGCGCTTCTCAGCGTGATGGCGGGGCTGCCCATTGCCTCGATGCTCCTCGCCCTCGTCCGTCTCGGTGAGGTGCGCACCGCGGCCGCGCGCATGGCGGCAACGACGTTCGGTCCTCTTTGGGTGAGCTTGCTGACGTTCATCGCCCTTTTGCGCGAGGAGCTCGGCTCGAGCGGTCCCGGCTACGTCCTGATGACGCTCATGTTTGCGTGGCTCGCCGACAGTTGCGGCTACTTCGCGGGGCGTTTCCTCGGCCGGCGAAAGCTCTACGAAGCCGTCAGTCCCAAAAAGACGGTGGAAGGTTTCATCGGTGCCATTCTCGGCGCGGTGAGCGGGGCGCTCATGGCGCACTTTTGGTATCTCCCCGACATTCCGCTCGTGGACGCGGTCGTGCTGGCGGTCGTAGCAGGGACGCTCGGCCAGCTCGGCGATCTCGGTGAGTCCCTCCTCAAGCGCTCGACCGGGGTCAAAGATTCCGGTGAGATCGTTCCCGGGCACGGAGGCATGCTCGATCGACTCGACGCCCTTTTTGTAACGAGCGCGATCGTGTACCTCTATACACGCTGGCGATAACACGAAGCGTCAAACACGTGACGCGGCTGGCGAAATTCTTGCGGCGACGCCACAGCGCGAAGCTCGTTTCGCGCCGCAAATCGAACCTTGGAAAGGCTCGGCGACCGTGGAAGTCCAGATTGCGCCCGAGTAGACTTGACTCCGTCCAATCCTAGGCCAGAAACGGGCCCGCCATCTATCGCGGCGACCTTCGCTGGAATAGGACCCCCGCAGCAGTCTCGCCGCGTCTTTGCGCGGCTGCTCCGCCGAATCTGCCGATCGTGATCAGTACGGCGAGTGGAAACGACAAATATAGAGCCAAGGCGTCTTCAGCAGTGATTCGAGAGGAGATTCGATTGCGATGAGTCAAGCCAAAAGTGCCCCGTCCCTTCAGGTCGCCGACAAGATTACCGACAAGTCCACGTCCGCACCGCCGAGCGCCGCGCAGGCCGCCCCGAAATACGAGTTTTTCAAAGTCGTGCAGGACTACCTCGACAAGGCGGCGTCGGTCGTCCAGCTCTCCGAGTACATCCGTCTCATCCTCAGCCAGCCGAAGAACGAGATCATCGTCCACTTCCCGGTGCGGATGGACAACGGCGACATTCGGCTCTTCAAGGGGTACCGCATTCAGCACTCGAACATCCTCGGGCCGTTCAAAGGGGGCATTCGCTACCACGAGAGCGTTTCGCTCGACGACTTGAAGGCGCTCGCGTCGATGATGACGTGGAAGTGCGCGCTCATGCAGATTCCGTACGGCGGCGGCAAAGGGGGCATCAAGTTCAATCCGCACACCGTTTCGAAGTCGGAGCTCCAGCGCATCACGCGGCGCTTCTTCCACGCGCTGGGCGGCAACATCGGCCCCGACTACGACATCCCTGCGCCGGACATGGGGACCAACGCGCAGACCATGGCCTGGGCCATGGATACGTACATGAACACCGTCGGCATGGTGAACAAGCAGAGCGTGAAGGGTGTCGTCACCGGTAAGCCCGTCGCGTCGGGCGGCACGGTGGGCCGCGACAAGGCCACGGGACAGGGCCTCGTGCATTGCATCACCGAGTGGGCGAAGGACAAGAACTTCGACCTCGAAGGTTCGACCATGTCGATCCAGGGGTTCGGCAACGTGGGATCGTTCGCGGGCGTCATTCTCTCGCGCCTCGGCGTCTCCCTCGTCGCGGTCGGCGATCACACGGGGTATCTCTACAACCCCGAGGGTTTCAACCCGCACAAGCTCCAAGACTACGTGCAGGAGCACGGCTCCATCGCCGGCTACCCCAATGGCCGCGCGATCTCGCGCGAAGAGTTCTTCGCCACCAAGGCGGACATGTTCCTCCCCTGCGCGCTCGAGAACCAGATCGGCCGCGAAGAGGCGATGGCGCTCAACGTCAAGCTCGTCGGCGAAGGCGCCAACGGCCCTTGCAACCCCGAGGGTGAGCGCATCCTCCAAGAGCGCGGCATCGAGATCCTCCCGGACATCCTCGCCAACTCGGGCGGCGTGACGGTGAGTTACTACGAGTGGGTCCAGAACAAGCGCTCCGAGCATTGGACGCTCGAAGAGGTCGACGACAAACTCGAGAAGGCGATGAAGAAGGCTTATCGTGAGGTGACCGCCTTCGCCCGCTCGCGCAAATGCGACCTCCGCATCGCCGCCTACGCCCTCGCTCTGAGCCGACTCGAAGTCGTCTACAGCCAGCGCGAGATCTTTCCGTAAAGGAAGTCAGCAGAGCAGGCTTCCTTTACGGAAATCCCACTCCCCGCGGGGGCTCTGCCCCCGCCCCACCGGAGCAAGTCCGGCATGGGGCCCCACTCCCGCGGTGCCTCCGGCACCGGCACGTGTGCTTTGTCGTCGCGCTCGTTGCGTGCACCACGTCCGGTGCGCCGGCGTCGGCTTTCGACACCGAGGTCAACGCGACCTCGGCGGCTCAGGCTTATTCCTTTGGCTCACCGCTCGGCGCGCAGATCGTGCGGCGGCGGCGCTTTTTGCAGACGCTCGCTCTCGATGTTCACCATCTCGAGGGGGACGACACGCGCCCCGGTGAGCCCGAATACGCGCTGCGGCTGCGTTTGCGGCTGGACAGCGACATCGGTGTAGCGCCGGAAGAGACCGCGTACTCGACGATCTCCAATCGGTTCGTCCCGGGGCTCGTGGAGGCCCCGTTCGACCTCATGTACGGCTACCTCGAGGGGCGGCGGCTTCTCCGGGGATGGCTCGGGTTTCGACTCGGCCGCCAGTACGTGAGCGATTCGCTCGGTTGGTGGGCGTTCGACGGCGCAGAGCTCCGTCTGACGACCCCGTACTTCGTGGCCGTCGAGGTGTACGGCGGTGTGGAGCAGCGCGGCGGATTGCCCCTCTCGACGCCACGGTTCGAGCAAAACGGCGTTTGGCGCGGCGATCGCGAGGCATTCGCGCGGAACATCTATCCGCAGTTTCTCGATGCCTACGCGGCCCCCGCTTACGGCGTCGCGCTCGAAAGCACCGGTGTCACCTTCGTTCACGGCCGGCTCGACTATCGCAAAGTTTGGAACCGCGGTCCTGTCCTGGCCTCCCCTTTTCCGAACCCCCTGACCGGCGCCTACGACGTCTACGACGCCGTGCGGACATCTTCCGAACGGCTCGGCTACGCGCTCGACGCGACGCTCGGCGACATCGGGGGCGTCAAAGGGGGGCTCGTCTACGATCTTTACGATCGCTCGCTGTCCAGCGGCTACGCGCAGGTCGATTGGTACGCCGCGCAGCGGCTCACCGCAGGGGCCGACTTCGATTACTTTCGTCCGACCTTCGACGGCGACTCGATCTTCACGTTCTTCACGCACAACCCCATGACGACGTTGAGCGGCCGCGTCGCGTGGGACGCCGACGACGCGCTCAGCGTCGCGCTGAGCGGTGGGGCACGCCGCTTCTTCACCGACGGCGATCCAGCGACGTTCACGACCAACGCGACCGACGCGGCGCGCACATCGACGGCGCAAACCGACTTGCTGGGCGATCTATCGGCACGCCTGCGCGTCGCGAGCGCGATGCTTCGCGCGCGGAGCATGCTCGAGCGGGGGGACGCGGGGCACCGCCAAGGGGGTGATCTTTACGGCGAGCAGCGGTGGATGGGCGGGCGCTGGATGACGTCGGCGCGCGTGTCGCTCTACGACTGGAAGGACAACCTGCGGGCGGGGCGCGACGCGACGTCGTTCGCCTACGTGCTGGGGGCCGGTTTTCGACCGAGCCCGGTGCTCCAGACGCTCCTCGAGTGGGAGCACGACATGAACCGGCTCGTGGGGCAGCGCTATCGCATCCTCGCCGTCGTGAACCTTGCGGTGACGAAGTGAGCGCGCGCCTTTTGATCGTCGCGTGTCTGTTGGCGGCTTTCGCGGCGACGCGCGCAGGGGTGACCTTGCCAAGCACGGCGGCGCCGGTGACCGACATGGCTCCGCTTGCCGGCAACCAATCGGTGCCCACGCAATGGCTGCCCGCCGGCGCCCCCACCCCCGACAACGGGCCGAGCTCGGTCATCTTTCCCCCTCAGCGGATCACGATTCGCATGAGCCACAAGAAGCACGTCAAGGACCTCGGCGAGACGTGTGTCAACTGCCATCGCGACGCTCGTTCGAGCCAAAGCTCGGCGGACGATCTGCTCCCCTCGGGTCGCGTTTGCGACAGCTGCCATCAGACGCGGCACGACGACCTTCGCGCCGTGACGGGCACGAGCGACGGCGTCGCGCAGTGCAGCCTCTGCCATGCCGGCTACGACCCGAGCGCGCCGAACCGCGTCGCTCCCTTCGACATGCCCAAGCCGAACCTCCGCTTCGATCACAAAGCGCATGCCGATCACAACATCGCGTGCGGTCAATGCCACGGCTCGGTCGAAGAGCTCGAAGTGGCGACGCGCGATCAGCTGCCGCGCATGAAGGGTTGCTTCGGTTGCCACGCCATGACCGGCGCCGCGCAGGGTGGAGCCAAGAGCGCCTGCGACACGTGCCACCTCGTCACCCCCGGCGGGCAGATGAAGGTCCTCTTTTCGACGGGAGAGCTCAAACCGCCGCGCTGGCTCGGCAACGCCCAGCACACCGCCGACTTCCTCGAGCGCCACCGGGCCGTCGCGGCGGACAACAGCGCGCTTTGCGCGAGCTGCCACACCGAGCGCTACTGCACGGATTGTCACGACGGCCGCGTGCGCCCGCGCTCGGTCCACCCCAACGACTGGATTTCGATCCACCCCATCGCCGCGCGCCAGAACAACCCCCGCTGCACGAGCTGTCATCAGGAGCAGAGCTTCTGCCTCGGCTGTCATCAGCGCATCGGCGTCGCCATGAGCGGCCCCAACGCCGCTTCCGGCAGGTTCCACCCGCCGAGCTTCGCCACGTTCAACGGGCGGGGGCCTGGGCACCACGCTTGGGAGGCGCAGCGCAACCTGAATGCCTGTGTCAGCTGCCACACGGAGCGCGACTGCGCGATTTGCCACGCGTCGAGCGGTCGGGGGGGCCTTGCCGTCGATCCGCATCCCCCTTCGTTCCGCGGCACGTGCGCGGCGCAGCTGCGTCGCAATGCCCGGCCGTGTCTCGTTTGTCATGAGCCGGGGTCGGCCGAGCTCGAGAGTTGCCGCTGAAATGAAGGCAATTCGGCCCACCCCGACGTTCCCCCCCCGGCCCGCGGTCGGGCGACAGCCAGTGAAAAACTCCGCAAACTCCTTGCACCCGGGTTCCGCGGGGGGCTATAGGTCAGCCACGTCGCTTTGCGGGGCCCCTAAGGAGGAGTTCAGTGAAGGAACTGGTCCGGTACTTAATCGACAATATGTACTTGGATTTTCAGGGGGATATCTCGCTGGAGACGGTGCGGGGTTTTCTGCGGGAAGACGAGAGTCGCGAAGCCCGCCAGCTGCTTTCCAAGATCATCGAGGAAAAGGGGATCGACGATCTTCTGATCACCCTTGCCGACTGCCTGAAAGAGCACATTTCGAGCGGCGTTTCGGACGCAGTCGTCCGCGAGCAGCTACAAATGTACGCCGAGAGCTGATTTTTGCCGCCGTACTGACGGCGTTGGGCAGCTCGATCGGGTGTGACCAAGGCGTGCCTGCGCCGCAGCTAGGGTCCGGCCCGCCGCCCCACGTGGTGTGGACCTATCCGGCGAACGAGGCGGTGGACATGCCACGGACGCTCGCCATCCGGGCGCAGTTCGATCGATTCCTCATGCCTTCGACGGCGATTCGACAGGCGATGTGCCTGCAAGCCGCGACGGTCGGAGGCGAGGCGACAGGCACGGACCGATGTGACCCAGCCGGCATCGCCCCGGAATACGACCCGGTCGACCGCGTCGCCACGTGGATCGTCCGCGGGGAGCTCATGCCGCTGACCCGGTACAACGTGCGGCTCTTCGCGCCGAAGGATCCGCAGGATCAGAGCGGCGTGCGCGCGTTCGACGGTACGCCGCTCGAAAAGGAATTCACCTTCGCGTTCACGACGGGCAAAGGCGGGCCTGGGCTCGAGCCCCCACGCACGCTCGGATTCTGCGATGTGCGCGTGCTTTGCCCCTTGCCCGAGGGCGCGTGCGACGCCCCCATGCCCGTCGGCGTGACCGCGAGCCCCCACGCCTTTTTCGCGGGCAACTGCACGAGCGGGGGAACGTGTCACGGAGGCGGAAGCAGCAACTCGGGCCCCTCGGGATCGGTGCTGCGGCTCGACGATGACGGCGCGGGGGGCGGCGTCGCCGCCGCCGTGCGGCACCTCGTCGACCATGCCGTCGTGGCGCGAGAGACCGCGACCGGGGTGGACCCCGTGGCACCGAGCCGCAACGTGCTCTCCCCTTTCGGCCACAACATGCCGTACATCGACGCGACCAACCCGGGGAACAGCTACCTCCTCTACAAGATGATCTTGGCGCTGGCTCCGCGCTGCCCCTTCGATCCCGAGGAGGAATCGGCCACGCACGTCGGCCTTGCGTGCGCCAATCCGAATGGGCGCTACGCCCGTGATTTTTACGATTGCCGCAGTATCGACGACGCCGTCTTGCCGCGCGATCCGTTCGGCAACTGTCCGAGCGACGGCGGTTTCCCGGCTCCGCGCGACGGCGGTGTCCCGCCGCTCACGAAGATCGGACCAAAGGACGAGCTCATTGCCCCGCTGCTCGAACCGCGCGTGCCCGCCGACGCTTGGCAGCCACCGGCGCGCGGCGAATACGAACGACTGCGCGCGCGGATTCGCGGCTCGGGAATGCCCGAAGGGGGCTGGGTGTCGCACGCCGACGCGCTCGCGATAAGCGCGTGGATCGCCGACGGCGCGCGCGTCGAGGAGTGCCCGCAGTGACGGTTCGGTGATAGCGTTTCCCCCGCGAAACGGAGGGGCCGATGGAAACGAAGATGATCGAGTACGCCCGACCCGATGGGCAGACTGCTTCGTCGTACTACGTCACGCCGTGGGGAGACCGCAAAAGCCCAGGGGTCGTCGTGATCCAAGAATGGTGGGGACTCAACTCCCAGATCAAAGGCGTCGCGGACCGGCTCGGCAAAGCGGGCTACCGCGCGATCGTCCCCGATCTGTTTCGCGGCAAGGTGGCCAAAGACGGCGCCGAGGGGAGTCAATGGATGAACGGGCTCGACTGGGACGACGCGGTCGAGCAGGACATTCGCGGCGCGGTGCAGCACCTGCGCAAGGTTTCCGAGGGCGCGCTCGGTGTGCTGGGCTTCGGTATGGGTGGCGCGCTCACCGTCATCGCCGGCGCGCGGCTCTCCGGGATCGATGCCGGAGTCTGCTGCTACGGCATTCCGCCAGCAGCCAAGGCCGACCCGCGCCGCCTGCGCGTGCCGATGCAGTTTCACTTCGCGCACGACGACGATTGGTGCACGCCCGAGGCCGTCGACAAGCTCGAGCACGGGCTGCGTCAGGGGAGCACGATGTTCGAAGTGCACCGCTACGACGCGAAGCACGCCTTCATGAACGAAGCGCGCCCCGAGGTCTTCAACCCGGGGGCGTCCGCCAAAGCGTGGGAGCGCGCGCTCCAGTTTTTGCTGGCGAAGCTCAGGGACTAGCCGCGGCGGCGCCGGCGCTGCTTTAAAACGAGCGGGGGCGGCGCGTCACTCGCAAGGGACGCTCATCGGTTTCAGCGTGGCCATGTTGTTGGCGATGTTGCATTCGGGCGCGGTGGTCACGATGTCGATTTGCCTTGGTTCGCCGAACAGAACGAAGGGGACCGTCTTTTCGCCCGGCGCAAGATCGTCGAGAATCGGCACCACCTGATCTCCCCATGATGCCAAACCGTGGACCACGAGGTCGAAACCCCCTCGCGCCGTCGCGGTTCCTCGATTTCCGATGACGACGACGCTGTAGCCCTCGCAGTTGGTGCAATCGATCTGGGCCGTGACGAACAGATCGGCCGCCGCGCAGGTTGTATCGACGGCATAAGGGGGCGTCGTCATGAGCGTGCATCCGCAGGGAGCGCGTAGGCCCGTGCAGTCGAGGGGCTCGTCTTTGCCATCGCAGTCCGAGTCGAATCCGTCGTTCCACTGCTCGAAGGCGCCCGGGTTGCGGCGCGGGTCGCGATCGTCGCAGTCGTTCGCATTGCGCGTGAGGCCCGGCGGCGAAGGCTCGGAGTAAGGAACAAAGGGGGAGCAACGAGGCTCGTCCTTCGCGCCGTAAAGGTCGCCGTCGGCATCGACGTAGAGAACTTCTTGAAGCGCCGGATCGCCGTCGTCGCAATCGCGAAAAGACCACGACGCGGGCGTGCGGGTGTACCCCGCGGGCACTTGCTCGAAGCAGCTGTCCCACGCGAGAACGGCTGCGAAACCATCCCCGTCCGCGTCCCGCCACGCCGCGACACTGCGGCGCGGATCCGTGTCATCACAATCGTTGCGGCCGGCGTAGTCGGGCCGGAAGATCGTCTCGATGCGTCCGTCCGTGCATCGCTGCGCCCATTCGGCGGGGACGCCGTCACCGTCGTGGTCGACCCTGGCATGGACGTCCCAATACGACTGCCAGCCGGAGCACGCGGTTCCGTCGAGCGCCCAGTCGAACGGCGGCGGATCATCATTGGCCCGCTCGTGGCCGGCATCGATCGGAGAGGTGCGCGTACGGTTGCCCGTGAAGTCGCGCGGACCCGCGGGATTGTCGCTGCACGCAACGAGCGCCGCACCCATCGCGACCATCGCGACGGCGACACGTCCACCCCGCGCGGCGCTCCAGGGCATTTCATTAAGCTAGCCGGCGGGGGATCGCGCGGCTCCCCCTTCTTATTAACAATGCCGCTGCTAAAAATGCAGGCCGAGCAACGCTCCACCCGTGACGGCCAGGCCGGTCCCGGCCCCCTCTCCCACGAGCAGCGTCCCATCGGCGGCCGAGACGGCGCCGCGCGACAGGCGCACCAGATCGACTTGAAGCGTCCCACCCACGGAAAACGCGCTGGAAACGTAGTAATCGACGCCGCCCCCTAGCCGAATGTCGAACCCCGTGGTGGACGGGCTCGGGACCCCCGCGCCGGCGCGATCGTCGTGGTAGCCGAGCTTGGCAAAGCCGCCCCCCAGCATGGCGTAGGGTTCGAGATTGCCGAGGGGGATGTGCCAGCCGAGGTCGAGGTTCAGCGTCCACAGATCCCAGTTCGAGAAGCGCGCGAAGCGAAAGCTCGGGCCCACCGTGAGAAAGAGCAGGCGAAGTCCGCCGCTGGCCGAAAAATAGGGGCCGAACGCCGAGGTGTTCCCTTCTCCCGCCGTAAAAAACGAGTCGCCGCCGCCCAGCGCGTCGAGGGAGATGAACTCCGCGCCGCCCCCCACGTTGAAATAGACGAACTCGAGTCCGCGCCCCGAGTCGCTGTGCTCCGCATCCTCGAGCTGCCGCTGGGTCGTGTTGGGGTACGCGGGATAAGTGGGGTAGGCGGGTGCCGCCGGTGGCGGCCCGCTCCCCGGAGGCGGCGGCGCGAGCCCACCGCTTTGCATCGGCGGCGGCGGCGCGAGGCCCCCCGCACGCATCGGCGCGGGTTGCTGCGCGCTCACTCGCGCGGCGTAGCCAACGACGGATCCTGCCAAGAGAAGAGTGACGGCGTACTGCTTCACAGCCCTAGCCGAGCGCATGTCGATGTCCGAAGCTTACGCCTGTTCGACCCGATTTCGCCCGCCTTGTTTGGCGCGGTACAGCGCACCGTCGGCACGCTTGTAGAGGGCGTCGGCGCTGTCCTCGTCTTTGAGCCAGATGGCGACGCCGAGGCTGATAGTCGTCGGCATGACGTGCTTTTCGAAGCGGAAGGTCGTCTGCTCGACGACCACGCGGACCTTCTCGGCCACTTCGCGCGCGCCCTTGAGGCCCACTTCAGGGGTCAAGATGCCGAACTCTTCGCCTCCCACGCGCGCGAATACGTCCTCCCGGCGGAGCTTGGCCCGCACGATGCTGGACAGCTCCCTCAGAATCGCGTCGCCGGCCAGGTGGCCGAAGGTGTCGTTCTTTTGTTTGAAGTGATCGATGTCGAAAAGGACGAGGCCGAGCTCGCGGTTGTAGCGGCGACTGCGGGAGATCTCGCGCTCCAGCGTCTCGTGGAAATAGCGCTTATTGTAGATTTGCGTGAGTCCATCGAACGTCATCATTCGATAGATCTCTTCGTGGTACGAGGCTTCGATGTTGCCCCCGTACATGAATTTGAGGATGGTGCGGCCGATCTTGATCTGATCGCCGTCGTTCAGGTCGACCTCGGTGATGAGCGCGTCGTTGACGTAGGTGCCGTTGGTCGAGCCGAGGTCTTTGACCTTGTAGCCGCTCCCCGTCCACCAGATGCGCGCGTGATGGCGGCTGACCGACTCCTGATCGACGGGAATGCCGCAAGCGGTCGAACGGCCGGCTTCGATCGCATTTTCGCCGAGCGCAATGCGGCGCCCCAAGTCGTCGCCATAAATCACGACGAGGTACGCTTCGCGCCCGATGGCGTTCTCTTGCTGAACCGGGAGCTTACGCTGCGTGATGACGGTGCGTTCCGACGCGCTGCTGTCCCGGTTGTCCGATTTCGACACGTTTTCCATGGTACCCCACGGCCAGCGCGGGGTGAACTTTTGGCAGCGATCATCGGGCCGGAGCCGTAGGGCGGCTTGGCTCCCCTGGCGGGGACCGATGTAGGTGACGGGCGTCGTCAGAGCGCGGCGGTGATGGCCTTGAGCTCGTCGGCCGGACGGTTCGTCAACATGGCGCCGTGTCCGACGATGACCCGCTTGAGGTCGGGCGTGGCCCACGAGTTCACGTGGCGTGAGAAAGCGCCTTTGTCTTTGACGAGGAACCAGCGACTGAAGCGGGGAACCGAGGCTCGTCCCGTCGGCGCCAGCACGAAGCCGATGACCCCGGGCACTTTGGGCATGTTGAGGATGGTGTCATTGAACACGACGGTGACGCCGTCGGAGGACTTCACCTCGAGCACCCCCTCGCTTCCCTTGCATCCGTCGAGGTGACAAAGCCGTACGGTGTCGTCTTTTGGCGCAGCATCGTAGTCACCGGTCACCGGGACGATCTTTTCCACCCCTTTGCGCGCTTTGGCCGGCGCGTACACGCTCGCCGAAGGGTAGCGGTCCTTGTAGATCCTCGCGTCCTGCCGGTGAAAGGCGTTCGGAACGACGATGCACGCCGGCGCGCCGAAGGCTTCGATCTCGGCCTGCAATGCAGGCTCGAGCGCGATCGCGTTGTGAATGACGAGCCGTCCGTCTTTCATGCGCGCGATGGTCATGATCCGCTTGGTCTTGCCGTCGGGCATCGTACCCTCGACGCGCCAGAGGTTTTCGCTCAGTTTCTCGAGCGGGCCGTGCGGCAGCACCGTCCACGTTTCGAAGCATTTGGCCATGGGGCGGGGATTATGAGCGAAGGCCCCCTGCCCCACAATGCCGACGGGGCGACGGGTCGGGTCCGCGCCGCGTCCCGCGCCTCAACTCCGCATCCTGATATATTCGCCCGATGGGTTCGTGTGCGGCCGCGGCTCGATGGCCCTGCGACGCTCTCACCGTCTGGAGGGACTGAAGGGTGGACGAACTCCTTGCGCTGATCGCGGTGCTGTTGGGCGGCGCGTTCATCATTTCGCCGATCGTCGCGCTGTTTCTGGTCTTGGACGTGCGGAAGAAGAACGCGCGGCTCGAAAAGCAGGTGAAGGAGCTCGAGCAGAGGGGGGCGCGGGCGGATTGGTGGATCGGGGAGCTCGCGCGGAAGGTGGACGCGACGTGGACGCAGCGCGCCGCAGAGCGACGCCGCGAGGGGGGTGAGGAGAGGGATGACGCGGGGGGCGCGGGGCGCGTGGAAAGCGCTGCGTCGGAGGTTGCGAGCGCGCAAGAGGACGAGGGCACGGCGTTGCGTGCGCAGCGGGTGCCGGTTGGGGAGGGTGCCGCGGCCATTGACGGTGTGGGGGCGGAGACATCATCGAGCACGAGTGCGATCACGAGCGCGAACGCGGGTGCGACCGCGAGCGCGAGCGCGAGCACGAGCGCGAGCGCGAGCGCGAGCACGAGCGCGAGCGCGGGTGCGACCGCGACCACGAGCGCGACCTCGATGACGAGTGGGAGCGTCGGGGCGGGGACGAGTGCGCTGGGTGGGGCGGGGGCGAATGGGAAGGAGAAGGCCGGTTTCGACTTCGAGAAGGTCGTGGGGGTGCGGCTCTTTTCTTGGCTTGGCGGGATTGGGCTCTTCATTGGGGCGGCTTTCTTTCTGCAGTACTCGATCGAGCACGAGCTGATTTCGCCGCCGATGCGCATCGGCATCGGGCTCGTGGTCGGTGCGGCGGCGGTGTTGATCGGGGACATCATTCGCGGCAAGGCGGATCGCGCGGGGCAGGCGCTTGGGGGGGCGGGGATCGCGACGCTTTATGCGTCGCTTTTTGCCGCGCGTACGCTGTACGAGCTCATCCCCGCGCCGGCGACGTTCGCGGGTATGGCGCTCGTCACGGCGCTCGCGGGTGTCATCGCCGTGCGGCGCGATGCATTCGTGCTCGCGGTCATCGCGTTGACGGGTGGTTTCGCGACGCCGGTGCTCCTGTCGACCGGCGAAGATCATCGCTACGCGCTCTTTGCCTATATTGGGCTGCTCGATGCGGGGGTGCTCTTCGTCGCCGCGAAGCGCAGCTGGATGAGCCTCACCGCGCTGGCCTTCGTGGCGACCGCGTTGATTTACGGCGGGTGGGCGTCGGAATACCTCGACCAAGAGGGCGTGCCCTTCGCGCTGAGCACGGCAGCGGCGCTCGCGGCGCTCTTTGCGCTCGGCACGTTGAAGCGCGCGCCGGCGACGGCCGCTGCGACGCGCTGGAACGGCGCGCTCGCGGGGATCGCGCTCGCCTCGCCTTTCGTTGCCGCGCTATCGGTGGGAACCCAAACCGAGCTGCGCGCCAGCGCGCCTCTCCTTTCGGGTTATCTCTGTTTACTTCTCGGGGGCACGTTCGTGATGGCCGAGCGTTGGAACGCCCCCTATTCGCTGGAGATCGGCGCAGGGCTCACCGTGCTGACGCTGGTGGGTCGCGTCGCGCCTGACGTGCTCGGGGATCAGCAGCTGCGCACGTTCCTCGCCTTTTCCGGGCCGCCCCTGGTGCTCATTGCGCTTTGGATTTGGCAGGAGCGCCGATCCAACGGGCGCATGGCGCAGTCGTTGCGAAGAGCGGCAGGGATCGCGCTCGGAGGGAGTTTGTTCGTCGCCGTCGAGGCGCTGCCCCTCGCGTCGTTCAGCGATCCCATCGCGCCCCTCGGTCTGTACGTCGCGGCTCATGCGGTAGGGCTGGTCGCGATCGGGCTCGTGCTGTCGTCGTCGCTCTGGCTCGCGCTGGCGCAGGGGCTCTGGGTGGCGGCGCTTCTCACCTTGACGCAGCGCTACGAGTCGCCGCGTTTGAATGAATTTTTGCCGTTCATCGTGGTGCCCATGCTCCTCTTCTTCGCGCTGCCGATGGGGACGCCGCGCGCGCGCGGGGAGCCCGTGGGATGGATCGCTGGGGCGCTGGCGCTCGTCACGCACTACGCCGTCCTCTATGGGCTGGCACGCAATGTCTGGCTCGACTTCGAGCTCGGCATCGGCGCCATCGTGGCCGCTGCGCTGGCACTCGGGATGCTCGTCTTCGCGCGCCCCCGCGTGCTGACCACGGGTCCGAGCGGTTCGGTCGCCGTTCTCGGCGCCGTCACCCTGGCATTTCTCACGGCAGCCGTTCCCATCACGCTGAGCAAGCAATGGATCACGGTCGCCTGGGGGCTCGAAGTCGCGGCTCTGGCCTGGCTCTACTTGCGTCTTCCGCACAAAGGTCTGCTCGTCGCCTCGGCGCTGCTCGCCGTATCCACGATCGTGCGGCTCGTCGCCAATCCCTCGCTCTGGGAATACCATCCGCGCAGCGGCATCGTCGTCCTCAACTGGTATCTCTATACCTTCGGGCTCCCCGCGCTGGCCTTTTTCACGGCAGCTCACCTTCTACGGCGGGATGCCGTCGCTAAGCAATACCGCTTTCCGAGCGCGCTCTGGTTTGCCGGGGGCGCCATCGTCTTCGTGCTGCTCAACGTGGAGATTGCGGACGCCTACTCGACGGGACAAACGATCGGCTTTCATATGGGGGCGAGTCTCGGTGAGGACATGACCTACAGCCTCGGATGGGGCGTTTTCGGCTTGGCGACCTTGGTGTTGGGGATGATGTTGCGATCGACGGCCGCACGGCTTTCCGCGCTCGCCGTGCTCCTTCTCACCATCGGCAAGGTCTTTCTGCACGACTTGTGGCACTTGGGGGCGCTCTATCGCGTGGGCTCCATGGTCGGCTTGGCGATGGCGCTCCTCGCCGTCTCCTTTTTGACCCAGCGTTTCATTTTGCGCGAAGACAAATCGTGAAGTGGCGCATGACACACAGCAGGAGACGAGCCGGGATGAGCGTTCGACGACAAGCGCTGCGCATCGCAGGATGGTGGGCCGCCATCCCGTTTCTCCTCGCGGCCGACGCGCCTGGCTACCGCTTTCATCGCGCTATCGAAGCCGCGTCCGGCTGGACGGAGGTCGAAATCCCCGACGATGTGCTCGATGCGTCGCGCGCGGGCCTTCCCGATCTCCGCGTGATGTCGTCCGGAGGAGAAGAGATCCCCTACGCGCTCGGAGGGACACTCGCGGCGAGCCCGGTCAAACTGTCGCTCCTCGACGTCGAGCAGGGGGACCGCGAGACCACCGCGATCGTCGACCGCGGCCCCAATGCTCCGCGCGCGGACGCGATCGAAATCGAAGTCTCCGAAGCCGAGTTCATCAAGCCGGTGACCATCGAAGCGTCGGCCGATCGTGCGGCCTGGCGTCCGATCGCGCGCGGGTCGATCTTCGCCACCGCTTCCGGGGCGCGCATGCTGCGGCTCCACTTTGCGCCGAGCGATCGCCGGTACTGGCGTCTTCGCTTCGACGACCGCAATGGTCCTGCGCTCAAGGTCGCCCACGTGATCGTCGCTGGCTCGCCCGTGCAAAAGGCGCCGCCGCGCGTCGCTCCGCTCGTTCTCGCGCCTGAATCCGACGCCAACGTCTCGGCCTCGACGTACGCGACCGTGCTTCCGAGCTCCAACCTCCGGCTCAGCGCGCTACGCATCAGCGCGAGCGACGCAGCCTTCGTGCGGCGCGTCCGCGTGTTCGAGCGCGTCTGGTTTCGCGACGAAGTCTCGCGACGTCTGCTCGGCGAGGGGGACATCTCGCGCTCGGGGACCGGTGAGGAACAACTGAACCTCCCCTCGAGCGAGCCGGCGGGAAGGCACCTCGAGATCGAAATCGATCGCAAAGGCAGGGTGATGCTTCACGGCGTGACCGCGCAAGCGATCATCGAGACGCAAGCACTGCGCTTTCACGCTCCCCCCGGCTCGGTCCCCGAGCTCGTCTACGGTTCGACGACGAGCGTGGCCCCGGCGTACGACGTCGCTGCCGCACTGCGCGGAGGCGCTCCCGCCGCATTCACGCGAGGCAAGCTCGGCCCCGCCGTCGACACGGGCGAGCAAGCGCCGTCGCTGCCCGCGGTGGAGCGCGGTGTGCGTATCGAGACGGCGGGTTGGAAAACCGAGCAGCCCATCGCGCTTCCTGCGCACGGACCAATCGCCTACCTCGATCTCGATCGCGGCGCCGGTTCGTTGCACGACGTGCGAATCGTCGACCAAGACCGACGACAAGTTCCCTACATCGTCGAAGCCGAGCCTCGCCACGCGCGCTTTCCTCTCGCGTTTCGCGTCGAACGTTCGGACGGCGCGACGCGCGTCCACCTCGACGGTGTCGATGCCGAGAAGACGGCCATCGACGCGATCGAGCTGGAGATAAGCTCACCCGAATACTTCGAACGCGACGTTCAAGTGCTCGAACAGCTGTTCGACGCGCGCGGCAAGACCGAGCTGCGCTCACTCGGCAGCGCGCATTTCGCGAAGGCGGGGCACCTTCCGGCGGCCCCTTTCCGCGTCGACATTTCTCGGCCAAGCGGTTCGCAGGTGATGGTTCGAATCGCCGACGGCGACAACGCGCCCATCGTCGTAGGCGGTGTCACGGCCGAAACGAGCCGTCGCCGTCTCAATTTCGTGTTTGCGCCTGGAGACGACCTCAAGCTGCTCTCCAACAACGACGCCGCGAGCGCCCCCAAGTACGACCTCGCTCTCGTTGCCGCGAAGGTCCTCTCCTCTCCCGCGGAAGCAGCGACCTTGGGGCAAGCGCGCAGCATCGTCGTGCCCCCCCGATCGACACCTGCTTGGTTCTGGATCTTCGTGCTCGCCGCAGCGGTGATTCTGCTCGTCGCGCTGGGCCGGACGCTCACACAGGCACCGAGCAAGTCGACTTAGCGCACGCGCGCCGCGCTCATGGTTCGAGCGCCTTGGAGACGGACCTCGCCTCCACTTCTTCGGCCGTCACCTCGCGTCCGAGCTCACCGGAGAGGTAGATCCCCTCCGTAATGAGCATCGTGGCGAGCGCGAGCTCCGCGGTGGGGAGCGGCTCGATCTTCCCTTTTAGCGCGGCGATGAAATGCGCCGCGGAGCTCGCGAGCGCGCCGGCATCGCCTCGGATCTGGTCGAAGCGGCGCCGCGCGCGTTCGAGATCGACCGTCGCGTCGATGTCGAGGTGTCCCGAGCTCTTGAAAAAGCCGAACGGCAAAAGGCGCACGCCCCCCTTGGCACCGAGCAGCACCGAGCCGCCGAAGCCATCGAGGTGCACCGCCCACGCTTCCAAGATGTCGAGCGTGATGCCCCCCGCAAAGCGGACGAGGCCGACCCCGAGCTCCTCCACGTCGTATTCGGAAGCGTGACGGCGCCGGTCGTCCATCGCGGTCGCTTGGTAAGTCTCGCCCGAGATTCGCAATGGGCGAGGGCTGTCGAGCAGATGGAGAAGCTGGGCGATGTGATGCGTGCCCATGTCGTAGAGGGCCCCCCCCGCCGATTGCCGCTTTTGAACGAAAGGGGCGGTGCCGTGCCCGTCGACGTAAGGGCGCCCGCGCCGGCGAAACCCCGTCGAGCGCGCATGGTAGATGGCGCCCAACTCGCCTTGCGCGATGAGCTCGCGCGCCGCCAGCGTTTCGTTGGTATAGAGAGTGGAAAGCTCGATGTGCAGCAGCCGGCCGTGCCGGCGTGCCGCGGCGAGCATCGCCTCGGCATCGCGGTACGAGCCGGCCATCGGCTTTTCGCAATGCACGTGTTTGCCCGCGGCAAGCGCGGCCAGCGTGACGGGCATGTGGAAATTGTTGTGCAAACAGACGTCGACGGCGTCGACGTCATCGCGAGCCAAGAGTTCGCGAAAATCCGCGTAGACGTGAGCCACGCCGTACTCGTGCGCAACGCGGCGCGCCTCGGCTTCGTTCACGTCGGCGCACGCGACGAGGCGGGCCCCTGCGAGGCTCGCGTACGTTTTCATACGGCTCTGACCGACGCGGCCGGTGCCGATGATCCCGACGCGAATGGCTTCGCGCTTACCCTCCGGGGATTGCATGATCTCCGCCGCGCAGAAACACGGCGATGCCTTCCAGAAGCGCGGGTGCCAGGGGCCGCTGGGGATCGGTGAGGGCCGCAGCTTGATCGGCATTGTCGAGCGATGCCATCTTGAGCGCGTGGCACATGCCGTCGATGACGAGGACCTGCGCATCGGGCCGAGCCGCGGCGAGAGCGTGCGCGTCGGCCACGGTGATCTGCACATCCGTCGTTCCTTGCGCGATCAGCGTGGGCACGGCGAGCCTGGCGAGCTCGATCGACGGATCGTATTGCAAGAGCGCGATCATGTAAGGCTGCACGCTCGGTCGAAACACCGACGCGAGCTGCGACGGAATATCGGCCACCGTGCGCCCCGCTTCGAGCTCGTCGATGATGTGATTGGCCTGTTCGAGCAGCGATCCTTCGAGCTGGCGCGCGAGCTGCTCGCGAAACACTTGGGCCATGGGGCGCCCCGGACCAGCCAGCGAAAGGAAGGCCGCCACGGGGACCTTTTGCATGGCCATGATGCCGAGCAACGATCCTTCGCTGTGCCCCACCAGAAGGACGCTGGAAAATCGCGGGTCGGCTTTCAATTGTGAAAGCCAGGCCGCCACGTCGTCTGCCTCGTCCGCCGGTCGCAAATCGGTCTCGACGACGCGCACGCTCGCGCCGACGCCCCGCTTGTCGTAACGGACCGACGCCACGCCGCGCCGCGCGAGCTCCTCCGCAAGCTCGTGATAGGCATCGGTGCGAATGCCGAAGGCGCTGTTTCCATTGCGATCGGTGGGTCCCGATCCGGCGACGATGAGCGCAACGGGAACGGGTCCCGAACCTTGCGGCAGCTGGAGCGTGCCGCAGAGCGCCCCCGTGGGAAGACTCAGCACCGCGGGGGAACCCGAGGGATCCGCAGGACAAACGCCGGGATCGCCGTGCGGGTTGTCGTTGCCGCAACCTGCGAGACAAAGTGGTGCGATGACGGCCAGAAGGCGCGCTGTTCGTGCGAGCTGGGAAGGGCGCGAGCGCATGACTGAGGACGCGGCAAAACTAGCATCGCCGCGCACGCTCCGCGAGCGCCGGAAAGGATGTTAGGTCGCCGGTCTCGCGCCCCGACGAAGAGTTCCCCCCAGCGCCAGCAACCGCCCTACGCGCCCCGCGGAGGCAGCGAGCAGCTCGCGAGCACGGCGCATCGCCTCTTCGAGGGGCATCGGATAGGAACAGATGGGCACGATGGCATCGAAAAGATCGAACGCGGCGGCATCCACGTCGTCGGGGATGCCCCCGGCCAGCACGACGACCGGGACGCCTAAGGCGCGCGCGGCGCGCGCAAGTGCATACGGCGCCTTGTTTTGCAGCGTTTGCCGATCGAGCCACCCTTCGGCCGTCACCACGAGGTCCTTGCCCGCCAATTGCTTGCCGAGCTCGAGGCGCTGCAGCACGAAGTCGGCCCCCGCTTCGAGCTTCCCCCCGAGGACCCCTGCAATACCCGCCGCCATCCCCCCCGCGGCGCCGCCGTGCCGCAACGCGCGGACGTCGCAACCGAGATCGCGCTCGATGACGGCGGCCCAATGCGCCAGGCCTTGTTCGAGGCGTTCCACCGCTTCGGGTGTCGCCCCCTTTTGCGGCCCGAAAGCACGCGCGGCGCCGTGATCGCCGAGAAGCGCATTGTCGACATCGCAAACGGCGACGATTTCCGTCTCCTTCAAGCGAGCGTCGAGCCCGGCGCGATCGATGCGCTCGACTCGTCCGAGCCCTCCCCCGCCCCGCGGTACGGCCGCCCCGTCGCGATCGAGCAATCGCGCGCCGAGCGCTTCCACGAGCCCCGCGCCGCCGTCGACGGTGGCGGATCCCCCGAGGGCAATGTCGATTCGGCGGCAACCGCGATCGAGCGCCGCCAGAACGAGCTGCCCGGATCCATAGCTGCTCGCCGTCAACGGCTGGTGCTCTTCGGGCCGAAGCCATGCGAGCCCCGACGCTTGGGCGACTTCGACCACTGCTTCGTTCGCGCCTTCGATCAAGCCGAAGCTCGCGTTCCTCGGCCGCCCGAGAGGGTCCTCTGCGACGGCGTCGGCGAAACAGCCTCCCAGGGCCCGAACGAGCACTTCCGCGGTGGCGTCTCCGCCGTCGGCGATGGGCAGCTCGTCGATCTCGGCCTGGGGAAGGGCGTGCGCGAGCCCTTCCGCGATGGCCCGCGCGGCCTCGATGGGACCGAGGCTTCCCTTGAGCGCGTTGGGGGCGACGAGGATTCGCATGACCGGCGCGCTACGCCGCGACGTCGGCTTCCAACTCTTGGAACAAGGGCCCGAGCTCCGGGCGACGGCGCAGCGGCGCGCAGAAACGCGCGGCCAAGGCGAGCAGCTCGACTTGCAGCGCTTCCGTCTTTTGATCGAGAAGGGCGATGCGCGTCTCGCTCTTGGTCTTGGCGTCTTCCACGTTGTGCTCGAGGTTGGCGAGCGCGGCGTGAAGCTCGTGGATCTGAAACTCGAGATCGGCGACCTCGCGATCGCGCGCTTCAGCGAAGCCGGCGATTTTCTGCTCTTCGCGACGCGCGTCGAGCCATACTTTCACGGCCCGCGCCGCGCCCTCGTACGCTTCCTGGAGGGCGACGTACGGCTCGTCGAACGCACTGCGCCCCTCCCACGTCAGGATCTCGCGGTGCGCTTCGAGGACCGCCGATTTTGCGTCGGCCACGATCTTGCTGAAGGGTGCCACTTCGGCGTGCGCGGCGCGCGCTTCGTCGCGCGACTTGGAAGCATCGATGCCGAGCGCGTCGACGGCAAAGCCGATGCGCTGTCGCCCCTCGCGGCCGCGCGATTCGAGCGCCTCGAGCTCGCGCTGAACCGCGACGCTCTCGGAGCGAAGCTCGCCGACCTGCTTTACCAAGGCTTTGACCTGATCGAGCATCTTGGCCAGCTCGGCCGGAGGTTTTCCCGCGAACGCACGCGAGAGCATCTCTTCGAACACCGTCATGCGCTTACCCCAGCGGTCCATTGCCGACGGCGGGAGCGGAGAAAGGGTTCGGCGCGAGCTCGGCTCTTCGGCGTCGGCCTCAGGGGGCACCGGAATCCCGAGCTCGTGCGCAATCGCCAAAAGATCGTTGTGCATGCGGTGCGCGTCGACGGGGCGACCGCCCGGCTCTTTGGCCATCAGGCTGGCGATGAGACGATCGAGTGAATCCGGCACGCTCGGCTCGAGCTTTTTTACGCTCGGTATCGGCGCCTTGAGGTGCTTCATGAAATAGCCGGGGACGTCGGGCGCGTCGTAGGGGAGCTGCCCGCTCACCATCTCGAAAAAGAGAATCCCCATCGCATAGAGGTCGGACGACGCACCGGCGTCGATGCTGGTGATGCGCTCGGGCGCCATGTAATGCGGCGTGCCGAAAAGCTCCCCCTGCCCCGTGAGCCGCGCGTCCTGCATCGAGCGCGCGATGCCGAAGTCGAGCAGCTTGACGAGATCGGTGCCGTCGCTGCGGCTGCAGATGAAGATGTTGTCGGGCTTGAGATCGCGGTGAATGACTTCGAAGTCGTGCGCGCGAGCCAGCGCGCGCGCCATCTGAATCATGATGGGCAGGGCGCGCTCGCAGGACATACGCCCACGCGAGAGCGTCGTCCCCAGCGACTCCCCCTCCAAGAGCTCCATCACGAGGTACGAGCTACCGTCGTCGGTGTCCCCCTGATCGAAAATTTCGATGATGTTGGGATGCGCGAGCCGCTGCGCCGCTTTGGCTTCCCGCCGAAAGCGCTCGCGCACGACGGGGTCACGACTGAGCCCGGGGTTCATCATCTTGACCGCGACGGGATGGTCCACGAGCTTGTGCTGCGCGCGGTAGACGGTCGCCATCCCCCCCTCGCCGAGCACCTCCTCGATGACGTAACGCCCCGCCAGCGTCATCCCCACCCGCGGGTCCTGCAAGTGAACCAGCGCCTTACCATCGACGAAGCAGAACGTGCTCTCGTTCGGATAGCGCAGATGGCATTGCTCGCATGTTTTCATGCTGCCGGGGGATCACTACTTTAACACCAGTGCCCACGGGGCGTGCCCCCGGCAACGCGCGTCTGTGCCACCGGCGCGCGTCTGTGCCGCGCGTACCCCGCCCCCGTACCCTCCAATGGGCTCAAAAAGCGGCCCACCCGGGCCGACCCATTGTCAATCGTGCCGTACACTTACGGTCACCCCTCTCCGCGAGACCTCATCCTATCCTCGCGTGTATGACCAAGGCATGCCCATTGCTTTGACGCGTTCGATGCCCTTTTCGCGCCAGCTCGGCCTCGTCGCGTTCCTCCCTCTTGCGGTATGCGCGGCCGAGGGCTGCGGAACCGATGCGCTCTCCGCCGAGCCGACCGATGCCGAGCCGAGGGACGCCCAGCCGAAGGACGCTTCACCGCCGGACCAGAACACATCCGTCGACGCCCCGGGCGAAGATCGCGACGTCAGCATCGAGCCAACCGACGATCGACCGAGCACGCGCGATAGTCAGAGCGAGATGGAAGACGTCTCGCACGATGGGAACCCCGACGAAGACACGGGCGACATCGGCATGGTGGAGATCGGCGATATCTCCAACGACTCGACCAGCGTCGATGTGCAGGATGTCGGGCTCACCGATGCCACGTCGCAGTACTGCACCGACCAGCCCTACGACGGCAAGGCCTGCGATCGCGGTGGCGTCGCTTGCCTGCAGAAGCCGAGCCAGTGCTGGATGGAGCCGCTCAACCTTTTCTGCTGCTACGCGCAGTGCGTGTGTTCGTCCTCACCGGGCATTTGGGATTGTTCGTACCCCAGTTGTGAGGGATCAGACGCTCCCTCCCCTTGTGAGGCCGGGGTCCCATCGGGAAGCAGTGAAGGCGCTGTTCTCGCCGACGTCGGCGAATGGGTCCGCGATCTCGCGATAGATGGCACTCGAGTCTATTGGCTTTCGCGTAACGGCACGATTGCGCGCGTGCCGATGTCCGATGGCGGTGCCGCGGAAAAGCTCGTCGAACCGGGCCCCCAAGATCCGGCGGCGGAGGGCTTCGCGCTCGACGATCAATCGCTCTATTGGTATGCGCAATCGCAGATCTTCGGCGTCCCGCTTTCGGGTGGCGTGGCACGGCCCCTCGCGACTTCGAGCGACGGCATTACGTCGCTCTTCACAGATACGGGAGCGCCGGATCTCTACGTCGGACAGAAGCACGCCATCGCGGCCATAGCCAAATCGGGGGGCGCGCTTCGGCCGCTCTATGAAGGTCCTGCTTCGCGGCCGCTGGGCGCCGTAGTGACGCTGGCTGCGGGGAGTCTGTATTTCTTGGATACCGAAATGCATGCGGTGACCCCTCCTGCCGATACCGATGCGCCGTACGCTTGGCAGCCGTGGTCATCGACATCAATCAGCCGCGTGCGCATCATGGGGGGGCCTGCCGAACCCATCGTTTGGATGCGCGGCATCTACGCAGTCGCGACGAATGGAATCGACACGTATTGGTCGAACCGCGTGCTGGCGTCGGAAATGTGGCAGCTCCGGCACGTCTCCCCCACGGCCGCTTCGATCCTGCTGACGACAACGCTACGAGCGAGCGTCGATTGGATCGCGTTCGACGACAGCCACGTCTACTACCTCGAGCGGCAACAGGGATGCACGACGCCCATCAAAAGGATGTCGAGGTCGGGCGGCGCCCCGGAGACCGTGGTCTACGACGCAACCTCCGGGACACGCGCCCTCTTGGGCAGCGGAAAACTGTTTTGGATGTCAGGAGCGAGCAGCAGCGTGCTCCGCTCGGTCGACCTCTGACGGCGACCCCGTCCATTGCCCGCGCCCCCCTCTGCAATTGGGCTTGTCGCCAAGGACAATCCGTTCGACGCTCCCTTTGATCGGAGACACGTCGATGAACCTGAAACGCAGAGATTTCATGGGATGGGCTGGCGCGGCGGTGGTGGGCGGGGGTTGCGCGCGGGGCGGCTCCGCTGCACCGGGAGCAGCGCCTCCCGGCACAGCGCAGCTCGCGTCGTCGACGGCGGACAAATGGGCGAGGGTTCGCGCCGAGTTCGATCAAGATCCGGCATACCTGAACTTCACCGGCTTTTTGCTGACGCCGCACCCACGGCGCGTGCGCGAGGCCATCGCCGCGCACCGCGACGCCCTCGACAAGAATCCGGCCGTCGTCCTCGAAAAACAATTGGACCTCGCGGTGGCCGGCAAAGACAACTTCGATACGGCGCCGCGCACGGCGGCGGCGCGTTTTCTCGCCGCGCAGCCCGACGAGTTCGCGCTCACCGACAGCACGACCATGGGCCTCGCGCTCGTCTACTCCGGCTTTCGCATCGGCGCGGGCAAAGAAGTTCTGACGACCGTCCACGATCATTACTCCACGCACGAATCGCTGCGTTTGCGCGCGGCGCGCGATGGATTGAAGGTCCGCAAGATGACGCTCTACGCCGAGCCGTCCAAGGTGACCGTCGAAGAGATCACGGGGAACCTGCAGCGCGAGATCGGGCCGGACACGCGCGTCGTCGGCGCGACCTGGGTGCACTCTTCGACCGGCGTGAAGCTCCCCATCCGCGCCATGGCCGACGTCATCGCGGCCGCCAATCGCAAACGCGCCGCCGACGATCGCATCTGGTTCGTCGTCGACGGTGTTCATGGGTTCGGCTGCGAGAACGCGACGATGCCGGACCTCGGGTGCGACGTGTTCATCGCCGGCTGCCACAAATGGCTCTTCGGACCGCGCGGCACGGGCCTCGTGTGGGCGCGCCGTGAAGTGTGGAATCAAATCCAACCCACGATTCCCGCCTTCGACGGTCCTCCTTACGTCGCGTGGATGAAGAACGTGACTCCCGAGGCTTCGTTCGCCGTCATGCACACGCCGGGGGGCTTTCACTCGTTCGAGCACCGCTGGGCGCTCCCCGCCGCGTTCGCGTTTCAAAGCGAGATCGGACGCGCCGAGATCGAAGCGCGCGTGCACGAGCAAAACACCCGGCTCAAGCAAGGGCTTCGCGCGATCCCCAAGGTCAAGCTCCACACGCCGATGGATCCCAAGCTGTCGGCGGGCATCACGTGCTTCGAGGTCCAAGGCGTTTCCAACGACGACGTCGTCAAGCGCCTCTTCGAGCGCAAGATCATCGCCAGCGTGTCGCCCTACGCCGTCGCCTACGCTCGATTGTCCCCCGGGCTTCTCACGACGCCGGAACAAGTCGACGAGGCGGTCAAGGCGGTGGCCGCCCTGTAGCTCAGGGGCGCGTCGCGCCGGAGCCGATGATGACTTTCACCGGCGCGCGCATCTGCTCGGCGCGCGGCGCGTGAACCCCCGGCGCTTCGAGAATTTTCGGGCGCGCGGGCGGACAATCGTCGGTGCACGGCAGCGTGGCGGCTACGGCGGCGGCGCCGTTCGCCGTGACGGCCGGAATAGCCGCCGGCGCGCCTTCCATCGCGGGAGACGGCGGCGGCGATTCTTCAGGATCGGGCGGAGCGGCCCACTTCGAGCCGCCGGCTTCTTCCTGTCCTTCGGAGGGGGGCGGCAAGAGCGGCTCCGGATCCACGCCGGGAGCGACGAGATAGAGCTCGAACGTGGGCCAGTAGATATCGACGTTCTCTTCTTTGCGCCCGGTTCCGTCGCCGTAGGCGATCATGCGCGTGCGCTTGATCTTGTAGCCGGGAATTCCGTGCTGCTTTCGGACGACGCGGTCGCGCGGCATGCCTTTTTTCTCTTCGATCTTGCGAGGGAACGGCCGCGTGGCGACGATCTCGCGCTTGAAGACGACGCGCGCCGGGCGCTCTTTGCCGAGGAGCTCGAAGAAGACCGTATTTCCTTCGACGTGGCTGTGGACGACCACCGGAAAATCGTACGGGTTACGGATCTTCAAATCGACGACAGGAAATACCACGGTCGCGTCGAGACCCATGGTGATGTACGCGCTCGGCCGCGAGTGAGGCAGTCGCTCGATGACGTCGAGCCCGCCCAGGAACGCGGCGGCGTGGAAGGTGCTCGCCACTTGGCACGTTCCGCCGCCGATCCCTTCCACCATTTCACCTTTGAAGATTTCCCAACCACGCGAGAAGCCGTTTTCCACGGTGCGCGGCCCCACGGCGGCATTGAAAGAGAAGAGCTCCTTCGGAAGCAGGACCACGCCGTCCAATCGAGCGGCGGCGGTCTCGATGTTTTGCGCGCGCGTCGCTTGATCGCCGTGACGCGAGAAATGCGTTTGAAAGCGCGCGAGCTGCTTCTTGCTGTCGATGCGGCTCAAAAAGTCGCTCGAGACGCGCGGCTCGACCGAAAGACGCGGCAGCGCGACCTCGCGCTCGCCCGCGAGGGCCGCTTGGCGAACGCGTTCCATCGCTCCGGCCATGTCGAGAAACCGCCCCGCGACGTGCGGTACGACGCCGCCATGCGTGAGGTCGATGCGCGCCGGCACAGGGGGCTCGTCGGTGGCGTCTTTGATGGGCTCGAGCGCGGCGCGCGCCGCGTCTTCGTCGATCTGCACGATCGAAGGAACATCGATGGCCCCGTCGGCCGCGCGCCGAGCGCCCTCGACCCGATCAGCGAGACTCCCGGCGTGACCGACCGCGTGCACGAGCGCCGCCATGCGCGACACGTCGAGCCGGACGCCGAGCTCACCCAAGGTGAACGTCTTGCGAAGACCGGGGACGTCCGCGACGGTGACGTCGAGCTTGCGGGCGGCCAACGCTCGCCCGCGGGCGTCGAGGAAGCTCGCCACGTCGGCCGCGGGATCGATCGATTCGCCGGCGACGCGCAGCCCAGCGCAGGCACCGTCGCTCCAAAGGCAGGACGACCGAGCCCAGGGTGCGGCCATCGCGAGCCCGAGCATCGAGAGCCCGGTCGACACCCCGAGCCAAACCGCCACCCAAGTCCCCAGGGACGTTCGGCGACTCGGCAACGGCGTGAACGGCATACGCTCCTCTAGCCTAGCGTGATTGCGACGCTTCTTCCCGAGTTCTGGCCCAAGATCGACCCCCCGTGCTACGGACTGGGCTTGCGAATGCGGCGGCCCGACGCCCCCCTCTCCGTCGAAATTCCGGCGCCTTTGGGCGATCGCCCGGCCTGGGGTAAGGTGGGCATCATCGCGGGCGTCGGTTTCGTTTTGGGCATTGCCTGGCCCCGGCTCACCAGCACCCGTATCGCTCCGCACCCCCCTGGCGAAGGGGCGAGCAGCGCAGCCGCCGCGTCCGGCGTCAGCGCACCGCAAGTCGCCAATTCCGGCGAACCGGCGGGCGCCCCCAAGCTAGCCGTAGGAACGCTCGCCGCGGCGTCCGCGGGGCCGGCGGCTTCGGCCGCGCCCGGCGACGCGCGCATCGCGGTCGGGCACGGCACCATCCTTCATTGCCGGGACGAAGGCGAAGAGACGACCGAGGATTGCGGCGCGCTCGAGTTCGACCCTGTCGCCGTCCCCCGCATCAAAGCGCTCGCTCAATGTCCGGGCGGCGCCAAGGCGAGCGGCAAGTTCTCGATCGGTTTCGACATCGATTTCCGGCGCAAAGAAGTGCGCGTCATGAGCGGCAAGTCCACGACGTTGCCCAAGGAAAAGGCGGAAGCGCTCATCAAATGCGCCGACACCGCCTTCGACAAGGTGAGCCTGGCCGAGGTCCCTCACAAACACCGCCGGTACCTCGTTTTCTATACGGCGACGTTCACCGGTACCGACAAGCCGGCCGAGCCGGTGGCCGAGAAACCCGCCACGGAAGGGCCCGCCGCGGGAACCACGACCAGCGAAAGCGCCGCGTCCGGCATGGCGACCGTCGTCTGGGATGTCGTCCTCGTCCGCGATGCGCCGAAAACCGGAGCGGTCGTCGGGCGCATCATGCGCGGCTCGCGGGTGAAAGTCGTCGCCCACCAAGGCGAATGGTACCGGGTCGTGTTCGGCACCACCGAAGGCTGGGTCTATCGGGGCACGATCGGCCTTTGAACGGCGCCCAGGGCGCGCGCCCAGGGCTGATTCGGGCTAGTCTCCACCACCTCGGATGCTGACGCCTTGGGTCGGTCGTATCATTTTCGCGAACGTCGTCGTTTTCGTCGCGGGCCTCTTCATCCCTCGTTTCGATGACTACGCCAAAGTTTTCGGCGCGCTGATACCGAGCGAGCTGCCCGTCCGGCCGTGGACGCTCCTCACCTATGCGTTCTTGCACGCGGGCGCGATTCACATCTTCTTCAACATGCTGGTCCTCTTCATGTTCGGACCTCGCGTCGAAGTGGAGCTCGGCTCGCGCCGATTTCTCCTCCTCTATTTCATCAGCGCCATCTCGGGGGGGCTGCTCTCGTATGCCACGCCCAATGTCGCCATCGTCGGCGCTTCGGGGGCGACGTTCGGCGTGATGTACGCCTTTGCCAAGTACTGGCCGAAGACGCCCATCTTTCTCTTCGGATTCGTCCCCCTCGAGGCGCGCTACGCCATCATCGCCATGGTCGCGCTCGAGCTCTCTGGCGGAATCCAAGGGGGCAGCGTCATCGCCCATTTCGCCCACCTCGGCGGCTTCGTCGGGGCTTACTTCTATCTTCGCCTCGTCGACATCCGCAGTCGCAAGTCGCAGCTCCCCGCCAAGCTCAAAATCCAGCGCGCCTCGCGCGACGACCTCCACCGCTGGGCCAAGATCCGGCGCGAGCAAATGCACGAGGTCAACCGCGAAGAGTTCGACCGGATCATGGAGAAAATCGGCAAGGAAGGGGTCGGCAGCGTCACGGCGCAGGAGCGGCTCTTCCTCGATAACTTCAGCGAGCGCGCCGCCGCCGAGAACTAGTAGACTCGCGCCGTGCAAAAGGCATCCCTCGTCGCTCTCGCGTCCTTGGCCCTCCTTGCGTCCGGCTGCGGAAAATCCGGATCGAGCGAATCATCGAGCGCTCCCCCAGCGGCATCCGCGCGGCCCGAGCCGGCCGCGTCGGCTGCTCCCGTACCCACCCCGCCCCCCGCTCTCGCGCCCCCCGACATCGACGTCGCTCTACTGAAGAAAAAGGCGGGCTGCACCGATGCGCGCCGTTCGTTTTGCCGCGTGCTCGGCGAGTTCGGCGACGCCAATCGCTTTGCGCCGCGCATCCCCTCCGGCGAAGGCCGATTCATCGGCACCGCGTATTCGAACGAGAAGGGGGCCGAAAAATCGGAGCTCATGCTCCTCTTGGTTTCGCAGGCTCCGACGAGCACGGTGCCCCCCGGCGAGCTCGCGCTCCGCATCGGCACGGGTCCAGTTCCCGACGACAAGCGCGACCACGGGGTCAAGCTCGCCAGCGCCCTCGCCCGCGGCGACACCGTGCCGCGCACCAACCAGACGGCCCCCTACGTCAAAACGTGGAAACCGAACGACGCGCGGGGCACGATGCAAACCACGGGCAATTCGGTGCGGCTCGTATCGGAAGAGATGTTCTTGCGGCAGACCGCAACGAAGACCTTGGTCGTGCGCGTGAAGAACACCGCAGCGGGCGCCGAAGACGTCACGGCCGCGGAGCTTTGGGCCGTTTCGTGGTGACTCACTTCATCCCGAAGCTCGCCTAGGTCGGTCGTGTTTTCAGCCCGCCCTGTATGGCCTCGTCCTCGTCCTCGTGCACGTCCTCGTGCACATGAACGGAAACTGCCGCTCCAGGCGGCCCGACAGCGGCAGCACGCTGGACTACGAAAATGGGCGCGCAGCCGAGAATGGCATTCGCGCGATGGCCGCTGGTCGCGTCGCGGTGCGCGCGCTTACCGCAAATCCAACAGCACCCGAAGCTTGCTCTGCGCCATCGCAAACGTCGCGTCGACGCCGGCGCGCCGCACGTAAAACACGCTGTTGTCGCGCCACACGTCGCCCTTGCCTACCGTGATACGGATCTCACGCGGCTCGGCGGGGGGCGGCGGCACGGTTCGCACGGTGAGCGCCAGGCGCGGCTTGTCGAACCCTTCGTCTTTGTGCGGCGGGCCGAGATGGACGAGCCCCTCCGCGCGCGCTTCGCCCAGCGCCTTGCGGACGATTTCGAAGCGCTCCGCCGCGGCGCCGGCGTCTGGCCCGCGCGCGGACGCATCGAGCTCCCACTTCGTCGCGCCCCGCTCGAAACGGATGTGGCGCACTTCGCCGGGGTCGACCATGAAGTACGACCGGTCGACGGCCCATGTTTCGATGGCGCGCCGCGCGGAATCGCCAAGGACGAAGACCTCGGGGCGATCGTCGACGCGCGCGAAGACGCCCCCCGAGGTGGCGCGCCCCGTCTCCACGCGCGCTTGGCCTGATTCGAGGCCGAGCTCGTAGCGCGCGCTCGGCTTGTCGAAGCCGAACGAACCGTCGTCGTGATCGGCGACCCAACGCTCGGCGCGCAGCTTCGCGAGCGCCTCGGCGACGTCACTCGCCAATCCTGCGTCGACCGCCAGCGACTTCGGTTCTTCGAGCGTGAAGCCCCCCTCGCTCGAGCGAAGTAGAACTTGTTTCACCTCCGCGCCGTAGGTTGCCACGCGGCGAACTCGACTCGACGGCTCGTCGAGCACCTTGCGGCTGCGCAACGCGAGACCGCTGGGGCGCAACGCATCGGCCACGTCGGAGGTGAGGCGGAGCCGCGCACCGTCGACGACGCGGCGCGCTTCGACGAAGCCATCCGCGCCGCGGGGACCGAGCTCGATCGTTTCAGTCCCCTCGTTCTCCTCGCTGTCGCTCGCCTTCGTGATGGTCGCCGTCGCCGTTCCGAGCGCGGACGAGGAAGTGCCGACGATCGATTCCGCCGTCAAATCGTGGAGCATGCGCGCGAAGCTTTGCCCGACCTCCGTCTCCACGGCCCCCTCGGTCGGCGCGCGCTGATGCCAAGCCGTACCCAATCGCACGATCTCCAGCTTGGCGCCCCCCGCGGCGAGCGTGATCTGCTCCATTTCGTCGGGACGAAGTGAAAAGAGATGCGCGTCCACGAAGCGTTCGACTGGCGCGGCGAGCCCATCGAGCACGCCTCTGGGCACGCATGCGGATTTACGCGGCGCAGGCTCTCGGTGCACGGCCACGATGTTCTCGGGGTGCCCCGCGCAATCTCCTCCCACGTCGATCACCGCGCGGGGCAGCGCCTTGTCGCGCGGGTTCATCACGATGCGGACCTTGGTGCTCGCATCGGCGAGCGCGCGGTCCGCATCGTCGTCGCTCGCGAACGCCTCGGCGCGCACTTCGGCCATCGCGGTGAGCATGCGGTCGAAGACGTCGCGATCGACGCGGACCGTCTGCTCGCCGCGCACGATGCCCCATCCCCCCCACGCGCCGGTGACGAACCGGCGATCGCCCCCCGCGCCCTCCAATTTCAGCTCGGAGAGACTCGAGGAGAGGTACGTCACCAGCGTGCGCCCGCGATAGACATCGCGCGGGCGCAGGACCTCCGTCACGAAGTCGCGCGACACGACGAACATCCCGTCCCCCTCGAGCTCCGCGTACGCGCTGCCTCCAGGGGCCGGCGCAGGAGCGCCGATGGCGAGCTTGTACACGACGCGCCCCATGGCAACGGTGATGCGCGCGCGCGGAGCTTCGAGCCCCGTCGTGGATCGGTCGGTTCCCGCCTCGACGCGGCGCTCGGGTGTCGCGAATTCGAGCACGCCGAGCAGCTTGTCGACCGAGACGGGATCGGCGGGCTCGCCGCCGGCGAGGTCGTACATGACGTCACCCGCTTCGTCGGTGCGTTTGACGATGCGCAGCGTTTCCCCGTGCTGCTCGATGGCGATCTCGGAGATGTCCGCGCGGCGCCAGGCGTGAAAGACGTTGCGCTTGCGCGCTTCGAGCTCTTTGGTCGTCACGCGCCCGCTGTCGACGATGTACAAATAGGCGCCGAGCCCTGCGGCGAGCGCCGTGATGGCAACGGACACGCCGTGACGCCGGAGTAAGGGCGACAAGGCGCGCCTCTAGTCCCCGGACGCCGACGCGTCCATCACCCGGCGCCGCAAGTACACGGCGATGGCCAAGAGGAGCACCGCGCCGGGCATGTAGAAAACGACGTAACGCAGCACCTCGCCGAGCGATGCTTCGTTGAGGCGCGCGCCGGTCACCGCCGGTTTGTCGGGGATGTCGACCAAGGGGGGCTCGGCCGCGAGCCACGACAGCGCGCTCTCGGTGAAGATGGCGCCCCCGCGCAGCACCCTCTCTTGCCAATTCTGACCGACCGCGAGACTCGCCGTACCGACGACGACCATGCGCGGCCCGTGTGCCGAGCCCGCCCCTTTCTTCGGAAGCTCGGACGCCATCGCGAGCGCCATGGGACCCGCGCGATCGCCCGCGCTCTTTTCGGGCGCTCCCCCGCGCTCGGCCCACGCGAAGAAATCGGTCATGCCGAACGCATCGTTGCTCGTGCCGAGCAGCTCTGCCGGAGCCGCCGCGCCTCCGGCGTTGGAGAGCGGGCGCGCCGCGGACATGAGGATTTTGAGATCGCGGTTCTTCTCGCCGATGAGCCCCTGGGTGATCTCGTGCGCCTTCGGCTCGGCCAAGAACTGCTCACCGAAACCACCGGGGAGCTTGCGCGCCGCATCGAGCTCGAACACGAAGGCCTCTTCGAGCGCAATGCTCCCCGCTTGCGCGAGCGGCCCCAGCCCGAGGGAGAGCATGCGCTTCTTGTCGGCGTCGGGCACGGGGCTCGCCAAGATGAAAACGTTGCCCCCAGCCTCGAACCACGATCGAAAGCGACTCACTTCCTCGGGGTCGAACGGCTGCGTGGGCCCGGCGATGACCGCCACGCGACAACCATCGAGCGCATTCTTCGCGTTGGGCGCCGAGGTATCGACCTCCTCGGCGTCGTAGTTGTTCTTTTTGAGACGCGAAGCGAGCTCGCCGAGACCGCGCGGACCGCCGTCATCGAGGCGCTTTTCGCCGTGCCCGGCCACGAAACAGATGCGCGGGCGCACGTCGTTCATGACCTTGCGCAGTGTGAGCGTGAAAGCTTGTTCGACCTTGGAGCGCCCGCGCCCCTCTTCGCGCTCGTCGACGAGCTCGGCGGCGGAGAGGAAGAACGGCTTGCTGTGCGCGCGCGACATGACGACCACGGCGTCGGTGACGACTACGCCCTCATCGGTGCGCCCCGCTTCGATTCCGTACTTCTGCTGGAGCGCGAGGAACTCCGCGGCGTGCCGATCGGGATCGATGTATTTGACGACGAGGCGTTCGGTCTCCGCTTGGTACGCGGTCAAAAGGAACTTGATCGAGTTCGACAGCGGATCGGCCGCCGACAAGAGCACGTCGATTTCCACGCTCTCTCCGAGACCGTGCAGCGTCTCGAGCGTCGCGGGCGAGAGCGTGTAAAGACGGTGCTGGGTCATGTCCCAGCGGCGGTAGTGGCGCGCTACCAGCACATTGACGAGCACGGCCAGCACCATGGCCGCGAGCACGCCGAACGCTTCGACGTATTGCCCGGTGCGCGCCGTCTTCTTCATCCCCATCTCCACGCATCGACGGCGCGCACGGTGACGAAGAGGGGAAGCGCGATGAGGGTCACGTCGAGGACGATGCGCCGCAGATCGACGATGCCCTTGGAGAGCTCCCCCATTTGTCCCCACACCGAGACGTAGGCGCAAAAATCGTGCAGCACGCCCGCGTCGAAGATGAATTCGCCGATGCCAATCACGAAGAGGCCGAGGATGACCAGCGCGGAGAGGATGATGGCGACCAGCTGACTGTCGGTCATCGCGCTCATCAGCGTGCCGACGGCAAGGTACCCGCCGCCGATGAGCGCCACCCCCGTGTAGCTCGTCGCCACGACGTTCCAGTCGATGTCGCCGGCTTTTCGCAGCACGACGATATAGAGCACGGTCGGCAGCCACATGGCGAGGTACATCGTGAACGCCGCGGCGAACTTGCCGAGCACGATGCCCGCCGTCTGCACCGGAGCGGTGAGGAGCGTCTCGATGGTGCCCGCTCGCCGCTCTTCGGCGAAGAGGCGCATCGTCATCCCCGGGCAGAGCAGGATGAGCGGCAGATAGAAAAGGATCGATTCCCCGAAGAAGGCCTGCACCGGACCTTGATCGACCGACAAGTCGGGGCTCTGCGCGAAGTGGACGACCATCCCGTAGAAGTGAAAGCCCTGGATGATCAAAAAGACGACGATGAGCACCCACGCCGTCGGAGTCACGAAGAGCGAAAGGAGCTCCCGCTTGTAGACGGGCCAAAATCCTCTCACGCTGCCGTCTCCCCGGTCAGCTCCGCGAACACTTGTTCGAGCGACGCCTTCACCGGCGACAGCTCGCGCAATCCGAAGCCGGAGGCAATCAGCGCGCGCGCCACTTCTTCCGCGGCGCGCTCGGCGTCGGCGATCTCCGGATGCCAGCTGACGAGGTGGGTCATCTTACCGACGCGCGTGACTTGCTCGACGTCGGGGTTCGTGGCGAGCGCGCGCGCCACGTCGCCGGATCCCGAAACCGCGACCTTCACCCCGCGCGAGCGGCTGAGCTTGCGCAGCTCTTCGATCGTCCCCTCGGCGACGAGCACCCCTTTCGAAATGACGAGCGCGCGATCGCAAGTGGCTTCCACCTCCGGCAAGATGTGCGTCGACACGAGCACCGCGTGTTCCTTGCCGAGCTCGCGCACGAGCGCGCGCACTTCACGAATCTGGTTCGGATCGAGCCCCGACGTTGGTTCGTCGAGGACGAGGATAGGGGGATCGGCGACGAGCGCGTCGGCCAAACCGACGCGTTGACGATAGCCTTTCGATAGATGAGCGATGACCTTGTCGGCGACGCCGTGCACGCGGGCGCGCCGCATCGAAACGTCGACCGCTTCGCGCCGCTTCTTGCGTGGAACACGCTTCAGTTCCGCGCGAAACGCGAGGTACTCGCGCACCCGCATCTCGGGATAGAGCGGGACCGATTCCGGCATGTATCCGACGGCAGCGCGCGCTTCGGTGGGCGCGTCGGCGAGATCGTGCCCGGCGAGCGTCACGCGCCCCGCCGTCGCACCGAGAAAGCCCGCCACGCAGCGAAGCGTGGTACTTTTGCCAGCCCCGTTCGGCCCGAGGAAGCCGACGATCTCCCCCTTCTTGACGCGGAACGAAACGTCGCGCACGGCAAAGGACGATCCGCTGTAGCTTTTGTAGAGTCCTTCGACCGTGATCATCGTCGCCTTGGTTTCCCCCTCTAGCACGAAGCAGCGAATCAAGGGCCCGCTCTTGTCGGCGTTGCTCTGGGCGTGCGCGTGTACGCCGAATAAGGGGGGAGAGGTTAGTACGGCGGGCGGGAATGCGGTGAGCGCGGCGAGCGGGGCAGTGAGTGCCGGGGGCGCGGACGGTCCGGCGTCGGCGTCCACCGCGATAGGCGCGCGTGCGCCACAGCTTGCCGCGAGCGGGGCGGCGGAGGGGACCTTGGCGCCGCCAGGGGCGAGCACGGGAACGAGCACGAGCGCGAGCACGGGTACGAGTGGAGGCGCGGATCGGGCAGATGGGGGAAACGAAGATATGATCTTCGTTCCCGCTGGACCCTTCACGATGGGAGCCGACAAAGGAGGGCAGGACGACGAGCATCCGGCGCACGAAGTGAGTTTGGCTGCTTTTTGGCTCGACAAAACCGAGGTGACCAACGAGGCGTACGAGCGGTGCGTCGCGGCGAAGGTTTGCCGTCCGCATGATCCGAAGAGCTCGCAGCTCAACAAATTCGGAGGGGATGAGGCGTTTCGAGGGCCGAAGCAGCCGATCAGCAGCATTTCCTGGGAAGAGGCGCGCACGTATTGCCAATGGGTCGGCAAACGTCTGCCGCGCGAAGCGGAGTGGGAGAAAGCGGCGCGCGGTACCGACGGGCGTCGCTATCCGTGGGGAAACGATCCCCCCGATGCAACGCGCGGGGTGTACGCCGGATCGCGCACGGCGGACGTGGGATCGCGACCCGCGGGGGCCGGACCCTACGGGCACCTCGATATGGCTGGCAACGTGTGGGAGTGGCTCGAGGACATCTACGACCCCTATGCCTACAGGCGGGCCGGCGCCGATCGGGGGATCCCGGGGAGCTGCGATGAAGTCATGGCGGCCCAAAATGAGCTCCGGCAAAAAGGGCAGCAGGGGTTCACGGGCACGAATCCGATTCCCACCGAGTGCGAGCGCAATCTACGCGGCGGCGCGTTCAATTACGACGGCCCGGGGCTTCGCTCGTCGAACCGCGTGCATCACCCGGCGAGCTTCCGGCTCATCATGAGCGGCATGCGCTGCGCGAAAGACGGCTAGCGCGACGCGCATCGCGCGCCGTTCAAGCTGGAGCCAGGGGGCCGCCGTGACTGCGGCGTTTGGCTCGTTCGAGCAGCAGATAGAAGAGCGGCGCCGCAACGAGCGAATACGAAAGCACATGCCCGATGCGACCGTCGGGGCCGAACACTTCCGTCGCGTCGTGAAACGCCTGACTGCCATGAATCACGCCGCTCTCTGCGAGCTCGTGAACTCCATAGACGAGCAGCTGCACCAGGAAGATCGCCAGAAAGCAGGCCGTGACTTTGAGCACGATGCCGAGATCCAGACGCAGCGCGACGCGAGACCACGTGAGGGAAACTGCCGCCGCGAGGACGAGCCCGAGCACCGCACCGGAAACCATCAGCATCGCTTGCGTGCGATCAGTCGCGACGCGCGAAGCCATCGCTTGGACGCCCAGATAGAACACCGCTTCCAACCCCTCGCGCGTGATGAGCAGCGCGGTCACCGCCGCCACGCCCGCGACGGCGCGCGCCGGTGTCGATGTCGTACGTTCCCGCGTGGCGCGACCGATGCGCGCTTCGATCTGCCCCTTCAAGCGCCGCCCCGCACGCACCGTTTGCCACAAGAGGAGGCCGACGAAGAGCGCTGCCGCGAGGGCCGCGGCTCCTTCATAGAGCGGTTGGTTGGGGACCTGCATCCAGAGCCACGCGCCGCCGAGGCAAGTCACGATCGAGACGACAATCCCGATGCGAACCCCTTGCATGAGCGCCGCGGCGTTCGTCTTGCGCAGGTAGGCCGCGACGACGCCGATGATGAGAAATGCTTCGACCCCCTCGCGAAAAGTGACCAATAGCGCTTGCAACATGCTTCATTTCCGGCGCTTGGGCGGACGCTCCCGCTTCAGCAATTGAAAGTGATATTCATTTTCTACTTTCTGACGGACGGGTGGTCAAGCGCGAAACCGCGGGAGGAACCTTTGGGCCTCCGGAAAGGCCGGTGCTAGCTGCCGTCCCTCACTACGACGCCCCCCTTCATCACGAATCGAATCCGCTCGAGCAGGGTGACGTCTTGCGTGGGATCGCCGTCCACCGCGACGAGGTCGGCGAAGTGCCCGGCGGCCACGATCCCCACGCGGTCGCTCCAGCCGAGCAGATCGGCTGCGTTCCACGTCGCCGTCTGAATGGCCTGCGCGGCCGGCATCCCGAGCCGCACGAACACGGCGAACTGTTTGCCGTTGAGACCGTGCGGATAGACCGAGGAATCGGTGCCGTAGGCAATTTTGACCCCGGCTTTGATGGCCCGGGCAATGAATTTCTCGGCATCGGGCATCACCTGGCGCGCTTTGGCCAGGATGAACGGGGGGATCCGCAGGCGCTCGGCGTTCGCCAAGAACCAATCGCCGAGATAGAGCGTCGGCACGAGGTACGTCCCCTTCGCCTTCATCGCCGCGATGGCCGCGTCGTCGATGTACGAGCCGTGCTCGATGGAGTCGACGCCTGCTTCGACCGCCCAGCGGATCCCTTCGCCTCCGTGCGCGTGCGCGGCGACCCGGCGCCCCAAGCGATGCGCATCGGTGACGAGCGCGCGCATCTCCTCTTGGGTGAATTGAGATGCTTTGGGATCGTCACCCTTCGAGAGCACGCCCCCCGTCGCGCAAAATTTGATGAGGTCCGCGCCGTACTTGATGACTTCGCGCAGCTTGCGCTGCACGCCGGGGACGCCGTCGGCGACCCCTTCCGCGCTCTGGTGGAACTCGTACGGAAGTAGGTTCTCGTCGCAATGACCGCCGGTGATGCCGAGCGGCGGTCCGCTCACGAGCAAACGCGGCCCCGGCAAATCGCCGGCGTCGATGGCTTCGCGCAGCGCGACGTCACTGTAGCCGCTGGCGCCGACGTTGCGCGCCGTCGTGAAACCCGCCTCCAGCGTGATGCGCGCGTTTTTGGCGCCGAAGAGCGTTTCGCGCGGCACGCTGACGCCGAGCGATTGGTAGCCGATGAGCTCTGGGTTTCCGGTGAGATGCGTGTGCACGTCGATCAATCCGGGCAAGACGGTGGCTCCCGAGAGATCGATGCGCTTCTCGCCCTTCACGGGCTCTACCCCCGCCGCGGGCCCCACCGAGACGACGCGGTCCCCTTCGATGACGATGGCGTGAGGTCCGGCGAGCACCTTGGCGCTCTTGGAATCGAAGAGCCGCCCGGCGATGACGACCACGCGCTTCTTCGGCGCGGCAGCGGGCGATGCATCGCTGGAAAGGGCGGCGGCCGGCGGCGCATTGGCAGCGGTCGCGCCGCTCGACGGCGGTATCGCGGCGGACGCGGGGCTCGAGGGCGGGGGGCCGCCCGGCGCGGGGCCCGCGACGGTCGAGGCGTGCATCGAAGGGGAACACGCGGCGAGCAAGAGACCAAAGGTGACGAGACAGGCGCTCCGAGTCGGCATGGTCGAAGGCTTAGTGCGATGGTGGCGCGAATGGAACCGCGCTCGGCTCCCGCTGGCTGCTCTCTCGCCCCCGCTTACCGCTCTGCGTCTTTGCTCTTCGCGTAGTGGCGCCGCGCCTTGGCCCGGTTGCCGCAGTCTTTCATGCTGCACCAGCGGCGCGTGCCATTGCGGGTCTCGTCGTAGAAGAGCCATCCACAGCCGTCCGGCGCCTCGCACATCCGCACGCGCGCCGGATCGTCCTTCATGAGCACGTCGGCGGCCGAGCGAACCACCGGCCAAAGGACGCTCACCAGGTTCTCTTCGTCGCAGAACGACCAGGCGAACCCCTCACGTGCCTCCGCGATGCGCAGGTGTGAAAGAGCGTCGGCGAGCTCGCGGTTCAAGAGCTCGAGATCGGCGCCGCTCGAGCGCTTCTCTGCGGCGACCGCGGCGAAGATGCGAAACAGGGCTTCGCGAAGCTCTTTGATGCGCGCGAAGGCCGCCTCGGCATCGCGCGGATGCTCGCGGGCCATGCGGCGCAGCACCTTCACGCGCGCGGCATCCGCGACGCCGGCCTGCTCCGCCCACGCGAGCACGTCGCCGTAGTCGTTGAGCCGTTCGATCGGGGCGAGGAGACGCTTGCCGCTCACCGTGTTGACGAAGTCGATCGCCAAACGGCCCCCCAGGAGGTCGAAAACGTGCCGGTGCTCATGCTGCGTGGCTGCCATCGAACTAACCATCAAATAACCGTTGACAGGTTAGTCCGCAAGCCACACCTTCTAACCTGTGAAAACGCTGTTGAAGGTTATAGAAACGACGGAGCGAGCCCCCCGGACACCGCACCAGCGTCCGAGCGGGTCCGAGAGCGAAATTTGGGCTGGCGCGGAGGTTGTGAAAATGTCGACGAAAACAGCGGTACTAGGCGCGTGGCACTGGGCAGCGGAGCCGACCCCCATCAAGTACACGCACAAGCCAGGGCGACAGGAGCTGTGGGCCGGGGCGGTCTACTTGATGGTTTGGAGCGTGCTGTGGGTCGCGGTGATCGTGACCGTTCTTTCGCCGCTCGACGTGCTCTTCGGGGGGGCGCGATGAGCGCCCTCAGGCTCTACACGGCGCGGCAAACGCGCGGGTCGCGCCCGCAGTGGGTGCTCGAAGAGCTGGGAATCCCGTACGAGCTGGTGGATCTCGACGAGGCAACGGAGGAGCAGAAGCGCCGTCATCGTCAGCTCCATCCGCTCGGACGTGTGCCCGCGCTCGAGCAGGGGGGCGCCGTCCTCTTCGAATCGGCGGCGCTCTGCCTGCACATCGCGGATCTCGACCCCGAGCGCCGCCTCTTGCCCGCGGCGGGCACGGTGGAGCGCGCGCACGTCACCAAGTGGCTCTTCTTCTTGATGACCGAGCTCGAATCGGCGCTCGACGTCTTCGCGTTTCACGTCGCCGATCTCCCCGAGGAGCAGCGGGTCGCCGCCATCCTCCCCTGGGCGCGCGCGCGTTTTCACGCCGCCGCGGAGGTCGTCGAAAAGGAGCTCGCGCGCTCGCCGTTCTTGGGAGGCGAAAGGATCTCCGTGGCCGACATCGTGCTCGCTTGCATGATGAGCTGGGCCGGGCGCCGTAAGCTGCTCGATGCGTATCCGCACATCCGCGCGCACGCGCAGAAGATGCTGGATCGCCCCGCCGCGCGGCGCATCTTCGCGACCGCGCCGCCCTCGTGAGCGAGCGCGCGATTCAGGCGACGAAGCGGTAGCCGACGCCGCGCACCGTGACGAGGTGTTTCGGCTCGGTGGGATCGATCTCCAGTTTGGCGCGAAGCTGGAGGAGGAAGTTGTCGACGGTGCGCGTGGTGCCGTGGTGATCGGGGCCCCACACGTGCGCCTGGATCTGCTCGCGCGACAGCACGCGCCCTTTGGCCTCGACGAGACAGAGTAGGACGTCGAATTCCGTCGCGGTAAGCTCCACCGCTTTGCCGTCGCGCGCGACCTGGCGCGTGTCGGCGTTGATCTCGAGGACCCCCGTGCGAATGACGTTGTTGCGCGGAGCTTTACCTTTGCCGTCGCGACGCAGAATGGCGCGCACGCGCGCGAGGAGCTCCGCCAAACCGAAGGGCTTGGTGACGTAGTCCTCGGCGCCGAGCTCGAGCCCCATCACCTTGTCCATCTCCGCGCCGCGCGCCGAGAGCATCAAGACGGGGATTTCGCTCCCCTCCCCGCGCAAGACGCGCAGCACCTCGAACCCATTGAGGCGCGGGAGCATCACGTCGAGGATGAGGAGATCGATATCCTCGGCGCGTGCCTTGGCGAGCCCTTCCTCGCCGTCATGGGCGAGAATCACCTCGTAGCCCTCGGCGCGCAGATTGAGCTCGAGACCCATGGTGATGCTGGGATCGTCTTCGATGACGAGGATGGTTCGCGTCATTCCGTTGTTGTCGGCCGGGCTCACCACGTTCCGGACTCCTAGCGCGAGCGCATCAGTTCCTCTAGAGCCTAGCTTTCGCTCCGCGGTGGTCCTATCACGATGGCGCGCGCGGTGGAGCCTGTATCGGGCGAAACATGGGGGGCGGCGACGATGAGCGTAAAGGTGGACCCTCTGCCGGGCGCGCTGTCGAGCTCGATGCGGCCGCCATGAGCGCGGATGATGTGCTCGACGATCGCAAGCCCCAAGCCGGAACCCTCGGTCTGTCGCGCGAGACGATCGTCGACGCGATAGAACTTCTGGAAGATGCGCTTGTGCTCGGTGTGCGGAATGCCCGAGCCGTTGTCAGTCACGGCGATGCGGACGCGGCCATCGGCGGCATGGGCGCTGACTTTGATGCGGCGCGGTTCGCCCCCGTATTTGTAGGCATTGGAGAGAAGATTGACGACGGCGTCGACGAGCGCGTCGTGGTCGGCGAGGATGACCGGAAGATTGGCGGCGATTTCGATCTCGAGCTCGACGTCGCGACGTTCACGGACGGGCTCGAAGGCGTGAATGGCGGCATCGACGACTTTGCCGGCATCGGTCTCGCGCTTGATGAAGCTGCGCCGCCCGCTCTCCATGCGCCCCCACTCGAGCAGACGGTCGATGAGCGTTTGCAGGCGCAAGCTCTCTTTGCCGAGCGCTTCGACGCAGCGGTTTTCGACTTCGGGGTCGCCGTGGCGCAGCTGGAGCGTCTCGGTGAACATGCGGATCGAGGTGAGCGGCGTCCGAAGCTCGTGGGACACCTTGGAGACGAAGTCGCTCTGCAGCTTGGAGAGGTTCGCTTCGCGCCGAACGAAGACCCACACGAGCACGCTGCCGGTGACGACGGCGCCGGTGAAGCAGAGGATGAGGATCCCCATCACGAGGTTGACCCGCGCTTCGCCGAGAAACATGAGGAGCGTGCCCACGGCGGTGATGAGGCCCGTGGGAACGATGACGAGGGCGACGAGCAGAAGCACGATCCGCCGGTAGCCCAGCGTCGTGACATCCGGCGTCGATAGGTTCTTGTCGGGGGGCCGCGTCAAGCTGTCAGTCTGGGCCACGCGCTTCGCTCAGGCAAGATCGCTAAAGAGCGCACGTGTGAGCTCGGCCACGCTGCAAGCCTGGGCGACGGCGCCCCCGGGATAATGGGGGGCATCGCCGTCGGCGAGCTGGGGTACGTGCCCCAGGGCGAGTGCATTTCCCACTGTCGATTCCACGAGTTTCTCGAGCGCTTCGCGCGCCGCGGGATCGCGCGGTTTTTGGCGCGAGGCGGCTCGAACATAGAAACCGAGCAGGAACGGCCATGCCGTCCCCGAGTGGTAGGCGATGTCGCGCTCGGCAACGCCCCCCCGATAGCGACCGCGGTATGCGGTTTCGCGCGGCGAGAGGGAGCGGAGACCGAAAGGCGTCAGGAGCTCGCGCTCGGCGATGGCGAGAATCGAGGCCGCTTGATGGGAGTCGAAGAGCCGCGGTTCGACGGCGAGCGCGATGACGGCATTGGGGCGAATGGATGCGTCCCCCGGGGCCGGGTCGCTCGGTGATTCGGGGACGACGTCGTACGGGTAGCCGGTGGCTTCGCACCAGAAGCGGCGACGAAAGGAGAAGAAGGCGCGCGCGTGCGCGTCCTTGGCGTGAATGGCGAGCTTGCCGTTGCCGAGCGCGGTCGCCAACGTTGCGAGCGTCTCGCACGCGCGCGTCCACAATGCCTGCAGCTCGACGGGGAGGCCGGCGCGCGCCGTGACCGGGCGATCGCCGGCTTTGGCGTCCATCCACGTGAGCGCGAATCCCGGGTCGGCGGCCGCGAAGAGTCCCTCCGCGGTGATGTGGATATTGTGGCGCGTTCCTTTTTCGATGGCGCGAAACGCGGTGACGAGCGCGGCGAAGAGCTCGTCCTTTATGAACGGGTCATGCATCCCGGTTTGCTCGGCGTAGAGCCGCGCCGCTTCGAAGAGCCACAGCGTCGCGTCGGCGGCGTGGTAGTCGAACGCTTTGCCGTCATCGGGAAAGCGGTTCGGCACGAGGCCGTCCTCCATGTGAGAGATGAGCGTGCGCAGGATCTTGGCGGCGCCGTCCGTTTCGCGGTGCGCCAGCAAAAGTCCCGGCAAGGCGATGAGCGCATCGCGCCCCCATGATTCGAACCACGGGTAGCCCGCGAGGATGACCGGCTCGGGGACCTGCTCGATGACGAAGTGAGAGCGCATCACCGCGAGCGCGCGCCGCGCGCGAGAAAAGGAAGGTCCGGGATCGCGCGCGACGAGCGCGTCGGCGGCGCGCGCGAGAAGATCCGAGGGATCGCCGAACGGCAGTTGATCGATGGCGACGACGATGAAGCTCGCCGTGTTCGGCAAGAGACGCACCGTGAAGAGCCCGGGCGTCCAAAGGTCTTCGTGGAAATCGAGCCCCCGCTCTTGCTCGACCAAGTATTCGAAACGCCGCCACCAGTCGGGCGATCCGACGAACGTGGCGTCGTGCCCGAACACGACGCGGGGAAGCGACGGCACCGGGCGCACGCGCACTTCGCCTTGCCGGAGCTCGACACTGTGGACCATCGAGCCGTGCTCGTGCACGAGCGAGTGAAACGGGCGCATCGCGAGGAGCGGTCGCAAACGCAGCTCGACCGGGAGCGGGCCTTTCCAGACATGCCGCAACACGACGGCGTTTTGCCCGCGCACGAGGCCGATGGTCTGCTCGAAAGCGCCGCCCGGCAGATGCCATGTCCAGCGCGGCAACGGGTCCTGATCGAAGCGCGTCAGGTGCTTGAAGCCGCCCGTGGGGGGCACGTTGGGGAACTGATGGGTGTCGAGGTCGTGGCGACCGCTCGCCGTCTCGATCGACGCGTCGATGTGCGAAAGAATGACGTGCCGTTTGCGCGGAGGCTCGAGCGCGGCCACGAGCAAGCCGTGATAACGGCGCGTGTGCAGCTGAGCCACGGTGGAGCTCGCGTAGGCCCCGGCCCCGTTCGTGTGCAGCCACTCCGCTTTCGCCCGCTCGAGCGTGCCGTCGACACGTGCCGTCGGCCAGAATGTGTCGTCCTCTATCATCGGACGACTGAGCGGGGCCACGCTCATCGCGGCGCCTTGGGCGTCAGCGCGCGCTCTGCGGCGGCGCGCATGAGCTGAATGTCGGGCAGGATACGAAGCCAGAGGCCGAGCGCGTGCGCCCCTTGTCGCGCGAGCATGCCGAGACCGCCGCAGTAACGCAGGCCGCGCTCGCGCGCCGCTTTCAAAAACGGTGTCTCGCTCGGGTTGTAGACGAGATCATAGGCGAGGGTTTCTTTGCGCAGCTGATCCCAGGGGACGATGGCGGCCACCGTTTCGCCGCGGTCACCCCCTTTCATCCCCGCGCTCGTCGCTTGCACGATGATGTCGGCGTTCTTGGCGATGTCCGCCCATTGCAGACGCATTGCTTCGCTGAGCTTGCTCGACCCCGATTGGCTCTGCGGGATGGGCCAACCGCAAGGGAGCGCGCCCATGGTGCGGAAGCTCTCGGCGTTCTCCGAGCCGACCAAGGTCTCGCTGCCCCCCCACGAACGCGACGTCACCGCGACGACGTTGGCGCCGAGTGCCATGCACGCCGCGACGGCCGCGCGCGCGCCGCCGCCCGAACCGATGACCGCTGCGGTGCGTCCGACGGCGTCGAGCGAGCGCAGATCGTCGGCGAGCCCCGGGGCGTCGGTGTTGTAAGCCACCACGCGACCGCGGCTGCGAACCAAGGTGTTGGCGGCCCCCACGTGGTGCGCGCTGGGATCGACCCGTTCCACGAGATCGAGCACGGCGCGCTTGTACGGCACCGTGACGTTGGCCCCCGCGTAGGTGCCTTGTCGCACGCCGTCGACGACCTGGGACAGGTGCTCGAGATCGTCGATGTCGACGGCTTCGTAGGTGTGAGGGAGTCCGAGCGCGCGAAACACCGCCTTGTGCATGGCCGGCGAGATCGATTGCGCGATGGGGTGTCCGAAAACCGCGAAACGGAGTTTGGACGTCACGTTCGGCGTCGTCACGAGTGCTCCTCTAACGGTGGATCTTGGATCGGGGCGTCGGTGAGCGCGGCTTCGACTCTTGCCGTAAACGATCCTTTATGCACACAAATGGCGAGTTTTTGTCCAGGGACGACTTCGGCCGCGTCGCGAATGGCCTTTCCGGCGACGCCCCCCGATTCGGCCCTGACGATGGCGTAACCACGGGCCAAGACCCCGAGGGGAGACATGGCGTCGAGGCTCGCGAGCCGCTCCGAAAGATGCGATCGCGCCCTCCCCACGCGCGCGCGCGCGGCGCTCTTCAACCGAACTTCGAGGGGTCCCAAGGCCGCTCGTGAGCCGGCGAGGATCGCGCGCGGGTGCCGGGCCGACAGACGTCGATGGAGTCGCTCTGTCTCCGCGCGGCGCCGCGCGGAGCCTCGTACCATCGCCTGCTCGAGCCTCTGGCCCAACTCGTCCAGCTTTTGCTCCTGCTCGGCAATCGTCAATCGAAAGTGCGTGAACGCGCTGCGCAACGCGCCGAGCGCCGCGCGATCTTCGGCCACTTGGCCGCGCAGGGCGCGCAGCATTCGCCCGCGCAGCTGAAAAAGGGCCTGCCTTTGAGTCTGAGCATCGGGGACGAGCATCTCCGCCGCTTGGGACGGCGTCGCGGCGCGCGCGTCTGCCGCGAGGTCCGTCAATGTAACGTCGATCTCGTGCCCGACGGCGCTCACCACCGGGACCCGACACGCCGCGATGCGGCGCACCACGATCTCCTCGTTGAAGACCATGAGATCCTCGGCCGAGCCCCCACCGCGCCCCACGATGATCGCGTCGAGCTCGGTGAGGCGCTCCAACCGATCGATGGCGTCGATGACCCGCAGGGCCGCGCCGGGACCCTGGACCAGCGTGGGAGAGAGTATGATGCGGACGCTCCCCCGGCGGAAGGCGACGCGCGCGATGTCATAGATCGCGGCGCCCGCTGGGCTGGTGACGACGCCGATCAGCGCCGCGTGCGTGGGCAGCGGACGTTTTCGATCGGGTGCGAAAAGTCCCTCCGCGAGGAGTCGATTCTTGAGGTTCTCGAGCGCCTCGAGGAGCGCGCCGCGACCGGCCGGGCGCGCCATGTCGCTCACGAACTGGAGTCGGCCGCGCGGCGCGAAAATCGTCGCACGGCCACGCAGTTGGAGCCGCGCGCCGTCGGCGATGAGACGGCGCGCGCGCACCGAGGCAGAGCGGTACATGACGCACTCGATGGCCGCGTCTTCGCGCTCGTCCTTGAGCAGGAAATAGACGTGGCCGCTCGGGGCCGACTTGGCGCCCGAGACTTCGCCCTCGACCCACACGTCGGGGGTCGCCCCTTCCACGGCTCGTTTGAGCCGACGGTCGAGATCGGCCACCGAATAAATCTGGGGTTCCCGCGCTCCGACCATGGAGCCGCAGAGTACCCGATGTTCGCCGCCCGCGGCTCGCTGCAATGCGATTCGGCCCCCTTCGGGGGGACGGATCATGACGCAGAACGTCGAAGCCGGCGACCAGCCCTTTAGGACGGCACCGCACGTCCGTAGCTCTTTTTAATCGGCTCGGTGCGACCGCGCGCACATCCAACCACCTGACGGACATTCCCCATGCTCTGGAAGCGAAACTCGAAACCGTCGCCGGCCGCTGCTCCAGAGAGCACGCCTCCGCGCGAAACCGTCAGCGTGACCCCCCCGCTCGATCCCGAGCGCGAGCTCGACAGCGCGCTCGACGCCGTCGGCGGAATTCTCCGCGCGATCGGCAGGTTCGCCTTCGACATCCCCGAAACCGAGGCGAAGACGACCAACGAAACATGCGAGCGCTGGGCGACGCATCTCATCTTGCGCACACCGGCCCCCGACGGGCGGTGGGCGGAGGGTGACCCCCGCCCGACCGTCGTGCGTCGCGAATGGGTGACGGCGCTGCACTACGTCACGAACCTGCGCAAGAACGAGCTCGGCTACATCACCAAGACGCTCCAGGACCTGCGCCAGACGGTGTGGGCCTTCGTGCACGGTTTGAATCAGGCGCTCACGGGCGAAGGCGAAGCCAACGCGCAGGTGAAAGCGCAGCTCGCGCGCCTGGAGCGCGCCGCGAAGTCGCCCTCGACCGAAGAGCTGAAGCGCGAGGCCATGTCGGTCGCGCAGAGCATCGGCGTCATTTTCGAAGAGCGCAAACGCCGCCAGGTTTCCCAGGTGACCGAGCTCGGCGAGCGGATGGCCGCCCTCGGACGCGCGCTCGAAGAGGCGCGACGGGAAGTCGGGCTCGACTCGCTCACCCGTTTGGCCAATCGCAAGGCCTTCGACGAGGAGCTCGGACGCGTGGCCGACGTGGCGAGCTTGTTCCGGCAGCCGGCTTGCCTTTTGCTCATCGATGCCGACCATTTCAAGTCGATCAACGACGGCTACGGTCACGCCGCGGGGGACGAAGTGCTGCGGCAGCTCACGGGCTGCTTGGTGCGCACCTTCCGGCGTCGCGACGACGTCGTCGCCCGCTATGGCGGCGAGGAGTTCGGGGTGATCCTGCGCGAGACGGTCATCCGCGAAGCGATGCTGCTCAGCGAGCGGCTTCTGGAGAGCGTTCGCGATCTCAGCGTCGACAATGCGGGGCGCCAGATCAAGCTGACGGTGTCGGTCGGTGTTGCCGAGGTGCTCCCGGGAGAAACGGCGGAGGTGTGGCTACGCCGCACCGATCAGGCACTCTACGACGCGAAGAACAAAGGGCGCGATCGTGCGGCGGCAGCGAGCTCGCCCGAACCCCCTCCGGAGGCGGCGGCCTAGGGATCACTTCTCGCGGACGTAGCCCCAGCGCTCGAGTGCCCGTTTGAGCTCGGGCATCGCGGGCCCGCCCGCGTTCTTGGGTGCGCTCTGGCTCACGAGCTCCGCTCGAAAAAGGGCTTCACCGGGCATCCGACGTGCCGTCGCGGAGGGCCCTCTGCAATTGGTGCGCGCGACGGCGAGATTGAGGCGGGGGTGCGCGCCGTCGAGTCGCGCCAGCGGGAGACCGCTCGCCGCGCATCGAACGAGGAGACCGGGCGCCACGGCGGCTCCGGAAAGATCGATGACGCCGAGCGGGAACGATTCGTCCTCCAGGCGCAGCTTCTTGGCGACGACGGTGGCGCGGGCGGGGGCGTGCTGGGACGGCCCGTCGTCGGCGCTCATCGCGAATCCGCGCGGCGCTGCGAGTTCGAGCGCGCCGGCGCGCTCGAACTCGAGCGTGTACGCGTAGCGCTCGTGGGCAGGTGAATCACCGTATTCGGCGAGCCAGCTCGACATGCGCGCGCGCATGTCGAGCAGCTCGCCGAACCGCGCCGCCGCGAGGTTCTCTTTTTCACCGGGGTCGCGCTCGACGTCGTAAAGCTCCTCGGCCGGAATTTCACCGGTCGCGACGGGCGTGCCGCGGAGCAAAAGCGCCACGCGCGGGTCTTGCTCCCACGCCGGAGCGGCGCGCGGACCGGGCTGGATCGCGTGGTAGGAGAGGGCCCCGCGCCGGCCGAAGAGCGACCCGCTGTTGCCGACCGATACGACGATGCCGTCCTCGAAACGTGCAGCGGCGTCGCCCGGCAGGGCAAAGGCGCTCGTGGGAGGGAGACCGAGATCGACGCCGAAGCGCCGCTCGATGGCGCGCCACGCGGCGAGGGTGGAAACGGGCTCCTGTGAGGTGCGCTCCGCGCGGACGCCGCGCGTCTCGAGGGGGCCTTCCTCGATGATGGCGAGCGGCGTGCGTGCTTCCTGCTGCGTCGCGAGGCAGCAGTGCATGTGGTGATCGGGAACGAGCTCTTTGGTGAGACGCCAAGGGCGACCGCGCGCGCTCTCGGTGAACGTGTGCCCGTGATCGGCCGTGAGGACCCAGACGCGCTCCGTGTCTTCGCGTCCGGCCTGCGCGCGCTCGACGATCGCGCGCAGCGATTCAACGGAGTCGAAGAGATTTTTCCAGATCGGCTCCAGCACGTCGCGATCGACTTCATCGCGCTCGAATCCCGGGAGGCGCAAAGGGGGAGCGTCCCTGCGCCCTTCGAGCCACGGGAAGTGCGTGTTCGCATACCAGACGACGAAGAGGGCATCGTCGTCACCGTGTGCGTCGAGCTCCGCCGCGAATCGCGCCGCGAGCACGGGGGGATGGATCTGCAGCTCTTCGGTGGGCTCGATGTTGTAGTCGGCGTCGAAACCGATGCGCGAGAGGATCGGCGAAAGGTAGAGGTTCGCGCCGATGGCTTCCGTGAAAAAGCCTTGCTCGGCGAGCCGCGCCACGGGGCCCGGCGCGCGCTCGGGGGGCGTCTCGTCGAACCCCTGCCCGGCCAACGAGGGATCACCCTCCAGTCGAAAATAGTCGCCGCGGAAGAAGCGGCGCACGAACGAGCCGGTGAGTTGTCCGGGCGAGACCGCTTGAGGAAACAGGGTCCCCTTGGCGACGAAAGCCGAGATCCAGCGGGCGCGCTCGTCGCGCGTTGCGTAGAGCTGTTCGAAAAGCGGGAACGGCACCGCGTCGAACACGACCACGATGGCATGGCGCGGTCCCCTCCCCTCCACGCGCCTCAGCACGACGGGCGCTCCGACGCCGAGCGCGGTGGCGCCTTCGTTGCGCAAGACGATCGTGATGGGCGCGGTGCGCGCCGGCAACGCCTGGCGCACGTGCGTGAAGTACTTTTCTTCGCGACCGAGGAGCTCGGCATCGCGCTCGGGTTCGTACGGCGCGGTCGTCCCTTCGAACACCCGCGCCGCACCCTCTACCTCGAGCACCGCGCGAAAAGCGCCGCCGCTCGGGCCGACCGCAGCCAAGCTCATCTCGATGACCGACGGCTGCTCGCGAACGGGCAATGTGAAGCGGAGCTCGCGCGAGGGGGACAGCACGACGCCCCGCTTGGCGAACAGCTCGTGCCGATCGCTCCCCACCGCGACGTAAGCACCGTCACCCTCGCGCGGAGATTCCGAAGCGCGGCCGAAGGTGCGCCGCCCGTCGATGCGACAATCGGGCGGAAAGCAGGCGTCGGTCCCGCGATATTCGACGACGTAGGCGTAGGGCGCCGCCATCAGTAGTACTCCTCCGGCAACGCGGGGGGGCGCGTGAGAAAAAAATCTCCCACAGGTAGCATGTGAGAAAACCGCAGCACGGAATGGCGCAGGGCGGCGCGGAGCCGCTCCGTCACCTCGGGGTAACGATCGCTGACGTCGTGTTCGTCGAGGGGGTCCTTTTCGATGTCGTAGAGACGCCACTCGACGCCGCTCGGTGTGGGCACGTACAGCAGTTTGAAAGGGGGCCCGATGGCGGCGCGGTGCTTCGCCGCGCGGATCGCAGGTAGATGGGTTTCGTCGATGACGATGCGCTCTTCTTCGATGCGCGCGAGCGCCGTGATGGGGGGATATTCGATGCGCGCCGCGGGAACGGCCGGGGTTGGCCAGAGCCATTCGCCAGTTTCGGCGTAGAAGATGCGATCGCTGGGCAGCGCGACCGGCGTGCCCCCTTGCGCGAGCAGGGGCGTCCCCTCTTGCACCGGGGAACGCGCGACGCCGAGCAGCGCGAGGAGCGTCGGGTAAACGTCGAGCTGAGAGACGTAAGCGGGAAACGACGCCGGCGCCGCGTTCGGAAAGCGGCGCTGCGGAAGGTGAAACGCGAGCGGCACGCGCAAAGACATCATACCGCGCAGGTTGTCGCCGTGGCCCACGCAGGTCGGGCACTCGTAGAGCCCCTCGCCGTGATCGGCGGTGAGCACGACGATGGTGTCCTCGAGGTCCCCGGACGACGCGAGGCGCGCGAGAAGATCGCCGATCGCGGCATCCGTCTCGGCGAGCGCCGCGCGATAGAGCGCGTCGATCTGTGCTCGGTCGGCGTCGGTGCGCACCTCGCCGTGGGTGACGTCTTTGCCGAAACGCAGTGCGGAATCGGCGCCCGCGATGGCGCGACCTTCGTGAAAAGCACGCGACGACGTGTACGGAAAATGGGGCTGCGAATAGAAAACGAGGGCGAACCAGGGGCGCGTTGCGTCGATGGCACCGGCGAGATCGCCGGCGAGCACGCGCGGATGAGAGAACGACGCGAGCCCGCGCATGAGCTCGGGGAGCGGCGCCGGCAAGGCATGTCCGAGCGCGCCCGGGGTCGTGTACAGCAGACCTGCCAAGCCGAGCGCGAGAGGCTGCCGGCCGATGAGTCCTTGCCCGAGCATTTGTTCGAGCTCGACGCGCGGCACTGCTCGTTTCTCGAAGCCGAAGCTCACTCGCCCAAACGACTCCCCCGCGTACTCGGAGATCACCGCGGTGGCGTAGCCGAGTGAGGCGAGATGCGCGGGGAGCGCGAGCTCGTCGAGGTGCGACCGCGCCGCCGTCGGAAACATCGTCTCCACGCCGTTGGCGAGAGGGGGCAGCGAAGTGAGCAGCGCTGCCCAAGAAGGCGCCGTGCGCGGCAGCGTCACGAGCGCGTTGGGGAAGTACACCGACTCGCGGCACAGCCGCGCGAGAACTGGGGTCGTTGCGGCGTCGATTTTGTCCGGGCGCAGCGAATCGACTCCCAACAAAAGGACGTTGGGATAGCTGCGCAATGCCGCACCCTGCGGGCTCGAACGAGGCGGCACCGCTTCGCCCCGCTCCGTCGATTCGGCGGCGGCCCCACCGCGCAGCTCGAACACCGCGAGCCACGCCACGGCAACGATCGCCCCAAGCGCCCCCAACAACGCCTCGCGCGAGCGCCGCGCGCGCAGCACGAACCGCCCCCACCCCACCGCCGACGCGATCAAAATCGTCGGCCATAGCCAATGCGAAACCTCGAGCCACGATGCTGCCGCTGGGCTCGCGCTCAAAATCGGCAAGAAAAGCCCGGGATGCCGTCGCGCCTCCACCCCCCAAAACACCAAGTGCACCAGGGCCCCAATTCCCAACCAACGTCCGAAGTCGATAGCCAGCGACCGCGCGCGTCGAACGGCACCTCGCTTGATTCTCTCCTCCCCGCCTCCGCTGCTCCTTGTGAATTTCCCCTTCTCCGATGCCACGGCATGCTCGGATCGCGTGGCACCGCGCGGGATCCAAGCGACGAGCCCCGAGGTCGTCACGAAGATCGCGAGCACCTCGGCAACACCGAGGATCGCGATGGCCTGGGTTACCCTACGCAGGTAGTCGGGAAAAGCGGCGACCCCGGCCTGCACGGCCCCTTCGTCGCTGACGCCGGCGTAGCTGGTGCGCACGAGCGCGAACGAGACCGCGTTCATGACGAGCGCACCTACAAAGAGCGCCAAGAGATAAAGGAGTGCCTCTCGCCAAGTCTTTTGCATGCTGACCGAAAGCGGCAGCGCCAACGGACGGCCGACCTTACCACCATGTGCACGGAGGGCGGATGCCCTGGCGCCCCCAACATTCGTGCTTATCGTTCGCGGGTGGCGCTATCCCCCTTTCTTGGCTCGGCCCCCTTGCCCTCCCCCGTTCCCCCTGAGGACCCCGAGAAAGCGTCCCTTGGACCGGTGAATCGGCTCGGCCAGCTGCGCGAGTGGACCCTCGTGCTCTCGTCGATGGGGATCGCCCACGCCGTGCGCGACATCGGCAATGCTTGGGTGATCCTGGTCGCCGAAGAGGACCGCGCCCGCGCGGCCGAAGCCATCCGCCTGTACGAGGCCGAAAATCGCAATTGGCCGCCGCGGCGACAGCGCGAGCTTCTCCCTTACGCGCGTTCGCTGGTTGCGCCCCTGCTCATGCTCTCCTTGGTGCTTTTCTTCTCGGTGACCGGCCCCGCCGACCGCTCGTCGGAGTGGTTCGCGCGCGGTACCGCGTCGAGCGACCGCATTCTTCACGGCGAGCTCTGGCGCACGGTGACGGCCCTGACCCTCCACGCCGACACGCTCCACGTCCTCGGCAACGCGCTCACGGGCAGCATCTTCTTGTCGGCGGTGAACCGCCGCCTCGGCGATGGTCGAGGGCCGTTGGTCGTCCTCTTGGCCGGCGCGCTCGGCAACTGGGTGAACGCCGTCTGGCATCGGGGCGCCCACCTCTCCATCGGCGCCTCGACGGCGGTGTTCGGTGCGGTGGGGATCCTCGCGGCCACACAGCTGGCGCTCGATCACCGCCAAAAAGGGCGACCGTGGCTCGAACGCGTTGCTCCGGTCGTCGGGGGTCTCGCGTTGCTCGGCATGTTGGGAGCAAGTCCTCACAGCGATCTGCTCGCCCACCTCTTCGGGCTCGGTGCGGGGCTCGTGGTCGGCTTGGCCACCTCCCTCCTCGTGGCGTCGACGCGATCCCGCGCTCGCGTCGCGGAAGGAATGGAAGCGGCGGCCGTGGCGACGATTCCCGCGGGGTCGCGCGCGGCACAAATCGCATCGGCGCTCGTCGCCGCGGGTATCGTGCTCGGCTCGTGGGCGCTCGCCTTCCGCAACGCGGGATAGCGCGCGCGCGCCCGGTTCGACCAAGAACACGCGAGCCTAGCGCCCATGGTGTTGCTGCGATATCACGTGGATCCGCGCGGCACCTTGGCTAAGCTGGGGCCGTGTCCGCGGTGCCCGACAAGAAAGGTTACGCCGTAGCGTTCGGCGCGACCTGGCTCGCGTACGCAACGTATTACCTCGGCCGCAAGGGTTTCAGCGTCAGCAAAGCGCGTATCGTCAAAGAGCTCGCCGTCGGCGAGGGGACGCTCGCCGCCATCGATACCGGCTATCTCGGCGCGTACGCCGTCGGACAATTCATCAGTGGTCTCATCGGCGACCGCGTCGGAGCGCGACGCCTCGTTTCGATCGGGATGCTGTTCGCGGCGTTCACCTGTGCGGCGTTCGGCGCCGCGAGCAGCGGCGCGCTCTTGCTTCTCGCCTTCACGCTGAACGGGTTTGCGCAGTCCACCGGCTGGCCGGGGACGACCAAGGGCATGGCGGAATGGACACCGCCTGAACGCCGCGGCGCCGTCATGGGGCTCTGGTGCACTTCGTACCAGGTCGGCGGCATTGTCGCGTCGTGGTTTTGCACCTTGATGCTCGGCCGATATGGCTGGCGCGCGGCGTTCTTCGGTCCCGCCCTGTGCATCGCCGCGGTGGGTCTGGTCGTCTTCTTCACGCTGCGCCCGGGGCCCTACGCGGTGGCCACCATGCCGCAGACGGGAAGCATCGCCGCGCGCGCCGGCATCGATCGCGAGATCTACCGGAACCCGACGCTGTGGTGCTACGGCAGCGCGTACTTTTTCATCAAGCTCATTCGCTACAGCGTTCTCTTTTGGCTGCCGTATTATCTTCATACGTCGCTCGGTCTCAGCGAAACCGCCGCCGGCTACCTTTCCATCTCCTTCGAAGTCGGCGGCGTGATCGGCGCGGTCGCCATCGGTTTCATCTCTGATCGCGTGACGCACGTGTCGCGCTCGGTCATCGCCGCCATCGGACTGGTGGGCCTCTCCGCGGCGCTCCTCATGTACGCGAGCCTCGCGCCGTCGTCCCCAGTTCTTCAATTCGCGCTGATGGCGCTCATCGGCGGCTTGCTCTTCGGTCCGGATTCGCTGGTGTCCGCATCGGCTGCACAAGACGCCGGCGGTCGCGCGGCGGCCGCTCGCGCCACCGGTTTCGTCAATGGCATCGGATCGCTGGGGGCGCTCTTGCAAGGATACGTGACGGTGGGGATCCGAAAATCGTACGGCTGGTCGGCCGTTTTCTACGTCTTCGTGGCATTCGCGCTCTTGTCCGCGCTCGCGCTCGCACCGACATTCCGTCGCACCGCCAAGCCGACCGCCGCCTGACGCTACCGAGCCGCGTCGCGACACGGGGTTCGCCAAGCAGCGCTCGGCGCACACGTTGACCTACGTTTCCCGACGGAAAATGCCGGTCCTAGGACGGCTTATGGGGTCACCCTTTTCTGTTACCTTGGAGGGTGGATCTCCGATGCTCAAACGCGCGCCGCGAACGCTCAATGCACCGCGTGGTCGGTGGAGTGAGCACGGGGCTCTGGCGAGGGCGTGATGCGGCGAGAGGTCACCAGCAAAGACCGCTGGGAGCGCGAGCGCGAGGCTTTGCGCAAGCTTGCGCAGGTGTTCGCCGAGGAGGCGCGCGGTGGACTGCTCGGCGAGGCGCTGGAAACCGTGCTCACGACGTGTCGCTTGGAAGCGGGGGCCGCGTTCTCCTACGACGGCACGTCGCTCGACCTCGTCGCCGAGCGCAGCGGCGCGCTGAAGGCCGGCGAGCGCGCGACGCCGCTCGCTTCGCGCGATCTCTTCCGCGAAGCCCTCGCGGCCGTCGCGAAGCGCGCTTGTGAGGATCGCAAACGCGTCAGCTACGCTGATCTCACGCGATCCGATCTCGCGCCCGATCTGCGCGCGGAGCTCGCTGCGCGCGGGGCGCGCGCGCTCTTGGCGCAGCCGGTGCGACACCAGCGCGAGGTGCTGGGGGTGCTCGTCGTCTTGTCGGCCGAAACGCCGGACCCGTCGTGGTCGGGCTTTCTCGAGACGGTCGCCCACGTCGTCGCGCTCGCCGTCGAGCGCGATCGCCGCGTGGAGCGCGAGGTCGGCTACCGAGCCGAGCTCGCCGAAGCGGGTCAACTGGCGTCGCTCGGACTGCTCACCGCCACCGTCGCCCACGAGCTGCGCGGTCCGGTGCAAGCGCTCGGCGTTCAAGTGGCGGAGCAAGAGCACATCGTCTCGCAGCTCCGCGAGGCAGGCACCGACTGGGCCCAGCCGATGCTCGCCGAGCTTTCCGAGCTCTTCTCCGACATGAAGGCGGCGACCAACCAGATGACCACGGTCATCGCCCAGCTGTCATCCATCAGCCGGCGCGACACCGCCCCCGAGAAGGTGGAGCTCGGGGACGTCGCGCGCCAGAGCCTCGCCATTGCGCGCAGCGAGCTGCGCCGCCGCGGCATCGAGCTCATCGAAGACTACGCCAAGCGCTGCTACACGACGGGACGTCGGGACAACTTGGTGCAAGTGGTCCTGAACCTTGTCTTCAATGCCGCCGACGCGTGCGCGACGGTCGAACGCCCCGAGCCCAAGATCGTCGTGCGCACGCGCGTCGATGGACCGCGCGTCATTCTATCCGTCGACGACACCGGCCCCGGCGTCGCCGCGGACAACGTGCACGCCATTTTTCAGCCGTTTTTCACGACCAAAGAGCGCGGACAGGGCACGGGGCTGGGACTCAAGATCTGCAGCGACGTGGTTGCCGCGCATCACGGCCACATCGAAGTCGTGAATCTCGACGGCGGCGGCGCGTCGTTTCGCGTCATCCTGCCGCGGCTCTCGGTAACCGGCATTTCCAGCGGCGCGCGCCAAGCGCCCACCTTGCCGCCGCCGGATGAAGTGCAGGTCGAAGTCAAACACGTCTTCGTGGTGGACGACGACGAGCTCTTCACGCGCACCGTGAAACGCGCGCTCAAGCCGCACGAAGTTCGCACCGCTGCCACCGCGTCGGAAGCGGAGATAGCGCTGCTCGATCCGCTGTACGCGCCGCAGATCGTGCTGTGCGATCTGGGGCTGCCCGGCATGACCGGCGACGTGCTGCATTCGCGCATCAACGCGCACCGGCCGCTCATCGCGGCGCATTTCATCTTCGTCACCGGCGGCGCGTGCTCCAAGCGCGAGGCCGACTACTTGCGCGCGTCGGGATGCCCCACGCTGATCAAGCCCATCGATATGAAGGACATCTGGACCGCGCTGCAAACCTTTCCGCGCGCCACCGCGTCCGGCGAAGGGGTCACCACGCTGCGCCCCGACTTCGATCGGCGCCCCTCCGACATGCCCACCGACCCGCCTGAGAAATTCGACCGGAACCCCTGACCGCAGCGTAGAACGCGCGGCGCACGGATTTGAGCCCGCGTTTGCGATTGGGATTTTTACAGGGAGCGTCATCCGCCGCGATTCGCTGCCGCCCCGCGACGCCAGCGTTGGACGGCCGGGCAAATGCCGGGAAGCCGGGCGCGATGGGGGGCGCGTGGTAGCCTCCGCGCCATGCGGATTTTGCTTTTGGGTGCGCGGGGGCAGGTGGGTTACGAGCTCGGCGGGGCGCTCGCGTCGTTCGCGGAGGTCGTCGGGTCTTCGCGCGCGGAAACGAGCCTCGATGCGGACACGGTGCGGCCCCTCGTCGAAAGCGCGCGGCCCGATGTCATCGTCAATGCCAGCGCGTATACGGACGTCGATGGCGCCGAGCGCGAGCCGGAGGTCGCGCTCGCCGTCAACGCGCGTTTGGTCGGCGCGCTCGGCGAGGAAGCCAAGCGAAGGCGCGCGGCGCTCGTGCACATTTCAACCGACTTCGTATTCGACGGCGAGAAAGGCACGCCCTACATCGAAGACGACGCGACCGCGCCGCTCAGCGAGTACGGACGATCGAAGCTCGCCGGGGAACGCGTGCTGGCGGACATGGACGCGCCGGCCGTCGTCTTTCGCACGGCTTGGGTCTACAGCTTGCGCCGCAAGAGTTTCGTCACGACGATGCTGCGCCTTTTCCGTGAACGCGAGACGCTGTCGGTCGTCACCGATCAGATCGGCAGCCCGACCTTCTGTCGCGATCTCGCGCAGGGCATCGCGCTCGTCCTCTACGGTTACCGCGCGAACGTCGCCTCGGGGTTGGCCGAGGCGCGCGGCGTGTATCACCTTGCCGGGGAGGGCAGTGTCAGTCGCTACGACTGGACCTGTGCCATCCGCGAGCTCGACCCGCGCGCATCGGAGCATCGGGTAAAAGAGCTGGTGCGCATCGAGTCCGCGCAATTCCCTCTCCCGGCGCGCCGGCCGCGCGCCACCCCCCTCGATTCGAGCAAAGCGTTCGCGCGCTGGGGCGTGCGGCTACCCCCCTGGCGAGATGCGCTGGCGAGGGCGCTGGGGAGCGACGGAGAGCGCCGCGCGGGTTGAGGGAGAACGGCGCCTCGGTACTTGGTGCTCCTGGTTTCGTCGACTAGAGTAGCCCTACCGTGACTCACCCCCTCCGCCACCGAAAAACATGGGCCTGACCTATTTCATTACCGGTGGGGCCGGTTTCATCGGCTCGAACCTGGTTCATTACTTCCTCGACAAGGTCCCGGACGCGCGCGTCGTCGTGTACGACCGCCTGACGTACGCCGGCAATCTCGACAACTTGGCCGGCGCCGCCGAAAACCCGCGCTACCGATTCGTGCGCGGCGACATCTGCGATCGCGACCTCGTGCGGAGCCTTTTGACGGAGATCAAGCCCGACGTCATCTACAACCTCGCCGCCGAATCCCACGTGGACCGATCGATCGACGGCCCCGGCGAGTTCGTGCGCACCAACGTGACGGGTACGTTCGAGATGCTCGACGCGGCGCGCGCGCTCGTGGCAAGCGAAGGGGACGCGTTCCGCCGCCGTTTCCGCTTCGTCCACGTATCGACGGACGAGGTGTACGGCTCGCTCGGTCCGCAAGGGTACTTCACGGAAGCTACGCAATACGCGCCGAACTCCCCTTACGCCGCGTCCAAGGCCGGAGCCGACCACCTGGTGCGTGCGTATTTTCATACGTATGGCCTGAACGCGCTGACGACCAACTGCTCCAACAACTACGGGCCGTATCAGTTCCCCGAGAAACTCATCCCCCTCACGATCTTGAACGCGCTCGAAGAAAAGCCGCTCCCCATTTACGGCGACGGCAAGAACGTGCGCGATTGGCTTTACGTGGTCGATCACTGCGAGGCGCTTCACCTGGCGGCCGAAAAAGGGGTGCCGGGGCAAACCTACGCCGTCGGGGGCAGCAACGAGCGCACCAACCTCGACCTGGTGCACACGCTCTGCGACGTGCTCGATCGCGCGGCGCCGCGCAAGAAGAGCGGCGCGTCGTACCGCGATCTCATCACCTTCGTCGCCGACAGGCCGGGGCACGATCGGCGCTACGCCATCGACTCGTCCAAGATTCAGCGCGAGCTCGGTTGGAAGCCGCGCACCGGCTACCCGCAAGGATTGGAAGCGACGGTTGCGTGGTACCTCGCGCATCGCACGTGGTGCGAGCGCATCAGCCAAGGCGTGTATCGCCGCGAGCGACTCGGGCTCGCCGAGGGGGCCCGATGACCCCGATGAAAGCGCTCATCCTGGCGGGGGGCGCGGGCACGCGCTTGCGACCCCTCACGCATACGGGTGCCAAGCAGCTCGTTCCGGTCGCCAACCGCCCGGTCCTGATGTACGTCGTCGACAACCTCGCCGACGCCGGCATCAAGGACATCGGCGTCATCATTTCGCCGGAAACGGGGCGCGAAATCCAAGCCGCGCTCGGCGACGGATCGCAGTGGGGCGCCAAGTTCACGTTCATTCTCCAGGACCGCCCCGCCGGCCTCGCGCACGCCGTCGCTACGGCGCGCCCGTTTCTCGGCAGCTCCGACTTCGTCATGTACCTCGGCGACAACCTTGTCGGCATGATGATCCGAGAAGCCGTCGACAAGTTCTGCAGGGACACGGCAGTCGCCGCGTCGGTCATGCTCAAAGAAGTGCCGAACCCCAGCGCCTTCGGCGTCGCCGAGGTCGACGACCGGGGCGAGGTCACCCGCCTCGTCGAAAAGCCGAAAGAACCGCGCAGCAACCTGGCGCTGGTGGGCATCTACATGTTCCGCCCTTCGATCTTCGACGCGATCGGCCAGATCAAGCCGTCCGCGCGAGGGGAGCTCGAGATCACCGACGCCATCAGCAAGCTCATCGATCTCGGCGGCAGCGTGCATTTCTCACGACTTTCGTCGTGGTGGCTCGACACCGGTAAAAAGGACGACCTTCTCATCGCCAACCACACCGTCCTCGATGACTGGCTCAAGCCAGCCCTCTTGGGCGAGGTGGACGCCGCGAGTCAGCTCGTGGGGCGCGTACGCGTCGAAAAGGGGGCGCGCGTCGAGCGCTCGGACATCCGCGGTCCGGTGGTCGTGGGCAAGGGGGCCGTCATTTCCGATTCGCGCATCGGCCCGTTTACCGCTATTGGCGAAGGGGTGAAAGTGACACGCTCCAACGTCGAACATTCGGTGCTCATGGAAAACAGCGCCGTCATCGACGTCCACCGGTTGGAAGATTCCCTCATTGGCAAGCGGGTGCTCGTCCACCCGGGCACGGCGCGTCGCAGCGCACTCTCGCTCATGGTAGGCGACGACTGTGTCATCGAGCTCTCCAAGGACTGACTCATGACGAACAACAACATCCGCATTTTGGTAGCCAAGCCCGGTCTCGACGGTCACGACCGCGGCGCGAAGATCGTGGCCCGCGCCCTGCGCGACGCCGGGTTCGAGGTCATCTACACGGGCCTTCACCAGACGCCCGAAATGATCGCGAGCGCCGCGATTCAGGAAGACGTCGACGCGGTCGGCCTCTCGATCATGAGCGGCGCCCACAACACGCTGTTTCCCGCGGTCATCGAGGCGCTACGCGCGAAGGGGGCCGGGGAAATGGTCGTCTTCGGGGGAGGGATCATCCCCGAAGACGACATCCAGGGGCTGCACGCGGCCGGAGTAAAAGGCGTGTTTACGCCGGGGACCACGCTCGCTCAGATCGTCGAGTGGGTGCGAACGAACGTCTCCCCGCGCGCCGCATAGTCCCGAAGCTCGCCTGGGTTGGTCTTGTTTTCGGCCCGCCCTGTCGGGCGAGTCGGGCGAGTCGGCCGAAAAGAAGGCTCTCTCCCGTCGATCGGAGCTCGGGATCGATAATTGAGTGGATCGATCGAGCGAGCTTGGGTCAAATGCGCGCAGAGCCACTCGCGCGGCGCTCGAGCGAAGGGCCCGAGCGCCGCTGATCGACGGATCAGCTGCTGCGCTTGCGGCGGCGCGCGCCGAAGAGCCCGGCCAATCCGAGGAGAGCGAGGCTGCTGCGCACGCCGTTCATCGTGTTGCTTTCGCCGGCGACCTTGCATCCGCAGCCGCTGTTGAGCGGTTCCGGGTTCGATCGAGTGCCGCCCGCTCCGCGACCTGCGTCTCCGCCCGTCCCGGGGAAAG
>JADMIO011019993.1_pt1 | contig 64619 bp, 63 predicted proteins | sample 8958161 | NCBI WGS metagenome assembly JADMIO01 (sample SAMN16585339, study PRJNA669376) | soil metagenome | isolation source: Crop rotation soil | place: USA: Cullars Rotation, Alabama | collected 2011 | reverse complement strand
AGAGGAGTTGACAATAATTTCGCCTATGGGCAGTACACCGACGGAGATCCAAATCTCAAAAACGGTCAAGAAGGGTTATTCGGAGTAGATCGTTAACTCGAGGCGTAAGTGGATCGAAGATGAATGGGTTGGCCTGAGCCATGTGATGGATGTCAGTCATAATCGAAGCGTGTTACTTTTTGTATTGTAAAAAGAAAATATTAAAATGGGATTAGTAGAAAATTAATTCGATTCACTTTTTCAAAATTATGGACGTGATCGCTTGTTGGCATTGGCATCCGCGCGATCCGCACCCACAAAAAAGGTGGCGATGGTGGCTGTAATATAACCGAACACGCCTAGCGCATAGAGCGATAAAAAAATACATAAAATCCGTCCCTCCAGAGTCCGGGGCCAATATTCAGAACCGATCGTGGTCAATAACATAATTGTCCACCACAGGGCATCACCGTAACTTGTCAGACCGGCGCGGCCCGACGACGGACTCAAACCGGCTTCAATCAACGACTCAGGACTTTCAAATTGCGCCATACCGGCGGCCCCGACGAGAATAACGATGGCGGTTAAGACAAAGATGTATCCTGCGCCGCGCTTGCTCATGGTGTGTCGTACAGATCGTAGGCCGCGATTGAGCGAAGTTAGCATGCGGACCAAATTAAAGGACCGTCCCGCTCGCAACAGCCGCATCGCCCGAAACACCCGAAAAATGCGCAGCACCGGAAGTAAAACCGAGATGCCGGTCAGCCAGTTTTTTCTAAGGTAGCCGTTTTTATCCGGCGCGATCGCCAACTCTACAAAAAAATCAATAAAGAAAATTCCCCAGATAAAATAATTGAGCCCTGTCAGCCACGGATTCAAACGTCCCATCAAATCAAGAATTATCAAGACGAGCCATATTAAGGAGAGATAAAACAACGGCCGGTCCAAAAGTTTTTTTGTTTCAATGAGCAATCTTCGTCGGGATGAAACCTGTTGCACTCGGTTAACTGGCATGTTAACTCCTTATGGTTGCGCGAATATTCACCGGAGCCTAAAACTTCAAGTAGACTTTCCTGCAGAATATTTTTATACTAGCCTCCTCGGTGGTGATCGACCATCGATGACACATAGAAATGATCTATACCGACCATGAACAAAATCGCCCGCTATATCAAATTTTTCCGCAGCGATATCTGGAAAAGCTCGAGCCAAGAGCGTCCTTTCTTCCAAAATTTATTTTTGACACAACTCAAGATCCTCCTTCTCGCCGTGCGCAAGTTTGATCAAAAGCACGGCCGCGCGCAAGCCGCGTCCCTCACTTATTATTCAGTTCTCTCTCTTGTCCCGGCGGTGACATTGCTTTACGGCCTTTTACGCGGCTTCGGACTCGATCGATTTCTTGAAACTCAGCTGTATCAAACCTTCTCGGGCCATGACTCAGCCATCCATACCTTGCTCGAACTCGCACAAAGTTACGTCGAGGCGACGAGCCAAAGCGTCTTTGCCGGCATCGGCGTTACTTTACTTATGTGGGGATTATTCAACAGCCTGCGAACCATTGAGGATGCCTTTAACAATATTTGGGGTGTGCGCAGCGGCAAGCCGCTCTCCCGTAAATTAAGTGATTACCTCGCCGTGTTTCTGATTGGTCCGCTCTTCTTAATCGTCTCCGGCAGCATCACGGTCCTGATTCCCAATCAACTCAATTACATTTCAGAAAACTTTATTCACCTCGAAGCGCTGATGCCTTTGGTGTATCTGTTGCTTCATATCCTTCCTCTCGTCGTCATTTGGATCCTGTTTACCTTCATCTATATTTTTATGCCTAACACCAGTGTTCAGTTCAAGGCCGGTCTCTTCGGCGGTATCGTCGCCGGAAGCATGTACCAAATATGGCAATGGATCTATATTCATTTTCAAGTCGAGATCTCACGGATGAGTGCCATTTATGGAAGTCTCGCCGCTATTCCTCTATTTTTGATGTGGCTGCAGATCAGTTGGATGATTGTGCTTTTTGGCGCCGAGGCCTCGTTTGCACAGCAAAATTACAAAACCTATGAATTCGAACCGGATAATATCCGCATCAGTGCTTACTATAAAAAGCTGTCCGCCCTGTTAATCGCTTATATGTGTGTCAAAAAGTTTGAAAAAGGTGAACATCCGTGGACCGCCCAGCAATTTTCTGATTATCTCGACATCCCGATGCGTTTAGTCCAGGAAGTGATCATGGACTTGTGTGAACTCGGTCTTCTGTCCAAAGTCATCGACGAAGGCAGCAAAGAATTTTTCTATCAACCCGGCCGTAGCATCGACGACATCACGCTGGATCAAGTGATTGAAGGCCTCGAACATTTAGGCGAAGAGGAAATCCCCTTCAAAAAATCACCGGAGTTTAAAAAGACGGCCGAACACTTGGAAAAACTACATAACAAAATCAAAAACAGCACCGATAACATCCTCCTCAAAGACCTCTAATCTAATAAAAACCTAATCCTATTTTAATCTTCATCTAAGCTGATATTTTTATAATAAACGTGCGTCTATGATCTCTCTCTAACCAAAGGAGGATGATATGAAAAAGGTGTTATACATGGTCATTGCTAGTACATTTCTTATTCAAACGTCCGCCCACGCCGCTTGGATGCGCGGAATCATCAAAGATGTCGACGGAAAAAATGTCGTGATCGAAAGGTCTAATGCCAATCAGCAGACAGCTTATGAAAAAGAACTCACCATTAAAATCCTCGATAACGCTAAGCTCAAGAACATTGCGTCACTCGACGAATTAAAAGCCGGCCAGGAAGTGAAACTCGATGCCCGGGCCAACAAAGAACAGGGTCAATGGGACGCCAATTACATCGAACTCATCGATTCCGACAAAAAATTCTAATTCAGAGAACACAAAAAAAGAGGGCATGTCAGAAACATGTCCTCTTTTTTTGTAGTGATCTTATTAAAATTAATGATGATGGTGATCATACCGAAATTCCCAGCTGGGATAAGGCGGCCAATAGGATGGTTCACCATTTAAATAATCCATGCGTATGCGATCAATATCATTTTTGATGGCAAAATATTCTGCACTGGTGATCTCATTGCGTTGTTTTGCGCCCTCAAGTTCAGCCAGCCGGTCTTTGTACCACGTATCCGATCCGGCCCCTGTATATGTCGCACATCCCGTCACACAGAGAATGCAAACTCCTAAGAAAACCCGTCGTAGCCACATAGCTCTGTCCCTTGGCCCGCTTTTGCAAAATAGCTAAAACGATCGGGCCGTATAAGTCTCACACTCAGCGCGCTCCCCGTGTTTGAAAACATTGATACCGCTCGCCGAGCATTCAAAGGACTCATTGTAAACGCACGTATCATTCTTACAAGCCCCGACGGCGCCCGTCAATTCCGCCATCCCACCTTTTTTTGAAGCTTGAAAAAACGTATCGCATAACGGTTCTGGACTATCAACGGTGATGGCTGCCGCATGGCAGGCATTCTGTTCGTTGTATGCACATTCCTGAACATTACAAAAAAGCACTTTTGGCATATGAGTCGTCGTTTGGGTTGGCATAATGTTCTCCTTTCGGGATAACAAACATGGAACACGCCGTAAGTTAATCCCATTATAGATTTAAAGAATTAATTAACGATTAGACCAAGATTAAAAAATATTAATTGCTGTTCAATCCTCTAAACGCATGTATAGTAAGCGCATTAACGCGTTATTAAAAAATTTTAATACCGTTATAATGCTCTTTTAATTTGAAAAAAGTTATAAACAATCGTCACTGCAGTTTAAGACACGAAAGGTTTCCGACGTGAAGATTACTACATCTCTTGTCATTGCCAGCTGTGCGTTTTTGATCTGTACCAACACCTCTCAAGCGTACCTCTCCGATCGCTATCATAATTCAAGACACGGCAGTACCCGCCCTTTCGAAGGTTTCCATCACAATTATTCCTCCTCGTACATGGAGAATATCCGGTTGCGTCCTTTCCCTATATATAAAGAAGAAACGGAACAGGCCTACGCCGCAGACGCGTATGATACCGGCGAGGTGTTAGTGTCTACTCCCAACTACGATGAGCTACGCATCCTTGAACAATACACGTCGGACAAGATCCAGGATAACTTGACGGTGCCAATTGCCGGACGCGTCGGGGACAGCCGCCAGCTCGAGGAAATCATCAAAGATAAAAAATGGACGTTCGAATCCAAACAGATGGCTGAGGCTTACGAGAAACATCCTTATAAGACTAAGGCCGACCCTTTTGATTACAACGCCATGTTCAATCCATAGGCCACAATTTTTTAATAGTTGATGACGCTATGAAGACCTTACTTTTGCTTCGTCACGCCGAGGCGGTGGACCAACAAGATAATGACCATGAGCGTGAGCTCACGGAAAAAGGTCGGCAGCAATCGCAGAAAGTCTCCCAGACTCTGCGGCAAAAAAATCTCACCCCTTCCCTGATCATTTCTTCTTCATCCAAACGTACGCGCCAAACGACCGCCTTAGTCATCGGTGAACTGGGATATAAAGGACGCGTTGAGTACTCTGAAGATCTTTATATCAACCATCCGCAAAAATATATCGACGCTGTTCATCATTATGCGACCGATGAAAATGTTCTTATGCTCGTGGGTCATAATCCGACGCTGGAAGATTTATTAAGAAATTTTGTGGGAAAATTGTATCCGATGGGCAAGTGCGCGTTAGCCGTGGTGAACGTGCCGATCACGGATTGGAAAGAATTATCGCTGCAAACCCGCGGAACCTTGGGTTAATCGCGCTTTTCAAAAATAAAAAGAGGGTAAGATCGATTTTCGTCTTACCCTCTTTTACATAACACCAGCATGCATAACGGTTCTCCGTTATGGCTTCCTGAAATTCCTGACGATCTTTCGATCGCGGGCCTTCAAGAAAGCAATGTGTTCTTGAATCAATGTCTGAACATCCTTTTGGTCCACGAATTCTTTCGCGGCTTCAAGGATTGAGCCACATTGCTCATACTCCTCACGCCTCAGGGCTTCCTTCAAATACAATAAAGAAGTGACCTTCAGCGGATGAAGCTGGCCATCTTGGGTTATTTGTTCTTTAGGATTGATTAAACTGTTCATTTGACCTTTGTGTCCTTTCATAAATAATTTTTAGGTTTTTTCTTTGCTCTGAACATTAACTAAAACCTTTTGTTTGGGAAAAAAGTTAATGAGCCAAATCATACATAACATGGTGATCATAGACTGCCTCCTTTCTAAAGCGCGGCAAAAAATAGAATCCTTGCCGGATATTTTGACTGCTTAAATAAATTATGAATTACAAATGGATTTACAGCTGATTACCCAATGGCCATGCGGCAACTTACAGATACCGTCGAGAACCGCCAAGCAATTGGGTGTTTGGCAGATAGCCGCATGTCGTGGATACAACACGGGCGTGCGTGGACGTGAGTGCGTCCCTTGAGGGTACTTCTTATGTGCAGTTTTTGATACATGGAAATAAAATTTGGAAAAGTTTTTTAAAACGTGACAACTATAACAGCCATTAATATATTTGTCAAATTTCAGCGGTCACGTTGTTTGGTTACGGTTACGATTCGAAAGTATCCGCTAAAAGGTTATGTGGCTCGTCAAAACGTAACCGACAGTTTTTTCGACGATACTTTCCAGACGCAAACGTAACCTTTTTGTACGATTGCTACAGCTCAGTTTTGAGACCCTTGCATCGAACTCCTGATATCGTTAAAATGTTGAAGCTTTAAACATTCCTTAAAATCTTATCTGTGATAACTATGCCACTCAGTAATTTTCATCCGATAACCCGACGCTGGTTCGAGCAAAATATTGGAACACCGACGGGTGCGCAACAAGACGCCTGGCCCGCGATTCAACGGGGCGAACACGTATTGATCGCTGCACCCACCGGCAGTGGTAAAACACTTGCCGCTTTTTATGCTGCGATCGATCAGCTCGTGACCGCTGGCGTCAAAGGCGAACTGCTGGATACAACCCAGATTGTTTATATCTCTCCACTCAAAGCCTTGAGCAATGATATCCATCGCAACTTAGAAGTTCCGCTCAACGGAATCAAAGACGAATTGCAAAAAGAAGGATTACCGGCCGTGGATATCTCCGTCGCTGTCAGGACCGGCGACACCACCGCGGCTGATCGTCAGAGGATGCTAAAACACCCGCCGCACATTCTGGTCACGACGCCTGAATCACTCTATTTACTTCTGACCAGCATCGGCGGACGCGAGATGTTAAAGAATGTCACGACGCTCATCATCGACGAAATCCATGCCTTGCTCGCGGATAAGCGGGGATCGCATCTTGCATTATCCGTCGAGAGATTGCAAGCCTTGGTTGGACATCGCCTGCAGCGGATCGGATTATCAGCCACCCAAAAACCCGTCGACTTGGTGGCGCGCTATCTCGTCGGGAATCGTCACATCCAAGAGGGCCGCATCGCATGCACCATTGTCGATACCGGCCATCGCCGCAAACTGGATTTGTCTTTAGAAATTCCCAAATCGCCGTTGAGCGCGGTGATGAGTAACGAAATCTGGACAGAACTGCATGAACGCGTCGTTGAATTGGTCCATCAACATCGGACCACTTTGATCTTTGTGAATACCCGCCGATTGGCGGAACGCTTGGCCATGGCCTTAGCTGATCGTATCGGTGAGGAGCATGTCAGCGCACATCATGGAAGCATGAGCAAAGAGCATCGCTTCTCGGCGGAACAACGCTTGAAGGCCGGACAGTTAAAGGTTTTGGTGGCCACAGCGTCGATGGAATTAGGGATTGATATAGGTTCCGTTGATCTTGTCATTCAGTTTTCATCTCCGAAACGGATCGCCACATATCTGCAAAGAGTGGGCCGTAGCGGCCACTCGGTGCATGGTACGCCAAAAGGAATTTTATTTCCCCTCTCCCGCGAAGAGCTCGTCGAGTGCACAGCGATTCTCGACAGCATTCGTCGCGGTGAACTCGATCGCATTAACATGCCCGAGAAGCCGATGGACATCCTCAGTCAACAGATTGTGGCTGAGGTTTCGGCCCAGGAATGGACTGTCGATGGGCTCTATGAATTATTTAAGAATGCCTATCCTTACCGCGATCTCAAAAAAGAAGATTATTTAACCACGATCAAGATGCTGGCCGAAGGCTTCACGACACGGCGCGGCCGTCGCGGGACACTGCTCTATTATGATGCCGTCAATGGATTGATCCGCGCCCGTCGGGGGGCGCGCTTAATTGCGCTGACCAATGGCGGGGCGATTCCTGACACCTTTGATTACGAAGTTATCTTGCAACCCGAGGGCATTACCGTCGGAACTCTCAACGAAGATTTTGCACTCGAGTCGCTCGCCGGCGATATCTTTACGCTGGGCAGTCACTCATGGCAGTTAGTGCGTATCGAAGGTCTAAAGGTGATGGTGCATGATGCGGCCGGCAAACCGCCGACGGTCCCGTTCTGGCTCGGTGAAGCGCCTGGACGGAGCATGGAACTATCCGAATCCGTTTCGCGTTTGCGCGAGACTATCAGTCATCTCCTCGACGAGGATCCGTTGCCTAAGACTTTAGAATCCGATATCGAAGACCCCGCGTTTTCAATTTCACATAACAAGGCCGTGCGTTATCTGATCAACGAAGTGGGCCTGAGCCTCGACGCTGCGGAACAATTGGTTATCTATCTATGGATGGGGAAAGTCGGTTTAGGTGTGATGCCGACCACCCAACGGCTGGTTATGGAGCGTTTCTTTGACGAGGCCGGCGACATGCATCTGGTCATTCATTCGCCGTATGGCAGCCGTGTCAATCGCGGCTGGGGTTTGGCGTTACGAAAAAAGTTCTGCCGGAATTTTAATTTTGAACTTCAGGCTGCGGCCGGTGAGAACAGTATTATCCTTTCCTTAAGCTCCTCTCATTCATTCCCGCTGGAAAGTGTTTATAAATATTTAAATAGCAAAATCATCCGCGAGACATTGATTCAAGCGATGCTCGATGCGCCGCTCTTTGAGGTGCGCTGGCGCTGGAATGCAACACGTTCTTTGGCCATCTTACGCAATCGTAACGGCCAGCGCGTGCCTCCCTATTTACAACGCATGCAGGCCGAAGATTTAATTGCCCACGTGTTTCCCGATCAGATCGCCTGCGCAGAAAACATCGTCGGAGAACGCGACATTCCGAATCATCCGCTGGTCAATCAAGTCATTCACGATTGTTTAACAGAAGCGATGGATATCGATGAACTGGAAAAACTGATAGGCAGGATGGAACGTAAAGAGATTGAACTGATCGCCAAAGATCTACGCGAACCGTCGGTCTTTGCTCAAGAGATTATCAACGCGCGGCCCTATGCGTTCTTGGATGACACGGAATTTGCGGAACGCCGCGTGAACGCGGTGCGTAACCGCGGCTGGCTCGATCCTTCCGAGGCCAACGATTTAAGCAAATTAGATCCGGCAGCCATAGAGCGCGTCCGTGAAGAAGCGTGGCCGCAAGCCGAGAATCCCGATGAACTTCACGACGCCCTGTTGATTCATGGCTTCATCACACAGGCCGAAGGTGAAAAGAATTTATGGACGCCGCACTTCGATAATTTAATTGCACAGAAACGCGCCACCAGGCTTAAACTCGATGCCGATCTGACTTTGTGGATTCCCGTCGAGCGTTTGTCACAATTTGAAAAAATATATCCATATGCCACACATACTCCGGCCGTTAAACTTCCGCCGGGATTTGATGCCTGCGCGAGCGCCGATGAAGGTTTACGCGAGGTCTTGCGTGGACGCCTTGAGGCATTAGGTCCGGTGACGGTTGACCGCTTTGCACAGGACAGTCGACTCGATAGTAAAAATATTGAAATCGCCTTACTCGCGTTAGAAAACGAAGGCTTTGTTTTCCGCGGAAATTTTACACCGGATTTAAGTATGACCGAATGGTGTGAGCGCCGATTACTGCAACGTATCCACAAATACACCATCGAATCTCTGCGTCAATCGATCCAGCCGGTCAGCGTCCAGGATTACATGCGATTTCTATTGGCCTTTCATCGCATGGATGACGACGATGAACATACCGGCCCGACGGTGTTACATGATGTGCTCACGCAGCTCGAAGGCTACGAAGCGCCGGCCGCATCCTGGGAAACGGATCTGATCCCCGGACGTATGAGTGCGTACGACCCGGCGTGGCTCGATGTATTGTGTATGAGCGGCAAAATCATCTGGGGCCGATTCAATCCACCGAAGACCTCAGGTAACGGAAAAAAAAGCGGACCGATTAAGACTACTCCGATCAGTCTGGTCCCGCGCACCAACGCGTCTTTGTGGCGTAACCTAGCCAACACCGACGAGCAAGATAAACATTTGAGCAGCGTCGCGCAGAAAATTTATGAACACCTGCAGGTCAGTGGCGCTTGCTTTTTTGATGATATCGTCAGCAAAACTTCTCTGCTGCAAACGCAAGTCGAAGAAGGCATCGCTGAACTTGTGTCTCACGGATTGATCATCAGCGACAGCTATGCGGGCCTGCGCGCGCTTTTGACACCGCAAAGTAATAAACCCTCATTTAATCGCTTGAGCCAACGCCGCGGTCAACGTCAGGCGTATTTCGGCATCGAGCACGCCGGACGCTGGTCACTGATGCACAGCGATTTGCTCGTCGAGAAACAGGAATTCGATTTACCGACGCTGGAGAAAATTATTTTTATCTATCTCAAACGCTGGGGCATCCTTTTTCGCTCGATCATGGAGAAAGAATCTTTTGCTCCGCCGTGGCGCGTGTTGGTACGGGTGTTACGACGATTGGAATTACGTGGTGAGTTACGCGGCGGGCGATTTGTCAGTCAGGTGAGCGGCGAGCAATTCGCTCTGCCGGAGACCGTCGAGGCTTTGCGCAAGATCCGTCAAGCGCCCAAAACAGAAAAACTGATTTCCATCAGCGCGGTGGATCCTTTAAATCTTGTAGGAAATATTTTACCCGGCAAACGCGTGGCGAATCTAACGGCCAACCGGATTTTATTCCGGGATGGAATCGCCGTCGCGGTTTTGGAAGGCAAACAGGTGCATTTCCTGGAGTCCGTCGCGCCGGATCAACAGTGGACCTGGAAAAAGGCCTTGGTCCGTCGGAAGTTTCCTTCGAAGCTTAGATATTATTTGGGAAAAAATTACGTTTGATTTATTCGATTTGGGAGAAGTTTTCTTTCATTTCTTTGATGATCAGCTTTCCCTCTTCCCATCGTTCCTGCGGAGATAAACGAAAATAGACGCCGTATAATCTGTTGTTATGCAGATAATAATAATCCCTGAGTTGTGTCTGAGCCTCATCCGTCGAGTAACCCTTCACTAAAATCGCATCGTATCCGGCAAATTTCACCCGCTCGGTCTGGTAACCATTCTTATATCGGCCATTTTTTTCCATAAAGAGCGTATTGAGTTGATTCAAAAAATGCACCGGTTCATCGAAACGTTTGAGCGACACAGTGACTAAAGGATCTTTCGAGAGAACGATCTTAAGCAGATCGGTATTGCGGTCCATGACTTCCCAATTCACATCACAGGTAAACTGAACGCCCCAATCCTTCATGCGGCACATATGATGTCCGCCGATCTTTTCTCTTTGCGCTGAAATATTATTTAAACTGGCGGTCAGTGTGGCGACCGGCATCGTCACATCAATATCAACAGCCTTCAGATCTTCCGTCGTCATTTCTCCAATGGTTAAGTGCGGCGTGTCACCATTGTTTTCGCGCATGTAATCACGGTATTTCTTCTCATCAAACGCATCCGTGATCACAACCGCAAAATTGTCTCGGGTCCTCATGGTCATTTGCGCATTTCCGGCTTGTGCGCTCCTGCTTTGACCAAAGACAGGCCATAAGAGCATCGCCGACAGTACAAAGGCCTGCGCCCACAGCTTTGGGAGCGTTGACCGCGTGATTTTGAGATGAGTGTTATACATAATGATTGATTCAAACAAAAGGCCCACGTCCGTGACAGTGGGCCTAAAATGCTCGACCACCGGCGGAGAGGCAGTGAAAATATAGACCATAAGAGCCGGTTGTCAAGGTTACGGGACCAGCGAGCTCGTCGCCGTTCCGCGGTTAAAATCCGACTCGATTATGGAATTCTTGAGAAGTTATCCTTCATTTCTTTAATGACCAGCTTCCCTTCTTCCCACCGCTCCTGCGGCGATAAGCGAAAGAAGATGCCAAACAATTTGTTATCGTGGATATAAAAATAATCGCGCAACTGGGTATCGGCCTGCTCCTTCGAATACCCTTTGACGAGCATCGCGTCATAACCGGCGAATTGGACTTTCTCCATTTGAAAGCCATCTTGATAAGCGTCCATTTTTTCCATAAAAGGATGATTGAGTTGGCTTAAAAAGTGAACGGGTTCAGAAAAGCGTTTGAGCGACACGGTGACGAGTGGATCCTTATTCAAAACAATTTTATAGAGTTCTTTATTCTTATCCAAAACTTGCCACTTCGTGTTACAGACGAATTGTACGCCCCACTCCTTCATCTGACAAACCTGCGCGCCGTCTTTCTTAGCGGATTTGATGCCCATACTTCCGACGAGACCTTTCAAGGGCACAGTGTGATCGAGATTATCTACTTCAGAATGGATTTTAAGATTCGTTTCTTGCGTGATCCCTTTGTCTGCGAGACTTCCGGAATCTTGTGGCGTGCTCCCAGCCGCCATTGCATTTTTTTCTGGAGCGGCTTCGGTATTGATCGAAGGTTGTTGATTCTCGGATTTATTTTTTGTGACATCGTTTGATTCTAGGGAAGCGGTCGCCTTATCAGATGCCATCGCTGATTCTTGTCCGGGCAAGGCTTCTTTGGTATCCGTCATTTTATTTTCAGCATCCGTGATAGCCGCGGCCATCTGATCTGCTTTGGACGGGGGTGATGTGTTTTCCTCTGACGGCATAGATTCCGCGGTTTTCTTTGTCATGTCCGTTGAAGTCTCGACGGGAGAAGGCTCTTCAATTTTTTCCACTGGTTTTTCTGAGGCGATATCTTGGGGAGTTGTGTCAGTGATTTTATCACTGAGATTTTCTTGAGTTACTGCTTCAGATTGCGGCGTAATCTCGGAATTCATAACCGGTGCAAGCTGTCCACGGGCATCTTCTTTTGGAGTATCCGAAAAATGTTCTTCCGTCGCAGCTGCGGCGACCTCTTTAATCTCTTGGGATCCTTCATCTGGCTTCAGGGCCGGCAGAGTTTCCTCGCTTTTATTTTCTACGGAGTTCATCGGCATATTGCTACTCGCTGAGGTGTCTTCCTTGGCCATCACAGCCGTATCGGTTGGGGCGGGGGCTTGGGCCATTGCGGCCGGCGTGTTTTCTTTAGCCACTTTGTCCTTTTTATCAATACTGAAGTTGATAATAAGAAGCGTGATAATCGCAATAAAGTAACAGATTGAAACCTTGATCAATCTGTCCTTCATCTCATCCTTACTATGTGAGGCATTCATAGCGAGCCCTTTCCTTGTTGAACATTTAAAACGATTAACTTTGAAATCTCTACCGACAAAAAAAGTCCGAATCCCCGAAGAGATTCGGACATCAATGTCCTAAAACTAAAAATAAAAAACCCACATTCTTTGGCAAGCAAATGCGGGCGTCTGCGTCCTATGGACCTTCCAACGTCCCTGCCGGAAAATCCGCTGCAACTATAACCCATAATAATTTTCTTGTCAAGCCGGGTATCCAAACGAGGCAAAAATTTTTTATAGGTCGCAAAGACACGACAAGACATGCATTTCCGACGAGGATTAAAGATCCATTTTCATTTTTTATGCGGCTCAGATAGGATTGTGCACCATCAGCGGTCTTGACAAAAAACATTCTGTCGGTATACTTACGATTGTTTCGCATAAAAATTTCCGAAATCGACGCCGATTTCAATTTGGACCTAGGTAAATGATTACCTAACCGGGCACAGCAGCCCTATACCGCATGGTGTAGGGTTTTTTATTTGCTTAGCCCTCTCAATTGCTGTGAAGCGCTAACGTTTACGCACGAGCGCGAAGCAGAATAGGCAACGAAGCCCTTCTTCGCTTTTTGCAACACGCATCAAGCGGTGAGGGGCTTTTTTTATAAACAGCGGGTAACGTTAACCAACAACCAGGAGAGAAAGATCCATGAAAAAAAGTCACCTCGTTATTCTGATGCTGTTAGTCATCACCACGTTTCTGTTAATGTTTGGGAAAGGCAAACCGGTGTGGGCCGAAGACACGGAAGAATCTCCAACGCTCTTTGGCGAAATACTCAAAGATCATGATATCGAGATCACTGGAACCGCCACGCTGGATTATTACGATAAATATGTATGGCGCGGACAATATTTGGATCGGGACAATGTGTTGCAACCGGGCTTAAGTTTTAGCGCCAAAGGTTTAACAGTCGGCTATTGGGGAAACTGGGATGTTGAAAGTAATGATGCCCTCAATTCCGGCGAAAGCGATTACTATGTATCTTATGCTTACACATTTGAGCCACTCACCTTCAGCGTCGGGCATACATGGTATGACTTCCCACAGGTAGGAACGTCCTCCAAAGAAGTTTTTGCCTCCGTCGCATGGGCCACGTTACTGACACCCACAATCGCGATCTATCACGATTATGAAGACGGGAAAGAATTAAATACCGACGGAGACGGTAACTACTACACATTCTCCCTGAGTCACAGTGTACCTCTGTGCAGCAAATACGGAATCTCGCTGGAACTCGCGGCCACGTACGGATATATCGACGGGCAGTGGTTAAACGGCGAAGGCAGCCATCTGACACCAACCATCGGGTTTAAAATTCCGATCAGTAAAGGCATGACCCTGACACCGACGGTTGGATACAATGCCACCTTTGGGGACTTAGAAGACCCGGCCGTCGCCAATGTTAAATCGAAAGTTTTCGGCGGTGTCAAAATGGCGTATGCCTTCTAGGAAGTTGCTTTGGTTATCTTGAAGGAGTCATGTCACGTGTTATATGTTACGTGTTATTTAAGATTGACACGTGACACCTGACACGTAACACAACTTCACTCACTTTTAAATCGGTGTATCACTTTTTTCCTCCCCCCGGGAATTCAGGGACAGAGAGTTACCCTCGACCAGGTATTCTGTTCCTGAATTTCCACCCTCCTACTGCTTTCTTTTGACAAGAAGATGAATCACGCTAAGATAAGCCATGCCTTTAGAAGAAAATTTTAATTTCATATGTCCTTATTGTAGCGCCGAGAATTCTATGGCCCTGGACTTGACCGGCGGTTCGCGACAGCGATTTGTTATTGATTGCGAGACCTGCTGCTCACCGATTGTGATCCGTTTACGGTTATCCGGCGATGCAATCGAAGAGCTGGATATCCGTCGAGAAAATGACTGAACGAGTGCATCGAACCCCGCGGTTGTGTGTGATTATTGTTAATCCGCTATGAACAAACGTGTTGATGTAATAATCGTTGGTGCTGGTGCCGCGGGACTGATGTGCGCGATTGAGGCGGGCAAACGCGGCCGCTCGGTGGTTGTTCTGGAACATAATGACAGTATCGGAAAAAAAATCCGCATCTCCGGCGGTGGGCGCTGCAATTTCACCAATATCCACGCCACACCTGAGAATTTTCTCTCCCAGAATCCACATTTTGCCAAATCAGCCCTGGCCCGTTACACATCCGATGATTTCTGCGCTTTGGTGCAAAAATATAAAATCGCCTTTCACGAGAAAAAGCTGGGACAATTATTTTGCGACAAATCCGCACAAGAGATTATCGATTTACTCAAAAATGAATGTGATCGAAATAGCGTCGAGATTCTTCTGGGGATAAAAGTCAGTGGCGTCGAGAAAAAAGATACCTTCCAGATAACCACCAGCCGCGGACGCTTTGAGTCAGCAAGCCTGGTCATCGCTACCGGCGGACTCTCCATTCCACCGCTAGGCGCTACAGACTTCGGCTACAAAATCGCCAAACAATTTGATATTCACGTTAACACTCCCTATCCAGGACTTGTGCCATTCACACTGGCCGGCAAAGACCTGCATCTCTTTCAGGAACTATCGGGAATCTCCGTCGATGCGATCGTTAGTATCGGTGCTGTGAGTTTTCGGGAAAATATCCTTTTCACGCACAAGGGCTTAAGCGGCCCGGCCATTCTGCAGATATCGTCCTATTGGCAAAAAGGGCAACCCATTCATCTGAACTTACTTCCCGATCACGATATCTTTTCACTTTTCAAAGACCGGCTCGCCGAAAAAATTCATCTCAAAAATCTTTTGAAAGAATACCTTCCGGCCCGGTTGACCGAAATTCTCTGTAAGCACTTTATCAGCGATAAACCGATCAATCAGTATTCTGTGCAGGAGCTGCAGAAAATATCCCACCTGTTGCACCGCTTCGCTCTGATTCCCAACGGCACCGAGGGCTACGCCAAAGCCGAGGTCACCGTCGGAGGGGTCAATACCGACGAGCTTTCTTCGAAAACCATGGAAGCTAAAAAAATTTCCGGATTATATTTTATTGGTGAAGTAGTCGACGTGACCGGACATCTGGGCGGGTTTAATTTTCAATGGGCCTGGGCATCAGGGTTCGCCGCCGGCCAATTTGTCTGACGATCAATTCTTTCCTAATAAATTATTCTTCAAGACAGGACTGATCGGATTGTCACCAATCCATACTGCAAAAAGTGCGGTTGAAAAATCCTCACCGGGAATTCGACCGACTTCTTTGTCATTGTAGGAAAAAATTGTCCCTTCCTGCGGTATGTAGGTTAACGCATAAACATCTTGTGGCTTGAGATTCACAAAATAGTGATCCATTTGGTCAACACGACTTTTGATCGCAACGTACTCTTGCGGTGTTGTATTAAGAATCATTCTCCGTCGGGTTTCACGCGCCAAATCTTTTGCCGGGATATTATAAGAGTAATGGACTTCAAGTCGCTTGGCATGCGAACCTTGAAGCAATTCCTTAGCGTCTGCCGCCTGATCGGCATATAACCCGGCTGTTAAGATTTTGATAAACCACATACTCTTAACGCCGGTGCCCAGGAGCGTCATATTTTTATTTTGATATGAATATTTTTTTTTAAACCCATCGGCCTGACGTGCCGCCGGCGCGTTATCGACGCAGAATGCGATCATCAATAAACAGAGCAAAGGAATTGCGTTAATTTTTCGACGCATTCTTACGTTCCCTTTCTCGGATCGCCTCACGGATCGCCGACCGGCAATCGATCAATGGTTGCACAATCAATTCACGGATGCGATTTTCCTGACACACCATCCGATTCTTGAGTCCCTCGGCCAATGGCCGCGCGATATAAGATGGAAAGCCCGTAACCAGCTGAATCCAATAGGCGCTTAAAACCGGCGTCAATAATGGGATGGGGATAACCGCCCGTCGAGAAATGCCCCGTTCTTGCGTGTAAATATCAATCAGGTCACGATAAGATAATATGTCCGGTCCACCGATATCAAAATTTTGACCCATTGTTTCTTTGACGTTCAAGCTATTGGCCAAATAGCTGATGACATTTTTGACCGCGATCGGTTGCGATTCCGTCTTAAGCCAGCGCGGGATAAACATGACCGGTGCACGATCAACCAACGTGCTTAAGATTTCAAACGATGTACTTCCGCCTCCGATGATCATAGCCGCGCGGAATGTTGTCGTCGGGACTTGGCCACTATGCAAAATCACGGAGACCTCCTGGCGCGAACGTAAGTGCCGGCTCAGATTCTGCTGCTCGTCGCCCAGACCTCCCAGATAAATAATGCGTTTGACTTCCGTCGCTGCGGCCGCCGAAGCCATATTCTCGGCCGCTCGCCGGTCGGTCTCCACAAAATCCTTATGCTCGCCGTTCATCGAATGCACGAGATAAAAAACATATTCGCAGCCCTTACAGGCATTTCTTAATTTATCGATCTCCAAGATATCAACGTCATATGATTCAACCTGTGGATGTTGACTCCAGGCGAACCTGTTAAATTTTTTCGAAGAACGCGCCGCGGCGCGCACTAGATACCCGCGATTGAGCAATTCTCCGACGAGCCGCGAACCCACATAACCTGACGCCCCGAGGACTAAAACTTTTGGTGGTTTATCGGTCATCTGTTCTATCCCATAAATTTTTATAGTGAACACCTTCTTGACGTACCGGCCAGTTGTCCGACACATAATCCGGCTGAACAAACGAGGCATACCCCGACGGGACATCCAATGGAAAGCTGATAACATCCCACAGGCCAGACCCGAAACGCGTGGTTGTCATCACCAATCCCTTCATGACTCCGGAGACGACCCAGACAATGATATGCGGGGTCTTCTCGGAACCGGCGATCCAATATGTTTTTGTTTGCTTAGGAATTTCGATGGGCGCACTAACGACGTTGACGATACCTCGTTGCAATTTATGAAAGGCATCTTCGGCCGCGAGCGAAAATGTGGGGCAAAAAAATAAACCGAGAAGGCTTAAGAGAATAAATTTCTTAGTCATCGATGGTTAACCGTAGATCATCGCACTCACGGCGAGAAATGCGGTTTTTCTTCTATATCCTGTTCAACCAGCAGGATCTGGTCCTGGATGTGATGCAAAAGAGCCATCAAATATTTTTCTACGGAATCACTGACGGTATCGGAAGCACAAAGATAACGGAAAGCTTGAAGGGATTCGGTCACGGCCTTACGGCAGATATCCAGTTGCGCGACCGCATCATGAAGCGCGAAATCATACAAGTGCGCGATATCAGCTTCATAGAAACCGGTCAGCGCACGGTTCATCTTGGCAGAAACCAGCGAGTGATACCACGCGATGGTGGTCAGATGATACGCTGTTTCCGCGGGAAAAACCTTTTCCGCATAACGAATATCGATCAAATACTCACGCGCCTTCAGGTAATATTGATGAACCACCTTCATCAAATCGTGCGTGTGTGTTTTTTGATCGATCGTTTCCATTTCATTGAGGATCTGAGTCTCTTCCTCGGCGGACATCTCGAGTGTGAGATCCTCGCCCTGCTCGGAGAGCGCCTGCTCAATCTTCTCTTCCAAATCCTCCATATCCTCCTCGAGGATTTCCAAATCTTGCGGGTCGCGGCCATGCGCGATATTAGTGGCCTCGCGATCGATCTGATCGAGATATAAGCGGCACGTTTCCTTAATATTGAGCGGACAACGTTCGCAGAAGCGGTCGCAGTAATTGTACGGCGATTCCTTGGCCCATTCCTGATTTTTAGCACGAATCAAATCAATACGTTTATTCATAGAAGAATGTTAGATCAAATAGTGGTTAGAAACAATTCTTTTATTTTGTGCACGATAATTTTTCAACCGCCATGTACAGCTGATTTTGTCCGCCAGCGACATAAATTCTTCTTTTTCCCGATTCGATGACGCGCAGGCAGCCGCACAGACAATCGCCGCCATACATTCCGTCAACTCCTCAGCGCTTAAATATAATTGGCAGCCCAATTCACCGTCCTCGACGAGTAGATCGCATAACCATGGTTCAAACGCAGCCGCTTCTTCAAGCAAGTTTCGTTCTTTATCCGTTATGAGCAGTGATACACGCGTATTTTGCATACAGACTCCTTCTGACGGTTGTTAATAAAAAAATCCCCCTTCATTTCGAGGGAAATAAAGGGGGATTGAAAAAACTATCTCTATTAAACGGTCTTAGAAGCAGACGACGCTTCCAAGGCCTTGATGCGATCCTTGAACTGTTTAGCCGGGATAGAACTGGTATTGCTCATGATCACGAGTTCTTTCATCAACTCGATGATACCCTCTTCATCCATGAGTTCAGTCATCCGGTGCAATTTCTTAAGTGCTAAATGTAATTCTTTGGGATCGAATAAAATCTTATCGCAGCTGACAAAGATTTTATCGTGCTTGGTCACAGCATCTTTCTCTTTGTCGAGGAGGATCTCTTCTTCAAGCTTCTCCCCGGGACGCAGACCCGTGAATTTGATTTGAATGTCTTTATCGGGGACCAGTCCGGATAATGCGATCAAATTCTTCGCGATCTCAACGACCTTGATTTGCTCACCCATATCCAGAATAAAAATCTCACCACCTTTGCCAATCGCGCCAGCTTGCAACACCAGCATGACCGCTTCTTTGATACTCATAAAGTAGCGTTTGACATCTGGGTGCGTGACCGTGATCGGTCCGCCATACTTGATTTGTTTCTTAAATAAAGGAACAACCGAACCAGCTGAACCCAACACGTTACCGAAACGCACGGCCATGAATTTCGTATGGCTCCGTTTCTCGGCACGGGCTTGCAAGATCATCTCCGCGACGCGTTTGGACATACCCATGTTATTGATGGGATTGACCGCTTTGTCCGTCGAGATCTGCACAAGTTTTTCAACGCGATAGTGCTGGCAAGCGTAGATGATATTACGTGTTCCAAAAATATTATTTTTGACCGCGGCTGATGGGCTGTCCTCCATCAACGGCACGTGCTTGTGCGCTGCGGCGTGGAAAACGACTTGCGGACGAGATTTACTAAACACATGCTTAAGCAATCCCACATCGCGAATATCGCCGATGACGGTCCGTACTCTTAAGTTTGGATATTTACTTTTGAATTCAACAGCTAGAAAGTACACAAAGTTTTCATGATGATCGAAAAGGATAAGTTCCTTAACGCCAAAGGACGCGACCTGGCGGCAGATCTCGGAACCGATCGAGCCACCGGCACCGGTGACCAACACAACACGGTCTTTGAGATATTGTGAAACCTCGTCGGTATTGATCTTGACCGTCTCACGGCCTAGCAAATCCTCAGGCAGAACATCGCGGGGTTTGACTTCCATTTGACCGCTGATAATTTTATCCCAACTGGGAACAATGCGGATCTTGGCCTTGCTTTGTTCGCAAAAACGAAGGATGTCGCGCACGGTCTCACCTTCCGCCGACGGAATCGCTAAAACGATTTCATTGACGTTCTCCTCTTTGACAATGCGGGGGATATCTTCCCGGATTCCTAAGACTTTAATGCCGTGGATGGTTTCGTAAACTTTTTTACGGTTATCGTCGATAAAACCGACAACTTTTCCCATGCCCGGATTACGCAAGATTTCTTTGAGCAAACGGACACCGGCAAAACCGGCACCGACGATCAAAATGTTAATGTCCTTATGTTCAATATTTTTCCGGTGGCGGACCTCTCTTAAAAGTTTAAAGAAGAAACGCAAGGCCGACGTCATACCGCAGGACAGAATAAAATCCATTAACAAAACGGCGCGCGAAAAAGAATGCCATCCCAACACCCAGATCGCCGCAATAATAATCAGCAGCGCGACGAGATTGGCAATGGTCAATTCGAGCAGATCGTCGACGGAGACATATAACCAGAAACCACGATATTGTTTAAGGAAACCGAAACTTAACATTTGGACAGCCACAAAGATGGGCAGCGCCTGATAAAAGCTGACCATATCTTCGGCGGGGATATTGAAATCAAACCGCAATAAGAAAGCCATGCAGTAAGCCCCGAGAAAAATAAAGAAGTGGGCTAAGATGATGAGGACTCTTCGGTACTTGAGTAGAAATTGTCTGGCGTTCATTTTTTCCTTTTGATGATCGATAGTAGAGTTTGAACAATGATGTTTATATCCCCTGAAAAAATCACACCGCCTTGCGCATACGCCAATGCCATCTCGAGTTTGTCCTGAAGGATCACTTCTCTATATGTACGCTCGGGGTTTTGGCTTTGGCTGAGGATCTCTTCCTCATGACGGTATTTGATCGAAGCTCGGTCCGTGATTCCTGGACGGACATTCAAAACTTCCGCGAATTTGCCTTGGTAGAAATCTTTGTAGCGTTCCACCTCGGGTCGCGGTCCGACGAAACTCATGTCGCCTACAAAAACATTCACTAACTGCGGTATTTCATCCAACTTTGTCTTGCGTAAAAATTTTCCGACCCTGGTCACGCGCATAGATGATCCTGGTTCAAATCCCTTTTGCTCCCTCTCTTTATCCGAGGTCATCGTACGAAATTTCAGTAAATAAAAAGACTGTCCGCCTAAACCCATCCTTTTTTGCCGGAAGAAAACCGGACCCTTGTCATCCATCTTAATGAGAAAAGCCACAATGATAAAGACCGGAATGGAAGCCACCAGCCCGATGAAAGACAATAGAATGTCGAATAGACGTTTCCCGAAGCTGCGATACATAATTATGCCCTGTTCTTTTCCGCGGTATTTTGGACAGCGGAAATAATATATTTGATCTGCGTTTTTGTCAGACCCGGATAAATCGGTAAAGACAAGATGCGTTCGAACAGCCACTCGCTGACCGGCCAATCCTTCGTCGAGAGCTTGAAGGTATCGCGGTAAAACGGATGGCGATAGACTGGAATAAAATGAACGCTGGTGCCGATGCCTTGCGCGGTTAATTCCTGAATGAAGACATTGCGATCAATTTTGAGTTGATCCAAATTTAATTTCAAAACATATAAATGCCAGCTGCTCTCGCGGTCTTTTCTCACCGTCGGAATTTCCAATTGCGGCATCTTTCGAAAAGCCTTGTCATACGCAGCAGCCACGTTCGCTCTTTTATCGCGCATCCATTCCAAACGATTGAGTTGAGCGAGTCCAAGCGCGGCATTGATATCGGTCGTGTTGTATTTGAACCCCGCGCCCACCACTTCGTAAAACCAGCTGCCTTCCTTCGAATATCTTTTCCACGCGTCCTTGTTCATGCCGTGCAAACGCATCGTCTTCATGCGGGTGGCCCACTGCTCGTTTTCGGTTGTGATCATGCCACCCTCGCCGGTGTTAAGCGTCTTGGTCGCATAAAAACTGAAACACGTAATATCAGCGAGCGTTCCAACGCGCTTGCCCTTATAGCTCGACGGCAATGTATGCGCCGCGTCCTCGATGACAAATAATTTATGTTTGCGTGCGATCTTATTGATTTCATCGTAGTCCACGGGCTGACCCGAGAAATCGACGGTGATGATCGCACGAGTTTTAGCTGTAATCTTTTCTTCAATCTTCGCCGGATCCATGTTCATTGTATCTTTTTGTACGTCGACAAAAACGGGCTTAGCCTTGAAATAGCAGACAACCTCGGCCGACGCGGTGAATGTAATCGCCGGCACCAAGACCTCATCCCCTTCTTTTAAACCAATCGCCTCGAGCGCCAAATGTAATGCGGCCGTGCAAGAATTGACTGAGATCGCAAACTTGGATCCGCAATATTCTTTAAAACGTTCTTCGAACTCGACGGTCTTAGGCCCCATCGTGTGCCAGCCGGATTTGATAACTTCGGTGACATTTTTGATTTCTTCTCGACCGATGTACGCTCGGTGAAATGGAATGTGTGTCTTCATATATTCAACTTTCTGTTTCAACGGCTCAGCGCCATATCCACAACTTTATTTTTCAAATGACGTTTAAAAAGTACAAAATCCAAGATACCTTTGATATATCCAACTCCATAAGCGAAATGAATCGTGGCAAAGGATACCATCAAATAGGGAAAGAGCCAAAAATTTTTGGACATCGCGGCCGCCAATGAAAACAACAGATTGGCCGATAAATAGAGTGAAGCCTCGACGAGAAATAGCGCGCGAAATAGTGGATGACAAAAGGCCAAAACACTGAGGACCAACAATGAGGCGATAAAAGTGACTGGGATCAATTGACGCGCCGTCATGACTCCGCCCAATTTTATCACTGTCAACGGCTTGAAATATCCATACTGAAAATACATGCGCCACAATTTAGTAAAAGAACTGCGCGCGTAATACGTTGAAATGATCTCCGGCACCAATAAAATCTTTCCACCATTTTTAATGATGCGCGAATTGAATTCATCATCCTGATTCCGCACCAAATCCTCGTCGAATAAACCGATCTGATCAAACACTTCGCGCTTAAAGCAACCGAATGGAACTGTGTCGACAAACTTTGGCGTCTTTGATCCGGTGCGAAAATCCGCGTTACCGATACCAAAACGCGATGACACAGCATAGGCAATCGCCTCAGCCTCTAAACTCTGATCGCCGGCTTTGGTGATCAAGATCCCGCCGACATTGTCGACGCCATATTCCAAAAGATACTTCACGCATTGCGAAACATAGTCCGTGTTGTATTGGCTATGCACATCGATACGGATAATGATTTCACCTTTGGCTTCACGGATCAGGATATTGAGTCCAACTGGGACAATCTTCTTTGGATTTTCAAACCAGCGCACGCGTTTGTCTTTTGCCGAATATGTCTGTAAGACGGTTCTCGTATGATCGGTGCTCATACCGTCGGCGACCAAAATTTCCAGTTGTTCCGACGGATAATCCTGGCCCAGAATCGAATCGAGGCAGGCGCCGATAAAGGCTTCTTCGTTACGGCACGGAATAATGATAGTGACGAATGGTGGTTTCATTAAGATCTTTCCACAGCTTCCTGCAATTGCATTTTCGAAAATCCTGGATTCGTCCAGATATTGTTGACGTATCCGGCGGTCCCTTTGTAGGAGACAATCTTCCCCGGATTACCAGCGACAACCGCGTTATCCGGAACATCAAAATTGACAGTCGCACCGGGCGCGATCAAAACATTATTACCGATGGTTATTTTCCCGACGACAACGCAATGCGCTCCCAGCCAACATTGATTACCGATCGTCGGTGTTCCTTGGCGCGCGCCGCGGTTTGTCTGCCCGATCGTGACACCTTGATTGATATTGCAATTACTGCCGATAACGGAGTTCGAATTAATAAAAATTCCGCCGAAATGGCAGATATATAATCCCGGACCGATCTGGGAATCCGACGGAATGGAAATGCCATATTTGACCGTCATACGCAGTAGAAAAAAACGGTAGAAGTAATACATCAACCGGTTGCCCTGCTTGTGATGCACCTGGCATTTTCTTAATAAATAGCTATAACGCATTCCGGGTTCAGTGATCATGGCCTTGCAGAAATCTTTCCATCCGGTTGATTTGTAATAACGGAATAAATCAGATTTGATCAAATAGTTGGCTTCATGACTAAACATAGGCGTATGTCCCATTAAATGACGGAGCGCTGACGCTGTTCTTCGACGCTGCTCTGGCCGCTAACGACATCGCAAGACCTGTGGTCTTTGCCGGCGGGCGTCTGAAACAAGTCCATCAATTGTTTGGTGATCCTCTCTTGGTTGAATTTACCTTCGACTGTTTCGCGTCCCTTCATGGCCGTATGGGCATAGACGTCACTATCTTTAATCAGAAGTTCGATCGCCGCCGCGAGCGCGGATGAATCTTGTTCCGGGACCGTAAACCCAGCTCCATCATATACCAGCTCCGCGATCGAACCGGTATCTGTTGAGATAACCGGAATCCCATACGACATCGCCTCCATCAGCGCGACCGGGATCCCTTCATGTTCTCCGTCGGGAGTGTTGATACTTGGCACTACCACCAGATGCGCGCTACGATCTTTGTACATCTGGATCAACTTTTCGTGCCCCATCCGACCGGTGAATTCGATGCAGTCATTGAGATTCAATGCAGTGACCTGTTGTTTCAATTCCTGTTCCAATTGTCCACAACCGATGATCATATATTTAAAATCGATTTTTTTCTTTTTTAACAGGGCGCACGCTTCAATCATGTAACGATGACCTTTGACCGGCAATAGATTCGCCGGTGTCAGGATTATGAATGGCGTCATCGCACCGACGGGACGCTTGATGGCGTGAATCTCGACACCCATATGAATGTTGCGGACTTTGCCCGCCAGCTCGTCTCCGACGATAGACAGAACATCCTTCCGCCCCTTCTCGGAAATACACCGCGCGAAGGCCGCCAACCGTATCTTTTCTTTAAGCATATTGTTTTCATAAATGTCCCAGCGGTGGGCCGTGAAACTAAATGGAATGCCTGTCAACCGATGAATGATGTACGCCATCGTGGCCGTCGTGCTCGCCCAATGCGCATGGATATGACGGACGTCTCTTGCCTTTAATAGAGAAGCGACGTAGACACTTTTGGGTAACACGGCTGCGTTCTTAAAGAAAATCCCGACGGAGCGCGATGAACGCACGATATCCACGATCACTGTCCATAACGATGGACGCGTGACCAGGGCTTTCAAAAAGCCAGCGATAATCCGTCCGTCGCATAATGGCAGCCAGATAGCGTCAGCGACGAGATCTTTGGCCCGGCCGTGAAACACATCGCGCGGGGGATCGCGGGGGATAATCACAATTTTATGGCCCTCGGATTTGAGGCTACAAATCTCCTCGAGAACAAATGTCTCGGTATTTCCAAATGGGATAAACGCTGTGATATAGACTGTTTCCATTAGGCCTGCCTCATGGTTGGTTCTACGTACGGTCGTAATCGGAGAAGCCCAATACAATACCTATAAAAATTTCGGATGGTCCCGAAGACACCACTGAGTTCTCCGGCGAGTTCGTTGATCGAAGCCGTGTCCGAGATGCCAATCCTTTTTAAAGCGAACAGATCGGAATCTTCACGGTTCCATCCCATTTGCATGCAGACCGCGGATTCGTAACCACACTGCTGTAAGAAATCCATCTCCCGTTTAGTAAAATCGCCGTTCGGATAGGCAAAATGCCGAATCGGTTTTTTCAAAAGTCTTTCCAAAGATTCCTTCGAGTCTCTGATCTCGGCTAAACATTTTTCATCGCTGCATTGCGGCAGGCAGGGGTGAAAACACGTATGCGATTCAAAACTGACACCACCTTTAGTCATCTCTTGGATCTCCTGGATGTTCAGCGCCTGGCGTTCACGCTCTTCTTTTGTTTCCTCATAACCCACGGCTTGTTTTAAGACATCAAGCCGCGTTTCATTCGAGACAATTTTTAAGCGTTGATTCTGTTGATAACCGGCGCGAAACCAAAAACGGCGGTTTGTATTGACGATACCGCTGGTCAAAAAGATTGTGACCGGTACATCAAACTCGCGGATCACGTTGAGCAGTTCGTAATTTCCGATGACTCCGTCGTCGATTGTGATGACCAAACTCTTCGGTGGAATCACCTGCCACTGCTTTTGTTTAATGGCATCGACTAAGGTGTCGAGCGAAATAATATTGTAGCGGGTCACCAAATAAAATAAGTGCTTGCGAAACACCTCGGGCCGCGGGTCGTGATAACACAAAATGAGATTCTTGCCCCCCTCAATGGATTCACGGAAGAGAAAACAAAGTCCCATCATTCTCAAGATGAGTCCTGCCAAAGATTTGATCCGTTCGGTTAGCGGCATAGATCTTACACGCTTGAGTAAGCTTCATTATCCTTAAATAATTTTTCCATGATCTTACTAACGGTGAACTTCGACCGGTTCAAAACTGAATTCGCGGATTTGGCCTTAGTACAAAACGCCGCGAATTCCGGAATTCCAGTGATGCGATACATCGCGTCGAGAAGTGCGATATGTAAGTCTTGATAAAACGGCGAGCAGATCCGTTGCATATTGTCGTAATAGGCCCAGCCGCTCGGCAAATGATAGTCCGGCAACATTTCAGTCATTGTCTTAAGCGTGGTATTAAACAGCCCGCGTACTTCAGCGTCGTCTTGGTAATTGATATAGTCATACAAACCAAACACTCCGAAGATCCAGCCGTTTAAAACAACGTTGCCGTCTTTTCGGGGAAACTCCATTAAAAATGTCCCGCGTTCTGTGTCCAGCCGCGTGCCGCCCTGCTCGACGGGAAGGAGCATATTATTTTTGATCCTGGTGATGACCTCTGCCAACGCATTTCGCGTCCGCGGATCAACCATATCGTATTTGACCACACGGATCGCAAATGACAACGCCAACCCCTGCCCCATGCCGCTGTTATTGGAATAAAATTCCGCGTGCGGACTCATGCGGCTCCATTGCTCATCATACGCACCGTTAGGCATAATATCTCTCATCATCCACTGCGCGACTCTCTTCACGTTGTTCACAACGGAATGGTCTTGATCGAAGAAAAATTTATCGATGCTGCCTAATCCATACAGAAAGATATCGATCGGGAATAAAAATAACTCGCCGGTCGACGCGAACTTGAGCGCCGGAACTCCGTCGATCTCAGCGCCGGTCCACAGCGCCTTGCCGCGCAAGTCATTGTAATAGCAGCGCGGATCCGTAAAATATTTTCCTAACGGCTGAGGTTGACGTGAATAATCCTTGCCGCTGACGAATTTTACAAAATCCTTGGAAAGCACGACTAGTTCTTTAATGTCTCGCATTGGGCTATACCTTTTTAACCGCGTTAAAAATGCGCAAATAGCTGTTGATGGCATTTGCGACAGTGTATTCTTGAAGATCCTCTTCCTTAACTTGGATGGGCTGACTATCCATTGCCTCTTCGATCGCAGTGGCCATGGTGGCTGGATCACCGACGGGGACGAGCTTACCTAACTGTCCGAACTTTAAGACTTCACGCGGACCACTGGGACAATCCGTTGAAACAACCGGACAGCCGCACGCGAGCGCCTGGATCAGAGCACCGGGCAAACCTTCAAATGCCGACGATAAGACGTAAAGCTTGGCGCGCGACATATATTTGAAAGGATTACCGTCGAAGCCAGGCAAATCAATGTCATCTTTTAAATTTAAACTGGATACCAATGACTGAAGCTGGGCACGTTGCGGGCCTTCTCCTAATATAAGAAGTCGCGCCTTCCGGCGTTGACGCACTTTGGAAAAAGCCTCAATCAATGTATCAAATTTCTTCTCAGGCGACAGACGTCCAACACTCAAGATCACCGGCGTCCCGTTTTGAAACCACGGATGTTCGCAATCTTTGGCCGCGCCAAGATAAACGTCTTCAGTTAAAACCGGGTTGTAGACCAAATAAACTTTCTCGTCGTGAATTCTAATAAATTTATGTAGATCGTTAACCGCACCTTGGGATACACAGACAATAGCATCGGCATACGGATATAAAAGTTTGGCAAAGAAACTCAAAATCAATCGCTTTTTCGTGGGGTATTTTTTCATATCCAATGAAATCGTACTGGCCTCACGCAAGACAACCGCGGTCTTAACTCCCGAAAACATGCGCGCAAGGACGACGAAACATGACGAATGCAAACGTGTCGCCAGCGCGATATCCGGTTTTTCCCGACGGAAATATTGAACGAGCGAGAAAAATGCCTGACGCATCCGCGGCGCCTTCAGATCAATGACGCGCACTTGCGGCGGGATCAAATGCAGAAATGCCGCCTTGTCTTGATTGCCAATAACAAGATCCACATCATGCCCGCGTAAAGCGAATTCCTTGGCAAGCGTGGCGAAAATTCTTTCCGCGCCGCCCGCGGTAAAGTCCGGAATAAATAAAGCGATCTTCAACTGATTCTCTCCTGAACAGGTTTAGCGACGAGGTTTCGGATTGAAACACAGTAAGCCGCAATCCCTAAGAATAACCATCCTGATTTCGAGCGGAATAACACCGCCCACATCCCCAATACGAACAACATAAAAACCATTTGCATCCCTAAGCTCGCCTTGGATTTGTTTGGCGATTTCAAACCTTCATAAAAAATAATAGCGAAAAAGCCGTAGAATAACGAAAAACCGATCAGACCATAATTCACCAAAATCTCGACGAAGGTGTTATGAGAGTAGGCCCCAAAAAAGGCGTTGCTGCGAAACCCGCCGGCGCCCCAGCCCCACAACGGACTGTCCTGCCATAACTGTATGCCCTTCTCGATCATGAACGAACGCGTCTTCGCTGATCCCTTTTCATTTCCTTCGAGGAATAACTCAAGACGTTTCAAAACAATAATGTCATCCGAGTAAGTCATCGCGACTTGAAAAACGCCGATGAGCATAATAAAGACGACCACCAAAATCGGCCAACGGAAATGCCGCAACGATCCGCGCAGATTCCCACTAAAATCCAAAAAGATCGACGTCATGATAAACACGACGAGAAATAACCCTTGCCGGCTGCCGGTAAAAATAAAGACAAACATTAAGAGCCCGAATGTCATGATCTTTGTGAGCCAGGTCCGCTTGGAACTTAAAAAATATATGACGAACGCGGCCAACGACAGAAACACAGCGACGTCATTGGCATTTCCGAATAATCCGGCCACGCGGCTCTCTTCGTCCGCCTGAAACATCGAAATATTATTATAAGAGAACACCACATTCGCCACTGCGCAGACAATCAGACTCCAGACTAAAATCTGAACACGATTTCCTGTACGCAGACCGATAAAAATCGCGATTCCAAATAAAATCGCGGACACGACCTTGAATGTCTCCTCGGACGTCCCGCCCCAAGCCAAGGACAGGATGTTATAGATCATAAAAGAGACCGGCAGGAACATCAGGTTATAAATGAGCAATTTTCTCTGCTGCACCAAAAGTCCGACGAGAAATATGATTGTCAAAAGCAATGACAGACTCGAAAGCCCATTAATGGCCGTCAGCGTAAACGATGAAACGATCATCAAAAAAAATGTAATGTCTAAGAATATTCGAATCATGTCAAATACCTTACTCCGATTGATTCAACGCTTAACCGGGCGCTGCCGGGATTAGTCTGTCTCTAAAACGCCGCCAAATAAAAACAATAATGATCGCATTAAAAATCACGCCGACGAGCGCAAACAGCATGACGGAAACATACGCGGAAAAGAAAAGGCCGCCAAGCCACAGCGATAAAACCCTGAACAACAGATAAAAAAAATAAATCTTAAAGAGCTGCGGCTGGAGTTTCAAAATCCGATAACAGCAAATGGCCGGCACATTGGCAAAATTAAGATAGATCCAAAGAACCAGCCAACGGGAGAACTCACCGGCTGTTTCCCAATTTGCACCCAAAAAGACCTTAAAGATCCACGGCGCGAAGAAAAAAATGATCAAAGACGGGACAATGGCGATCTTCATCAAATTGAGCGTCGAGCTTTTGAAGCTGACAAACAGATCGCCTTCCTCATTGTGGACCTCGGCCGCTTTTTGATAAAACACCTGCCGGAAGGAACGCGACACCAGCTCCGCCGGGACCTGGATCAACTTGATCCCCAACAAATAAAAGCCCGCAATCTTGGCTCCATAAAAGTACGTTAAAAAAAATGCCGGAGTGCTGATGGAAATAGCGTTCATCAAATTCTGCGACGATGAATACAGTGGAAAGTCGATATATTTCTTCGCCACCATCGCCATATTTTTCCATGGACGAGAGCTCAGATAATTTTTGAAATCATCCGACGGCACGATAAACAGCATTGCCATAGAAGAAATAAAGTCCCCTAAGACAGCACCAAAGATCAATCCCAAAGAACCGATCTTTTTAAATCCTCCCAAGAGTTGTGAAAGAGCGGTCGTGCCGGCGCGGATCATCTTCGCCCAGCTCGACTCTTTAAAAAGTTTTTTTCGGGTGCACCATGCCTCCAGCGTCCCCGAAATTCCAAAAGCCAAAACCGATATCGGCAAGACCCACACCCAATTGGAAATCGCGTGGGGATTGGCCGGATAAATAAGTTTCAACGGCACAAAGAGCAGAACCACAAATGTTAAAAACGAGACGAGGATACAAGAGCTCAGTGAAATAGCGACGAGACTCATCGCTTCCTCTTCTTCTTTGGGCAGAACGATCGCAAATTCGTAATTCAAACAAACAATCGAACCAGCGATACCCAGGATCCCCATATAAATTCCATAGATACCAAAATCCTCCGGCAAAAAGAAATGCGCCAATAATGGCGAGATGACAATCATCAAGACTTGCGAAACGGCCGTCCCGGTCATCAGCGTCAAAACATTTGCCCGGAAACTTCCGACAGGCGCAAATCTGTCTTTGAATTGTGTTAATTTTACCAACATAAGGACTCACATCCTTGGGACCAAAGCCAGATCAAAATTTTGCTTGGCCCAAAAGGGCGGCGGGGGAATTCAAGATCGCTGACTTATATTGATCACATACATCACGGTACGGCTTACTGTAAGGCTTGAGTTCCGCGGCCTTACAAACCTCGACGACAGCTTCTTGATCGCTGGCCATGCTCCGCGGATTAAGTTTCAACAGCGCCAAACCGTAATACATGCGGTAAGAGGGCTTGGTTGGTTCCAAACGCATCGCATGCGTCAAGGCAGTCAGATCGCCGGTCAAACGGTATTCGCCATAAAAGTAGCTGGACTCCAACGGATTGAGTCGCTCGGCGAGCTTCACCCGTTTTAAACTTTTTTGAGCCATACCTTTTTCAAAGTTGTATTCGGCCGTGCCGACACAGCCCAGCACAAAAAGATAAATAAAACTGACTAATACTACAAAGGTTTTCATTTTAAATCCCGCACCACCCGTTGCGTGCAGACAACAAATACGCCGAGGAAAACCAAAAGAAAGATCAACCCAACGATGCCTGTTTCTGACACGAGTTGTAAATAATCATTGTGGGTAAAACGTAAAAAATCTGGAGTGTAATCAAAGGTTCGGTAACGCGTAAAATTCGTAGCGAACGTATTTAAGCCGGTACCGACGATCGGGAAATCCTTGATGACCTCAAGCGTATCTTTATAGAACAACAACCGATGGTTGATCGGTCCTTCCATTTTCAAGACACTCTGCATTGACGTTAAGTGAAATTTTTCCTGAAACGATTGCGGCGCGAGCCAGATGACCATAATCAACGTGACCAGAGTTGCCCCGCCGATATAGTTGAACACACGCACCTTTTTCGACGCGCGGCCCGCGGCGCCGAAAACAAAAAGTAGAAAAACCAGCTGACTTAAAATAAAACTCATAATTCCGCCACGAGATGTTGATAAGAAGATTGTGGCCACCATCAGGATGGTCATGACGACACTTTTCATAATATTGTGATCTTCCGTCGATAAAAACCACGCGTTCTTTTTTTCCAATCCTTGACGACGGACTGTTGAGGTAAACATGATTTTAGCGATGACCATGGACACCGCGACCGCGCTGCACAGTTCCATAAAGCCAGCGAAATGATCATAGTTGTAATAGGACGCCACTGGTTCTAAGGCCGGCATACCGATCCAGTAAATATGTCCGTTGAAAGTCAGCTTCTGGATACAAGCAAAGATCGCCATGATAAAACCGAAGACAATCACGTAATTGATCGCCTTACGGAAAAAGGTATGATCGTATTCCTTTCCTAACGCGCCGGTCCCCAGCGCTAAGATAAACGCGAAAAACATGCCGTTGGCCATGATGTGCAAATTGAAATCGTAAAGACTGTGAAATAAAATCGACAAAACTCCGGCGAGACATCCCCACTTTAGATACTGTGACTTCTGCAGACTGATTGGATGGATCGATTCTTGTTCGTGACTGTAAAGCCTCATGCGCACGGTGATATAAACAACGGCATACGTCATAAATTGCAAAATCCCGCGCACCGTATCGGCAGGATTTAAGGACAACGCCGCATGTCCACCGCTTTTAATCACGTCGGGAAAATATTGAACATACAGTTGATACGCCGCCGGCGAAATCAGTTTAAGGATACTAAACGGTAATGGAATCAACTGGACCACCGCAAAAGCCAGCATACCCAAACCCAGCCAACTGATTGGCGAATTCAAAACCGGCTTGAGTGCGTAGGGCCTTTCGATGAAGATTAGATAAAACGTGAAGAGCGTTATGACCGATAGAAATAACTTCGGAAAAAAATCAACGGCGCCGTACATGAGCGGAGCCAGCGTGAGGCCAAAAAACAAAAAAAAATCAGACACCGAGTGCATAAAGTTCATCGGCTTCTTGTTCGCTTTGTGCCCGTAAAAATAATTGTAGTCATCATAGCCTTGCGAGTCGGGCCGGATCATATTTAAGATCGTTCCCAGAAGTCGCGCCTGCACGGAACTCAAGGCTTGCTTACTCCTTAAAATTGACTGACGGCTCACGCCGTTGGCCTTGGCCACAAAGATTGTTGCATCCGTCTTCGTCGATAGTACCACTGAATCGGTGGCGGCCAACACCGGCGGAGTATCGAAGATGATACGGTCGTAGATCGTTAAAAGTTTTTCAATTAACAGATCGATTTTATGCGAACCCAATAGCTCGGAAGGATTCGGCGGGATTTCACCGCACGGTAAGATTTCAAGACCCGGGATATCACATTTGTGAATCAGCGACTCAACACTTCTCTTGCCGTTCATCAGGACATCGCTCAATCCATGCTCAGCTTCGATTTGAAATAAGGAATGCACCCGCGGCTTACGCATATCAGCGTCGACCAAAAGAATCCGTTCATTGGATTGGGCAAAGACCGTCGCGAGATTCATTGCCACCGTCGTTTTTCCTTCGAAAGGTGACGAACTGGTGATGACAATCGTGCGTTTGGAGAGATCGGGTTTGCTAAAAAGAATCGCGGTGCGCAGACTGCGGAAGGCCTCGGCCACACCGGAATAACGTACATTCGCGGAGACATACTCCGGCGAGAAATTCTTACTCTCTTTATTTTTGTGATACGGTACAGCGCCCAGACAGTTCAGGCGTAAAAGTTTTTCCAATTCCGGCACGGTCTTAACGGACTGATCCGCGAGTTCCAGAATTAGAACCAGCACCCCGCCGAAAAATAAACCTAGCATCAGTCCGATTGCGACATTGAAAGCCTTTTTGGGACGGACCGGTTTTAAAGGCGGCTGGGCGCGATCCAAAATCTTCACGTTGGTGATATCGCTGTTTGCAGAGATCGGCGTGCGGGAATTTTCCTCCATGCTGTTGAGGCGTTCGCGCTCGTTGTCGATCTTTTCATCAATCGCCTGGATTTGATTCTTCAATCCCAAAATGACCGGATGCATCTGCTTATAAAATTTCAGCTGGTGATTCAAATCGGTTTCGAGTTCACTCTTTCGCTGGATCAGCTGATCCACCGACGAGAAAAATAAATAGGCGCGCGTCCAACTATTGGCGATACGGGCCGCGACTTTCCGGTCGACATCTTCGACGCTGACGTTAATGATCTGCGTCAAGCGGACCGGCGAGATCTTCACGTGTTTGAGCAAAAGTTCGATACGCTCATCGTCGGAATAATTTTTTTGTATTTCCGGATCTTTACGGCTGCCCCACGGTATGTACCCGCCAATATCCTTATAGACCATCTCGGCTAAGGTATGGCTTTTGAGGATTTCGATCTGTGAGTTGAAGAAATTCGTGCTGTCCACGTAATCCGGCAGAACGACTTGTTCGACTTTGACGATCTTCGGTGGTTCGCCTTCGACCATGAGCCGGCTGGTGGCGCGATAGACCGGCGTCTGCGTATAGGAAATAACCAATGCTCCGACGATAGAAATTAAAACGGAGAAAATAAAGATCCATTTGTGCTTAAATAACTTTCCAAACAGATCTCGTAAATCGAGCTCGACGTGATCGGCTCCGGATGAATGGTGGTCAGACATAAAAGTATGCTCCTTAAAAAAGGCTTTCCGGGACAATAACCACATCGCCCGCCTGAAGTATCAGGTTCCCTTTTTGAATTTTATTTTTGCTCATAAAATCATGGACCTTCAAAGTCGTTTCTTCCTTGGTCCCGTCGGGTTTGGTATGAATCACTTTCACCTTATTCTGCGCGGCGATTTTGGTGAATCCCTCCGCGAGTGATATCAATTCCACAACCGAGAGCTGTCCTTTGATGGGATACGCGCCCGGCCGTTTGACCTCGCCCATAATCGAAACGGTACTGTACTCTTCGATAAAAACTGTGACCTGCGGATTGACCAGATAATCTTTTTCCAAAAGCTCGGTCAATTTGTTTTGAAGACTGGCGACGGTATATCCGACGGCCTTCACCTCTCCGATCAACGGAAAGTTAATCACTCCCCTAGATGAAACACGCACGCGCTGTGAAATTTTTTCACCATTGCCATAATACACATCGATTTGAAGAACGTTCTCCGGACCAATCAGATATTCAGACATATCGGTGGAAACCTTATCGCCTGAAAGCGCACCGGCTGAAGATTCGCGGACATCCGTCGCGGCATCGGCTGATTTTTTAGCCGCCAAAACCGGTGTGACATTAAAGCCATTAACGGCCACTAACAAAAACATGCAAACAAGAACAATGCGCTTCTTCATGATAATGCCTTAAAGGACCAGGTCGAACCTAAGCGAAATCAAGTTATCCTTGTATTCCGCCACGTCGAGATTCGAGATATCTTGTGTATATTGATATCCCAGGTTGACTCGGCCTCTCTCCTTTATGTTATAGCGTAATGTGATCGACTCGCTGTTGACCCAGTCTTCACGGTTTTCGTTGATCGTCGGATCATTCTCCGGATAATCGCGCATGTCTAAGCGAGCGGAGCCGAGAATCGAAAAATTTCCGGCGAGATCTTGGGTGATATCCGCGCTGATCGAATTGAGATTATAATAGTTGTTATTAGAATCAATGGATTCAACAGCTGTATTCAAGTAGCGCAATTCAAACGAAGTGCGCTCCGTCAAAGCGCTCATCAAACCGACCTCGGCGACAAAACCCGCAAAACCGCTGCGGCTTGGCGTATCGTAGCTTCGGTCTTGATAACCCAACTTAACTAAACCACTGGTTTTTCCAGTGAGATCATATTTGAAACCGCCGCGGATCTGATCATAATCACCGTCGCGGGTGGAGTCGTCGGGGTATTGGATGATGCCGTGATCGTACTCGACCAACGTCTTTGTTTTTGGAAATAATTGATAATAGGCCGTGCCAGAAATGAAATCTTCCGTGTAATTGAGTGTATCGAATTGACTATCGCGATAATCGCGAAAGAAATGGGAATAACCAGCTTCGTAGGATAATTTATTCTGTTCGATGCCTAAGATGGCTTGGGAGAGATTTTCGGTGCGTCGACGACGATCGGTGAATTCAGTGGCAGCGCGCTCGACGGTGTCTTCGAAATTGTTGAGAAAATGCATATAACCAAACGGCAGCGTGAGATCGAGTCTGGCCAATGCATCTTGGTTAACATAATTTTGACTTTTGTAGTGCGAGAAGGCAGAGATGTCGGCGCCGTATTTCAATTGAAACAGGTGGCGCTCGTCTTGTCCGATCGGGACATCTAAAAGGAATTTGGGGCTGGTGATACTGATATAATCGTGCTTTTCATCGCTGGGCGTCAGGAATACGTTACTTTCATATTGACCTTCTTGGGAAATGATGGCTTTAAGGCGGGCGGCATCTCCAATGGCAAGACCTTTGATGTTATCAAACTCTTTTTGTTCTAATCGGAGCGTATATTCGCGGTAATCCTCGTCGGCGACGGCTAGTTGAGCCGTTAACAGAAAAATTCCTAACATCATTAAGTTTCTTTTACGCATTGTTCTCCCCATGATTGAAAACTCCATTATTAAAGACTTCTGATCGGACTGATATCCTGAACCGCTTCATCTGCCTCGATTTGTTGCTCAGCCATCTGTGGATTCGGAATCATTGGTGCGACATAGGAATTGTCGCCGGTTGTGACCGCAGTGACGACGCTGGGCTGATTCACATAAGTATCGTTGCCGCTCGGGGCCCCATAGATCTTGACCAAACCCCTCGGGGTGGTGACCGAAACTTTACCTTTAAGGACTTCAAACCCCGGGGCTACCGACGGCGTAATGGCTATGGCATCACCCTTCGTCATATGCACTGTCTGACCATCGACGGCAATATCAGCGCTAACGCTGTCATTGTCAATCGGGGCTAACGCCTCAATGACCGAACCATCGACAATCTCGGAGACAACATCATTCGGCTCGAGGGTGACTGAAGAACCATCTGATTGAGACACTTTCAAAGTGGCTGTACGATTCACAATGTGCACGGCTGCGCTGGCGGCCGATTGAAAAGCGAAAAATGCAAAACTTAAAATTATAATTTTTTTCATTGAATTTTAGAAAAATTGATAAATCCGAAAAATTCAAACAAGGGTAACATATTTTTCCCAAAAAGACAAAAAAGTTTCATTACCCAGCGATGTGTAGAAGTGGAGTGGTAGCTACCCTAAATAGCAGCAATTTTCGTTCCAAGTTATATAGAATCAGTAATCTTTAATACCTTAATTAATATTATTAAATAAGGCCCTTGCTCGTCGAGACAGCAAATTTTTCCAGATTGGACCTTCTCACTCTTTTGGCCCCTGGCTTCAAACGAATTGGTTCCTTTTTTGAACCTCATTCTGTAGGCGGTGTCCTACTGACATTTTTCTATATTTTTCTAGACAGTTGGAAGTCATTGGCTTTAATACAGTTAAAAAACGCCGTTTTATTGCCAAAGCCTTGACAGTGTTTTACACTTGGATTGTACTGCTAAAGTACAATCAACGATAAAGGCAAACTTGCCGACAAGGCAAGGACGCAAAGCTATAGGGGCCCAAGCCGGGTTTAGGAAGGCCAGCCAGTTACCGAAAGATGAAGACCCTGCATCACTCTTCGACTTTCCTACTTCCCTTTTTTATTCCGGTTTCACTCCTAGATAAAAAGCTGCGTCAGAAAGGATGGCTATGAAGAATCCTCTTCTTTTCGCACTGTTTTTATTCAGAAGGAATCTTGCGCTCATCGGTTCTGTCGCCCTACTACTTTATCCTGCGAGTGTCGCTCACGCGGCGAATCTCTACTATGTGGCGTTGACCGGAAACGATATGAACCCAGGAACGAGTGCAGCACCGTTTCGAACGATTGCCAAAGGAGTGGCCGCAGCCGTAGCCGGCGATACGATTATTGTCGCGGACGGAACATATGGCCCTGAAGGGAAATACACGTGCGGTATCGACTGCAGTCAGCATGACTTTGGGTCTCCCGTCGAGATATCCAAATCCGGCGCACCTTCAGCCCCAATCACTATCAAAGCCGAACATAAATGGAAGGCGATCTTAACATGTGGTTTGCCCGACGGATATTCGGGTGACGGCACCGACGGAGTTCAGGCCTGTGATGCCTATTTTACTTTCCTTGGCGACTCCTCTTACTTTGTCATCCAGGACTTTGACATCAGTCACTCGTTCTGGACCGGCATCCACATCAACGGCACCAACCACGACATTGTCATCAAAGGGAATCACATCCATCACATCGGCAACCGCCATTACGTCGTGCCCGCTGGTGTGGCACCGTATGGAATCGCTGGTGTCTATGCCGGGAAAGGGACAAGTCATATCACCTTTGACGGAAACGTCTTTAATAATAACGGACGTTTGCCGACCTCCGGTCAAACCTTAACTGACTACAATCACGACCATGGGATTTATATCTATGGCGGCAATTACACAATCACTAACAATGTGTTCTATAATCACTTCGCTGGATGGGGCATTCAAACCTCGCCGGGAACGCACGATATATTCATCTACAACAATACATTCTCAGGTGCGAATCCGAATCGTGACGGTCAGATCACACTGTGGGCCGACAGCACACATCCCCATAACAACATCAAAATCATCAACAATATCTTTTACAAGCCGCGCAACTTTGCGATCACCAGTTCCGACGACTATGAAAACAACAGTGTGATTCAAAACAATGTGGTCTGTTGCACCGGTGTTGACGTCGTCGACAAAACCGAAATCACCGGCACTTTGACGGTGGCCAATAATAAGATTAACACCGATCCTTCGTTCATGGACATGAACCTCTTCGACTTTCACTTGAAGTCCGGCAGTCCGGCGATCGACGCTGGGATCACCACCTCGCCGGCTGTAAATATTGACCTCGACGGAAATACGCGGTTACTGTCAACGTCGGGCACAATTGACGTCGGGGCCATGGAACATATGGGAACAAGCGGCTCAACGCCGCTTCCTCTGACGGTACCGACGGGATTGGTGGCGACGGCCATCTCTTCCTCGCAGATTAATCTCCTGTGGACGGCGTTACCGGCGAACAATGTGTTGGCCGGATATAAAATCTTTCGTAATGGCGGCCAAATAGCGACGAGCATTCTGCCCTCATATGCGGATATGAACCTCAATGCTAACACGAGTTATTCCTATACGATCGCGGCGTATGATCTGTCCGGCACTACGACCGGTCAATCGCCGATGGTCTCCGCGACGACCAAACCGACGGCGGATACAATTCCACCGGTCGTGTCAATCACCAATCCGTTGCCCGGCACAACCGTATCAGGGAAAATCACAATTAAAGCGAATGCAACTGACAACAAGAAACTAGCCGGTGTTCAATTCCAACTTGACGGAACGAATCTGGGTGCTGAAGACACCATGTCAACTTATAAAGTCGACCTCGATACCACCAAGGTCAGTAATGCGATCCATACAATGACCGCCATCGCTCGGGACTCATCCAATAACACGGCGACGGCGTCTATTGCAGTAACTGTCCGTAATGTGGACTCGATCGCGCCAAAAATCACCTATGTCCGGGTCAAAGACCTCAAAGCAAATTCAGCAACCATCACCTGGTCGACGAATGAGCCAGCGAATTCCAAAGTGGAATTTGGCTCGGCAGGTGTGCTGGATCACTCAATCATCGACGGGCAGCAAGTCACATCGCACGTCCTGGTGGTCACGGGGCTGCTATCGTATACAAAGTATTCATTCAAAGTGACCTCTGAAGATGGGGCCAGAAATTCTGCCTCATCAATCGTCTCGACCTTCACAACACCTCGACTCTAAACATAAAAGGGGACAGTACCATGTGACACACAACATGGTACTGTCCCTTTTGTGTCTGCTATTTCCCCTAAAGGAGAACTGTGGACAACGGGTTCCTCTTGTTTAAAAAATTAAACACGGCCTCATCACTTTGTTGAAATTTATGGCACGAAAGCCTAGAAAAAGAAGTAATACAATGCGGTGAGCTCTTTATGGACCAGGTCTAAGATCAGCTGGATCTATGGTCGGAACATCCGTCGTAGTGGGAGGTGGATTCGTGGTTGGAGTACCATTTGGGTCCCCGCTAGGCACACCAAGTGAGGGATCTACTTGAGTACCAGTTCCTGTCGGCGTGCCTTGTGGCGTTCCCTGACCAAAGCCGCCGTCTAGTTGAGTGGGATCGAGAGCCCCGGGTATTGGTCTGCCTCTCCCTGCTCCGGCACCATTGCCGCCAGCGCCGGTAGCGGCAAATGAACCGCCATTTGGATCGCGGGACGCAGCTAAACGGGCCGCAATACCCGACATACTTTGCGCAGTGCCGTTGTAGGACGTAGTTACAGCGGTGACTAAAGTCCCGGACGGTCTCATGAAGATAATTAATACCGATGCGATGGCACCGAAGAGAATAAGATATTCGACGGTCGAGGAACCACGAGAAGTTCTGATTTTTTTGAAGCACGTAGACATTTTAACCCGCTTTTTTCAAAGCTATTTAAAAAATCCAGGTGCTTCAAGTATGCCATTAGACACAGATTAAAAGGGTTGCTGGAGGGCGTGAAAAGAAAGCGCTGTTAAGGTTAGATCAGGGCGGTTTGGTTACGACCGCCGTTTTTGGCGAGGTAGAGGGCACTGTCCGCCTTCTTAATGATGGCCGCTTCGTTATCCTGGGCCGGATCGAAGCAAGCGCCGCCAACGCTGACAGTTATTTTGAGGTCATATTGGCCCCACTTGAGGCCCATATGTTCAATATTGGTGCGGATTTTTTCAGCGACGATACACGCATTCGTCAGATTGATCGCCCGTAAAAGGACGATCATCTCGTCGCCACCGTAACGCGCCGCCACATCCGCCGCGCGGATGGAATGTTTGATCGTCTTCGCGACATTTTCGATCAAGTAATCGCCGGCCTGGTGGCCGTGCTGATCGTTTAACGTTTTGAAATTATCAATATCGCAAAGAATTAAATAAAATTTATGATTCGGATCGCGTTTGGCATCCGCACATTCAGTTTTTAAGATTTCTTTGAAGTAACGGATATTATATAAGCCCGTCAATTCATCGGTCGTCGCGAGTGTCACCAGGTTCCGCTTTTCCAAAATGACGCGCGCAAAGTGAAACGCCGAAATAATTACGTAACTGATCGTCAGGGCGATAAACGGCAGCGAAAAATTCATAACGATATTTCTGGTAAACAAAATGTAGGTGACAGCGACCGACACAGCGACAAATAGGATCATCAAAATGTCGCGGTAAAATTTTTCAATCAGAATATAAAATGGCGGAATCAGCGCGAACAGATAAATGATCATAATGTTAAGCCAATTGGGCACGACCCGCAGGAAATTCTCGTCGATAATATTACTGATTCCGGTGGCAATAATCCCGGCGCCCGGATATTCCGGTTCGAGTGAATTCGGTCGCGTATCATAAATTCCAAAAGCAGTGACAGCCACAACAACCACACTGTCTTTAATAGCGCTTAAATCAATGTGTGAGGTTCGGCCGCCCCGCAGTTCGCGTACGCCATCATAAACATCAAAAAAAGAGTAATGGCGAAACGTGTCTTTCCACTTCCCCTGCCAGTTGAGCAGCATCTTATTTCCTTCGGTCAAATAAATTGTGCGGGTCTTTTGCTCGTTGGCTAAAGTCAATGTGTACGGCGAGATTTTGGTCGTTTTCGCGTCGAGGTAAGCTTCGGCAATCTGCAGGATGATACTTTTGTCCATTTGATCGCCATAAAAATAAATCAGAGGAATGCGACGGATCTTTCCGTCTTTATCCGTATAGACATTGGCCGCTCCTGTTCCTTTGGCGTGCTGACGTATCAAATCAATCGGTTGTAAAACTCGTCGGAGAGATGTGGACGAATAAACGTACGGCAGATAAACGTTGCCGGCCTTCTCGATAGCGCTGGCGAGCGCATTATCTTCTGATGGCGTCGACGGCTCGGAGAGAAAAAAATCCAACAAGATTTCTTTGGCGCCTAAATCTTTTAAGTCATTGAGCAAATCGCCGCTCCATGTTCTTGACCATGGCCAGCGTCCATTACGTTGCAGATCATCCGCCGTGACTTCAACAATCACCAGTTTCTTCGACGCTGGGCTGGCATGCGACGGCCGTAATTGAAATAGAAGATCAACTGTGACAAGTTCAAGATTGGTGAATAAAACGGTACCGGAAAGGAAGATGCACATCGAGGCGACCATAACCGACATGCACATGTAGGAAAAGAGCAGACGATCCCTCTTTTCCCAACTACGACGGATAAATTGTACAAAACGGAACATTCCTACACGCGCACTCATATTCTACCTTTGCGTTAATCGCACACGGAGCCGTGACACAGATGAATATACGGATAATAACAGTATGCTTTAATTATATACGACGAAATAGGAATAAACAGGGTTGAACTATAATTTTTTAAGGCGGCAAGTCGCAGGTTTCATGTCGAATGCGACCTGAAGCTGTGACCTGTAACATGCAGCGTGCGACGAGTAACGAGGGACGGCTTGAAATTGTCATCCGTTTTCTGTTTTCTAAGCTTTGTCTTTAAGGAATCCATACGGACAATGCTTGCATGCGTTTTCGCAGCAAGTGCCGCGCGCCCGAAGATACTCGGCGGTCAAAACCATGCGGCCCAACTCATCCCAATAAAAGTCCTTCCCCTCGATCAACGGTTCGGAATTCGCCATTATCTTTTTATCGCTACATGTTTCATGCCTCATGTACATGACATTGTGACCTGCGACCTGCAACTTGCAACATGTGACCCATCATCATTTTGCCGTCAATACATTGACAAACCGCGTCGCCCATAAATCGACAATGGTTTTGTATTCATCCTTATCTTCCGTCGAGGTGAAGGGTTTTTCGCTATTGCTCGTATTAAATTTGGAAATACCGGAGGTTTTCACAATGGATTTTTTGATTTGCGGATCTTTGAGATCGCATTCAATGGTGAGGGGCACGGTGGCTTGAGTCGATGGTTTGCCTTTGATCACGGCCATGAGCGGCCGCTCATCGACATGCTCAAAGTCGCCGGAAATTTTAATATCCAATACCAGCGGATGGCCGGCTGGAATCGCATCCGGTTTTTTATTGTCTGTTTCTATGACGGGCGCAATGTCTTTGAGCGCACGCTCAAAGGCCTCATACAACACAAACGCTAAATCATTCCACGTCTCTTGCCCGATTTTTCCCTGGCTCGCGTCACCGTCCATGTCGACTAACTTGATGTGAATATCTTTGAGATTGATCTTATCAATGACAATCCCGTCGTAGGCTTTAATATCCAGTTTCTCCGTCGGAGTTGACCACGTGGTCTTAAAACCGATGTCGGTTTGGGCGTACACAACCGGGCTCACTGAACAGATGACTAGAATCAGTAATATTTTTTTCATAAATGTCGAATTTCTCCAGATTTATGTATTTTGAATTGACTTTTTTTTATATCAATTCACCATAGAGTTAATTCTTAAAATAACTGCAGCTATATACCATGAAAAAATCCCGCGTAATAGCATTTTTTCTTGGCTTAATGATTTCCTGGGCCGCCGGCCCTGTCTTTGCTCAGCTCACCGATGAAACCCGCGAGCAGCGTGAACAAACAATTGAAGACCGTTTAGACGAATTAGAAGATCAGCGGAATATCAAAGAGCGTCCCAAGACCGCGGAAGATGTATTTGAAGTGCTGAAAAAGAAGGCGGAACTCCGCCTTCAACAACGGAAGAAAGATCTCTTTCTGAAAACTAAAATGTACGCCGGCTTAACCTACGGCTACACGTCAAACCCTCAAGGACTTCAGCATGATTCCGAAAAAGGTGATTTTGTCGTCGAGGATAATTTCACTTTCAAATGGGTGCCGACATTCTTTGACCGTTTGAGCGGAGATTTTGGTTATACCTATTACGGACAAATCTATTCTGAACTCGAAAATATTAACAGCGATGATCATTCGCTTTCGGCCGGATTAAAATATTATGCGTTAAGAAGCGGTAAACTTTTGATCGAGCCGGTCATCCGCTATGAATGGTTAATGTACCCGTTCGATTCCTCGTCGGGTTTTGAGCAGATCCGGCCGGCCATGCGCTTGACTTATTTTATGAATAACCGCTGGAGCTACGGCGGAGAATATGAATGGTCATTCAAATCGTATGATAAACAGGCCGCGCGTAATGCCGTCGCGTCGAACACCTCATCACACCGCGAAGATTCTAAAGATTCCTTCGAGCTCTGGCTTAAGAGAAATATTGCGACCTATTATTCCATCAAACTCAAAGAAAAGTCTTACTTCAACGATTCCAACGACGAGTATCAAGATTACAACGACTACGAATCGCACCGCGGATTCGTCACGCTCGCCGGAAGTTTTTTAAGAAACCGCAAACTATATATCAGTTACACGGCGGATTACGAATTCAGGCAATATCGCAATCGTTTAGCTGTGAGTACCGCGCGCGCCGACCATATCGTTCAGCACGGGATATATGTGTATTATCCTTTCACAACATTCTTTTCCGCTAATTATATCTTTAACTGGAAAGGTTCCTCGTCCAGTGCCGCAATTGGTGAACTCAGTGATATCTCAAACAAAATCGGTTTTACCTTAAACTTCTAACAATATTCTTCAAAAAAAATCCGCTGAGTTTTTAATTCAGCGGATTTTTATTTTTATCTCGGCCTGACTACGGAGGTGGTGGCCCCGGCGGAGCTCCCGGTGGTGGTGCTCCCGGCGGTGGTCCTCCTCCCGGCGGTGGCTCGGGCGGCGGAGGCATTTCATGAGGTTGTGGCGGTTCAGGTGGTTGGAAATTTTCCGGTTGTTGAAATCCGCCATTAGGAGGTTGGAACCCACCCTCTGGCGGTTGAAACCCTCCGCTCGGAGATTGGAATCCACCGTCGGGCGGCATAAATCCGCCAGCCGGCTGGAATCCACTTTCCATGGGTTGAGTCACGGGTCCAGATCCAAATGCAATAGGTGTTGCACCACCCATCTTAATAGGACCGCCTTGCGGTCCGGTTCCCATACTATTAGCTTGAAGTCCATTCGGATTAAATCCTACGGCCTGCGCGAATCCAACGAAATCGAATCCGCCCGTCGGTGGCGGTGGATTGCTTCCCGCCTCAGGGCGCATCATTGGATCCTGTGATCCTTGAGCACCATGCTCCGGTGTGCCCGCAAATTCTTTGGCCATCTGCATAACTTCTCCAAAGGCCTTTTGCCCGTCGCCATTCATAATCATCTCGTGGCCTTGGCTGATAATTTCATGCACCTTATCATCCGGCATACCCCGGGCTGTCATCTCCAGACCCATGGATTCCATTTGCACGCCCATAAAGAATTTATCGACGGGCATAACCGTTGGCTCATTAGCGCCGGCGAATCGTTCCATGCCACCGGGCATTGACGCCTGCGAAGCACTCAATCGTTCCATACCACCGGGCAAAGAGGCCTGTGATGCTTGAACTCTTTCCATGCCGCCGGGCAGCGAAGCTTGCGACGCACTTAAGCGTTCCATACCGCCGGGAAGCGAAGCTTGTGATGCCGCATCCGGTGTCACGACAATTTGATAATCGCTGGCGATCATGCTCGCCATCTCTTGATACAAGGCCTTATCTTGCTTGGCCATGACCGCGAGGTCTTTTTGCAATTTTTCGATTTCGTTGACCGGCAGCGAGAGCACTTGTTTATTCGAATCCATTTCAACTTTGGCTTCATGGTCCGCGGCTGTGCGTTGATGCGAGGCTGCGCTCGTATCTTTTTGCAAATCCGACACCATTTTCTCTGCGGGCTTCTCAACTAAGATACTCGCATCACCTTTTGAAACCTGGCTCACATTTGTATTGCAGCTGCCTCCAATACACCATGCCCCGTCGGCATCCCATTCAGCTTCCATACTCGCACCGGGTTTGGTGGTCAAGATATAACCATCGCTTTCTGAGATCTTTTGCACATCGCCACTGAACTCAGATAAATTCTCATTATTGACTAACGCAGAATTTCTAGGATCGGCCATTAAGATGGCGCCATCCGTGTCTAAAACGGTATGTCCGGCTGTCAGGATCATACCGTCACCATCTAAAAGGTTATTCACCGCTTTCGGATCTTCTCGAAGAATAGATCCATCCGAGTTAAGAACCTGAGATGTCTTAGGATTATTGGGTGCACTGATACCTAAGCCAAACATATTATCGTCGACGGAATTTGTATGACCAGCCGTTAAAATATGCCCATCAGTCTCTTGAACTCCGTCGGTGTGTCCCGCTGTTAAAATATGTCCATCGCCGCTGGAAATTTGTGAGACGTTAGCCACATTCTCATTGATCAATTTATTCTCCGGTTTAGTTACCAAAATCGCGCCGTCGCCTTCCTGAACATTATTCTTTTGCGCCGTAATTCCGAGACCGAACATATTATCATCGACCGAATTTGCATGACCAGCCGTTAAAATATGGCCGTCGCCGTTCGAAACTTGGCTCGCATCGTTATGTCCGGCGGTTAGGATGTGGCCGTCACCGTCTAAAACTCCGTTGGTGTGCCCGGCGGTCAAAATGTGCCCATCGCCGCTTGAAATCTTCTGAACACCGCCCGTAATTTCCGCCAAGTTTTCATTAGTGACAAGCGCGTTATGCCCGGCCGTCAAGATATGGCCGTCTCCGCTGGAAACTGACTCGGACCCATTGATCACGATATTATTTTTCTCTTTAAAAATGGCGCCGTTGCTGTTCGAAACTTGGCTCGCATCGTTGTGTCCGGCGGTCAGAATTGTGCCGCCAATATCTTGAAGATATGATTTTTGTCCGGTGATGCCGAGTCCAAACATATTGTCGTCGACAGAGGCTGTGTTGGCTTGCATCCCCGCCCCAGGATTATTATCGTCAATCAACGAGACTGTCTTCGGATCAGCGCGAAGGATCATACCGTCGCCATTTGAAACTCCATTGGTATGTCCGGCAGTCAAGATAAGCCCGTCGCTGTCCAAAAGTTTTTGAGCCCGGGGATCTTCACGCAGAATAGAGCCATCGCCATTGGAAACTTGGCTGACATTGGTGTGCCCTGCCGTCAGGATATGACCATCACCGTTCGAAATTTGGCTGACATCCGTGTGCCCGGCCGTCAAGATATGACCATCACCGTTTGAAACTTGGCTGACATCGGTGTGCCCCGCCGTCAAGATATGACCATCGCCGCTGGAAACTTGGCTGACATCGGTGTGCCCTGCCGTCAGAATATGACCATCACCGTTGGAAATTTGGCTGACATCCGTGTGCCCGGCCGTCAGAATATGACCATCACCGTTCGAAATTTGACTGACCTCGTTATGTCCGGCAGTCAGGATATGCCCGTCGCTGTCCAAAACCTTCTGAGCCTTAGGATCTTCCTTAAAAATTGATACGTCACTATCCAGAACTCCCGCTGTATGGCCCGGCGTTAGAATCGTGCCGTCACTCTCTAAAACTTTTTCAACTTTGGGATCTTCACGAAGGATCGAAGCATCGCCCTTAGCAATTTCATTAACATGTCCCGCAGTTAATATACTACCGTCGCTGTCCAAGAGTTTCTTGGCTTGAGGATCCTCTTTAAAAATCGACACGTCGGTATTCGATACACTCGTTTGCGGCTTGCTGGTGAGGATAGAGACGTCGCCATTGGAAATTCCGCCCTTCATGTTGGATACATTTTCATTGACTGTGCCGCTGACATTCACTGACTTAAAATGACCGCCGCCGAAATTTCCGCCGTTGCCTTGAGCCGAAGCCGATTCATTTTGGGAAGCGGGTTTATGGGTACTACTCAATTGGGCGAAAACATTGGCCGAGGTGAATAGAATGATCGTGAGGGTGATACCGAAGATTCGGAAGGTGGATCTGTTCATCATTATTTCTCCTTGTACTGATTCTTCATCGTTAACAATAAAAAAACCCATTCTAAAAAGAATGGGCCAATTTAAACGGTGTTTCGGCAGCTGACTACCTTTCCCTATATATATAGGGGTTAGGCTCTGGAGCTTTGTCCGTAAACCATGAGGTTTACGGCCCGGCACCAATGTGGTGCAGGGGCCCTACCCTTTCGAGTAGTTTACCTTTGTCGCAAAATCAGTTCTAAAGAGCGTGCCAACAAATTACCTCATAGGTATAACATTTATATTAAGCTTGTCAAGGCAATGACTTAAGAATTTTAGCTCCTGACCTCCGCAGATCCTGTCTCTACGAAGGTTCACTCAGTTCCTGTCTCTGCGGGGGTTTAATTGATCTATCCGACTTTCCTCTTCCAATCATTTAACAACGCTACAAGCGCATCGTCGTTATAGCCGAAATTTGTATACAATTTTAGGGGTTTCAGCTTCCCCTGATCTTTCAAGTGTATGAGGATGAGATTTCCAGCAACGGATGTGCCGCCCGCACCTTTGATTCTCAGAACGGAGAAATGATCGATGTTCATCCAATAGTAGGTTTCGCGGTAATAATACTGACAGACTTCGAGTTTGTCGCGGTCCAATTTCAGATAATAACTGCCGGGCAAAAGCGAACTGCCGAAAAGTATAATCATGAAACCGATGATACCTGCGCACGTGTATCCGACCTTCGCGTCATCCCTGATGACGAGAGGAACAAAACACGCGACAAAGAGACTCAAAAGAAAAAACCCCAGATACGCTCGGTTTCCGGGGAGATATAATTCTTGGAGATCGGTTTTGACTTTTAAGTCATTCACGTTTTTATATTTTGGCAGTTAAAGGTCTTCTCGTGACCTATCCATCCCCGGGTGGTTCCATACAACCAGCCCCGGAGGGGAGTTATTCCACCTTCTTGACCTCTCCATTCTCCATTTTCAATAAGATGGAATTGTGTCCGGTCAGGAAAAAATAATGCGGCACAATGTAGCGCCAAGTTTCGCGTCCTCCGTCTTCTTTCCAAATGTTATGCGGCGGGCCCAGTTTCGCCCTGACATCTTCTTGACGCATGCCCTTAACCTCGTCGAGCTTAATGCCCCGCTTGGCCAACCAATTGCGCGAGAATTCATCGTCGATCGTGTTGAGCCGATTCTCCATCGTCGCATTCGGGTCAGTGACCGGCGGCGAACCGTTTTTCTGCACGTCGCGCACATACACACAGCTTGTCGCGAGAGTCAAAAGAAAGATGGATGTAAAAAATATTTTGTTCATGGAGAGTTCATTCGTATTTCGCGTTTCGTTATGCGTACTTCGTTTCTTACGCGGAGTCCGAAGCACGCAAAACGAAGTACGCTATCAGAAATAAACGAAACACCTGACACCGCCAACAGAGTTGGCGAGGTCTCGCCGGTCAAAAATGTAAGGCGGAGATAACACAACCTCTATCGCTTGAGCATCCACGCCGGCAAAAACGTATAAGGATCGACTTTGACATCTTCATCGAATGTGACGCCGAGATCTTTCAAACGTTTTTGCAGCGTCCCTTTTTTATACGCCTCAAAAAGATCGGTGCACCCGCCGATCAATTCTCCGCCGACGAAAATCTGCGGAATAGTTTTCATGCCGGTCTTGGCATTGAGCGCCGCGCGGATCTTGCCGCCAAAATTATCTTTTTGATACGCCACGGAATCGAGATCAATGGAATTGTATTGGATCTTAAGTTTGTTAAAAAATTTTCTCGCCGACCAACAGAATTCGCACCACTGCAGAGCAAAAAACGCGATGGGTTGCTTTTGATCCATAATTGTCTTATCTAAAAATTTGACGGCCTCGGGATCCAATGGTTGGGGTTTTGGTTCTTGCTGTGGTTTCGGAGCCGGCAGGGAGACATCGAAACGCGACGACGGTGTCGAACGCGAGATTTCCAACTCCTCAGGCGTCATATCTTCAGCCACATCGAAAAACAATGGCGTCGATAAATAGCGTTCGCCTGTGTCCGGGAGCATAGCCAAAATATTTGAACCATCAGGCGCTTGCTGCGCGATGAACAAAGCGCCCGCTAAAGTGGCACCAGCCGACGGTCCAACGAAAATCCCTTCCTGCGTCGCCAAGGCTTTGGTGCACTCCAAGGCTTTTTTCCCGTCGATAGGGATAATACGGTCGATTAATTTTGCATTGACCGCATCCTCGGTTAATTTCGGAATAAAATCCGGTGACCAGCCTTGCATAATATGCGGCCGAAAATTCGGATGACTCTCAACAATCGTGCCGTCCGGATGACGTTCCTGTTTAATCCCGCTACCTAACAACTGTGAATTATCCGGTTCGCAAACAATAATCTTCGTCGACGGGCTTTCCTTCCTTAAAACACGCGCCACACCTTTGAGAGTGCCGCCGGTACCAAAACCCGTGATCCAATAATCCAGATGGATGTCAGCAAAGTCGCGCAGGATTTCTTTGGCTGTTGTGCGCGAATGAATATCCGCATTCGCCTCATTCTCAAATTGCCGCGCAAAAAACCAGCCGTTTTTCTTAACGAGCTCATCAACTTTATCCAACATGCCCTTGCCCTTAAGCGCGGCCGGCGTCAAAACAACTTTGGCGCCGAGAAAACGCATCAGCTTGCGTCGCTCGACACTGAAACTCTCGGACATCACAATGACCAACGGATATCCTTTTTGCGCGCAGACCATGGCCAGGCCGATGCCGGTATTTCCACTCGTGGCCTCAATCACGGTTTGTCCAGGCTTAAGCTCACCGGCTTTTTCCGCGGCCTCAATGACGCCGAGCGCCAGACGGTCCTTAACTGAGCTCATCGGGTTGAAGCGTTCGATCTTCACAAAAAGATTCACGCGCCCGTCGATCAATTTATTGATTTTAACGACCGGAGTATTACCGATGGTTTGAAGGATATTGTCGTAGCGTTTGGACATATCTTTAACGATTCATCGCACGTCACCTGCTTCAGATCGCAATTCTGATTGGGACCTGCAACGGCAACCTGAGGCGTGCAACCTGTAACCACTTGTAAGAATTATTATTTTTTAAATTCGTCGACGGAAAAATAACCCGCCCAATGAAAACAGCAGGAACGTCGCTGGTTCAGGCACAGCTGCACCTGTCGAAACAAATGTTCTAAAATGGAAATCATCGTCTTGCAAAGTGAGTTGCCCGGCGGTAAAGGTATATGCCTTTCCGTCGGCATATTGCTCAGCATGATTCCAAAGATATCTTTGAGTAAATGGCGCATCGTTGGAGGCATTGGAATTTAATTCAATGGCCAACAGATCGCCGGACTTAACCGACAACGGATTGGAACTGAAACTAAATGGTGTAAACACACCGGGAGGAAAACCATTGACCGAAGAAGCCGGCAGACTTGCGGACCGCAAGAATCCGACGGGCAGGCCATTGATATCGGTGGACCACAAGGACATTGTGATTGGCTCAAAGGCATCCGAATTATGATAGATCGCGACATCTACCTGCTCGAGCAGTCCGGTTATCCCGACGGTGAATGTCTGGATCTCCGTGCGGTCGCTCGCTACTGCGAAGGCGCCAGTAAAACCGGGAGCGGTGTGTTCTTGATCCAGCACTAAAAGTGCCGACGCTGACCGCGATAAATTTAATAAAACAATGAGTACAAATAATCCAATGATGCGCTTCATGATTTCTCCTATTCTGGGTTTGACTGAGTTGTCGTTTCTATTTCGCGCTTCGCACTTCATTGCGCACTTCATTTCTTACGAAGTGCGATGAACCAACAAAAAAACCGACTAACCTTTTTCAGGTGTCGGTTTACATTGATCGTTGGCCGCCGGGCATTCGCATAAAATTCTATGAATCATCCGTTGTACGCTTTTTGACTGCCAACTTATTTAGCACAAAATAAGATTTAGGCCAAGAAGATTATTGGACAAGCGGTAAAGAAACTAAAGAAATCCTATTTCCTAATCCGCGAATGGAATTCCTTATTCTCCGACGGTAATGCTGCCGCTTTCGCCTTAGCCTTCTGCAGCTGGTCCTTCTGTTCACATTGAACCAGTCTGTCCTGACTGCCGGCGTCCTGCGGCGAAAGCACGAGCACTTCTTTGAGCGCGCTCGCGCAATTTCCCCAATCACTCTGAACCTCGGCGATCTGCGCCTTTTTGTGCAAAAGCCGCAGCTGACTTTCCTTATTGATCACATTCACACGATCAATATTTTCGCCGTGCGGAAAGAGCGCGTAATACTTCGCGGTCTCGGTCTCGAGTTGTCCGTATTGCTTTCCATTATAAAAATATTCCACGATCTGAAACTGAGATTTCTCGGCATAAGGTGAACCCGGCGCATCGGTCACAATCCGGTAAAATCTTAACAAGGCCACTTCATTTTTGCCTTGTTTTAAAAAATTCAAACCTTCCTTATAGGTTCCCAGCTCACTGTCAGCAAAAGTCCAACTGGGCACAAAAAACGCGGCCAGCCCGACGAGGAATAAAACGATAGCGTACTTTTTCATTGGGTCTTTCTTGAGGAGTCATGATACAGGATTACACGGATTAAAAAACGGATGACACCGATAAAATTTAAATTCCTATCCGCGTCATCTTTTTAAAATCCGTGTAATCATCTGATTTTTCCATCTATGAATTACCGCTCGTTGCCTTTACGTTTGGAATAACAATCTTTGCAATAAATCGGTTTGTCGCCTCTGGGCTTAAAAGGGACTTCGCATTCCTTATGACAATCCGAGCAGGTTGCCTTATGCATTTCCCGCGGTCCACCAAAACCACCTCTGCCACCGTCTCTGTTAAACATAACTGACCTTTCTGTTTCTTCTTACCTTGCTTCAACCGGCGGCTTATCCGACGGGTGTATATTATATAAAAATAGGTGCGGGAGAATCGATGATCGATTTCCTTTAGTCAGCATCAAATGCTAAAGAAACTTTTTGTTCGGACCATCATACATAAAAATACCGTGTTGCAATACATCGCGGCCAACCAGGCAATCGATGCTGTGATCTTGTAAATCCGCGCCTAATACGCGCAGTGTATTGACGTACATGTGGCTATCAAATTCCAGACAAACATCATATTCATTGACGATCTTATTGGATTGCGAAGTATATACTTTTGCTGTCCCTCGAGGAACCAAATTGAGTTGATCGACGATCTTTTGACTTATTGCCGTAGTCTGAGCACCAGTATCAATTAGTGCATTCACTTGGATCCAGGGCACATCTTTTTTCTCTAAATGTAATATTTCAATAGTAAGGAAAGATAGTTTGATAACAACCGGGTAGGTGGGACCATTTTCCCGCAAGTAGGGATTTTCTCTAGAGATCAACGCTGACATTCACTCACGAAAGCCCTTGATGAAAATAATGGACTTCTTCCTCCTTTTTAACTGCTTTGATAAAAAACGGAACGTTACCGAAACGCTTTAATCCTTCACGCAACGCCTGCTCATAAGAACGGAAGAAATCGATCACCTCTTCGCCCCTAATAAGGACAAACTCATTGAGATGATGGTCCTTGATGAAATCATTGAGGTGGGATTGAAAGTATTGATATTCTTTTTGTAGCTCGACAGACATGTCAAAATCCTTTACAAAAATTATTGAGCTGATTGTAGCAAATGGGATGCGACATGCAAACTGTTTTATTAACCGCTTGCCTACGTCCTCGGTGCCGAGGCTAAATCATTTCTTGGTATCACAAAATGTGATAGCGTACGAAAACATGGGAACAATGACAGCGAGCGAAAGCGACCCTCACCTTAATAGAGAATTTTAATTCCTAGCTTCTTGAGTGAAACCCAATTGGCGGCTTATGTCTTGTCCCTTCCTTCATAAGCTGCGGATCGCATCAAACAAGGCGAGTATCTCATGATCTTTTTTATTCATTCGCTTTTCCAATTCATTCAATCGATCCGATAGTTCTCTATGCGCAGCCAGAACCGCCCGCAATTTTATAAACGCCCGCATGATCGCGATATTGACCGCAATAGCGCGCGGACTATTCAAAATTCCGGACAGCATGGCAATACCATGTTCACTGAAAACATAAGGCAAATACCGTCGACCTCCTCGCTTTGAGGTGCCAATTTGGCACCTCAAAGTTTCCTCTTTATTAAGCTGAAACATAAAATCTCGCGGAAATCTTTCCAAATTGCGTTGAACTTGGCGAATCAAATATTTGGTTTCAACTTCGTAAAGCTCGGCCAGATCCGAATCGAGCATGACCTTCTGACCCCGGATCCATAAGATCCGTTGTTTGATAACATGCACGCTAATATTTTTATTCATAAAAATTCTCCTTCATATCCATATCAAATCCCTCGGCATACCCGAGGACAATGATTTTATCGGCCAACATTAAGAGCTCTGCTTTTTTATTTAAAGGAGTATTACATTGCGCGCCGTAGGTTAAGGCACTTATGCAATCGCGAAACTCTTCTTGGTCCAACTTAATCAAGTACTGATGGCCCTTTCTCCGTCGATGATCAATGGCATCCGGCAACCACGGCTCAAAGATCGCCACCGCTTCTAACAGGTCCTTCTCCGCTTCAGTAATATGGATTGAAATTCGTCTCCAAGGCATAGAATCCCTCCGTTCAATGTTGGTTAAAATTGATTTAAGTACCGAGGAATTTTGTGGGAGATTTTTACAAGCCGAGGGGATCGGCAATGATGAAGAAAATTTAATTTATGATTTGGGATTTGTCAAGGGATGCGCACGAGTGGAAAACCGTATTAATAACAACCATTTGTCTTTGCGAGCCCCGCTAATTCGTGTGAACTTCATGTCTGGGGCGAAGCAATCGCTGATTATTTCGTCTAGTTCCCTGCGTTTTTTATTCTCCGTCGCAAGAACGCACCGGCTAATCCGCCGCTGAGTAAGATCACGGTTGACGGTTCAGGTACCGTTCCAGTGATTCCAACCGGAGTTAAGGAAATATCATCAATCCCAATATCATTCCCATGGCTACCGCCATTTAAACGTGGGTCGATAAAAGTAATGACGAGCTTATTAAAAGTATTTCCGTCGGGAAATATTGTAAAATGATCGAAGGTATCCCATCGAGGATCCGTACCACTTCTTCCCAGACCACCCGCTAGATTCCCGTCCTTGTCATACATATCAACAAATAATCCAACACTTTTACCAAATTCATCCTTTGGTCTTCCATGAAACCACAAGCTCAAATCGCTAGATTCAAAATCGAGATCCATAACCATCTGATTGGGAAAGGCAGTGTTTTTCCAAAAGTGACCAGAGAAATCTATTGAATCTCGCAAGGTATGATCCGATACTAAAACATCCTCAAGTGTATTTCCAACGGAAGCATTGAAATTCGCCTTTCCATAAGCTGTATCTACCGAGAATTTATTTGCAGACTCCACGTTGATCGATTCAAAATCAATTAATAGCGCCTCCGATCTGTCGCAATGAACCAAAAGAATTCCTAAGCAAATGATGATTAGACTAACCATTTTTTTCATGTTGTGTCTCCCTTGGCGTTGTTTTCATTTCTTACAGTGAAACCTGGGACAGTTATGTGTCCCCGGAATTATTTATGACTCGATACAGCGTTGGTTCATCCTCCACCCAATCTCCCTCGCTAAAGAAGTTGGCCCCTACAGTTTCGATTCGCTGAGGTGTGTCGCCTTCATCGCCATCCCAACACAAAAAGATTTCGCATCCATTTGTTCTCGCGAGGATCTCCTTTAACAATTGATTAAATTGCGCCACACTTTCCTTCCTCAACAAATTATCTTCTACATCTTCCGGATCACTGGTATCCCAAGTACCATCATATGCAAATCCACACCCGCAACCTTCATGAGAACCTACATAATAAACATTAGTCTTTGAAAATTGCGCTCGGACTTTATTATTTTCGTTATCAAGCACCTCCTGAAAATTAAATGCCGGCTTCTTATCATTCCACAAGATAGGATCAAGCTTCAAATCAGTTCCTAAATATACGACGTAGCACATGTTATCGTGATAATCCTATGAAAATTTGATACAGCGAACGAAAGCGAGCAGTCCCGCAAAAAAGTTTTGAGGAATGTAGGCCGTTACTAAATAAACCTATCCTTCTCCTCTTCGGGTGTATAAACCCCCTCGCGCAACAATCCCAGATTCACCGTCTCTTGCGGAACAGGCAGCTCTAACAAAAGGTGACCGATCAAGACAATCGTCCGGATATCCTGCGGGATCCCGATGTCACCCGAATGATTGGCGCCTCCGACGGTATATTCCCGGCTTTTCTTAGCATAAAGAGTCTCGACGCCAGTCTTGTCCATAATCGCGCTACCCTTGACCAAAAAATCCTGCGTGCCCTTCAATTGATACAACCGCTCGATGCGCTCTAAAAACAATCTACGATTCTCTAGCGTATTGATCAGCTGAATCGGCGCGTGATCCGGATCCAAATTCCTCCCCTGTACCAATTCATAGTCCTTCACCGGATGAAAAAAATTGATCAACCGCCGTAAGAAAAAATTTTTCGACGACGAATACTGCACGCCGCCAAAGTTGTCGCCCCGGTGCGGGGTCGCGACCGTAATACACGTCGAGCAAGAAGTAAGCGCGTCCTTACCCTGAGTGATCGCCGCGCGGATATCAAGTCCACCCATACTATGGCCGACCAAATCATATTTCTCAACGCCGCGCACCAGTGCCTTGACCTTCTTTTTCAAATACTCGCCGAAATCCAAAAAACTTTGACAATTCTTGCTCTCAGCCTCGAAATTGATAAACGTCACATGACTAGGATTGGTCAGGATTTGCGGCACAAGTTTTTTAAGCGGGTCCCAGCAATGGCCGGCATTATCCGTCCAACCCGGGACAAAGAACACCCGTCGGGCGAGCGTCAGCTTATTTTTTTATATCCTTCGATCAGCTTGCGCGCCTCTCTTCTCTGCGCGTCACGTTCTAGCTGTTCAGTTTGGATGGGGTCTTGAGTGGGCATGGGTGTTAAAAAATTTATTTAGCGGGGCAATTACAGCGATGAAATTATTCGCTCGCACTCATCACATAATCCTCTATCATTCAGTTCTAACGGTTTAAAATATCTACGAATATTCTGACTAGCGACCCCAGGATGAATGTTCAATGGTATCTCTTTTTTATATCCCCTCTTCTGACAGTTAACGCACTGATTGATCCACTTTTCTAACGCAGGATAATCTCTTAAATACGCCTCACCCGCTTGAGATCTATGCTTAGAGTTAGTCATAAATTATTCTCTTAATCCTCCCTGAACTTGGCGGGATCTGACACTAATTATTTTTTCATTATCTTGAAATTTACTTCTCCAAATCCCCTGCAATCTCCTGTAATTGCTCTAACGCAACCTGCAGTTCCTCGACAAGTTCGTTTGCTATGACATCGGGATCAGGGAGATTATCTACATCTTCCAAGCTTTCATCCTTAATCCATGAGATATCCAGATTAGTTTTATCGCGCTTTAGAATTTCATCAATTTCATAACATCGCCAGCGACCGTCAGGATTCTTTTTTTCTGACCAGGTTTGCTTACGGTCATGTCTGTTTTCAGCGTTGTAGCATTTAATAAATTCATCTAAATCATCTTCTTTGAGTGTGTTTTCCTTGAGTGTAAAGTGAATATTGGTCCGCAGATCATAGATCCAAACTTTTTTTGTAACGAAATCTTTTCCTGCTTCCTTCTTATCAAAAAAAAGAACATTCGCTTTAACACCCTGCGCATAAAATATTCCCGTCGGTAAACGTAAAATCGTATGGAGATCACATGTCTGAAGGAGCTTCTTACGGATGGTTTCGCCTGCCCCACCTTCAAAAAGCACATTATCCGGTAAGACAATCGCTGCTTTTCCGTTGATCTTTAAAATGCTTCGGACGTGTTGCAAAAAATTCAACTGTTTGTTGTTTGTCTGCGCCCAGAAATCATCTCTTAAAACGGTCAGGCTCTGAGTCGCAGTCTTACCTTCTGCCGTCACAATCTTTTCTGATGATTTCTTTCCAAACGGCGGGTTGGTCAAAACCATCTCATATATGGCGCCAGGATTTTTCTTAAGAGAATCGTCGGGGCTAATGGGCGCGTCTATTCCATTAATTCCATGCAGATAGAGATTCATGACACATAAGCGGGCAGCCAATGGGACAATCTCATTTCCTGTAAAAGTTTGATGTTGTAAAACCTGTATCTGATCTTTATTAAGCTTTTGATGTTTTATAATGTAGTTAAAACCAGAAAGTAAAAAGCCTCCGGTTCCGCATGCCGGATCGTGAATCTTCATCCCAGCCTTCGGTTGCATAACGCGTACGATGGCATTAATGAGTGGTCGTGGTGTGAAATATTGCCCTGCACCGCCCTTCACATCCGCTGCGTTTTTCTCTAATAATCCTTCATACGCATCACCCTTCACATCCACTTCCAACGAAAGCCAATTTTCCTTATCAATCAAATCGGCAATGAGCTTTCTGAGTTTAGCCGGATCCTGAATCTTATTCTGCGCCTTGCGAAAAATAACGCCGATGATTCCATCTTCTTTACCTAAATCATTCAAGATCTTTATATAGTGCGCCTCAAGCTCAGCGCCGTCCTTATCGATCAGCGATTGCCAGTTAAGGTTTTTGGGAAGATCAGATTTCTTGTTATGTGGTGGCTTACTGCGCTCATCGTCCATCTTCAAAAATAACAAGAACGTTAATTGTTCGACATAATCGCCGTACGACAAACCGTCGTCGCGCAAAATATCGCAGTAATTCCAAAGCTTATTGACTAATTGTTTTGGGTCACTCATTAATCGTCCCCCAACGGTAAAATACATTTTTTACTTGAAATAAGCAGTTCCTTACCGATGCAAATCTTATGAGCACTATAGTGCATTTTGACCCGACTCGTTGGAGCTCCCCTATAAACATTTCTTATAAAAGTAATGTCATCGTAAGAGACAATCCAATGAAAATCTCGACATCCTTTAAGAAATTTCCCCAACGTTTTATGATCATCGTCCTTCATATAGTATTTATATAAATCTCTTCCCTTTTGAAAATATGGTGGGTCTAAATAAACCAATGTTTTTGACCTATCCATTTTGTCCAGATATCTTCTAAGAAAAACGAGCCCGTCCTCGTTATAAATTTCGATTTTATTTCCAAACTCTGCGATTCTTTCAATTCTATTGATCAATTCAATTTTGTTAAATCTTGCATCAATTTTCCATTCACCTTTTTGATCCATGCCACCGATAGGTCCCGCTGAGAGAACACCTGATCTATTACAACGATTAAGAAAGAAACTAGCAAAACCAACCTCCACATCAGTTCCTTCTTGAACAAATTTTTTATCTCTAAGTAATTCTTTTTGTTTTCTCCACTCAGCAACTGATATCGAAGTTGAGATAATTTTCGCTATAAATTCATCTGGGCTGTTTAGGATGGCGTTCCAAAACTTAAATATTCTCTCATCAAGATCATTCAATACAATTTTCTTAACGTGCCCATTGACTAACAAGCTTAATGCAGCCCCCGCTCCCCCCGCAAAAGGTTCGATATAAACAGCATTTTTAATCTCATTTTTCTCTATAACATCTTTCAAGTATTTCCAAAGCGATGTTTTCCCACCAGGATATCTTAATGGACTTAAATGTCGGTGCGTCATGATGTTTTCCTCAATACATGACGTAAGTACTCAGATAATTGTTTCCATTTTTGAGAAAGCAAACTCTTTGTAGGCACATAACTCGGGTTGTGCATAAAACTGTTTAAGTCATCCAAGACCGGTTCGTCTCCTTTTTGATCAATATATTTCCTAAGGGCATTTCTTATTTTCTTATCAATTGAGGAATCATTTTCGATCAGCCATTTGAGCAAATCCTTTAAATTTGGCCAAGTATCCGGGACTTCCTTAACTTGCATCCTTTTACTTTTAGATTCCTTAGCTAAATAACTGTTCTTATATTTATCAAGCTCTCGATTTCTCTCCATATAAATATACGTTCCAAGTTCCAGCAAAAGCCTTAAACCTGCAGCATAAAGGTTAGGAATTTTTTTTACATCAGATGTTTGTAGTTCATTGAAGATTTCCTTCACTCTGTCATTGCTTTTAGCAGGCGTTGCGGTTAGACCAATGAGAAATGCATCGAAATAATCCAACACCTGTTTCCATAAGTTATAAATTGAACGATGACATTCATCGATGATGATCACATCGAACATCGAGATGGGAATACTCGGATTATATTCAACTCGTGCCGGTCCCAAATTGTAACTGTTGTCTTCAAAACTGGAATGCTCCTCAACGATGGGGTCGAGGTCTTTTTCCCCTTTGAGCATAGAATAAACACGTTGAATCGTAGCAATACAAACATTAGACACGTCATCTATAAGATTTGATTTTAAACATTGAACATTATAAATGTCCGTAAATTTACGTCCATCCCCAGGCACAACGAATGTTTGAAACTCTGTAGTGGTTTGCGGATCGGCGAGATTACCTCTGTCAACGAGATATAAAATCCGCTTCACCTTTGCATATCTAATGAGTCGATAGCAAACATTCACGGCTGTAAATGTTTTTCCGGAACCAGTGGCCATTTGAATGAGTGCACGTGGTTTCGCGATTTTTAATGACTCTTCCAAATTGACAATTGCTTTTTCTTGAATGCGCCATAAACTGGGATTGTCAACGGGAGGAAGCTCGCTCAGTCGCTGCCGCAGAGTATGCTTTCCTTGCTTAATCCAATCGGCGAGAACGTTTGGTGAGTGGAAAAAGAACAGTTCACGACTGCGCGGTTTCGGATCCCAAAGATTGGTAAAACGTGTTTCTGAGCCGGTAGATTCATAATTAAAGGGCAAGGGTAAATCGACATACTGGAAATCTTTCGGAAAGCCCAGCGCATACTTGCTCGTTTGAGGTTCTTTTCCGATTAATGTTTCTCCCTCTTTTTTGGCTTCAATAATGCCACAAGCTTTACCGTCGATAAAAAGTACATAATCAGCTTCACCAACACCCATTCCCATCGGGAAGTATTCGACAGCGACTCCTAGTGAAATATAAATATTCGCTTCCCTATAATGCTGAACAGCCCAACCCGCTTTTTTTAGCATCGGGTTAATCAGGTCATGTCTTGCTTTATCTTCCGGACCGCTTCGCTCAGGAGTCATGCAGTTTCCATTTGAGAAGACTTCTCGAGTTTAAAACTGTAATAGGAATTATCGCCAATAATAATATGATCAATAACTTCAATCTGTAGGAGATTCCCCGTTTTAATCAAGGCTTCGGTTAATCGTTCATCTTCTCTACTCGGTCTTACTTCTCCACTAGGATGGTTATGAAGACAAATAATGCCTGTCGAAAAGAATTGTAAAGCCTTTTGAAAAATATCCCGAATAATCGGCTGCGCATGATTAACGGTTCCTTCTTCTAAATCTTCTATCGCAATAACCCGATTTTGAGAATTGAGAAAAAACGACCTTAAAGACTTCCTTTTTGAGGTCCCTCATCTGCGGCATCAGGATGTCGACGATATCCTTAGCGGATTTAATCTGCGGGCGGGTTTCTTTGATTTCTTCTTCCCGAAACCGACGACCCAGTTCCAATGCGGCTTTGATTTGAGAAATCTTGGCGAGGCCTAGACCTTTAAAGTCTTTCCAATCACGGCTATCCGTGTGGCTCATGTTACGAAGTGATCCGAATTTGTTTAGGATTTGGCGGGATAGATCGAGTGCGCTGGTGCCTCTGGTTCCAGTCCGTAGCAAAATGGCGAGTAACTCCGTTGTGCTTAAACTCTGTTCCCCCTGCTTCATCAACTTTTCTCGTGGACGGTCATCAGGTGACCATTCACGGATTGTAAACTTTGACATCTCTTCCCCCTTTTTGAATTTTAAAAAATATGGGGGATAAACCTTGGGGATTGATTTAATTTGACGCCCTATTTTACCTTTGATCTCGTCACAAGCAAGCAGGTTTTATGAGTTAATTTCCTGCTATCTTCCGTGCATAAATCATTGCTATATCAGCGAATTTTCTTTGGATTCATCAATCTTGTTGTTATCTTCCTTGGCTCTCTTATCAACTTTAGACAAAACTACTGGGGAATATTCACGATCTGGGGCGAAATCTTGTATAAACTCATACATCTGATAATGAGTAGGATAAAATTTGAGTTTACCCTCAAAATAGCTCGCAATAACATCTTGCAGGTGGGAGGTTAACCCGTAACGGGTTCCAAATAATAAATTACATTCATTTATTAATTCAAGGTTTAAGAGGTCTAAATTTCTTTTGTCGTAGCCCAGCCCTAAGAAATAAATTTGATCTGCGGTACTGATGACCTCCTGAGCCTCTGAGATTATGGCTCTATCGTTTACGGTTCCATCAGGTTCTCCAACAATCCTTAGACCATCAACAATCATGGAGTAACGGTAAAACTTTCTTCCCTGGGCATATTCTAAACAGCCATGCGAATGTTGCCATGGCAATACGCCCAAACAACCGTTTATGTGAATTATTTTCAGTTTCTTCAACTGAATAATAATTTCGTCTCTTCTTTCTTTTCCATAATCACCCTCTAAACGGCTAAACAAGAAATACTCTAAAGACCTATCGTAATTAAACGTTATGATTGAAATTTTATTGTCTCCAAAGGTTGACAAATTGGAATCTCTGTCCAGAATCTTATACAGTTCCAAGTACCAACTGTTGCGCCGATCTAAAATCTTGAGATCTTCCTTTTCGAGCAATATTTTAGCAATTGCCATTTTTGCAATTCTTCGTTTATTTACGTGGCCTTGCCTTGCAATAAATTTATCAATCGATGTTGATCTTGCAGCGTCAATTTCCTTTCTAAAGACTTCTATGGCTTCTTTCCCAGAAAAAGGGCTTAATCCTAACTCTTGAATGATCTGCTCCATGAATTCATCACTTTTTAGGCATTCAACCATTTGATCCTTAATCTGATCGCCGGTAGGAAACTCATAAGGCTGACTTGCACCTGCTCCCAAAACTAACACGACATTATTATATAAAATCATGATCGCAAAGCTCCTTCTATCCCAAGCAAAGCACCCCTTGGCATTGGGCTCATTTTGATAAATGGAATCTGATACACATAACTGTCCCTTTCTCACCCCATCCTCACCGCATATCCTTGTTCAAGGAGCAGATTATTCAAATATATTTCGTCGTTCGCACTTTGCGCTTCGTTGTTCGCCGTCGGAATAAAAATATCTGCTAAGTATCGATCATACTTATCACTCCGGCTCGAGCGGATCACGATGCGGTCGGCTTCCTTAATATAGGACTGCACGAAGACCTTGGCCTTGTCCCCCAGACTCGTCCCTAACTCAGCCGCATCGAGATCGCGTAAGCGTAAAGTCTGGCGCACCCAGGTGTCAAAGCCCAGGTCGAGACGAACTTTGAGCGTGTCGGCATCGATGACCTTCTCAACGTACGCGGCGTAGGTGTAGAGCGCCTTGGCTGTCAGATCTGTTTTGGAAAATTTGTACGCATCTTCTTTGGGAGTGGATTGCACGATGTCGCCGTCTTTAAAAGTTACGAGTTGACGGGCTTCGAGTTGGCGAAAAATGCCGAAGCCTAAGTCTAAGAGTAATTCGGATTCGGTTGTGCCGACGATCGGACGCTTGATGATTTGGTAGGTGAAGAGTTCGCCTCTGAGTGGAGTTAGAGGTTTCTCAATCGTACTTCGTACTTCGTTGTGCGTACTTCGCGCATTCGTCTCTGACTCTTCATTTTTGATACGTAAGGCGAGTTCGTCGGCGGACCAATGCTTTTCGATGACCGCCTTCTCTAAGGACAATCGCTTTTTGTTATCGGAGACCGTGATCAATTTGACGTAGTGGGACCAACTGAAATTCCGCTGGCCAGCGGAATTCGGCAAACGCGGATACGCCTTAACAAATTGTACGCAGCGTTGCAGAACACTTAGATCGACGCTCAGATCCTTTTCCAGTCTTTTATAAACTTCCGTGCCATAATCCGCGCGGTCCGAATATTTGAGAATGTGGCGGTAGATGTGCCGGCCGGTTTCCCAGTAGATGCGCACGCGCTCCTCTTCGATCTTCTGCTGGCCTTCGATCAAGGTTTTTTTGACGCGGTTTAGGAGGAGTGTGTAATCGGAAGGAGAAATGTTTTTGATCTTATCCACGGTTCAGCGCGAGAAAAATTTTTTAATAGAGTCCTTCGAATGACCCTATTGTACACAAAATCAATGTGAGGACAAATGGGAAATTCGTACTTCGGGGTTCGTGATGCGGACTTCGCGCTTCGTGTCTTTATAAATCGTTTAAGAAATTTTCTTGATTACGTCAACCGACGACACACGTAACCATTTTTAACGATACTTTTACGGCGTAACCGTAACCGACATACGCTTGATGTTGTAATTTTAGAATGTAATTTAACTACCGAAAAAAAGGGATGGCTCGACGAACCATCCCTTTACTACATCATTGGCATGACACTGCTAAAAGTTTTAAAAGGTTGCGGTTACGATGCAAATGTATCGTTTGAAAAGTTTTTGGGTTACGTTAGCCGACGACAAACGTAACCATTTTTAACGATACTTTTACGGCGTAACCGTAACCGACAAACGCTCGACGCTATAATTTTAGAACCGCATTTTAAGCCCAGCCCCAGCCATTGCGACATCCGTGTCAAGTTTCCCCTCGAGCGGTGAGCCGCCCGGATGCGACTTGAGTTTATACTCCGACATCAGATAACTGCCTTCAATAAAGAGCGCTAAGCGGTCGCTAAAGAAATAATCAATGCCCGCGCCGGCCTTGGCCGCGACGTGCGAATTGACTTCGACTTTCGTGCCCGCGGCTTTCGTCGCATCGCTTTCATCGTAATCCCAGATTTCGGTCCCGCCTCCGCCTAAGATATAGGGAGAAAAGCGGCTGCCCGTCTGGCTCGTCGGGAGTTTTAAGACGAGCACGCCTAAGATCTTTCCAGCACATTGGGATCCTAAGCTTAGAATTCCACGTGGACAAGTTGTCGCG